>Ga0256868_10002072_pt1 | contig 10544 bp, 6 predicted proteins | sample RVTome_13_FD_187341 | JGI IMG/M metagenome (GOLD analysis project Ga0256868, IMG submission 187341) | Soil microbial communities from uranium-contaminated site in the Upper Colorado River Basin, Wyoming, United States - RVT92D227 HiSeq ... | reverse complement strand
GCGGCGTGTCGACGAACCAGTAATGGCGCCGGCCCTTCGGGTCCTCCCCTTCGACGACCGTGCCGTTGTAGGCGCGCACGGATTGGTGGGTCCACTGAACGCCGCGTGGTCGGGCGGGGAGGTTGACGTTGATCAGTGGGAGGTCCTGCTCGAGAACGGTTTCGATGACCTGCTGCAGGACGGAAGTCAGAGAACCGAATTCGGCGTGGTCCTCCTCGACCGCCAGGCTGAACGCAGCCGCGCGCACGCCCAGGAGGGTCGCCTGCTTGGCAGCCGCGACGGTCCCGGAGTGCCAGATCTCGTTGCCCAGATTGCTGCCCAGGTTGATGCCGGAGAGGACCAGATCGGCACGCTCCCATCGGTACAGGCCCAGGGCCACGCAGTCGGCCGGGGTGCCATTAACCCGGTAGGCCTCCAGGTCCCCGCCCAGAGCCGTGCGCTGATAGCGCAGCGGCCGTTGGATGGTCACGGCGTGTCCGATGGCCGACCGTTCGCCGTCCGGGGCGACCACGCGCACCTGGCCGAAGCGGCTGGCGACCTGCGCCAGCGCCTCCAGGCCCGGGCTGAAGATCCCATCGTCATTCGTCACCAGGATTCGCATCGCGTTCCGTCCTTTCGACGCGGCGCCGGCTCCACGGCCGGCGCAGAAGGTTCCGCGTTCGAGGGCGACAGGCCTGGATCTCGCCAGGCGGCTACGGGCTGTGCAGGTTTCCTGCTTCGACGTGCCAGATCGTCGCTTGCTGGCGGAAGGCGTGGGTGAACATCTCAACGTCGGCGCAAGTCAGGATCGCCTGCTCGGCGCTGGACAGCCGCTGCAGGAGCGCCTGCCGGCGAGCGATGTCCAACTCGGCCAGGACCTCGTCCAGCAGGAGCGCCGGCCATTCCCCGCTGCGGGCGTGCATCCACTCGACCTCGGCCAGCTTGAGGCTGAGCATGGCGGTTCGGTTCTGGCCGCGCGAGCCGTACGTTCCCAGGTCGACGCCGTTCGACCACAATCGGAAATCGTCGCGGTGAGGGCCCAGAAGCGTGACGCCGCGGGCGATCTCCTCGGCCCGGGCCCGCTCGAGGGCCAGGCGCATGCCGTCGCGAATCTCCGCCTGTCCGACTCCGGTCCGATCGAGCGGGGTGGCCAGCGGGAGGCCGAGCTGGCCGGGGGGATGCGGAAGCGGGTCATACGCGGGCTGGTAGTCGAGTCGGAGTTTCTCCAGGTCGTTCGTGAGTTGCGCGTGGAGCGGGCCGGCCAGGCGATCGAGTTCGCTCAGCGCCAGCGCGCGGCCGCGGATCAGCACTGCGCCGGTATCGGTCAGCTTCTCGTCCCAGTAGGCAAGCTGCGTCGAGGCGTGGTTGGCCGAGGCGGCGGGGCCGCGCTCCTGGATCTGTTTGAGAAGGGCGTTGCGCTGCGCGAGAACGCGGGCGTATTCGGCCAGCGCCTCGGCGTAGTGCAAGTCGGCCTGGCATACGGCCGCGTCCAGATAGCGGCGCCGTTCGCCGGGGGAGCCCTCGATGACGCGCAGATCCTGCGGCAGGAACAAGACCGCGTTCAGACCGCCGCCCAACTCGCGAACCCGCCGGCGGATGCCGTTGAGCAGGACTTCCTTGTGCAGACGCGGCTCTTCGGCCGGGCCGGCCGGCTCGAGCACGACGCGGATCTCGATGCGGTGTGGGCGACCGCCGCGTACGACTTCGCCGATCAGCCGGGTGAACGGGGCCGGCTCGCGCAGCGCCAGGAAGTTGATCAGCTGGCGGTCGGTGGTTGTGTGCGGGGAGGAGGCGCCGGCCAGGTAGTAGACTGCCTCCAGCAGGCTGGTCTTGCCCTGCGCGTTGGCGCCCACCACCAGAACCGGGCCGGCCGGGATGTCCGTGTCCAGGCGGATGAAATTGCGGAAATTCGTCAGGGACAGGTGGGCCAGGCGCATTCGCGGCGATTGTAGCACACGGACCGTGAGGCCGAAGCCGGGCTGCCCTCCCGGGCGTGCGGTTGGGCCGCGGCCGCGGAAGGCGGCGGGCGAAATCGGCCGCGATGCAGCCTGGGGCCGTTGGAGATGCGGACAGGTCTGGCAGCGTCCACTCAGTTCTGATCGACAGGAACGGTCGGGGGCTCTGCGCCGCGCACAGAGTCCGATTGTTCGGGATCGGGGTGCAGGGACTGCTCGCCCGGCGGGCTAGTCGGCGGCGGGGACTTGCTGCCCTTCCGGCTCCTCGACGCGCCACATCCGGGTCGCCCGGTCGGTGTACAAGATCCCGTCCAGATGATCGATTTCGTGCTGGAAGACGCGCGCCAGCCAGCCCTCGGCCTTGAGGCGCACCGGCTTGCCCTTGCGGTCGAGCGCGCGGACGCTGACCGACTGGGCGCGCTCGACCTCGCCAAAGTAACCGGGCACGGACAGGCACGCCTCGTTGGCCACCTCGGTCTCGGCCGAGTGGCGGACGATTTCGGGGTTGACCAGCGCGAACAGCCGGGGAGGCCGGGCCGGGGTTTCTGGATCCTCGGCCGGCTCCGCGTACTCGACGACGATGACCCGCTGGCCGGCGGCGACCTGCGGCGCGGCCAAGCCGACGCCCGGCGCGGCGCGCATGGTCTCGATCATGTCGTCGATCAGGGTCTGGACTGCGGGGGTGATGCTGCGGACCTTCCGGGCCCGTAGTCGCAGGGCCGGGTTGGCCGGGGTGATGATCTCTCGCACCGCCATGCTACTCTCTACCTGTACGATCGCTGCGCCTGCCCGCCTCGCGCTGTCCTACTTCCCGATGGTAGGCGCTGAGCCATTCTACCATCTCCTCCTGACGACGCTGTCGGTCGCCGGTCTTCTTGCGCTCGAAGAGCGCCTCCTGATAGCGGACGATATCCTGCTGCACACCGGATGGATCGAAGACGCCTTCAAAGACGAACTCCGTCGTTCCGACGGAGGCGATGACGTTCCCGTAGTTCAGCAGCAGGCCGGACAGCCCCTTGCGCTCGACCTCTGTCCCGAGCACGTTCTCGAGCGGGGCGACCTTTCGTTCCTCGCGCGCCAGCGGCTTCTTGTAGATATCCAGGATCTGATCGGCGGTCAGCTGGTAGACATCGTTGACCCAATCGACGTATTGATACAACCACCACAGGCACAGCGGGACCAGCACGAGCACGCCGGCGGCCAGGGTCGCGGCGCTGGGGATGCCCAGCACCAAGCCGCTCAAACGCGCGCCCAGGAATCCGGCCACGGCCAGGATCAGTACGGCCGGAGCGAAGGTGGCGCGCAGCAGCACCGCCCAATGCTTGCGATAGGTGATGACGCCTTTGTCCTCGAAACGGACCTGGAAGGTCCAGCGATCGAGTCCGGTGCTGCGCGTCGGCGCCGGGAGCGCGGCGGACGGCAAGCGCGCCGGCGGGGCCGTCTCGGCCGGGGTCTCCAGCCTCTCCTGCAGCACCTGCTCGATCACCTGACGGTCGGCCTGCTGATCCTGGGATTGCATGCGCCGCCAGTGCTCCTCGATCACGGCCGCCATGGCCTCCGGGTTGCTGACCGAGCGGAAGACGATCTTGCCGGTGTAGGTCCGCACGGTGACGTCGCCATAGTCGATCAGGCGGCCGACGACCTCGGTCGCCACGCTGACTGAAAGCACCATGCGCAGTGGAGCTTCCTGCCGGCTGTCGTACAGGCCAACCACCTTTTCCAGCCAGACGGCCCGCCGGTTGGTGACCATGTAGTAGTCGTTGGTCCAATCGATCCACTGCCAGGCCGCCAGGGCGAGCGCAACCACGCCCAGGCCGCCTCCCAGCCACCGGAGCCCGGCGCTGTCGCTCACCAGCAAGGCAACCGCCGCGGCCAGGAGCAGGGCAGGCAGGAGCAGGCCTTGGGCCAGCAGGAGGGGGTGGCGGCGGGCCAAGGCGTAGACGACCTCGTCCGGCTCCAGCCAGCGGAATCGCTGGCGCTGGGCGAGTCTGCGGCTCTGGGCGGCAAAGCGCAGGCTGGCCAGGGCGGAAGGGTGCGTGCGCAGGAACGCGCCCAGTGTGTTCCGATCCCAGCGATAGACGACCGCCGGGGTCACCGCCCGGGCCGATGTCTGCAGCGGTTGGCGGAAAAGGAGTTCGTAGTCCGCCAGCGTATCGCCGGCGACCAGCCGGGCCGGGCGGCTGGCCACTTTCGCCGGGCTCTCCCGGAGGACCTCGACCGTACCGCTGCCGAGAAAGTACAGGGCGTCGGCCGCGGCCCCCTGGCGCAGGACGGTGTCACCCTCGGCGAACTCGCGGCGTGTCAGCGAGGCAGCCAGGGATTCAAGCTCCTCGTCGGAGACATCTCGCAGGAAATGCGCCTGACGCAGAACCGCCAGCAGGACGGGGTCGCTCATGGATTCGATTCTAGCACGGCGCTTTGAAGGACGCGCCCGCGGCCGGCGCGCGACCCCCATGCTATAATCCCTCGACACCGGGAGGCTTTCGTTCGTGGCGAAGCAGAACGAGCGTCAGACATCGCAGCGCCGCCGGGCGAGCACGGCGCGCCCCACACGAAAGACCGCCTCCGCCCCCAGCCGTCGCCCCTCCCCATCGCGCACGAGCTCCGGCGCTCCTGCCGCCGGTCCAGTCGGATCGTTCGGCCTCTCTCTGGATCGCAAGCTCGACCTGCTGGGCGTCTTCTTCGCAGCTTTGGGGCTGTTCACTCTGGTGAGCATGTTTTCGACCGGCCAGGGGATGGTGACCGCGGCGTGGCTGCGCTTGCTGCGCGGCGGCTTCGGCTGGGGCATGTTTGCACTGCCGCTGGTCGCCATCATCGGCGGCGCGTGGCTTGTCCTGCGCCGCTTCGGGGATCGGCTGCCCCGCATCGAGCCTGAGCGGGTCCTCGGCCTGGTCCTGCTCTATTTCGCCGTGCTCACGCTTCTGGATGGGATCCTGGGGCCGGACACCTGGGAGGAAGCGGTGCTGCTCTCGCGGCTCGGGCAAGCCGGGGGACTGGTCGGCGGGGCGATCTATCGGCTGCTGATGAACGCGCTGGGCGGAGTCGGGACGGCGGTTGCGCTGGCGGCCTGGGTGCTGGCCGGCCTGGTGTTTGCCGCCGGCATCTCGCTTCCCGACCTGATTGGGCTGGGCGGGCGCGGCATGGGTGCCCTGCGGCAGCGTTTTCTCCCGGGGCGGCCGCCCCGGCGGCCGCGTCCGGCGGGGGGGCGGCCGGTCGCCTCGGCGGATGGGCGGGCGCCGGCCGAGGTGGTTCCGGTGGCCGCCCGGCAGCAGCCGGCGCCAGAGTCGGCCGCCTCCCCCGTCCCATCCATCTCGGAGGCGCAGGAGACTTCCCCGCGACCGGTCTGGGCGCTGCCGGCGATGGAGGACCTTCTCGAGCCGGGTGCGGTGGGCAAGGCCGACGACGATTTCGATCAGCGGCGCGGGCGGCTGATCGAGGAGACGTTGGCGGCCTTTGGCGCGCCGGCCAAGGTGGTCGAGATCAACCGCGGCCCGACGATCACACAGTTCGGCGTCGAGCCGGATTTCGTAGAAGGGCGGGCCGGCAAGCGGATCAAGGTCAAGGTGAGCAAGATCTCTGCGCTGGCGGACGACCTGGCGCTGGCGCTGGCGGCAGCCTCCATCCGCGTGGAGGCGCCCGTTCCGGGAAAGGGCTACGTCGGCATCGAGGTGCCGAACCCGGAGATCTCTTTGGTATCGCTGCGGGACGTCATGGCGTCCGAGCAGTTCAGGAAGCTGCGGCCGCGGCTGAAGCTGGGGCTCGGGCAGGATGTCTCCGGCCGCGCCGTGGCGGCCGATCTGGGCGCCATGCCGCACCTGCTCATCGCCGGGACGACCGGCTCAGGCAAGTCGGTCTGCGTCAATGCCATCATCGCCTGTCTGTTGCTGCAGAACACGCCGGACGATCTGAAGTTCGTGATGGTCGATCCCAAACGGGTTGAGCTGACCTACTTTAACGGCATCCCGCACCTGCTCGCCCCGGTGGTCGTCGAGCTGGAGCGCGTCGTCCCGGCGCTGCAGTGGGTCTCGCGCGAGATGGACGAGCGCTACCGCCGCTTCGCCAAAGAGGGCACGCGCAACATCGCCGACTACAACCAGCGCATGGCTGACGCGGGCCAGCGACCGCTGCCGTACCTGGTGGTGGTGATCGACGAGCTGGCCGACCTGATGATGCTGGCGCCGGATGAGACCGAGCGCGTCATCACGCGCCTGGCGCAGCTGGCCCGCGCCACCGGTATTCACCTGGTCATCGCCACGCAGCGCCCGTCGGTGGATGTCGTCACCGGGCTGATCAAGGCCAACTTCCCGGCCCGCATCGCCTTCGCCGTTGCGTCGTCGGTTGACAGCCGGGTGATCCTTGACCAGCCCGGGGCGGAGAGGCTGCTGGGGCGCGGCGACATGCTTTTCCAATCGCCTGAGGCCGCGGCGCCGGTGCGGATGCAGGGGGCTTACGTGTCCGAGCTGGAGCTGACGCAGCTTATCCATTACTGGAAGGAGGCTGCCTTCGGACAACTGCCTGGCGAGACCGCCGCAGCCTCGCAGTTCGTCCCGATCCCGGCGGGTATCCCTTTGAAACAGGCTCCCCTCTGGGAAGAGGCCGGCCGGGACGGAGACGAGCACGGCGACGAGTTGTTCGATGAAGCCGTCAAGATCGTGCGGGAGATGCGGCGGGCTTCGATCTCTTTGCTGCAGCGGCGCCTGCGCATCGGCTACACGCGCGCCGCCCGGCTGGTGGACGAGCTCGAGGAAGAGGGCATTGTCGGGCCGGGCCAGCAGGGATCCCAGGCCCGCGAGGTCTTGGATTACGGCGACCTGGGGATCCGTGGCGCGCAGGATGAGGGTGACTAGCGTCGCCGTCCAGGCCCGGCACCGGGCGGCCGCGCTCATGCTGCTCCTGGCGTTGTCGGTGATCGGGGCGGGGTGCGGCCTGGCCACTGCCGGGCCGACTCCGGTTCCCGCCTTGCTCCCGACGGCGAGCCCAACACCCCTTCCCATGCCCCGGCTGCTTCTGTTGGGGGTGGCGGCCGAGACGCCGCTCCGGGCGTCGCTCGAGACCTGGGCGGCGGAGCGCGGCTGGCTGACGGATTCTTTCGAGGCCAACGAGGCGGGCCTGGCGGCCGGACTCAGCCAGCCGGGGGTGCAGGCCATTGTCAGCCTCGGGGAAACCCCCGACCTGCGGAGCGCATTTGCCGGGCCCGTGCTCGTGGTCAACGGCGTGGAATCGGCGGCCGATTCTCATGTCAGCGTGGCTGGAGAGCCGGGTGCGCGGCATGATCAAGCTGGCTTCCTGGCCGGGGTTCTGGCAGGGCTGATCAGCCGCACCGAGCGTGTGGCAATATTGACCGGAACGGGCGGCCCGCACGAGGCCGTCTACAGCGCCGCGTTCGACCACGGGCTGCGCTATGGCTGCCCGCGCTGCGAGCTGGTCAGGTTCGGCGCCGCCCAGGCGACCGCGCAGGCGCTGTTGGGCGAGGGGGTCGACGCCGTCTTCGCCGTCCCGGGGCCGACGGCGGCCTCGACGCTCCGCTCCCTCGCCGACGCGGACGTGTGGATGGTCTGGTGCGACGCCGATGGCTCCGCGCGGCCGGGGACGCGGCTGGCGGGGGAAATCCGGATGCTGCCGGAAGCGCTGGCGGCGCCGGCGTTGACCGCGCTGCTGGCGGGCGAGCCGGGACGGGGGTGGCCGTATTCCGTGGAGTCGAACAGCATGGTCCTCGGGAACCTGAACCCGGAGGCGCTCAGCCCCGGGCGCGAGCGGGTGCTTCAGGAGGCACGGGAAGGTTTGGCATCCGGACAGCTGCAAATCGGGGTCGACCCGCTGACCGGAGTCGAGCCCTAGCCCCGGTCGGATCGGAGGCCCTCGCCCGGAAACTTGCGGCAATCGGGGGCGACGGGCGCAGCGGGGGAAAGCCGGACGATTTTGGGAGTGCGCGTGTCCGGTTGCGAGGGCCACCCGCGAGGCGCCCAATTGCATCGGTCCCTGACTCGTGCTATCATGTCAGAAGTGTCCCTTGAGTGTCGAGACATCCGAATCTAACGGCCAGCCCGGCCGCTAACGAAAGGGGTGATCGCGGCCCGTTTCAGTCTTCGACGACCTTCGTACTGCCTGTGCATAGGCACGATTGTGTTTCCCCATTCTCGGAGGAGAGCAAAATGCAGAAGAAGATGTACGCCGCCCTGTCGCTGCTGGTGCTCCTGGCGATGATGCTGAGCGCCTGCGGCGGCGCCGCCACGGAAGAGGTTCCGCCGGAAGAGCCGGTGGCGACCGAAGCCCCGGTTGTGACCGAGGCGCCGGTGGCTCCGCCTGCGGAGCCGTTCCGCGTCGGGTTCGTGACCGACACGGGCGGTATCGACGATCACAGCTTCAACACCACGCAGTGGAACGGCGTCCTGCGGGCGGTGGATGAGCTGGGAATCGAGGCGCAGTTCATTCAGTCGGATGAGGCCACGCAATACGAGCCCAACCTGACCGAGTTCGCCAGCCAGGGCTACGATCTCATCGTCGCGGCCGGCTTCTTCCTTGGCGGCGCGCTGGCCAACGTGGCCGCGCAGTATCCGGACACCATGTTCTCGATCGTCGACTACGCGTACCCGGATCCGTTCGGCGTGCCCGAGGGTGTCGTGGGCAATGCCGAGTGCATCCCCAATGTCCAGGGTCAGGTCTACAAGACCGACCAGGCCGCGTTCCTGGCCGGCTATCTGGCCGCGGGTATGACCGAGACCGGGCACCTGGGGTACTTCGGCGGGGCCAAGATCCCGACCGTGACGATCTTCGGAGTTGGGTTCCAGGCCGGCATGGAGTACTACAACCAGGTCCATGGGACCACCGTTGACCTGATCGGCTGGGACAGCGCCACGGGCGAAGGCCTGTTCACGGGTGACTTCAGCGACCTGACCAAGGGTCTGGAGGCCACCGAGTCGCTGTTCGACGAAGGCGTCGACATCTTCATGGGCGTCGGCGGGCTGATCGGATCGCCCGGCTTCGATGTCGCCCGCGAGCGCGGCGGCTACGGCATCTGGGTCGACGTGGACGGCTACAACGCCTTGACCGGGGTCCAGGATGTGATCCTGACCAGCGTCATGAAGAACATGGACAACTCGGTCTTCGACGTCATCCAGGGCGCCATGGAAGGTAGCTTCCAGGGCTGCGGCGTGTACGTCGGGGACCTGGTCAACGGCGGCGTCGGCCTCGCGCCGTACCATGATCTCGAGAGCGCCGTGCCGGCCGACTTGGCGGCCGAGGTCGAGCAGTTGCGCCAGGACATCATCAACGGCGTGATCACCGACACCGGCTGCATCTCCTATCCGGATTGGTGCCCGGGCGGGTTGTACTAGTAAGCCCCGACCGCACCAGGTTCCACATCCGTACCGTGGGCGGTGCCAGGGTTTCCCTGGCACCGCCCTTCGGAGAAGACCCCGCAACGACCCTACCACGGGGCGCGATCCCCCAGGAGTATGCCGATGCCCCCTATCCTCGAGCTGCGGGGGATAACCAAGGCCTTCCCCGGCGTGCTGGCCAATGACCACATCGACCTGAGCCTCGGCCAGGGTGAGATCCTGGCGCTCTTGGGGGAAAACGGCGCGGGCAAGACCACCTTGATGAACGTCCTGTACGGCCTATACAAGCCCGATGAAGGCGACATCCTGGTCCGCGGCGACAAGGTCGAGATCCATGACCCGAACGACGCCATCCGGCGGGGGATCGGGATGGTGCATCAGCACTTCATGCTGGTGCCCGTCTTCAGCGTGACCGAGAACGTCATGCTGGGGGTCGAATCGATTCGAGCCGGGGTGCTGCTGGACCGGCGCACGGCCGCCAACCGGATTCGCGAGATCTCCGGCCGCTTCGGCCTGGAGGTCGATCCCGAGGCGGTCGTCGAGGATCTGCCGGTCGGGCTGCAGCAGCGCGTCGAAATCATCAAGATTCTTTATCGCGAAGCCGAGGTGCTCATCCTGGATGAGCCCACCTCGGTCCTGACCCCGCAAGAGGCGGATGAGCTGTTCAAGGTGATCCGCTCGTTGGTGGCGCAAGGCAAGTCCGTCATCTTCATCTCCCACAAGCTCAAAGAGGTGCTGGCGATCGCCGACCGCATCGTCGTCCTGCGCGGCGGGAAGGTGGTCGGCTCGGTGCCGGTGGCCGAGGCGACCGAGAAATCCCTGGCGAAAATGATGGTCGGCCGGGATGTCCTGTTGAGCGTCGATCGCAAGCCGGCGAAGCCCGGGGAGGTCGTCCTGGATGTGTATGACCTCCGGGTGAAGGGCGAGCACAGCCAGGCGGCCGTGCGCGGCGTCACGTTCCAGGTCCGGGCGGGCGAGATCCTGGGCGTGGCCGGCGTGCAGGGGAATGGACAGACGCAGCTGGTCGAAGCGCTCACCGGTCTGCGCCCCGCCGAGAGCGGCCGCTTCCTGATTTCCGGGCAGGACATGACCCGCGCCTCCCCGCGGCAGATCGAGGCGCACGGCACCTCGCATGTTCCCGAGGACCGGCAGCGCGATGGATTGGTCCTGTCGTTCCCGGTTGTCGAGAACCTCGTCTTAAACACATACTACGCCCCGCCCTTCGCCAGGGGACCGATTCTCCAGCAGGAGAAGATCGCCCAGGTGGCCAAAG
>Ga0256868_10002069_pt1 | contig 10554 bp, 7 predicted proteins | sample RVTome_13_FD_187341 | JGI IMG/M metagenome (GOLD analysis project Ga0256868, IMG submission 187341) | Soil microbial communities from uranium-contaminated site in the Upper Colorado River Basin, Wyoming, United States - RVT92D227 HiSeq ... | reverse complement strand
TGCAGTGCCCCCAATAGAAGCCCTGCGGGTCCATCTTCCCAATCCGATAGAAGATTTCCCCCCTAAGCGCCGGTGCAATGAATAGTGCGATCAACATTAGAGTCGGCGCCAGGACCGACAGCAGACGGATCGCGTGACTGCGGTTCCCGTTTTCCATGATTCTGTCCTCCCAGGGTTGATGTTTGACGAACTTCCCACCGTTACTTTAGTAGGACTATTTTTTCGGTTTGCTTCTGCGTACCCGTTCGCAATTCCACCAGGTATATCCCGCTCCCACAGTCCGCGCCGGTGAAATCTCTCCCATTCCAGACTACCTCATGATGGGTAGCGGTCCCACTGGAGACCAAATTGCGCGCGGCTAATGACAGATCCAGCACTTCTTGACCCAGGACATTGAATATCCTCAGGCTGAGATCACCCGCCAGTCCGGGAGTAATCTCAAAGGGGATAGTGATGCTACTGTTGAAGGGATTGGGATACGGTGGCAGCAATCGAAAGCTCTGAGGAATCGCGGGACTCTGATCTTCAGGCACATTGACCACAAATAGAGAGTCTCCCGCCCAGATATCCACACTGCCCCGAACGGCCTCGCTCAAGGACCCGAAAACAATATCATCAACGCCATCTCCATTCATGTCGCCTATGTTAGTCAAGGTGGTCCCGCATGCCGCCCACTGAGTCTGCCAACAATCCCAGAACATATCCGGATACCCATCCATCCAAGGGCAGCCGAGATATGCCAGTATGATGCCGTTTCCACCATAGGCTGCCGGTTGGCTGGCAATGATGTCCCCGTAGCCATCGCGGTTAACATCGCCTGCGAACGCTAAATTCATGTTCCTCTCGAGTGGATTGGGATCAAAACCGCGCAAGATGACGTCGATTGTGGTGTTCATTGGATTCCCTCCCCATAAAACAATGGCGTTGGACGTCATGGCGGCATCTATCACCAGATCAGCGAAAGAGTCTCCATTCAAATTCTGTATCAATGCCGAAGAGCTGGAGAGGTCAATCTCTGGATAATACTCTGTGCCATGAATGATGACATCGGGAATAGTGTCCAGTTGGTCACCGCCATAGTAAATGTAGTATCTCGTATCATCTGGACTGGGATACCCCGTATTTTCATAGATGGCGAAGTCATCATAGCCATCGCCATTTAGACTTCCTTTTCCGGAGATACTGTTGCCATAAGCTACGTGCTGCCCTGATCCCTCTTGGCTCCAGTCGGCATCGCTGTCCATCGGGCTGCCGCCGAAATAGATCCAGACTTTGCCATTACCCTGTGGAAATGGATAATTCGAGGCATGCACCGCCACATCATCATAGCCATCTCCATTCACATCACCTATTCCCTCGATTTTTGAGCCAAATCCATCCCAAAAGGTCGCCTCACTTAACACCACGTCTGGAATTGTGTCAAAATCGCCTCCACCGAGATAAATAAATACCCTTTGGATATCCTCTTGCTCGTATCCTCCATTAATCGCTATATCATCCGAACCGTCATGGTTTGCGTCGCCAATATTCTCGATGTGACGACCAAAATATCCGTAGGGATACGGATTGTGAATGAGCAAATCCGGGATAGTGTCGGGGGGATTTCCGCCGTAGAACAACACCGCACGTGTCACCGGGTATCTTTCGTAGATAATGAAGTCATCGCAGGTGTCTCCATTCACGTCACCAATCCCCGCCATATAGTACCCGAAGTAGTCCTCATTTTCTTCCCCGCACCGATGCCAGATGTGCTCTGGCTCATACGGCTGCCCATAGCCTATCGACGACATCCCCATCAGCGTCCCCGCCGCCAGCACAAAGATGCCCAATATCCGTACTGATCCTGCTTTCATAACGTCCTACCTGCCTTTCCTGAAACAGATAAAGCGAACTTGTTACCATCGCCATGACGATCTGGAACACGTCCGCTTATTAGGTATCCCTCTCAGATTACTTTTGCCATCCACTCAGTTCAGTCGCGAATATACTTCCGATTCCCTCCAAATCAAGCCATTTTTTCAGCAGATGGTCTTTTTTCATACCACCATCGAAACACCGATCTTCTTGTACCGGTATCTCTACGCCGCAAGAAATGCTGATACTGCAATCATGACCGATTCTTCCTCTTCAGTCGGTGCGAAAATCAAGTTCGAATAACGTTTCGTCAGCCCCGCTTAGAAGCCATTGGTTAATAATACCAGTGGCTCTTGCTTGAGAAGGGACAGTGCATTGGCATGGGCGTCCCGGCTGTGTCATCCTGAACGAAGTGAAGGATCTTCCTTTCCCCCTGCTACTTGTCCGCCTATGGTGGATTGCAGGGGGGAACAAAAGGGGGTCACGTTACCCTTCGCCCTAGTATCCGGAAGGAAATCAAGAGGGGGATTCAATAAATCCCCCCTGGTATAGCAGGGGGGAACAAGATTGGGTTGCCATATTCTTCTTTGCGAGCTTTGCGCCTCTTCGTGAGCTGAATTGTCGGGTTTCTGCGGAACCCGACCTACCTGAGCAATACCACCTTTTGATTAAATTCCTTGCCGTCAGATATCAAGCGGACAATGTAGATGCCGGAAGCGCAGGAACCGCTATTCCATACTACTCGATGCACGCCCGGCGGAAGAGGGGGAAAGGAAAACTCCTGGACCTTTTGACCCAGGATGTTATAGACGGTGATTGTCACCTCCTGTTCGATAGGTAACGTGAATGGAATGACCAGAACGCTGTTGAAGGGATTGGGATATGGGGGAAGTAGAGCAAATTCGGTGGGAATTGGTTTGGGTTGATGGGAAAGGATGGGGCTGTAAGGATAGCTCCCCCCCCAGGGACCGCCCCAGCAGCCGATGTCATTACGAGTGGAATCGACGTCGTTGAAAAATGGATCAGGGTCACCGGCGTCGATGCAAGGGGAACCCAAAGACAGTCGGAAATCAATTGTGTCCTGAAGCACGGGATCCAAAAAAATGTTTGTTGAATCAGGAATGCAATTGACAAAGTCGGAGTCGTTGTCAAAGAAGTCATTGTAGCTGATATTGGTAAAGGGAGGGTAGAGGTGATACGTCTCAATTCCAACTTGATTTCCGATGAAAAGGTTGTTTTGGACAGAAACCGAGGGCGCCTCTGAACCCAAATCTACACCCGATGGTACCCGGAAGAATACATTATTGCTGATCAAGATGCTGTCTCCCCCATAAACACCAATCCCTTCGTCCTCCCCGCCGACGAAGATGTTGTTGGCGGCGATGCCAGAAGTCCCATTCATGAACGATATTCCGTTCTCCGTATTGAATACCCTGTTTCCAATAAAATTCAACCGGCTGGAAAAGTCTGCCTTTCCACCCCACCCGCCCACGAAGGAGCAATGTGAGATATTACAGTCAGCAGCGTCTTCAAAAACGAAATGCGCCGGATTCCAGACAGACTCATGGCATTCGAAGTAGGAATTGGCTACGATAACTGAAGCGCCAATGCATTTTAGGAACATGGAAGGAACGCCATAGAAGTAACTGCTGTCGATGCTTAACGATGACCTACCGTACGTTACCGTTGCGTACATCGGTTCCTGAAATGAACTGTGATCTATGGTGAGGACAGCCTGCGAGTCCGTCACAACGGCATGGTCGGCGTTAGAGAGAATCGCGTGACTGATTACCGACGTATCCGGGTAGGGGGAAAGGAACTTGATACCTGACCATGTTCCAGGTGAGACAAGTGCGATAGAGTCGGTCCTGGTGCCCACTGCGGTGAGCTTTCCGTTCACGATGAGGGACAGGCCATAACCCGAACGCGGTTGAAATATCAACTCCACTCCCGGTTCGATTCGCAAGCTGTCTCCTTCTGGGACTAGTAGATCCTCGACGACAAGATAGGGCGAACGGTCCTGGGTTAATATCCCGGTCACTTCGCCTGCCAAAATGGTATATGGACTGACCAGCACCGATATTTCCTGGGAATCCCTTTGCGTTGCGCCGTCCTCCACCCACACCCCAAAAGAAAAATTGTCCTGATCAAGAGGTACCTGTCCCGATACGGCAGAGCTGTCTTCCATCCAATCCAATGATGGATCCTCTTGGTGAAGCCAGGACGGCAAATTCCAGAAACCAAATTGCAGAGGACCATTATCGTCGGTAGCTCTTGCCACGTAGCGTAGCACAGTTCCCCGCTGTATATTTACCACCACAGGAGATATGATAGCCGGTGGATTGTCTATCCGGTGGTCAAAGAAATAGCATCCCATATCGGCTCGGGTCCCGTCCGGATCAAGAGGTGAGGCGGGGTCTCCCGTGTCAATACAGGGGGAATTGGCTTGAAGTTGATAATCATACGGATCCCCTGCTCGGAAACGGGGGTCGACCAAGATATTCCCGGTGTCCAGTTCGCAATTGTGCGTGATCGTCGAGACATGGTAGAAATCATTGTACCTGATTGAGGTTTCATGCTCAAGGAGATTGTAGATGCCTGTCGGCGATTCTCCGGTTCCAAGAAAGATGTTGTTGACAACATCAAGTTGCATCCAGGAGTATATCATGGTTGCATGTATACCGTACGCCAAGAATGTTATAGTGTTTCCTTGAATTAGACTACTGTCGACGTCGAAAAGTCGAATACCGGTGCTGCCTGCTTGGACCATATTTCTTGCAAATACAATCTGACCTTCTTCAGCTTGTATTCCCCCATTTATCGTGTTTTCCTGAAATATGGCTTCCGATTCGTCTACTCTAACCTCACCAATCATATTGTGAGTGAAATTGACCACTCCACCCGAGACATTCAAGTAACCGTCGATACGGTTATCATGCCAATTTGAATTAGTATTCGTGCACCATGCCCACTGCAAATCATTGTTGTAGACATCGGGGCACCAACAATGATCTATCCATACATACGAGGCTTGGTTATCAACGATTGGGGCCAAAATCTGTTCCGACGCCCGGATCCCGCCCCCTTCGTTATGTTGGAACACGCTGGGACCACCATGATCGAAGATTGCCCCGCCCCCGTAGATCTGACAGTATTCGATGCTATCAACCTCCTCGGTTCCAGAGACGAGATAAGTCGAATGACCATGGATGCGGCAATGCCTGAGGATCATGAGCCCGGCATAAGAAGCGATTGAACGATTGATGGAGTCAACTACACAGTACTCCATCTTGATCACGGTGCCCGGTGTTTGCTGGGTTATGATGCTGCCGAAGGCGGCGTTTGGGGAAAGGAAGTATACTGAATCCGCCTCTTCACCGACCGCCAATAGGTTCCCGTAAACATAGATCGGCGTTTGTCGGATCTCTTGATCCAGGAACCAGATTTGGACGCCGGGTTGGATGTTCAAGGTGGAATCCAGGGGCACGATCAGGGTGTCCGTCACCAGATATGGATTCCCGTCCCGCGTCCACGTCCCCCACACTTCCCCCGCCACCCACGTGGTGTCGGCATGGAGGAGGGTGGAGAAGAGCAGAATAGTGACCGAAGTCAAAAGGAGGTAGGGTGGCAGTTTTCGCAGCATAGGGATTGCCATACCATTAAATTGCTGAATTGTCAAATTGTTAAATGGTCGGAGTGCACAATGCCTAATTGCTAAATTGTTGAACTGTCAAATTGTTGGATTGCTCGATTGTTCAATTGCTCAATTGCCGGGGGAAGGCGGATTGGTCAGGTCCCCCTCGGGGTCAATATAATGGGAAATTGGGGGAAAAGCAAGGGGAAAATTCAAAGCAAGTGTGAAGGTGTGAACGTGTGAAGGTGTGAAAGAAAGAATTGCTAAATTGTCAAATTGTTGGATTGTTCGATTGTTGGGGGAAGGGGGGAAAGATTAGCGACAAAGGGCATGTTCCCCACGGATCGGGAACAGCCCCTATGCGAGCATGGCTCGCAAGAAGCTTCCTGGATCCCGCATCAAGTGCGGGATGACACTCGGCAGGGCTGAACGGCAGCGGCAGGGATTTTCGCCGACCGAGTCAACGGGGTCTCCGAAGGGACATGGTCCTTTTTTTGTTTTGACCTGTATTCGAAGACCCCGCCCGGTGTAATCGTTTGGTCGGAACGAATGCCGAATATTTCCACCTGCCGGGCGGAGGCAGCCATCAAGGTTACCTATAATCGTATCTTTCGGAACGCCATGGAACCCGAGGCAATATTCCAAAAAACGCTGCAGGCTGACCAGACCGCCCGGCGAGGTGCAAATGGTCACGTTTGGTTGTCATAGATCGTGGTGAATCTTTCAGGTGTGGACACCTGACAGCACGGAACTCTGTCAAGCGAGGGCGCATGACAGCACCGGAAATCTGTCAAGCGGGGACGCATGACAGCACGGATCGGTAATTGTCAGAGAGCGCTACAATAAGTCGGGGCGGGCGGGTGCATCATCACCGTGTCGCATTACAATATCATCCGGATCGATTCGTTCCCATATGTGTCCTTAGAATCCGCCCGCCCCGTTATGTTCCGATTTTCGGTCGGCTCCCATTTCATGGTGGCATTGGTCTTTAGGATTCAGTGGCGTCGCCGCCGTCGAATCCATATCGGTACCAGTGACGTAGGACGATTCGTTCGTCCGGTTCTTTGTTTGCTTCCCTACTCTTGTCCTTGCGTTCGATTTGGTGCGACGGTATTCGGATTTCCTGTAGTTTGTCGTCGGGTTTGGATCGATTGTCAAGGCATGGTGCGCTCCCCAGATTACGTCTGCGCTTGTCCATGCATTCCTCTTGATCAAGTGTCGTCGTCTGTCATCGTCACCTTTGCTTTCAAGAATTTATCTGCAACCCTATCTATAACGTCTTCATTGAGATACGTCCCGGTTTCGATTTGAAGTCTGAGTGATTCCAGCCTCTCCCAATCATCGGAACGGGGAGCGCCGGGGGAAGCCAAAAGCTCGTGAAGGGGAGGCACTCCACGGGTGGAGGGCGCTTCCCCCGGACAAGGGAACTTGCCGCCAAGTGTCGCCAGCCCTCCCGGGCGATGTAATGAGATGTCCACAATCCGGTCGTCGAGGAGGAAACCAGCCCAATCAGGGTCCTGGGAATGGTTGAGGTCGTTATCTATGTATTTTTTGTTTTTCATCGTATTGCCCAGAGTTATGGTTCGATGATTAGTAGGGCAAAGCCTGTGCCATGAGGAATTGGCGAGAGGGTGCGGAATGAGCAGCTCGTCATATCACACTGATAATTATGACTTTAATTATCACCAAGCGCACTCGTGGGTCGAAACGAGGTCAAACGTGATGTCTGCGTCAGACGGGAAAGTGATACGGTACAGTGGCAGTCAGATAGGACGTCAGACTGTAGATATTTGTTATTATTGGATTACTGATGTCACATTCGAGTATGATTCGGCAAAGTAACGCTTGCGGAATGGCATCTGCGGCTGGTGTCGCCACTACTAGAGGGTTATTGAACAGTTTCTTTGGCGGGTCGCTTGGAACGAAATTCAGCGATGTCGATTTCGTAACGTTTGATTTTTTCCTGCAGATTTTTTCGGGCAATATCCAGCTCGGAGGCGGTGGCGGAGACATTGCCGCGGTTCTTGGCAAGGACGGCGTTCAACAGGTCGCGCTCGAAGCGGGATTTGGCTTCCTTCAAGGTCAACGAATCGCGCTCGGAGGCACCAGAGGACTGTGTGATTTCGGGGGGGAGATCGTGGAGGTCGATGGTATTATTTCCAGCCATTACCACTGCCCGTTCAATAGCATTTTCCAGTTGACGCACATTCCCGGGCCAAGAATAGGAGCACAGTGTATCCAGAGCTCGCTGGGTCACGAACAGCGGATGACGCCGATTGCTGGGAGTGAATTTCTTCAGGAAATGCTGCATGAGAAACGGAATATCTTCCGGTCGCTCACGCAGAGGCGGCAATTCCAAAGTGATGACGTTGAGTCGGTAGAACAGGTCTTCTCGGAAATTCCCCTGATTGACTTCTTCCACGATTTTCCGATTGGTCGCTGAGATAATTCGAACGTCCACTCGAATGGTGTTCGAGCTGCCCACCCGCTCAAATTCCTTCTCCTGAAGGACGCGCAGAAGCTTGACCTGGATGGTGCCGGGCAGGTCTCCGATTTCGTCCAGAAACAGGGTGCCGGTGTTGGCTTGTTCGAAGCGTCCCGGGCGGTCCCGAAAGGCTCCGGTGAAAGCGCCCCGGACATGCCCGAACAACTCGCTTTCCAGCACTCCTTCCGGCAGCGCTGCAGCATTGATCGTCACAAATGGCTTATCGCGTCGAAGGCTGTGGTCATGGATGGCGCGAGCCAGCAGCTCCTTGCCGGTTCCGCTTTCGCCCTGGATCAGCACCGCTGCATTGCTCTTGGCGATGCGGTCGATGGTCATCCGGTAGATTTGCTTCATCCGTTCGTTGCGGCTCTCCAGCACTTCCACTTCCAGAGGAAGATCAGCCAGCTCAGCGTCAGCCGTCTTTCGAATTCCGAAAATGGCTTCGATTTCTGCAAGGAGGGAGTGGATGTCCAGCGGCTTCAGCACGAAACTGAACGCGCCGAGCTTCATCGCTTCGACTGCGTTTTGCACCGTGCCATATCCCGTCAGGATGACCACTTTGACCAGGGGCCATCGTCTCCGGACGGCTCTGAGCAATTCCAGTCCGGACATCTCCGGCATCACTAAGTCAGCCAGCACTGCAGTGACCTGTGTTTTGGTCAGGAATTCAAGGGCTTCGGCTCCTGATGCTGCCTGGTGGACATCCAGACCGGTTTCGGCAAGCGCCTCTGTAATGAATTCGCGAAAATCCTTCTCGTCATCCACAATCAGGATTCGTCCCTTCACAAGTCCTCCATACTGCAAGTGTTTCGGAGATGGGATGACGCATATCGTCAGTCCTGTAGATAATATCGGGAATTCTCAAGTAACCTTGAGAGAAAAGCCTGCAGCAAGGGGATACGGACGGTATCGTCAGTCGCGATGGTTGCAGCGCTCGGTCACGAAGGAATATTCTGTCTTGGAATGGATTACAATGCCACGACGGTTTTCGATGGGCGGGGTCCGAGGATGCTGATCAGACTTCTGAAGAGGGCGGAGTCCAGCTCTTGCGTCATGTCATCGCGCATGATGCGCAACGCGGAATAAGCTCGAAGGGCTCGTCGGTAAGGGCGGCGGGTGGTCAAGGCATCGAAGATGTCCACCAGAGCGGCAATGCGTGTGGGCAGGGGGATTTCGGTGCCACGCAGTCCGTGCGGATATCCGGAGCCATTCAATTTCTCGTGGTGATGCAGAATGATCTCGCGAGACAACTTGTCCACCCGGGGATTCAATTTGATCAATTCGACCCCGTGCAGCGGATGGCGGCGGATTTCCGCCATTTCGGCGCTGGATAACATGCCATGCTTGTTGATAATGGAATGCGCAATCTGACTCTTTCCGATATCGTGAAGCAGCAGCCCGTGCCCTACGATAATTAATTCCTTCGGATCCTTGATCCCGATCTGGCGTGCCAGAGCAATCCCCATAGCGCTGACATTGACCGAATGCGTGTACAAAGTGTAATCGTAAGAGAATATCCTGACCAGATTGTGGAAATTCCATTGATCCTGGGTCAGGAATTTGACGGTGGATTCGACCAGCTTTTGCGACCGTTCGATATGGACTCGCGAAGTCGGGTCGGCGAAGAGACGTTCCACCACACTGGAACTCGCCTCGTAGATGATCTTGGACTTGTCTTCGACCGTCACTTCCGGACTGGTCAAGAGGTCTTCGATGTTTTCCGAGACGTATCTCCAGTAGAATTCGCCGTCCGATTGGCGGATGTACAACGTCTTGATGCCGTTCTCGATCAGGAAGGCACGTTTCGCTTCGCTGAAGGGAGTCCGACGACCTTTGTAGAGGATGTACCGGACGCAATTGCCGCTTTCCTGACGCAGGTAGAGCTCAAATCCCAGGATGTCGCCGACACGCAGTGTACACAGTCTGGCAGGCAGGAACAGGTTGGCAATGGGCTCTTCCTGAGTATCCTTCGGGGGGTGTCCCTTGTCAGTCATTGGGGGCTGTCGGTCGCCGTTATTTTTCACGAGAGCGGCGGCTGTACCGGTTCCGTCTCCAGGCTGCAATGTGTTGCGGTCTTGGATATACTGCTCCATCTGTGTCTTTCCGTTCTGAATAGACATATCCAATATGTCAACGGCACTCATGCCAAAAAACATTAGCAAATACAAAAAATGACTTGATAAATAGGTAAGAATTGCGTATAATTAATAGAGTTTGATTTTCGTGCAAGACTGGATGGTGAATAACAATGCTTCGACTCGAACGCTCGGATGAGTTTCGCAGCGGTCGGCTTCTGGAGGAAATATGGTAAGGAAAGGGAAAAGATCAAACAAGGGAGCGAGAATTCTGGCGGTGTTGGCTTGTGTGCTGACGATGGGGATAGTCATGATGCCGTGGCGTGCGACCGAAGCCGCTTCGAGTTACACTGTCAAATTGGTGTCAGGGCACTTCACTCCCGGCACAGACACCGGCGAATTGGGGACGATCAACGACCAGGTAAATGCCTCGGGATCGATGCATATCCTGATCCAACTCTACTCAATCCCGGACGATGCGGCAAGGCAATCGATGAGTCGAGAAG
>Ga0256868_10002068_pt1 | contig 10555 bp, 13 predicted proteins | sample RVTome_13_FD_187341 | JGI IMG/M metagenome (GOLD analysis project Ga0256868, IMG submission 187341) | Soil microbial communities from uranium-contaminated site in the Upper Colorado River Basin, Wyoming, United States - RVT92D227 HiSeq ... | reverse complement strand
GCCCTGAACTGTGACTGTGACTGTGGCGCTCACGGTAGAGGCTCCGCTGGTTGCTGACACAGTATAGATCGTCGTTCTGGTGGGCCGTACGGTGCCACTGCCAGTTACGGGAAGGACAAGTACGGTCGAGTCATAGGAGCCGACCACGGACTCGGCGTTGGATACGCTCCATCTGATGATGCTGGCGCCTCCCGGGGAAATAACTGCCGGCTCCGCTGTTAAGTAATTTATGTAGGGCAAAGTGGTTGGAGTACCGCTTTCAGAAGTTGCTTCGGACTCAGCCTCCTCGAAAGCGCCTTCTTCAATGGAGCCTGCCGATGCAGTTCCTATGAAAATATAGCTTTCTACCTCCTCCGACCAGGTGCCGTTGTTGTCCTGGACTGTCAGGGAGATGGTATGGTCGCCTTCTGAAAGCGCCGAGGAATTGAACGTTGCCAGTGTACCCAGGTCGCCGTCAATGTCAGAGCGCCATTTATATCCGACAACTGTGCCGTCGGCGTCGGTGCCATGGCCAACGAAAACCACTGTTTCTCCGGCTGCTGCGCTTGCCGGAGATATTGAATCTATGTAGGCTACCGGCGGTTCGTTTCCGCCGAAGGGCAAATAGTCACATCCGGCAGTCAAAATGAGAATTAGTATTAAAGGATAGAGCAACTTCTTCATATGTCTCCCTCCGTGCGAAATTCGAGTAAGGCGATTTAAACATATGTTTAATTGATTGTCAATATCGGATAAGACGATGTGGACAGGTTTACCGTCAGTTGCGTTGCATTATTTGGCTGGTTAGTTTATATTGTGGCAATTGGTCGGAAGCAGCTGCCATTTCATTTTGTCATTAGGTTTGTTTTCTCATGAATCCGGCTAGTCATTCTACGAGGAGTTTCCATCAGTGGTTCATCCTGCTTTTGATTTCGCTCGCCTCGTTTATGGGAGCACTTGATGCGACTATCGTTAATATATCTCTGCCAACCATGTCAAAATATTTCCAGTCTGACGTGGCGACCGTTTCCTGGGTGGCGATGGCATACTTACTCGTCCTTTCGGGTACGTTGATCACCTTCGGCAGAGTGGCAGATATACGTGGTTATAAGAAAATATATCTGGCCGGGTTCGTTATTTTCACCATCGGTTCGCTGTCGTGCGGTTTATCTTCAACCATATATTTACTAATCGGTTTCCGTATACTTCAAGGTGTTGGGGCTGCTATGCTGCAGGCAATCGGTGGCGCCATGGTGGTTAGATACCTGCCGGAAAAAATCCGCGGCATGGCTTTCGGCATACTGACGACATCCGCTGCGGTCGGCCTGGCAGCCGGCACACCTCTCGGCGGTTTCCTCTCCCAGTTTTATAGTTGGCACTGGATATTCTTTATAAACGTTCCGATAGGTATCATGGCGATTATACTCGGCATCGCTGTATTGCCCGGAGATACGGAGAAATTCGGGAAGGGGAAGTTAGATATCGCCGGAGCCGGTATGCTACTTATTGCCCTGGTCAGTCTTATTTTCCTCTTGAATATGGGCAATAACATTGGCTGGCTGTCATGGGGCATACTGATAGGCATCATCGTTTCCGTGGCAGCCTGGGCTGGTTTTATTTTTAGTGAAAAAAGAACTCAGTCCCCTCTAATCGACCTGGGTCTTTTCCGGAATAAGAATTTCACAATGGCGGTCATTGTAGCATTACTTGTTCTTCTGGTGGGTCAGGGTTCGTGGTACGTCTTTCCCTTCTATCTCGAACTGGCAAAGGGATTTGCTACCGATATCGCCGGGCTTATCCTGCTTGTGCCCACCATTTTCATGATGATTTGCGGTCCGCTTGCTGGTTTCTTTTCTGACCGGATTGGCGCTCGCCCCATTTGTGCACTGGGGTCGGCGATACTGATTGCGGCGTTTGCAATGTTCGCTCTAATGGGCGCCAAGACAGGGCTAGATTACATAATCATAGCCCTGGCACTGGAAGGAATTGGAATCGGCCTTATCATGCCGGCAAACTTTAATCTAATCATGGGCATGAGTGCCAAAGGCAGTGAAGGTGTAATAAACAGTCTGGTGACCACGATGAGAAATGTCGGAGCTGTGATGGGCATAGCAATTTTTACGTTTATCTTTCTTTCGGTGATTACCAGCCAGGGTATTTCACCGGCAGGTATAACCGCTCATTCGTTGCCGCCGAAAGCTTTCGCCTACGGCTTACACGCCGTATTTTTTTTCGGTGCCGCAGTAGGTGGTGTGCTTCTGGTTCTGAACCTGGCTTTGCGTGATAAAAAGAAGGCATCTGATAATAAATAGACCAACGTAAATCCCCCTTACTCCCCCTTTTCCAAAGGGGGAAACAATAAACCTCTACCTTTGTAAAGGGAGATGGATAAGGATTTTCCGGGGCTCTTTCTGCATCGTTCTTTAATTGTGGAAGAACCTATTGTTTATGTCAGCTATTTGACAGTCGAGCCTCCAGAACTTGTAATTAACCCCTTTTGTAAATACAATTATGTGGGCCTAAAACCGGCACTAATATTTTTTAGAATTAGAGCTAACCAATAAGAACCAATGGCAAGTGTAAAAGGGTCTATTGAAATTTCACAGGAGCTGTGCAAGGGCTGCGAACTATGTATCTCTTTCTGTCCCAAGAAACTGATATCAACCTCCGACAAACTAAATGCCAGCGGCTACTTGCCCGCTGTTTTTAACGACAACGGCGAATGCACCGGCTGCGCTATTTGTGCCCTGGTCTGCCCTGAAGTATCCATAGAGGTGTACCGTGGCTAGAGCTCTCATGACTGGAAACGCTGCCATCGGAGAGGCGGCCATCAGGGCTGGCTGCCGCTGTTACTTCGGATATCCTATTACACCTCAGAACGAGCTGACAGAATATATGGCGACCAACCTGAGCCGAAGGAAGGGATGCTCGTTTATTCAGGCGGAAAGTGAGATAGCCGCAATAAATATGGTCTATGGAGCCAGCCTGGTTGGAGCCAGAGCCATGACATCATCTTCCAGCCCGGGCATCAGTTTAAAGCAGGAAGGAATTTCCTACTTAGCTGCCTGCGAACTTCCGGCAGTTATCGTCAACATGTCACGCGGCGGTCCGGGGTTGGGTAGCATAGTCGCTGCTCAGTCGGACTATTTCCAGGCTACCAGAGGCGGTGGTCATGGAGATTACAGGACCATTGTTTTAGGTCCGTCATCGGTGCAGGAACTGGCAGACCTGACACATAAAGCCTTCGAACTAAGCGACAAATATAAGATTCCGGTAATAATTCTCGGTGACGGCGTTCTAGGACAGATGATGGAGCCGGTGGAATTCAAATATGAGGCTCCGGCGGAATTACCAATCAGGGCTGATGCGCTCAGGGGAGCCAAAGGACGGCCCAGCAAATACATAAAAACTTTTACTTCAAATCCGGCTGAATTGGAAGAAATTAACTGGAGCTTATTCCGAAGGTACGAACTGATTAAAAGAGAAGAGACTGCCTCCGAGACTTTCTTAACCGAAGATGCTGAGCTGATAGTTGTTGCTTTCGGCATAGCTGCGCGAATCGCCAAAGGAGCTATTAAAACAGCGCGAGCGTCGGGTTTGAAGGTGGGGTTATTGAGGCCGATTACGCTCTGGCCTTTTCCTAGCGAAGCAGTCAAGGAATTAGTTAAAAAGGTGAAGTACTATCTGGTTTTTGAGATGAATATGGGACAGATGATAGAAGATGTGCAACTGGCGCTGGAAGGCCAGGGAGAAGTCTCATTCTATGGCAGGCCGGGAGGTGTAGTCCCCACTCCAAGCGAGGTTTCCAGAGTGATTTCTCGCCTTTATTATCAGAAGGGCTTGAAGTAATACGATGAAGAAGATATATTCCAGACCGAAGTCATTGAAGAAAGCCGTCTTCCACTACTGTCCGGGCTGCGGTCATTCAATTATCCACCGGCTTACCTGTGAAGTGATCGACGAGATGAATCTTCAGGACAAGGCCATCAGTATACCGCCGCCGGGATGTGCCGTTTTCGCTTATTACTATTTTGACGTCGACATGGCGGAATCGGCACACGGCAGAGGGGCGGCTGTAGCCACTGGAGTAAAGCGGGCTTTTCCTGAAGCGATTGTATTTACCTATCAGGGTGACGGCGACCTGGCGGCTATCGGGACTGCCGAGACCATACATGCTGCCAACAGGGGAGAGAATATAACGTCCATTTTTGTTAACAACGCCGTGTACGGAATGACCGGAGGGCAGATGGCTCCGACCACACTTTCCGGCCAGAAGACGACAACCACACCCTACGGAAGAGACAAGATTTTAGAGGGGCATCCTATAAAGATGAGTGAAATTTTAGCCCTGGTTAACGGCTCGGTATACATTGAACGCTGCGCGGTAAATTCGCCGGCAAATATCAGGAAAACAAAGAAGGCTATCCGTAAAGCTTTCCAGACGCAAGTTGACGGGCTCGGTTTCTCTCTGGTGGAAATACTTTCTTCCTGCCCCACCAATTGGCGCATGAGCCCTATCGAGGCATGGCAGTGGATTGATAACGTGATGTCTAAAGAATTTCCGTTGGGTGTTATAAAAGACTTAACAGGCGGAACCGATGCTGATTAGGACGGTTATCGCCGGTTTTGGTGGTCAGGGTGTTATGTCCATCGGGCTAAATTTAGCTCAGGCAGCCATGACGGAAGGCAGGAACGTAACTTATCTACCGTCCTATGGCGCCGAGGTCCGCGGGGGCACCGCTAATTGCACCGTGGTCATATCAGACGATGAGGTTGCGTCGCCAGTAGCGTCGTCGCCCGAGTTCGTCATTGCCATGAACCAGCCTTCGGTGGTGCGATTTCAAAATCAGATTCAATCTGGAGGACTGTTTTTTATCAATTCGTCTCTGGTAGAATCCGAAATAGCCAGAGGTGATATCAGCGTCATTAAGGTACCGGCGAACAGTATCGCTGAGAAATTGGGCAGTCCTAAATCAGCCAACATGGTGATGCTTGGCGCTTTCGCCAGGAAAAGCGGCCTGGTTTCGCTTCCCAGCGCGATAGAAGCCCTGAAATTTATCCTGGGCACGAAGCAGAAACTGCTGGCGGTTAACGAAAAAGCCCTGAGGGCGGGATATGACCTTTTCTAACTGGATAAATAATCTGGCTTAGGAGTAGATTATGAGCGTTAAACAGATTTCACTGACCCTGGAAAATGAACCCGGTAAATTCCTGGCGGTGAGCGAATGCCTGGGTAGAGAAGGCGTAAATATTAGAGCAATTTCCGTAGCCGACACATCCGACTTCAGTACCGTGAGATTCGTCACCGATAATCCGGAAAAGACGGCTAACGTTCTGCGGAGCGCGGGCTATGCAGTACACGAGACCGATGTCATAGCCGTGGAAGTGCCCGACCATCCCGGTGGTCTTCAGGCAGTGCTCAAACCGCTCCGCGATTCTAAAATAAACGTTCTCTATTTCTATACTTATTTGGGCAAAGGGGAAAGCGGACAGCCCATAGTTATCATCGGCGTGGACAAGACCAAAGAGGCAGTGGCAGCACTGGAGAAGAACTGGGTTCACACGTTCGGGCAAGAGGTATATACGCTGTAGCAGCGCTCACTTGGCTGTCGGATCACTCTGCATGACGCCGAAGACGTTTCCTTCAGTATCCTGACAGTAAGCAAAATATCCAATTCCAGGAATCGGCATTTTAGGTTGTATCATCTTTCCGCCGGCCCCTTCAATGTCCTTAATGGCTTCCTCTACCGAGGTGACACTGATAGTGTTCACCGTAGTCAGGTTACCGGTTCGAGGTAAAATGGCGCCGTTAATGCCCGGCTCATCTTCAGCACCCGTGCCGGCCAGCCAGTATTCCGGGCCACCAGCCCATTTCTCTATTTTCCAGCCAAATACCTTGGAATAAAACTTCACCGCCCTTTCCGGTTTATCGGCATTAATCTCAAAATGAATTACTCTTGACATATTCAACCCCCTCTATTTCACGATTCTATCACCGGACTTATCAAAAAGTCATTAAATTTGGCGATAAAAAGTTGCGGAGTTATAAAAAGATGGATGAATATGATATTCTTCTACGTAATCTGTGACTATTTTGCTATTGACGTTTCATTGTAATACGAATAAACTTAGCTAAAATATGCGAAACGGGGTAAATGATGCGTAATTTTTTAAAAATCGTATTTTTATTCATACTGCTGCTGGCAGGATGTTTGGCCCCGCCAAGGCTAAGTGTCAGCCTGGCATCTCCTACAAATGGCAGCACGGTTCTATCGCTAACTCCTACCTTTACCTGGGGAGGTGGCAGCGGAGCAGCTACCTATCGCTTGATGGTAGCGCAAGACATTAATTTCCAGAGTTTGTCTATCGATGTGAATAACATAGGTGAGCTCAGCTACACTATGCCTTCAGGCAAGCTAAATGCTGACACCTGGTATTATTGGAAAGTTCTGGCGCGACAGGGCAATCAGTTATCGAATTGGACGGACCCATGGTCTTTTCATACACCTAGTGGGGTCAGTCCATCCAGCACCGGAACGGTTCGAGTCAGTGCTACTCTGGACGGCTCGCCGTGGACCGGCTCCATAAGCTACAGGGTCAGCGGGCCTTTTTCGGATACGGATAACTCGGTCCCCTGGGATTTTAAAAACGTGCCGATTGGCACCTACACGGTCACTTACAATTACGGTGGTCCGACAGGTGCCTCGCTGACGAGCATCACTCCGCAGCCGACTTTGGAACTGGCTGGAGGCAGCGCTGTGCACTTCGTTTTTAACTTCCAGAGCCAGACCAGTTCCAGCATACAAGTATCGGCCACGGTGAATGGCTCAGCGTGGTCCGGAACGGTCTCTTATTCAATTACCGGTCCCTTCAAGGATGCGGATGTAGTTGTTCCCAAGACCTTCGGAAACCTGCCATCCGGGACGTATACGTTGACATATAATTCAGGCGGTCCATCCGGCGCAGTGTTGAGCAGTATTTCTCCGTCGCCGACCCAGACACTGGCATCAGGTGGCAATATTGTCTACACGCTGAATTTCTCGACAGTCTCGGCATCGAGCCTGTCGGTGACCGCGTCCAACAACGGAGTTCCGTGGTCAGGTCCGGTGCAATTTTCGCTCTCCGGACCGATCAATAGTGTTTATTCGTCTGTTCCGTTACAATTGAATAATGCTCCTCTGGGGACGTATTACATAAGCTATAAATCAGGTGGTCCGCCGGGAGCGACATTGGGAAATATTGCTCCAGGCCAGTCGCTGGTGTTATCCAGCGGAGGGTCTGCTGGATTTGTCCTTAATTATTACGCTCAGCAGCAAACCGGCAACGTGGCGGTCAACGCCAACTTGAATGGTTCGCCGTGGTCTGGAGTGGTCACCTACATGCTCAGTGGTCCTTTCCAGAGCAACGATAACCAGGTACCGCGTACGTACAATAACGTGCCTGTAGGCAATTACACCCTTACTTATATGAGCGGTGGGCCTGCCGGCGCTGTATTGACCGGCATCACGCCGGCACCGACCCAATCGCTGGCAAGCGGTCGCACTATCGGATTCAATTTGAACTTTACGGCGCAGCCCAGCACGGGTACTATCATGGTAAGTGCCATGGTGGACGGACAGCCGTGGATGACGCAACCCGGCTCAGGTCCGATCAGCTATACGGTTAGCGGTCCTTCCAGTGATTCTGGAAATAGCATACCAGGTACGTTCAGCGGCATGCCTACCGGCTTGTATACTTTAAGCTACAATTCCGGGGGACCTATCGGTGCCACATTAACCGGTATCTCGCCGTCGCCCACTCAAAATCTTGCGCCGGGTGGCTCTATTCAATACGTACTGCAGTTCACCGGACAGCCTAAGGGATACATTGCGGTTAATGCTACACTGGACGGACAAGAATGGGCGGGTTCAGTCGGGTACGTGCTCCAGGGACCATACGTGGAGTCGGGTGATTCAGCGCCTCGCAACTTTGCCAATGCGCCGCAGGGAAGCTACAGCGTGCAGTACAGCGCTGGAGGTCCGCCGCAATCTTCATTCATCGGAGTTTCTCCTCCATCGCAGATGTTACCTGCCGGAGGCTCAATAACCTTCACGCTGATGTTCCACTTCGAAGGAGGAATACAGCCAGGACCTATGCCGGGACCCATTCCGTTCCCACCAGCACCCGCACCCGAACCGGTACCTGAACCTGATAATCATCCACCCTTACTTAAGTAATAATTGATGTTTGTGAGCAGGAATGCAATTTGATATGAGAAGGAGACTAATACAATGAGGGCTTTAGCTATCTTACTTGCAGCAGCCATGCTACTGACAGGTTGTAATTTTGCGGGACCACAGCCTTCTGGCGGCGAACTGCGTATTATTACTGAAGTATATCCCCCATATAATTTTGTGGATAAAAATAGCAATGTGACCGGGCAAAGCACGGATATTGTCCAGGCTATATTGGGAAAAACGGGCACGCAAGCCAACATCGAGGTCATGCCGCTGAGCCAGGGATTAGCCCTGGCGGAAAAAGGTCCTGGAGTGGTAATTTATTCGTTGAACAGGACTCCACAACGGGAAGACCTTTTCAAGTGGGTTGGACCGATCGGCAACTATGAGCAGGCGTTTTATGCCAGGAAAGGCTCTGCGGCTTCAGCACTGGTTACGATGTTTTACAGTCAGCTTGAGGACGCTAAAAAAGTCGACAAGATCGGCGTCTACGAAGGCGATGCCGGGGCGCAGTTCCTGGCGTCTCAGGGATTTTCCAATTTAGACTACAGTTTGACCGATGCCGAGGCTTTGAAAAAGCTCATGGATGGCGAAGTACAACTGTGGCTGGGAAACAAAGACGGCCTGGCGATTACCGCTGCCCAGGCTGGAGTAAATCCGGATGACTTGGTTATGATGTCTACCGTGGTCATAAGGGCTGACCTGTATATAGCGTTCAGTAAGGACATTCCGGACAGCACGGTAAAAGCCTGGCAGGGTGCCCTGGATGCCTTGAAGCAGGAAAAGGACATCGACAATAAAACGGTTTATGAAAAAATAATGGCGAAATACAGCGACCCTGACTATATTAACAGCTTAATCGGCCAATGACAGCAATTGTGTCAGAGCCCCCGAATTAGAAGCCGCTTTTCTTGATTTTCGCTATTTCTTTTTCTATGGCTGCTCTCTCTGACCCGATGTCACCCTTAGCGAAGACAGCTACGGCATTGAACACGAGTCCTATTCCCCAGAACAACATGACCCACCCGGGCCAGAAATAACCCCGGCCTGTAAAATACCAGATGGCTACCAGCATCAAATTGACGAGTATGTATGCCGTCAAATGGGCATAGAATCCTCTCCTTCTTCTAACCCTGTGCGTGGCTATCTCCCGGATTTCGTCGTCAGACATCTTCTTAGACATAGCTCAACTCCTTAAGTTTTATTTATTGTTGGCATTCAAATCTAATCTATTCGCTTAAACATCTTTTTGGGCATGCCGCAGATAGGGCATTTATCAGGAGGTTCGCCCTCGACTGTGTTACCGCAGTACTGGCAGACGTAGATGGATTTCTCGGCCATATCCTGTCCTTTTTCCAACATGGTTAACGCAGTCTGATACAAGCGGTGGTGAATTTGCTCAACCTTATTCGCCAGGTCGAAGGTCTCATTTGCCCTTTTGTCGCCCTCGGCGTCGGCCTGCTTTATGAAATCGGGATACATTTTGGTAAATTCGTAATGCTCACCGCTGATGGCTGCCTTCAGGTTATCCGAGGTCGACTTTATCCCCTCCATCACTTTCAAGTGTTTGCGGGCATGAACTGTCTCAGCCTCGGATGCGGCGCGGAATAAGCGTGCTATTTGCTTATGTCCCTCGTCGTCGGCCTTTTCAGCGAAGTACAGATACTTGCGGCTGGCCTGGCTTTCGCCGGCAAAAGCGGCTTGTAGATTGTCACTGGTACGGCTCATAATCCACCTCCAAAATACCGATTAATTATATTTTAATTGAAATCGCCGATTAATTGAAGCCACCCGTGCCTGCTACATCTTACTTTTTATCGTAAAAGATGTTATGATGATGCACGGGCATAACGGTGCAGATATCGTTTAGAGCCAGCCTGCTTAAATTGCCGAAGATTAATAGTAAAGGGGGTACAACAAATGGCAGTAACTGTTATCAATCTTGTCCTGACAACCGTAATATTGATTTTGGGCATCTGGGCGTTCGTCAAGAGGAAGTCTGACATTGCTCTTTACGTCGGCATCGCCTTCGGTTTATTCGCCGTTTCTCATGCTCTGACACTGGCGGGATTAGCAGCAAGTTTAGAAACTCTACTCATTGTCATCAGGACAATCGGCTATCTGCTGGTTATAGTCGCCATGTGCCGGATACTAATGAAGAAATAGCTCAGATATACCGATATTATCCGTACTCATATTTGGCTCACATTAACAAACTGTTGCAGTTTGTTAATGTCAGTTATCTGCTTGTATAATCAACCTGTATTGGGGCTGTAGCTCAATTGGGAGAGCGCCTCCCTTGCACGGAGGAGGTCAGGGGTTCGAATCCCCTCAGCTCCACCATTCAGGTAATATCATTA
>Ga0256868_10002067_pt1 | contig 10557 bp, 10 predicted proteins | sample RVTome_13_FD_187341 | JGI IMG/M metagenome (GOLD analysis project Ga0256868, IMG submission 187341) | Soil microbial communities from uranium-contaminated site in the Upper Colorado River Basin, Wyoming, United States - RVT92D227 HiSeq ... | reverse complement strand
AAACGGTTTGAAATTGTCCGTGCGGTGACCTATGCTCCGCCTGAACTTACTGCATTTGGATTCAGAAATGGCAGGTATTTTGAATCAAAAACCTACGGGAACAGAAAATTCTTCTTTGAATGTCTGATAAAGGGTCCTGTGAGCCTTTATAGCGCTCCCGGCAGGGAAAAGCAGCTGTATGTTGAACATGCGTCAACGGGTTTTATCAGGCTTTATAAGGATATTAACCGGAACACGGATGGTGTGCATTACAATAGTTTCATGGAAATCCTGACGTTGTTTTTAGGAAGTTCAGGAAGCACTGATTCATCCGTGGATTCCGCCAAATATGAGGCTGCTTCCTTAGTCGCCCTGATCAGGGAATCAGCCGGAAAATCAAATCAAACCGTACGGCATTATAATCCTACATCGGGTGTTGATATGCTAACGGATTACAGCATTACCCGAAAGCAAACCCGTTGGGATGTTGGTATTGCCGGTGGTTATCAGTTTCTGAATATACATATCCCGGGAAAAACACAATCACGCTATTTCAGTGAGGCCAGATACAACACAAGTTACAGACCGGTAATCGGCGTTTTTGTCAACCATCAGTTGTCGAAGAAGTCTGATCTCACATACCTTGATTTATCATTGCTTTATCTGGAAGACCGTTATTATGGTCATGCCAAGTATAAAACGGTGAGCGAGTGCCGTGACGATATCCACCTTAAATTCTCTGCCCTGCAGTTGCCCTTGTCCCTTCGATACATGTTACGAAAGGAGGGTATCAGGCCTTACATTAAGGCAGGCGTCTATATTTCCTTCATGGTGAGTAGTTATTATAACCGGTATGCTGAAAGACAATTTGGATCTGAGATTTTTACTGACAGTTATTCCGACTTCGATATCAGGAACGATTTGGGTTTACATGGTGGACTTGGTATAGAGTTTCCACTTGGTCATGCCCGGAAAATCTCTGTCGAGACGGAGTTTATGAGGGGATTTCAGTCCCTATACTATTCCAGCAGTGTGACTTTTGAACCCAGCGATAACAAGGTGATCACCAATGCAATTGGCATTATGCTCAGGATTAACCTGTAGCATGGTTTGCACGGATGTTTATTTTCACCCGGTTAACAGGCAATAACAAAAACTTCTAATTTTGCATAAATTTTTCTGTAAAAACCAATACTTGTTCTTATGAAACTACTCGAAGGAAAAACGGCTATTGTAACCGGTGCAGCCAGGGGAATCGGACGGGCTGTGGCTCTTGCTTTTGCCAATGAAGGTGCCCAGGTGGCCATTACCGATCTGAGGATTGATGATAATGCACTTGAAACAGAAAAAACGGTCAGTAATCTGGGCGTTAAATGCAAGGTATATGCGTCTGATGCCAGTAATTTTACGGCTACTGAAAAAGTTGTGGAACAGATAGTCAGTGATTTCGGAACTGTGGATATCCTGGTGAACAATGCCGGCATCACCATGGATACGCTATTGCTCAGAATGACTGAACAACAATGGGATACTGTAATCAGCGTGAATCTGAAATCGGTTTTCAACTTCACCAAAGCAGTGCAGCGCATTATGATCAGGAAACAAGGCGGATCTATTATCAATATGAGTTCGGTAGTAGGTGTTGGCGGTAATGCCGGACAGGCCAATTACTCAGCCTCCAAGGCCGGAATGATCGGTTTCACCAAGTCAATTGCCATGGAATTGGGATCGCGCAATGTTCGCTGCAACGCCATCGCCCCGGGTTTCATCATCACGGAAATGACCAATAAGCTGCCGGAGGATGTTAAAAAACTGTGGGAAGAAAAGATACCGCTGAAACGTGGCGGAACCCCTGAAGAAGTAGCCAAAGTTGCCCTGTTTCTGGCATCTGACCTGTCATCCTATGTAAACGGTCAGGTGATCGGGGTATGCGGTGGCATGCGTACCTAAACAATTGTATGTCAAAACAGCTACCTGCAATACCAACCGCCCTGATTTTTGTTGTATGGCTGATGGGTTCCTGTTCTGCGGGAAAAATATACCTCAGTGTGCTAAAACCGGCCACTGTAAGTATACCCGGTACGATCAGGACCCTGTCCATCATACCTCTTGCAGGCCTCCCTGATCCACCGGGGGAATTCGACAGTATCAGACTGGCTGAGCTTGATCCCGGCTATGATTATAATTTCACAAAAAAGGGATTTATTTACGGAGTTTATGAGGTATTATCTTCCTCGCCACGGTTTCAGAAAGTCGTCATCACCGATTCCGCAATCATCAGCGAAGCCTCGGCAGGAATTATCAGCATAGATCTCCTGAAGCAAATATGCAGGCATGATTCAACCGATGCCGCATTGGTATTAAAAAAAGTCGTCAGCTATGATACGCTCCTTCATGGCCATACTGAAATGGTTCAAAATGGACGATATGAATGTAATCTCATCTATAAGGTGATCAGCCGTACCCGTTGGGCAATCTATCAGCCCGATCCCTGGCTTGAGACACCAGTATTTTTCTTTGCCGATACCGTTTTTCATTATGAGGAAGGTGGCTGTGATAAAATATATTCGAGTAAAGACATGCGGGAATTGCTTTATAATACATGCTTTTTTGCAGGCAGTGCGGCAGGTAAAATGCTGGTCCCTGTATGGGACAATGAGGCAATGAGGCACATGTACGCCGGTGCTGATAAGGAGCTCTGCAATGCGGCAAAACTTGTCAAAACAGACCGGTGGGAAGAGGCAGGGCAGATCTGGTACAGGCTTTCAGATAATAATAATAAAAAACTGGCCTCCAGGGCCTCGTTCAACATGGCGCTGGCCTGGGAAAGGGATGATGACCTGGATCAGGCCTTATTGTGGGTAAGCCATGCCGACAGTCTTAGTTCCAATAGAAAAACCGTGGCTTACAAGAAGATATTGCAGGAAAGACTGCTTGAGCGAACAGAACTGGATTATCAGATGAACGTAGAATGACGCAGGTTATACATTTGCTAACTTAAAAATTCAATGCATGAGCTATAATATTGTATTCGGGATCATTGTGACCATTATCATAGCCGATTATATCCTCGAAAGATATCTCGATTACCTCAACAGCCTCAAGTGGAGCACTGAGCTGCCCGAAGCGCTCAGGGACGTATATGATGCGGTACAATACAAAAAACAACAGGAGTATAAGCGGGTGAATGACAGGTTTTCATTAATTACCAGTACATTCAGCCTGGTATTGATCCTGTTGATGATGTTTCTGGGAGGTTTTCGGCTGGTTGACGGGTGGGCAAGAGATATTACGCAGCATCCCATTGTGATGGTGCTGGTTTTTTTTGCAATCCTGGGAATCGCGTCTGACCTGCTGAGTACTCCTTTCAGTCTGTATGATATTTTTATTATCGAAGAAAGATTCGGTTTTAACAGAACTACGCCCAGGACATACATACTTGACAAGCTGAAAGGATGGCTTTTGGGAGCGCTGATTGGCGGGGGAATTCTGGCACTGGTGGTCTGGTTTTACCGGCTTACAGCCTCTTCTTTCTGGCTGTATGCATGGATACTGGCTGCCGCATTTTCCATCTTTATGGCCATGTTTTATTCTTCGCTGATCGTACCCTTATTCAACAAACAGACACCGTTGGAAGAAGGCGAACTGCGTGATGCGATCAAAGCATTCAGTGATAAGGCTGGGTTCCGGCTGGATAATATATATGTAATTGATGGTTCTAAAAGATCTACCAAGGCAAATGCCTATTTTTCCGGATTAGGCCCCAAAAAGCGGATTGTATTGTACGATACACTGATAAAGGAGCTCACGACAGATGAGATTGTAGCAGTTCTCGCCCATGAAATAGGGCATTATAAGAAAAAGCATACACTCACCGGAATGATCACCGGCATCGTCCAGGCCGGCATAACCCTGTTTATCCTGTCGCTCCTGGTGGCCAATCCGGCATTATCAGCAGCAATGGGTGGTGATGAACCTAGTTTTCATCTCGGGCTTATCGCCTTTGGCATCCTGTACAGTCCCATTTCCCTTATTGCCGGACTGCTGATGAACCATGTATCACGCAGGAACGAATATTCGGCTGACCGTTTTGTAAGGGATAACCATGATGATGAGGCATTGATTGCCGCATTGAAGAAGCTCTCCTCAAAGAACCTGAGCAATCTGACCCCGCATCCGGTTTACGTTTTTTTTCATTATTCACACCCGACATTATTGCAACGTATCCATGCATTAAAGAATTGACCAGTCACCAGTCACTTTTAATTATAAAAATATTTTTCCCTTTGTTCAGTCCTTAATAATTTATATTTTTGTCACCCCTGAACGGATTGAGAAGCCTCTTTAGCTCAGCTGGTCAGAGCGGCGGTTTCGTAAACCGCAGGTCGGGGGTTCAAATCCCCTGAGAGGCTCTACACCCACACCCTAGTCGCGGGAATAGCTCAGTTGGCAGAGTGAAAGCTTCCCAAGCTTTAGGTCGCGGGTTCGAATCCCGTTTCCCGCTCTTATCTGCCTTAGCCTTGGCGGAGGCAGGTCATACCCGCCATAGTCTTGACGAAGGCGGGTCTTTCTTTTAAGATAAGGTATGACTGCAGAAATCATCACCATAGGAGATGAAATCCTCATCGGGCAGGTTGTTGATACCAATTCTGCCTTTCTGGCTGCCGAGCTGAATAAGCTTGGTATATCAGTAATTCAAATAACCTCGGTTCCCGACCTTCGCAGCAATATTCTGAGTGCCTTTGATGATGCAGCAAAACGGGCTGAACTGATTATTTCAACAGGTGGTATTGGTCCCACCAGTGATGATATCACAAAGACCACGCTGGCAGAGTTTTTTGGATCGAAACTGATAATGGTACCTGCCATTGTGGAAAAAATAAAAGCCCTGCTGACCTCAAGAGGTGTGAGCATGAACGATCGAAACCTGAAACAGGCCGAGCTGCCTGATAACTGCGAGTTATTGAATAACAGTGCCGGTACGGCCCAGGGAATGTGGTTTAAAAAAGATGGCAGGGAATTCATTTCGTTGCCTGGGGTACCTTATGAAATGAAGGCTGTCTTCAGGGAAGAACTCGAACCCAGGCTCCGGCAGCGGTTTGTTCTGCCGGCTATCCAGCATGTTACTATAATGACCCATGGAATTCCTGAATCGGAAATGTCGATCAGGCTAAAAGAATGGGAAAAAAATCTTTCTGAAAATCTTAAGCTGGCCTATTTACCTTCACCCGGTTTGCTCAGGTTAAGAATCACCGGCAGAACCGCGGACGATCCTGAAGCATTAAAAGCAGCTATCCATCTGGAATTGGAAAAGATTAAGGAGATCATCGGAAAACATATTTATGGTTACGATGATGAGAAACTTGAAGTAATCGTCGGTACCTTACTTAAAACAAATAATTTATCATTATCATTAGCTGAGAGTTGTACAGGTGGTTTAATCAGTCTGATGATAACTTCGGTGCCCGGATCCTCAGCTTATTATAAAGGGGGCCTGGTTGCCTATTCCAACGATCTTAAAACAAGTGAGCTGAATGTCAGTCCCTATACCCTTATGATTAGCGGGGCTGTCAGCCAGGCAGTGGTTGAACAGATGGCTGAAGGAGTGCGAATTCGCTTCGGTACTGATTTTTCGGTCGCCGTAAGCGGCATTGCCGGTCCTGCAGGTGGTACAGAAGATAAACCTGTGGGGACCACCTGGATTGCCATTGCCTCCAATAAACGAATTGTTTCGCGCATGCATAATTTCGGCGAGGATCGCGGCAGAAATATGCAAAAGGCCTCGATAGCAGCACTTTTCATGCTCAGGGAAGAGATAATGTTTTGTTTATAAATATTTTTAATAGTATACTTGAATTTTTAAAAAAAAATAACGTTCTTTGCAACCTGTTTTTAGAAAGCGAATAAACTGATTCAGAAATGTCAAGAATTTGTCAGATTACAGGAAAAACTGCAATGGTTGGAAATAACGTTTCGCATTCCAAACGCAGAACAAAAAGGACTTTTGAAGTAAACCTGTTTAATAAAAGACTTTTCCTGCAGGAAGAAAACCGTTGGGTCAGCCTCAGGGTTTCTGCTGCCGGAATCAGGCTCATTAACAAGATTGGTTTGAAAAAAGCCATAGATGAAGCGAAATCAAAGGGATTTTTAAAAAGTATTTAACACAAAGCACATCAGGAGATGGCAAAGAAAGGAAACAGAATACAGGTAATTCTTGAGTGCACCGAACACAAGAATAGTGGTTTACCCGGAATGTCGCGGTATATCACTACCAAGAACAGGAAAAACACACCTGACAGGCTGGAATTAAAGAAATACAATCCGGTACTGAAGAAGGTTACATTGCACAAGGAAATTAAATAATACGTCATGGCAAAGAAAGTAATCGCAACATTAAAAACCGGAACCGGCAAGACTTTTGCAAAATGCATCAAAATGGTGAAATCGCCCAGATCCGGTAATTACCTTTTTAAAGAAGAAATGGTTCATGTAGACCATATTAAAGACTACTTCGCACAGAAATAAAGCAACTTTATAACCATCAAAAACTGGCTTTCTTTATGTTAAGAAAGCCATTTTTTTTCAGAGACAATTCTATTAGTATCGATCCATGGTCATTTTTGGTATTTTCAGCAAACAAAGCAAAGACGATTTAAACCGTGGTCTGGAAAAGACCAAGGAAAGTGTTGTCAAGAGGCTGTCGAGAGCTGTCATGGGGAAATCCAGTGTGGATGATGAAGTACTCGATAATCTCGAGGAGGCCCTTATCTCTTCAGATGTTGGCGTGAATACCACGTTGCGTATAATTGAACGCTTGCAGGCCCGGGTATTGCGCGACCGGTATATGAATGCCGGTGAACTCGGCAGGATCCTTCGTGAGGAAATCAGTGCCCTGCTGGAAGAAAATAAAACGGATAGCGGTTCTGACTTTTCATCCCCGCTGCCTCATAAACCATATGTGATTATGGTTGTTGGTGTAAATGGCGTCGGAAAAACAACCACCATCGGCAAACTGGCATGGCAGTTTAAAAAGGCCAATAAAAGAGTCGTTCTGGGCGCCGCTGATACCTTCAGGGCCGCTGCTGTTGATCAGTTATCCATCTGGGCCGAACGTGTTGGGGTTCCGATTATTAAACAGCAGATGGGCAGTGACCCTGCAGCGGTTGCCTTTGATACCGTTTCTTCAGCTAAATCGAATCAGTACGATGTAGTGATTGTGGATACCGCAGGACGTTTGCATAACAAAGCCAACCTGATGAATGAACTTTCCAAAATTAACCGCGTTATTCAAAAGGTGATACCTGAAGCACCGCATGAAGTTCTCCTTATACTGGATGGTTCAACCGGACAAAATGCCTTTGAACAGGCACGGCAATTTACCGAAGCCACACAGGTAAATGCCCTGGCCATCACCAAGCTCGACGGTACGGCAAAAGGAGGGGTAGTAATCGGGATTTCCGATCAGTTTAAAATACCAGTCCGTTACATCGGTATTGGTGAGAAATTGGAAGACCTTCAGATATTTAACAAATACGAATTCGTCGACACCCTTTTTTCTGCTTCCAATCTTTGATCCAGGGGAAGATTTAATTGTGTTTTTAATATATTTGAAGTGTACTAATAACACTTTAAAGCCATCCTTATGCAATTATTCAGGACAAAATCCATTAATCAACTGCTGGCAGATGCTTCTGACAAAGAACACGGACTTAAAAAAGCGCTTGGCCGAACCAGTCTGGTAACCCTTGGCATTGGTGCCATAATCGGTACCGGGATATTCGTGCTTACCGGCACCGTGGCTGCTAATTATGCAGGACCGGCACTTGTTTTGTCGTTTCTCATTTCTGCGGCAGGATGTGTATTTGCAGGTTTGTGTTATGCTGAATTTGCCTCCATGATACCTATTTCAGGCAGCGCATATACTTATTCCTATGCAACCCTTGGAGAGTTTATTGCGTGGATTATAGGATGGGACCTGATCCTCGAATACCTTTTCGCCTCTTCCACCGTTGCGGTTGGCTGGTCGGGTTACATGGTCAGTTTCCTCCATGATTATAATATCAATATCCCGGCCCAGCTCTGTAATGCTCCCATCGATTATATCAAGGGTCAGGGATGGATCCTCACCGGCAGCATTATTAATTTTCCGGCTATTTTTATAATAGCCCTGCTGTCGACCATGCTGGTAATAGGGATAAAGGAATCAGCCGGTCTGAACAACATTATCGTTGCCGTAAAAGTAATTGTCATCCTGCTCTTCATTGGCTTTGGATTATCCTTCATCGATACTTCCAACTGGCATCCTTTTATTCCGGCAAATACGGGTGAATTCGGAAAATTTGGCTTCTCCGGTGTACTGCGTGGTGCTGCAGTGATATTTTTCGCCTACATCGGGTTTGATGCTGTATCAACCGCCGCACAGGAAGCCAAAAATCCGCAACGCGACATGCCTGTTGGCATTCTCGGATCGCTGTTAATTTGTACCTTGCTTTATGTACTTGTATCCGGCGTACTTACCGGCATCGTTCCTTTTGCCGATCTGAATGTTCCTGCACCCCTGGCATTGGCCATCGACAGAACCGGAAATGCCCTGTTATGGCTTCGTCCGCTTATCAAGATCGGTGCCATTGCCGGTCTGAGCTCGGTGATACTGGTAATGTTGCTGGGACAGCCCAGGATCTTCTACACCATGGCCAAGGATGGCCTGCTTCCGAAGAGCTTTTCAAAGATTCACCCCCGGTTCAGAACACCCTATGTTACCACCATCATCACCGGCATAGTTGCCTGTTTCATTGCCGGTTTGTTGCCCATTCATATCCTCAGCGAACTGGTATCAATTGGTACGTTGCTGGCATTTACCATAGTATGCCTCAGTATTATCGTCCTGAGAAAGAAACGGCCCGATATTGCCAGGCCCTTCAGGACTCCTTTGGTGCCCCTGGTACCGCTTGCCGGAGCCGCCATCTGCCTGCTGCAGATGTTCAGTCTTCCGTGGGAAACCTGGGAGAGGCTGCTGATCTGGATGGCCATCGGACTTATCATCTATTTCCTGTACAGCCGCAGGAACAGCAAGCTCGCCAAATAAGTAACCGTATGCATACCCGGGCAGTTAAAAAACAGAAAATAAACGTAGTTACGCTGGGCTGCTCGAAAAATGTTGTGGATTCGGAATACCTGCTGAAACAGGTTGAATCAAACAACCTCTCCGTACAACATAATGACGAATCTTTTGAGGCAAAGACCGTTATTATCAATACCTGTGGTTTTATCAAAGACGCCAAACAGGAATCCGTTGACACCATTCTGCGGTATGTTAACGCAAAGGAAAAGGGACTGATTGAACAGGTTTATGTGATGGGATGCCTGTCGGAAAGGTACAAAAAGGACCTTGAAAAAGAAATACCTGAAATTGATAAGTATTTTGGTGTTAATGATTTAGAGCTTATCATTAAACATCTTGGTTTAAATTATAAACATACCCTGCTCGGGGAACGTAAATTAACTACTCCCGGTCATTATGCCTATCTGAAGGTTTCTGAAGGATGCGACAGAAAGTGTTCCTTTTGCGCCATCCCCCTGATCCGGGGACGTCATACATCCAAACCAATGGATCGTCTGATCGGAGAGGCACAAAACCTCGCCTCACTTGGGGTCAGAGAAATGATCCTTATTGCCCAGGATCTGACCTCCTATGGACTGGATATTTACAAAAGTCAAGCCTTACCTGAACTGATGAAGTGGCTGTCAGATATACACGGAATTGAATGGATCCGTTTGCACTATGCTTATCCGGCCAATTTTCCGCGCGAGGTAATACAGGTGATGAAAGAACGGGGTAACATTTACCGGTATCTGGATATACCCTTCCAGCATAACAGTGACCCTGTGCTGCAAAAAATGCGGCGGGGTCACAATCAGCATTCTAACCATGCACTTATTAGCTTTATCCGGAACGAAATACCGGATATAACCTTGAGAACGACCGTGATGACAGGGCATCCGGGAGAAACCGAGAAGGAATTCAATGAACTCTGTCATTTCGTTGAAAGGTTTGAATTTGACCGGCTTGGAATTTTTACCTATTCCGAAGAAGAAGGCACATGGGGAGCCCGCCACCTGAAGGACAGCATTCCGGAAAAAGTCAAGAAAGAGCGGGCAGACATCCTGATGAATCTGCAACAATTAATTTCTAAAAAGTTGAATGTAAATAAAATAGGTAGTTTATTTAAAGTATTGATTGATGGAAGGGAAGGGGAGTACTATATCGGCAGGACAGTTGCTGATTCCCCGGAAGTCGACAATGAAGTCCTCATTCCGGTTACCGGAATGCCAGTGGAAACGGGTAGTTTTTATCAGACCAGGATTACTGCTGCGGAAGATTTTGACTTATACGGAGAGGCGGTTACAAAACTGTCATGATTCATCTGAATCCTCCAGGGTTGCACTGGCCGCTTCTTCCATATGCATCACTTTCATAACCACTTCTTCTTTCTTCTTATTGAAACTGATAGCAATGGTATCACCTTCACGCATGTTCGATTTGATGATCACCTCAGCCATAGGATCTTCGAGATATTT
>Ga0256868_10002066_pt1 | contig 10557 bp, 10 predicted proteins | sample RVTome_13_FD_187341 | JGI IMG/M metagenome (GOLD analysis project Ga0256868, IMG submission 187341) | Soil microbial communities from uranium-contaminated site in the Upper Colorado River Basin, Wyoming, United States - RVT92D227 HiSeq ... | reverse complement strand
CCGCATCGTTCTCTCTGCCATTGGAGTAACCGCTCGCCATCCCAACTCCACATGTTCGTCACTACGGCGAAATAATGAAAGGGTTGACCATCCTGATAGAGTTCTCCCTGGGCGGGTCGAATACGAATCGCCAGGTATCGGTCCGGCTTCATCTGTTTGCTGGAAGAACGGATGGTGGGAACATACTCGATCTCCGCCCACTCCTTTCGTCCCACGACCCACCCCTGATCGGACACCTTCCTCAGAGGTTTCCAATTCTCCTCGGCTACGGCTTCAATCACTGCCTTCAGCCTGTCGCTCATCTCCGCACTGATGGCGAATTCGATCCGAGGTCTCCCCGGAATCTCTTTACGACACCAGTCCAACAGTTCATGAACATAGGCGGCACTATCGGAGCGAAACCTTACGAGACGAACCGTTTCAGGCAATGCCAAAATAGCCTCCTGAAGCACCGGAAGCAGCGCCATCGTTGCAGGGACATTGCCATCTCGAAACTCATCGGCCACTACCAGATCTTGCTCGGCCCAATATGCGATCACGGGATGATATCCCTTCTCCCCAAGATAAGTCATGTAAGCTTCCCGCTTATGACTCTCAATCAGCGTGGAGTCCAAATCAATCGTCGCCTTCCAGGGAGCTTCCTGACCCACTGCCTTCCGTATCAACTCCCGATTCAATGCCGCCACCCCTTGAAGCAAAACCGTTTCCTCCGGAATGAACCCCTTATGGGCTACCCTTTCCTCCAAGGCCTCCTCTTCATGAAAAGCATTCAAGAACCAACGTGCTGCCTCAGCAGAAGGAACACACAACCCCAAGGCTCTCAAGCCTTCGTCCTCTCTCAAAAGCTCAAAATCATCCACGCAATCCCCTCCCGCACAAAAAACCGAAACAAACGACTCCACATAATCGGCCTCCTGATACTTGCCAGGGCGCTGAAGAAGGGGAAGATGCTTCTGAACCGAGGCGCGAAGGCCCAAGGCCCGGAAGGTTTCTATGACCAACGGGACCCCTGCAAACGAGGTCATCATGATCTTGGAGTTGTCTTCAATGAGGTGGAAAGGAAGTAAACCTTGTGATATATTCATCGTGCACCTCCTGGGTGAAAATGGGGTCCAACGAACCAACCCCTTTTTGCTAATGCCAAAGCTATCCTAGGAGGTGTTTTTGTCTTCTGTCAATCAATTTGATTACGGATTACGGTCTGGTAATCCTCACTTTCAAAAAGTCTAAGAAAGGTATATAGTACAAACCGTGCACTGCTCCGTCAGGGCAACGAATAACGGAGGTTTGTCAATTCCGAAGATGCTGTACATGGTGATTGAACACTTCAAGAACAAAGACCCCGTGCCCGTATATCGCCGTTTTCGGGATAGAGGTCGCATGGTGCCTGAGGGCTTGGTCTATCTCTCGAGCTGCGTCGATCAGAAGCTCGAGCGTTGCTATCAACTAATGGAAACCCACGACCGTGCGCTGCTCGATGGATGGATGGCAAGCTGGAGCGAACTCATTGATTTCGAGGTACATCCGGTAGTCACATCGAAAGAGGCCTTCGACAAGACCGCGCCGTTACTATAAGGATTGAGCAGAGCACCGTATAGAATGGCATGCGGTTTAACAAGACGTTGAGCCGCTGGGCAAAAGCGGCCCGCGGCTCAACGCGAACGTTAAAACAAACGAATCTTCAATGGAGAGACCAGGAATGAAAAAGCTCGAACTGAAAACATCCGACCAAATCTTAGAGGTGGCATTGGCAAAGGAGAAGGAGGCCCGAGATTTCTACGATGAACAGGCGGCCCACTGCCGTGTCGACTTTGTAAGGAAACTTCTCGAAAAACTCAAAGATGAGGAATCCAAACATATTCGCATGGTGCAGGGTATGATAGCGAAGCTTAATGTCGGCGGAGATATCGTATGAGATAGCAGTTAAAAAAAAGAGGCCGACTCCGACATTTAGTCTTTTGCAGCCTGTGATCTTCATTTCCTCCTGCGGCATCCGAGTGTCCAATGATAGGTCAACTTTCATTCCTCTTTTCCAAAGACTCCTTCCTCCTACCAGTAATTGTGTTATAGAGAGAGTAAATAAGAGAGAGTGCAAGGCAGGAGAACGTACTTCTTCCTGGGTCAAGAGCCCTAACTTCAGTGTGTTCCCTGCCTCCCATAGCCCTGATAAGTTGATTGGGTCAATGAACCCTTGTCAAGATGGAGGTTTGGTTGGGAGGCACGTCCTGCCTGATCTGAGAAGGAGGTGAGGAATGTACAGTCTTTTGATTGGAATTGATGTATCTAAAGATTTGTTTTCCACAGCTGGGATCGATTCCAAAGGGGCGGAATCTTTTTCCAATTCCCATTCTATGGATTCCGGAGGGTTTGGGGAATTCCTTAAAATCCTCACATCCCATTGTGAGGGTTTCTCAAAGGTCATCATCGGGATGGAATCGACGGGATGCTATCACATCAATCTTTTTACTTTTCTTACCTCGCAGGGGATCCGTACGGTGGTCGTGAATCCTCTGTTGATTGCCAATTTCGCGAAGCTATCGTTGAGGAAAACGAAGACGGATAAGAAGGACGCCATGACCATCGCGAGATTTCTTCTGGATCACCATGAAGAGATCTCTCAATTGTCGATTTCACAGGATCTTCAGGATCTCAGGGATCTATCGAGAGAAAGAGAATCCCTGTCTCATCTCATATCAGCCGCCAAGGTGGAGATGAAGAGGGTTTTACGAACGACCTTTCCGGAGCTCGAAACGATCGGGGATATTTATACGGGTGTGATGCTTCGATTGATCCAGGAGTATTCGTCGGCTCGTCTTGTGAGAGCGGCAAAGCCGAAAGCCGTCGCAAAACTGTTGAAACAGCCTTATGTGGGGAACAAACTTACGTTTTCTGCAGAGGATATCCTGCGGGCAGCCAAAACCTCAATTGCAACTGTCAGTCCAGCGAAGGAAATCATTTTACAGGGGAAGATTGCCACCCTTCTGCATCTGCAAGACAGGCTGGAACAAATAACAAAACTTCTAACCGATTTATGCAAAGCCACGAGAGTGGATGATTTCAAGATCCTTCGATCGATTAAAGGGGGGGCCGAAGACAGCTGCGCCTTTCTTGGCTGAGATGGGTACAGTTGATAATTTTACTTCTCACAAAAAGCTGATTGCTTTTGCGGGAATGGATCCTTCGGTCTGTCAATCAGGACAGTCTGTTGGGATGAGTAAAATATCCAAAAGAGGCAATCGGCATTTGAGGAGAGCCATCTATCTGATGACTGCTTCTGTGGTGAGTAAGAACGCTTGGTTTAAAGCTTATTTCCTCAAGCGGAAGACAGAAAGAAGGCTTGCCTCCTCAAAAAGCATTATTTGCAACAGCCCATAAGCTAATTCGGGTCATCTTTGCAACGCTCTCTCAGAGAACATATTTCAAAGTTAAGGAGGTTATATAAAAATAGTTGACTGAAGTCTTCGCAAAGTCATTTTGCCCAAATAGTGCAGATTTCAATCTGTAAGTGCGCCACGAAGTTGCACAAGAGATGAGGGTACGTCCCTCGGAGCAGGCTTGCAGGAGCAGGCTTCAAACCACCTTAAGCTGCGCTGGTCAAATGCCAGGGTTGGTGAGCGTTACGGAAAAGGCACCGTGAAAGGTGTCAGGTGAGGTTCAGGGAGGCGAGCGCAAGCGAACTACTGATGAGGGTGTCGAAATGAAATTAGACGACGTCAAAACTGGTAGCTTACGGAATACCAGGATAAGTCCAGGAGAAACCTGAATACTGCCTGGGCGGCGTCCGGCATAAAGGTAGCGTGAACCTGAACCAGGGTCTTGTGTGGAACGTGGGAACCTGGGGTCCCGATGATAAGGGAGAGATTCAAGTGGAGGACCCACAAGAATGAGAGTACCGATGCGGGACACAGGGGCAGACCAACTCATAGTAGTGTTGAAGTCTCTGTAATGGGGATGGAGCGAAGGGGTTGGATCATCTGGCCTTACCGTTTGGTCAACCAGAGATGGGAGGAGCCAGGAGGTAAGGCAAGGTTGCCAGAGATGGCAACTGGATGATAAGAGCCGGATGACGGGAGACTGTCACGTCCGGATCTGTGAGGGTCTGGGGGGGAAATTCCCCCGTTCTCCCCATCTTTCTTTTCAATGGACGGCCAACTTCTTTATGAGTGACCTCGATTCGTTCCCGATGAAAAAAGGGGCAGATAGAGCCCAAAAATGTCGCTTTTGACTATTTACAAAATTTGGTTTTGTTCGGCATACAATAAATAAACTAATATTATTAACAGCTTACAAAACCTTCATTCTATTAGTCGGGGACGGTACATCTATTGCAGGTCTTATCATACCAATAAAATCGAACAAAGGAGGCCGACATATGGAGAATAAAGCTTTTTTCAGACGGGTCAGGTTTATCCTTCCCATCTCTCTGTTCATCCTCTTAATCTCATCACCAATCGGCGCGCAAACAAACTACCCTATCAATGTAGTGACACCCAGTTACATCGAAGCCAGCACCTTGCTTCATCTAAAGGGTGACGATGCTTCTTTACAGGTGCCACTTCCATTCCCGTTCACCTTCTACGGAGTTACCTATAACCAAGCCTATGTTACCACCAACGGCTATCTAAATTTTCTGGCGGGCCACAGTTTCTTCTCTAATAGGTCTATTCCTAGAATCGATCTCCCGAATGGCGCCATTTATGCCTTCTGGGATGACCTGTATGTGGATGACATAGCCAGCGTGCTTACCGAAGTTCGCGGAAGCGCGCCGAAGCGAAAGTTCGTCATTGAATGGCGTAACGTTAGGTTTAGTGCGGATTGGGTAAACCGCATCGATTTTGAGATCGTTCTCTACGAGACAGGGGCGATCCTGCTTCAATACCGCAATATAGATAACAGTCGGGAAAGGGCGAGTTCGGCCACAATTGGCGTTGAGAACGCTACAGGCGACGCTGCTGCGCAATTCTCTTGCAACATTGCCGCCCTTGGGACAGGGGAGTTCGCCATCCTGTTTGGCAATGTGGCAAAAGACGTTCCAGTGGACATCAAGCCCATGAGCTGCCCCAACCCGCTCAATCTTGTCAGCAAAGGTGTGTTGCCCGTCGCCATTCTTGGCACGGCGGACTTCGACGTGAGGACTATTGACCCGACGACGGTGAATCTTAAAGGCGTTGCTCCTCTACGCTGGAGTCTTGAGGACGTGGCCAGCCCTTACGAACCGTTTGTAGGGAAAACCGACATTTACCACTGCAATACCCTCGGGCCTGATGGGAACCTGGACCTCATCTTCAAGTTCGATACACAAGAGGTTGCTGCGGCTATAGGCGATTTCGATGTGGTTATTCTGGAGTTGCGCGGACAGCTGCGGGATGGGACGGAAATCAAGGGTGAGGATTCTGCCATCATTATAAGAGGCAAAAGGTAAATGAGATAGAGTCTAGGCTTCTCAAATCCGAAGGCAGGGTCAGAGATGCCGAGCCGATCGCTTAAAGTGTTGAAAATAGGCTTACCTTTGCATAGAAAATGCCGGGAACTGTTGATAGCCGCTGATTAATCGGCAAGACCACCTGTCACTCAGCTTTCAAAGATTTCTTCTCAAAATAAAATTGTCGAATATGTTCTCGTAAGAACTTCGAATTGCATCTGCTCCCGATTTGATTATAGACCAATTTGGTTTATCTCCCTTGTAATAATTTTCCAAATTTGGTTGAGCGGTACCAAGTCTATGATCTATCAGTTGAAAAGCAGAGAATAATTCGTTGGCGAGACTGTGATCGACCTGCGGGGTCACCTTTGCTTGGAGAATCTGAATTTGCTCCTGATAAGGCTCTTGAGGCTTGACCGGGGTTGCGGGAGAGTCTTGAAGTGCCTGAAAGAATGTATCAGCGGTCATTTCAAGTATGGAGATTTTCTTGAGGTCGTAATAACGTACTAGAGAAGGGGGAGTATCAGGTGCGACGGCGTAAGCCCTTGGGAAATCCATAATCCCAATAGTTTTCTGAACCTCACTAATGATGCTGGTGAAGTTCCGGTCAGCTAGACGATAGCCGATAAAGAGCAGGGTATTTTCGTAAAGGTCTTCTTTAAAACGCCAAAAGAGGCGTTCTCATTGGTCATGGTAACTATCATAATCATCTTGGGTTAAGACTAATTTAAGATTGCGGTCGGATATTTTAGTGATGCAGCCGTGCAATTTGTAATATGAGAGATCGGTTCCTAAAGAGAAATCTTGACGGTCACGATCAGAGTGAGCGGGTCGTAGATTTTGATTCCTGTTTGGTTCTGACTCGTAGGCGATTTCTAATACAAAAGACTTAAGTTAAGTTACATAATCTACGGATCTTGGCAGGTGACCATGACCGCATGGTTTTCCGTATGCTATACCAAATCAGATCTAACTCCTCAAACCATCGATTGGTCGTCGCCTCGTAGCGGACTTGCCGCCAGATCCGCTCTTGCATATTTAACCCCGGTTGATAGGCCGGCAAATATTCCAAATGAAGCCGTCGATGCGATATAAGAAAGTGATCAACGGAGTCTCCTTTATGCCAGCGGGCCTGATCCACATACAGCCAGATGGTGTAGCCCTGCAAACGCCTATAAAGATGTCTCAGAACCTTGACAAATCCCTGACGATCACCCCGTTCGGTTTGAACCATCCCATACCGACCCAACAAAGGAGCCACCCATCCCGAAACGTTCAAACGTTTTCGATGCTGGCTGGTAGTGGCCACCCGCAACCGCTGGCCAATGCGAGCCCAACCGCGACCCAAGCGCGGATGCAGGGTAAACCCTGTCTCGTCCTGAAAGACCACTGTTTCTTTGGGACCCAAGGCCTTAAGTTTTTTTTAAAGCCCTCTGAAACCGCTTGGTCTCCTCCGTGTGAGCTTGAAGATAGGCATAGCCGGCTCGCTTCAACCGGTACCCCAGCTGATGCATCCAGCGCTGAGCTTGCCTCACCGTTAGCTTTAGGCCAAACTGCCGCTTTAGGTGCACCGCCACGGTGGGCCCATCCCAATGAACACGGTTTAAACCGAACTCTACCGGGCTCTTTTCTAAGTGAGAGGCAAGCGCCTTCTGCATGCTGGACGTTAACCGAGTCGGCCGACCCGACCGAGTTTGAGGCTGAAGCGCAGCCAACCCGTCCCGGTTCACGCAATGAATCCAGCGGCTCAAACTCATCCGACTTAAGCCCAAGACCTCGCTTATCCATCCTGGCCTTTGCCCCTCAATTACCAACAACAGGGCAGCAATCTTTATTCCAATCCAGGCCCCAGGAATGGTCCGGGCGAAAGCTAGAAGTTGATCTTTTTGGGCCTCGCCATGTGTTAAAGTTAAGGTGGGGTTTCTCATGAAGCCATATTAACATATTGAAACCCAATTTGTCACTTTATTTATGTCGCTTGTATTAGTAATCGATCAAAGTTTGTAGTATATACTCTTTTCCATGTATATTTGGGAATAAGGCTGAGAACGCCTTCGGATGGTTTATAGTCGATCAATATATCATAAATGAAACTATCCAAGGCTTTGCGTGATTCGCGGGCCTCAACGCATGCGCATACTGTGGGCAAGTCGAGGGGGATTTCTTCGGTAGGAAGAAAGTGTGTCTTTATGATTTTTGCTAATTCTAAGCCTGACGGAGCATCTTCACCGCGGGAATTCTTAGAACCCTTGTTTACGCCTGCTCCCAGGAAAAGAATCGCTTTTCCTTCAGTAATTTTTTTAAAGATGGTTCTTAAGTCTTGGATAGTGAGTGAAGCTTCCGTGGTCATATCTTTCTCCAGTAAGAAAGAAGATCTTAGGTACCCAAAAAAATGGAGAAACAAGTGGGGTGGAGATTACGAGAGATTTAAGGTCGGTAGCTGAGTGCAAGAATTTATGGAAACTTGATAGAGGCTCAAATTTCATGGATTGAGTAGCTTTTGGATCGGTGAATCTCTTGTTGTGCACGGAAGCATGAATAAAGCTCTTTCAAGATCTCTGTATAAATTAGCCGTCGTCAATAAGAATGAGATAGTAAGAACTCGCTTTTGGATGGCTTTAATATACAAAAAACGGAGTTGAATGTCAAGCCGAAAGAACCACAAGATATGAAGGAAAGTGTTAGGATAGTATTGCAGATAACGATTACAGGGAATCTATACCTTTCAGTAGACAATGTCAAAAAATAGATTTCAGGAAGAAAGAGTGATTTCACGATCCTCCTTCTTTTCCTTCCATATCTCCCGATCCACCACCCTTACCATCCTCAAGAACTCCTCCTTCATCTTATTTGGTCACTGAATCCTTTTCCAAAAAAGTTTGTTCTGCAAGGTTTTTTCTGCGTAACCCAGAAGTTGATGTTGAATAGTTGTTGAATCGAATTCTCTCCCTCTTGATAGGAGCCATCCCCACCAATTTGCTTAATAAATAGGCACACGTAAGTCCTGGAAAAATTTGTAAATCTAAAGAAATGTCTTAAGCTCAGGCAACGAACGATCCTGCAGTATGCTTAACAATTACCAATCCATCTTTTTTCAGTCGGGAAAACGCCTCGGATACAGCCGTATAACTAACATCGAAATCTTGGGCAATTTTCTCCCGAAACAACCTTTTGCCTTTCTTTAATTTGCCAGAAAGGATCATCTGTTTCAGTTGGTTGTATACCCGTTCTGAACCTAGACTTCTTTTGATCTTTTGGGGAAAGATTTCTTTGAGGACTTCATTGGGTATTCTGTTTCTGGATTTTTTCATTCCTCCCGCCTTGACCTTGAAGGTTTTAATCGGTTTCGCTTCCTTCCTATGATTTAATTTTAACCTTCTCATAGCTCAAAGTTTCGTTTCTTCTTCTCCTGTTCTTTCCTCAATAGCCAATCTTGAACTGCTTTCTCTCGGAACCTGACTGTCCCTTTGATTTTCACATAGGGAATATCAATCCCGCTGGATAACCAAGACTATATTGTTCCAGGTCGGACACCCAAGATTTCTGCCAACTGTGAAGGAGTAAGAAGTTTTTCCACCTTATGCCAACTTTACGTTTTACAGTAAAAAGACTTAATGTATTCGTATGCTGCATTGATTTCTTTTAATTTTTCTTCTGCTTTTTTCTGAAGGCGTGGATTACCAACAAATCGGTCAGGATGCCAGACGTTGGCCAAATCTCTATAAGCTTGGTTTACTTCTTCGTGTGAGGCTTTTGGTTTAAGTCCGAGTATTTCAATACATCGGGATATATTGTCTGGTCCTTTCTCCTTTTTCGCCTTACGCAAAAACAAGAAAATGTATATTATTACAAAAATTATTATTCCAATTAGGATATTTCTCATAACTCTTTCCTGCTCATTTCCTTATTGACAACCTTCACCATCTCCAACAACTCTCTTTAGTGAATATCCCTCATGGGCGTAAAAGCGATTTGTCATCTTGCCCTCGGTTCCCATACTCACCTCCGATGACGGTGATGGTCATAAGGATAACGGTAAGGGTACTGATAAGGGCGGTAGTAATCATAATAACCACCGTAATAGTATGGATATGGATAATAATAATATGGATAGTACGGGTATGTGTAATAATATGGTTCAGGATGGGGTTGCCGATGGCATTCCGTACCGACTACTCTATCTTGAGAAAAAGTGACCAGGCAAATAGAATTGGTGTTTAAAAAATGATATTCCCAAGTTTCGACAGTCTTCCCGTTAACAGTTCTATGAGTGATAAGGTCTGTTCCCCCCCACAAAGAGACCACTTCTTCTTTCGTCATGGCAAGTTTAATATCTGAAACATGACGGGGGTGGCATGAAGAAAAAACAAGAATAAAAACAATAAAAAGAAATAAACAAAAGATCCTCTTTCTTTGCATATATTCTCATCTCCTTCTTACAATCTCTCCTTATAAATATATCTTATTTCTCCATTCTTTTCATTTCCCGATCAATTACCCTCACCCCTCTAAAAACTCCCTTTTGGTAAATATCCCTTTCTCCACGAGTAAGCGAGTGAGGGTCACAGGCCATGGGGTCAGACATAACTAATTAAGTTTTTATTTTTCGCCTGGGACGGATTTCATATTGCTTTGAGATAACAAGGGGATAAGAAGTATTGTTCAGATTTCCCTCTCGGTCTTCTGGCATCAACCCCGTTCTTCTCGATTTTGAATTATCTTGCGGAGATAATAACACGGAAAAAGCTTGATTGATATGGAAATAGGATGGAAACCTAAGAAATAATAAACTCAAGAGGAAAAAACCAAAATCAGTTTTCCCAGATAGACTTCCAGAAGAACATCCATCATTAACCTGATCTCCGAAATATCCGCACTCGTTATTGAAAGCAGGGAGTCGATGGCCTCCATTGTATCATCGATATTCCTTTGAATATCCCTCCCAGTGACAACCGTTCTTCTCTGAACGCTCTCCATGCGCTCAATGGTATCCTTCCACTGTCCATTTTTCCTTCTTCGAAACCGAAAGAGACTTGACGCCTCCGATAATGTCATCTACCATCGCTGCGGAATCTTTCTCCGCCTTCCTTCCTGAAATCTATTTTTGACATTGTCTACCAATAGGCGTAGGTTTT
>Ga0256868_10002065_pt1 | contig 10561 bp, 5 predicted proteins | sample RVTome_13_FD_187341 | JGI IMG/M metagenome (GOLD analysis project Ga0256868, IMG submission 187341) | Soil microbial communities from uranium-contaminated site in the Upper Colorado River Basin, Wyoming, United States - RVT92D227 HiSeq ... | reverse complement strand
TGACTTTTCGATTACGCTTTTTGTCGCCTTCAAAAACGCATCTCCGTATTTTCTGTCTGGTTCAAGATGGGCACCTTCCCCCCACTCGTTCCATGCATTGATGAACACAAGTCTCTCGTCGCCCGATAGATGCTTCTTCGTATATTCAATGATATCGGCCAGCCACCCCTTGTAGAGATCCGGCGTAGCATGCGCAATAATATGACTGGTGTTTTGCTTTCTTGGTGTATTATCCCAGGAGGGCATGACAGCCTTAAAAAGTGTATATTTCGTGGCTTTCTTTTTTTCCATAAAATGAACTGCTTCTTCATAGTCGAATATGTGGCCCGTGAAGTTAGGGTTAGTAATACTTACCTTATTAATAATTTCAGGAACAAAAAGGCTGTGGGGGGGAAATTCAACAGCGGCATCGAAGCCATAGGGCCTCGGATCAGTGATACCAAAGCTCTGGGCCGCGCACAGGTATATTTCGCCAACCCCGAGTCTTCTACACTCTGCCCGCCAGATCTCAGCCGTCATCTGAGGTTTCGGTAGCAAATTAACACGATACACAATCAAAAGCGGCTTTCCATTGATTCGGATATATCTATCATCTCTAAATGCCGGCACAAGGTCTCTGATGAAGGCAACACTATCCCGCTCCGAGTATTCTTGAGCAATGAGGATGTCGTGCTCCAGGCCGTCCCACCGCCTGGTCCAGTTCTCGTTAGCCCAGCACAGGCAAAAAGGGAAGTTTGGTCTTCCTGATTTTAAAACCTCGTTGAATGGTCTTTCAAGCAAGCGACGACCATTGAACCAGTAATGGTGATAGCAAAAACCGTAAATGCCATGTTCGCGAGCGAGTTCAGCTTGCTGTTCTCTAACCTCAGGCATACGAAGGTCGTAAAAGCCGAGATCAGAAGGAAGATGAGGTTGGTAATGGCCTATGAAATTGGGCGTTGCCTTCACGACATTAGTCCAATCGGTAAACCCTTTCCCCCACCAGCGATCGTTTTCAGGTATTGGGTGGAATTGAGGCAGGTAAAACGCAATTATTCTTATGTTGTCAATCCTTATTGATTGGTCATATTTCTTGCCATACTCCTCCACGTTATCCAAACCACTCCTGATGTCCCGCTGGGGTGATTCAAAAATTTCTTCATATTGTTTGTCAAATTTCTCTAGAACATCGCCTGTTTTACTTATCTCGGATACTTCTGCAATCTCCCTCTCTGCTTCTTTCTCCAAGACAGATGGTTCTGCACTTGTAAAATAAGAGAAATATTTCCTCCGATTTGCCCTATTTACTATCTTAAAAATCCCTCCAGGATCTTTAATGGTTTTCAAAATAATCTTTGCCAGGAGCCTCCTTTTGGTGTTAATTGGGAAAATCTTGTCCCTCCACCGGTAATAAATCAACAATGTCTTCCAGCCAGAGGAATTATAAATGTGGTTTAACGCCGCATTCTTATCCCCTACTACCTCCTCTAGGTGGAATATTTGGGTCTCTTTCTGGCGAAGGTCCTCATTGCGACTCCCTAGCTCTCTTTCGCTCTCTGCGAGGCTAACCTCCAGATGTTCTATCTCGGCTCCCCTCTTCCTTATTGTCTCATTGAGAGATCCTATCTCGCCGTCTTTTTTCTTAGACACACCTTCAAGACGGGATATCTGGTCACTCCTTTCACTTATGATAGCCTCAAGCTTTCCTATGTGGGAACTCTTTTCTTGTAGGTTTCTCTCAAGGTCGCTTATCAGGCTATTTTTTACCTGTACCGCGTTGTCGAGTTCAAGTGAATGAAAATAGCTTTGATGCAACATCGCATCTATGACAGCCTTTTTAAGTTCCTTTGGTTTAGCCGGCAGGTTCATTGTTTTATTAACTATTCTTTCCAATGACCTGAGAGCCTTATCAGGGCTTCTTGTCCACAGGCCCGTTATCCTGTTTGTTATCTCAGTCTTATCATAATAGCGCAGGTGCTCGCTGGTTACTCCCCAGACATGATGGGGTTTACAAATAAAGGCCAACCTTCTTGTCATGTCCCAGTCTATGAGCACATCAAGCTCTTCATCGTACATTCCAGTTTTCTCAAGAAGACGCCGCGAATGAAGAATACATTTATGATTTATGTAGTTCTGCCGAATAAGCAGCCAGGGGGTGACATCTTGTCTAATCTCAATTTTCCTGTCAATTTCTCTATCATCTTTATCACGGGCGACTTCCAACCAATCAGAGTAAACAAAATCCTTCTTCCCTTCTAATGCAGCTTTTATCAGAATCTCCAGGTGCATTGGATATAAAATATCATCATCATCTAGATAGCTGATAAATTCTCCAGTGCTGCTTTCAACACCAACATTCAGCGCGCCCGCCTTCCCCTTATGCTCGGTTATAATGTACTTAATTCTATCATCGTGAAATTCCTCTAGAATGTCCCTCACATCTTCTCCACCGTCATTAACAACAACCAAGGTCCAGTTTCGGTATGTCTGGCTTAAAATACTTTTAATTGCATTCCTGATATATCTCCTGCCATTGTAAGTGGGCATCAAAATATCTACTACGGGCCCCTCTAAAATATTTAGCGCGTCTTTCTTGACAAAGAAGCTGCAAATCAACCATTTCCTAAACGGCAGTTCATGCCATCTGATCTCTGAGGTATGCTGGATTATTTCGGTTTCAAGTGTATCTTTGAAAAACACTCTCAGATGACCTCGGAAAGGAATTAGCAAACCGTTGGGAACGGAAATTACTATTCTCCCCCCGTTTCTTACGACGCGTATGGCCTCCTCCATCAATTTCTTCGAGTCTCTTACGTGCTCCAGAACTTCAGGGATAATGACCGAATCAAAGGAATTATCGGCAAATTTCAATCTGGCAGCGTCCATTAATTTAAATTGAGCTTTGGCCTTCAGGTTTTCCTTCTTGGCCAACTCAATTGCCTGACGTACTCCCGGCTCACTTATATCCACACCGACCACATCGAAGCCGAGTTTTGCAGTCGCAACAGAGAGGTCGCCGTTTCCACAGCCGACCTCTAAAACCTTTTGCCCCTCTATGAGATGAGACAGAAGTTTAAATCGCGCGAGATGTGTTTCCTCTCTTTGGTGTTCAATGTTTTGAAGCCACTCATCATTGGCGGCAAGCCAATTCATTGCTTGTCTCCGGCCCTTCTCGCCTTCGCGATTCGTTATTTCCCTGCCCACACTGTTGGTTTGTTCGGTTTTTTCCGCTCTGATAAAAAGCCAAGAAAATGCCTGCAGTGTTGACCCCGCGTCGGCTAGACTAATTTGCCTGCCCTCATAATCATAAAAATGCATTTTTAGTCCATAAAAATTGAGTAACTTTAAAATTTTTTCGCAACTAAAGGGGTTTATATGCTCGGCCGTTACCTCGGGCTTGATAGGGACACATAATGCAAGCCCTTTCCTGGCGACTCTCAAACATTCTGCCAAACTTGCTTTAGGATCTCTAAAGTGTTCGATGATATCGCCCAGCACGACGATATCAAAGTAGTTGTCTTTAAACGGTATCGCCTCGGCAAAACCATGTATGAATTTCAGGTGCGGATACTTCTGCCGTCCTCTAAGGATGTTTGGTATGGATAGATCTAGCCCGATGCCGCTGATGTTTTTTTGGTGGAGTATTTCCATATGCGCTCCGTTGGCGCACCCCACATCCAGATAAAATTCCCCCTGTTTTACAAGATTACACAGCCCGGACAATCGTTCCTTGCGTTCTTTGGTCAAAAACTCGGCAACATCTACATCAACATATTGTTCCGAGTAGAAGGCCACCAGCTCCGCATCGCCCATATTTACATGCGCCCGCTGCGGCACTTCTTTCTTCGGAATGCCGCCGATCGAGACATTCAGGTTCTTATAAAATTCTATGGTTTCTTCATACTCAAATGACATGCCGAAGTCCTTTAAACATCTCTCTATATAGTCGCGCCCCTATTTCTTATCAGCTTTCAGATAAACTCTTTACTGAATCCTTTAAAATAGGAACTAAGAAGAAACTGAATGGCTCATTTTTCATCACCAATTCCCGCTGGTCCTATTATATATGACTCTGGTATGCCTCAACTACTTTTGCAGGCCCACCTTCTGCTTTTTTCTCCCCTTCATGGAGCCATATGACCCTGTTACAGATCTCTTTGACTGCGGTTAAATTATGGGACACGAAAATCGCCGTCACTCCTCCCTTGATCAACCGGAGCAACGCGTCTTTAGATTTTCTCTGAAAGGCCTCGTCGCCGACTGAGAGAATCTCATCTATCAGGAGTACTTTGGGATCTGTGTGAATTGCAACAGAAAAGGCGAGCCTTAAATACATACCGCTGGAGTAGGTCCTTACCGGCATATTAATAAACTCCCTAATATCGGAAAACATAACGATATCTTCTATCCTTTCTAAAACTTCGTCCTGCGTAAGACCAAGCAGCACGCCATTTAAAATGATATTCTCTCTGCCAGTAAGGTCTGGATGAAAGCCGGAACCAAGCTCAAGAAGAGGGGTTATGTTTTCTGAGACCTTAATTGTTCCCTTGCTCGGATAAATAGTCCCAAGGGTTAAAGAAAGGAGGGTGCTTTTGCCTGCTCCATTTTCCCCTATTATGCCAAGGCAATCGCCTTGATAGAGTTCAAAGCTCACTCCCTTGAGGGCCCAAAAGTTGGAATTCGCGTTTCTCTTGGCGAACCGAGGCAGGTTCACAATAAACTCTTTAAACCCCGGCCTATCCTTTTTCATAGGATATTTTTTCCAGACATCCTTTATTTCAACGACACGATTCATAAAACTTCGTCCAGCCTTTTGCCGAGCCTGAGAAAAACAAAAGTACCAAACAGGAGAAATATCAGAGAGCTTCCAAGAGAGATACCGATATTGCCCCACTCTATGGAGTTTAACATGAATATATCTCTCCAAGCAGTAATCAGGTATGTGAGGGGATTGAGAATGAGATAGATTCGATATGTTTCTGGAACAACGTTCATCGGATAAATAATAGGCGTCAGCCAGAATAACATACTCATAAGAACCCCTACTATATATTCCATATCTCTGAAATAGGCATTTATCATGGAAATAAAAAGACAGATCCCTGTGGTTACGACAAATTGGATTACAATGAGGATAGGAATCACAACTAACCAGTTCATTGCAGGGCCCGCCCCGTAGACATATGAGAGGCACGCCATTATGGGAAGGGCGAAGAGCATATTGACTAGTTGGCCCAAAATTGTAGCTACAACAAGAAAATGCCGTGGGAAACGGATTCTTTTTATAAGATTTTTGTTGCCAATCAGAGTTCCTGTAGACAGCGTGACAGACGCAGAAAACCAGTTCCAGGGGAATAGCGCGGAGAGAATAAAGAAAATATAATTCTCCATTTGAATTCTCATAAAAATTTTAAAGGCGATAAAAAGCACGAGTGCCAAAAGGATGGGATTTAATAACGACCAAAAAGTACCAAGTACTGTCCTTTTATACTTTAAGGTCACCTCCTTCTTAGTTAATAAGAAAAGGAGGTCTTTCCGCTGCTTAAAATTTTTATTGCTAAATTTGAGAAGGGCGTTTAACACCGTCATTAAAAGTTCCGCCGGCGGTTCTCGTCTAGGCTGAAATGTTATTGAGTCCCCATAGATTCCTTAAAGCGTGCCTGACGTTCCTCCTCGCTCAGCCCCCCGCCCATGGAGCGCTGAAAGGCCTCTTCTTTCTCTTTATCAGACATCTTCTCCGAACGATCCTTCTGCATCGTGTCCGTAAATGCCTTTTCCGTCCCCTTGCCGGCAGTAGTCTGGGCCCTCATGCCTTCCTCAAAAGCCCTCTTTGTCTCTTCCGGGCTGAGTTTTTTGCTATCTGCGAAGGGCTCTGCCTTTTGTACGTTCCCGCTTGCCTCTCCCTGCGGGGCAACGACCTGGCTCGGCTCCGCTGACAGGCTTGTAGGAGCACCCATCTCCAGTGGAGCAGTCCCCTGCATTGACCCCGCCTTCTTCGCCGGACGCGTTTCTTGGGACACGGGGGCATTTACCACTGCCCGATAGAGCAGGCAGGAAAGCATCCCCGCGGAGATAGTGAGAACGAGTAACAGTTTAGTCTCCTTCATTTTTTCTTCTCCTTTCCTTCCTTCAACATCTCTTCCGCCATCTTGGCCTCATAACTATTTGGGGCTACTACCTTCACCTGCTGGAGGTACTGCCTCGACTTCTTGGTATTTCCTATCTTGCGATACATACCTCCCAAAGAGAGGAGATACTGGGCCTTCTGGGGATAGGCCTTCGCCAGAAACTCCAGGTCATCAATGGCCTTTTTATACTCTTTCGTGGCATCGAAGATCATGACCCGAAAGAGACGGTATTGTTCGTTTTCAGGCTGCGCCTTAAGAAGGATTTCTGTTTCCGCCAAGGCCTCCTTAGTGCGCCCGGAGGTAAAATACCAGGAGGCTAGGAGATAGCGGGCCTCTGCCAACTGGGGATCAACCTTGATAGCCTCCTGCAGCTCTTTTTCATACTGATCCATGGCGCGCTGCTTGCCATAGGCCTTGGCCATTTGCAGGTGGGCCCTGGACAGCGATGGATCCTTCTTCAGGGCATTTTGATAGTGGACAACAGCCCCCGCCGTCTCCCCCCTGGCCAGATACTGGTCTCCCTGCTTGAGCTCATCTTCTGCCGAAAGAGGCTTTTTGTCCTTCTCCTCCTGTTGTTTCTGCTTGGCCGTACTCGGGGCTTCTCTGCCCGTGGGCTTGGTGTGTGCGCACGCGCATATGAGAAAGAGGGCAACAATCAAAAGTATCCATCCCTTCTTACCTTTCATAGGTGTCTCCCTTCGCTCGTTATCGCTACGAAATCCGTTGCCTCTTATATAAGACAGCGTTGCAGAGAAATCAACGCCGTTTTTTATCGGCGGAAACAAAAACATGAGCAATTCGCACCTTCCGCAAGATCATTTGTTAGTATCCCCTTGCACGCCCTGTGCACCACCTTGTAGCTCTTTCTGATTGGGAGCGGCCCCTTGAACCCCTTCCTGATTGTGCGCATCATTTAATCCTTTCTGACTGTGCGCATCTTCCTGATTAGGCGCGACGCCTTGGGTCCCTTCCGGTTTCTGAGGCTCCAGTTGCTTCTGGGGTTCCACTCTCTTCTGGAGCTCCAAGGGTTTCTGAGGCACCACAGGCTTCTGAGCCCCCTCTTGCTTTTGCACATCCTTCTGCTTCTCCGGCGCCGCTTTAGGCGCCGGAGCGCCTACTAACTCTTGAAAGACCACATCGGATCGAATCTTCGCAAAGTCCTCATCCGCAAGGGCCCATGCCTTTACCCGCGCATCCTTCTTCAGGGCCCGGTTCAGGTAGATAAGGGCCTCCGATGTTTGCCCCGTGCGGCTGTAGAGACAGGCCAGATTGTAGTTGGTGAGGGCAGAAGCAGGATCGAGCCTCAGGGACTCCTTGAACTCCCGCTCGGCTGCCTCGTACTTACCTTGCTTGATGTAGACGAAGCCAAGGTTGTTGTGGGCCTGGGCAGAGGAGGGGTTTCCCTGTATAACCTTTTTAAAGAGCTCCTCAGCCTTCTGGTACCTCCCCTTTTGGGCATAGAGGGCGCCGACCTCCAGATACTCATCCAAATCCTGGCTCTGTGCCGGAGGGGTGGCAGGGGCAACAGCCGGAGGCTGACCAACCCCTCGAGGGATACCGGTTTGGGGTCGTGTCGGCTCCTGGGGTAGGGCCCTCGGCGCCTGCGTGGGCGGCGGCATTGTACGCGCTGCAATTTGTGGCCTCTGGGGTATGGTCCTGTTGAAATCGGGCGCGAGTGATGGTCTGACAAGGGATCTTTTATATACCGCCGATCTTTTGAGAGATGGTGAAAACCAGCCCTTGACGTGTCCCACCCACGCGGGCTTGCTGAAGGCAATTGCCACGGAGACCAGCAGCACAACATTAATGCCGGCCAAAGACATGATGAGGCCCTTCTTCCACCGGCGCCGAGGCCGCCCCCCGCCACCAGTCGCCCCCAGCCTTGCTTCCTGCCCCCCCTGTTCAAATCTTGTCGCAAGGGATTCAGCCTCGTGGCCTATTGCATTCTTCGCCTGCCTCAAATCCTCGGGTTTCCCCGGCGCCGCACCCCTGGAAACGCCTTGATCCTGTGGGGGGATCTTTGCTGCAGACCTCCTCGTGCCCATCCGCGATCCCTGCACGGACTTCACAGGAGGTTTTTTTGGCTTCTTGACTGCCGCCGCGGCCTTGCTGCCATCCTTGCCTGCCATCACTGCTGTTTCCTCAATGCCGTCTATGGAAAATGAGCAGGGGTATAGCAATAACCCTCATACAGCGCGGGGGCCATACCCCCACGATACTACCCTCCAGCTGAGGGCAAACGCCATCTCCCATCCCGGGCCTAAAATCCCCTACAAATTTCTAGTATTGTTGATAATTAACACAAAAAGATGGATTGGTCAATGTAGACACCCCTTTTTCAGGCCCCCGGCTGCATCGCCCCTTAACCCTCTATCACTTCCTCCTTCTCCCTGGTAAGTATATCTATACCCCTTTTCCATACTTCTCAAAAAACTCCTTGACAAAGCCCTTGGGCCTATATATAAGATGTCCAAAATCCATCTGCGCATAAAAAGCACCCAAAACAATGTGTAGGAAGGCGTTAATTTTTTGAGATAATAAATAGAACCATCTTTTCAAAGGGGAAAAAGGTGGGAAAGAACACTAAAGAGGCCTGGCATTCGCAACATCGAAGCCAGGCCTTTACTTTTTTGCGCTGAGCACAATGAAGGAGTAGATTCACTGAAACCAGACAACTAAAAGCTGAACGCTTTCTAAAAGACCAAACCCAGCGTGAGATGGGGGCGGAAAGCCACGGATCCGCATGAGGCGGAGAGCCGAGCTGCCGAGGTGACATCGTCAAGGTCACGCAAAAGGCAGGTCGGCTTTTTTGTAGCTTGGGGGCATAGTAAAGATACCCAAAGGTTGTGAAGAAGCACGATGGGAAGGTAAGCGGGAAGAGACGTTAGAACGCTGGTGGGAGTAAAAGTCGATATTTCACAAGCGTTCCCAAAAGACTCCTTAGTCAACAGTGTCCCCCTTTTAAATGGGCGAAAAAAAGATGGAAAATAGAACCACCTTTCCCCACAAGCCAACGAGAGAAAAATGAAAGGATTCAACAATGTTCCTAATGGACTGTATAAGCCCAAAGGGAAGTATTTATTCTTGTTTTTTGGATTTCTATTGACAATGGCGACGTTAGGACTTCCTTCAGCTCAGGCTGCTTACGAGTTAGTTTGGAGCGATGAGTTTGATGGCTCTTCTCTTAATACGAGCAACTGGACTTATGACGTCGGGGGAGGGCTTTGGGGCAACGATGAGAAAGAGTACTACACCGCTGCCGGTAACTATACTGTTTCAGGGGGTATACTCACCATCACGGCAAAAAAGGAAAATATGGGAGGCTATGCATACACTTCGGCACGTCTCAAAAGTAAAGGGCTACGGGAATTCAAATATGGCAAAATCGAAGCGCGCCTGGCGGTGCCGAAAGGGCAAGGACTGTGGCCGGCGTTCTGGATGCTCGGCGCGAATTACCCCGGTACCCCCTGGCCTCAATGTGGTGAAATCGACATCATGGAACATCTCAATAACGAGGACAAAGCATACAGCAACATGCACTGGTTTAATGGCGCTAATGCTGATAACCTATACTCGACACCGGTTTCCAGCATAACAGAATTTCATGTATACAGCGTTGAATGGACTCCTTGCACCATTCGATGGCTTGTGGATGGCAACGAGTTCTTTAGAGCGAATATTGCGAACAACATCAACAGTACCGACGAATTCCATCAGCCTTTCTTTATTCTTCTGAACTTGGCCGTTGGTGGTACGTGGCCCGGAGATCCTGATGCGAGCACCGTATTTCCGGCGAACTATCAAATTGATTATGTTCGGGTTTATCAAAATAGCTCCCCCACCATATGTGCCAGTGAAGACGCATATATAGCTAGTGGTGCCAAAGCAGATACACCGACCGGTAATGAATATATAATTTGGATAGCGAATCATACCGATTACATTTCCAAAGGTCTGTTTAAATTCACCGATTTTTCGGCCATCCCGACGGGAAGTACCATAAATCAAGCAAATATTTATCTTTATTGCGACTATCTCAGTGGATCTGATTATGTAGACTTATATCAAGTCACCAGCTCCTGGAACGAATCAACAGTCACCTATAATACCAGGCCCAGCTATTCGCCTACTACCATCGCTTCATGGAATGTCGCGGCTCCCTATATTTACATTAATTTTTCTTCCGCTAATCTTACAAATCTCGTAAGGGGCTGGATAAATGGATCAATTCCAAATTACGGCGTTTTAATTTCTGCCCGCAATCAAAATAATGCAAACGCAATAGAATTTACTAGCAGTGAAAGATGGGATTATCCGGATACTCCGTTCATGATTGTGTCCTTTACCGCTCCCCCTGATACCACTCCTGATCAGTTCACATTCACCGATCAGACGGGAGTGGCATTGAACACGGTGGTGACATCGAACACAATCACGGTGAGCGGCATCAACGC
>Ga0256868_10002064_pt1 | contig 10563 bp, 9 predicted proteins | sample RVTome_13_FD_187341 | JGI IMG/M metagenome (GOLD analysis project Ga0256868, IMG submission 187341) | Soil microbial communities from uranium-contaminated site in the Upper Colorado River Basin, Wyoming, United States - RVT92D227 HiSeq ... | reverse complement strand
GGGCGCGCAGCCACATCCTGACCTCTCCGTTCTTCGTCCCGCTGCGGTGGTTCTCCCTGTTCGATCCCGCCGAGCGGATGCTGGTCGACGAGGCCGACGTGCTGACGATCCGCTACCGCACGCCGATGCGAGACGGGCTGCGGCGGATACGCCGCTCGGTGACCGTGCTCGAGGAGGCGGGGTTCGACGAGGCGATCGTGGAGCAGGTCGTCGACCTTCAGGAGTGGCTGGAGCCGTTCCCGATCGACGCCGTCGTGGAGCTCGATTACGGGGGTGTCGCCTCGTACTTCACCAGGGCGGAACTGGCGATCGACGAGTCCGCCGCCGACATCGCTGCCAGCCTCGACGCCCTCGAGGAGGGCGATTACGAGGAGGCCGGCGAGCACTACGGGCTCGCCGCCTCGCGCTGGGCGCACGCCCAGTCGCTCGCCTATGCCAACTGAGGCCGAGGACCCGTTCGCCGAGCGCGTCCACTTCGATCCCGTCGAGCGCCAGATCCGTGAGGCGATGGAGCGGGGGGAGTTCGACGACCTCCCCGGCGCCGGACGGCCCATACCCGATCTGGGGGCCGGCTATGACCCTGCCTGGTGGGCCAAGCGTTGGCTGGAGCGGGCGCGGCTGGAGGATGCGGCCAACGAGGTGCGCCGCACCATCACGCGGGAGCTGCCATTCCTCAAGGCCGAACGCGATCGGGCGAAAGCGGCGCATCGGGTTGCCGAGATCAACGAGATGATCGCCACGTTGAACGAGCGGCTGCCCGATGGCGAGCGAATCGACCCGATCGGTATCTGACGAGAGCGATCCCAGGGTTCGACACGGTGACGGCGTGGGGCCTAACCGCGCTGCCTGCACGTCTCGTTTCCCCAGGCGAAGCAGGCGACCCGGCGCCCGTCGAGTCCGAGCAGCTCGACGCGGTCGCCGCGGTTCTGAAGGATCGTGTCCGACTTTCCCCAATGGCGCTCCAGGGTGCTGTCGGTTCCTCGCCCGACTCGCACGCGCGTCGAGGCGCCGGGCGGCACCGGTGTGGGTTCGTCGAAGAGATACGTGTCGCCATCGTTCGAGAGGAAGTGGTCGTACAGGTCGATCGTCTGGTTCGAGACGTTCCGGGTGTCCACCCATTCGGTGTTCGGTATGTCGCCGCTGGGCGGGTGGTACATCACCGACAGTGCAATCTGGTCCGTTAGCGGATCGGCACAGTGGGAAAGGCATGGGAACTCGAAGTACGCCCGGATGTCGCCGGCAGGGTCCAGCAGCACAGCCTCGTCGCCCTCGTCGAGGAACAGGGGGTCGCTGTTGTTCCAGTAGTAGAGAGTGCCACGTGGCGTCCCGTGGCCTGCAACGACGCGAACGGAATCACCCTGGTCGATCGTGATGTCTGGGAAGACGAACCGGTGCGAGTTCGCGTCACGGAGCTCCCAGTTCTCCAGGTCGACCGAGCCTCCGCCATCGTTGATGACCTCCACCCATTCACCCCGCGCGTTCTGAGCATCGAGACCATCGGCGTCCCACATGACCCGTAGCCGGAGCACGGCGTTCTCTGCAGGCCCGACTCCGCACCCGTCGTCGTTCCAGATGCGGCGGTGGTCGTCTCGGGCGTCTTGAGCCTTCTCGCGGTATCCGGTTCACTCCTTCGGGTGTGTCGTCTCGGTGTCGGTTGTCTTTCTGCTGCGTCGTCCTATCCACAGGGCGGCGAGGATCAGCAGCACCGGCAGCCACAGGAACGGGATCACCGCTCCGCCGGCCACCACGATCACGCCGAACACCCGCTGCAGCCCGTGCCAGGACGAGTTCAGGGCGTCTGAGAAGCCAGGAAGCGACGTGTCCCGCACCACCACCAGGCCGCCCAGGTCGGTGACGACGTCGACGGATACCCGCAGCGATGTGCCGTCGGCGTCGACGGCGGTTGCTGTCACCGAGGGTGCCGGGTATGTCGCCGGCTCGGCCGTCGTCTCGAGAGCCAGGATGACCCGGTCGCCCGGAAGCAGGAGGGCGGCGAGATCACCGTCGACCACCACGAGGTCCTCGGCGTCGGCGTCGACCCCGGGGTCCCTGGCCTCGACCTCGCTCAGCGAGGTGTCGCCGGTGTTGGTGATCTCGTAGCAGAAGGTCGCGAGGTCGCCCTCGTCGAACGTGATGTCGCCCGACCCCGGGCATCCCTGCCCGCCGTCATGGCCGAGGTAGGCGGTCTGGACGAGCTCCAGCGCCGGTTCCGGCGTGGGCTCGGTGAGGATGATCGTGATCGTTGCCAGGGAAACCGCCGTCTCGATCGTGCGGAGCTGGCCGCGCAGCAACTCGAGGTCGGTCTCACGCTGGAGCAGTTCGGCCTCGAGGGCGGCGACGTCCTTCAGCTCGGTGGCCTGGGAGAGGAAGGTGCGCAGCCGCTCAACGCTGGCCTCGGCGGTGGTGATGCGGCTCTGCAGGTCGACCACCCGCTCGGTGACGTCGTCGGCGGTCACCGACTGGCTGACCAGGGTGCCGATCCCGCTGAGCCGGTCGAGCGCCTCCTGGAAGTCCTCCGGGCGAACCTTGATGGTGAGGATGGAGTGGGAGTCGGGGCCGGTGGTGGTCTCCTGGCCGAAGAGCAGACCGCCGAGCGGGGCGACCGCCTGCTGAGCCGCCGCGCCGGCGGCGATCACGTCGTCGACCTCGATCTCGATGGTGGCGGTGTAGACGATCGACCGGCCCAGGTCGGCGGGGGTTTCGCCGGTACCGATAGGGGCGGCGTTGGTCCCTTCGTCGCCGCGGTCCCGGTCGTCGCTGGGCCCGGCCATCGTCGTGGTGGTGGCGGCGGCCGTGGTGGTGCTTTCGGAGGCATTCCCACCCTGGTCATATGCGCCGAAGGCGGCGGTGGTGGTGGCGGCGTCGTCATTGCCGCAGGCGGTCCCCACGATGACGAGCACGGCGATCAAGGCGAATAGTCGGGTGTGAAGGGTCATAGGGTGCCTCCCAGCGTGGTGCCGATGAGATGTTCGCCCGCCGTCCTCGGTTCCCGGACGGCCCCGGCGGCGGGCCGGTACCCTCGCCCGGTGACGTCGCCGCGCCGTACCGGGTTTCTCGGGCGAGTGGGCAAGGGGATCCGCCATCCGTCTCTCGCCTGGGCATACCTCCGTCGGACGCTGCGCAACAAGAGGCTTTCGACCGACGAGGCGCGAACCAGCCACCTGGCCTTCTACCGCCGGGTGATGGCCGACGACGTGGCCCACAAGACAGCCCGCGGTGCCGTGGGGACGGCGGACCCGGAGGAGTGGCTGGAGTTGGGGGAGCGCCAGTTCCGCTACCTGGCCGACCACGGGTTGCGGCTCGACCATCGCATGCTCGAAATCGGGTGCGGGAACCTGCGCGCCGGGTGGCGGTTCATTGAGTTTCTCGGCGTGGGCGCCTACACCGGCGTGGACATCTCACCGGAGATCCTGATCGCCGCCGAGGAGACGCTGGCGGAGCGGGGACTGCAGGCCAAGCGGCCGTACTTGTTCCTCGTCGACGACATGTCGTTCGCCGCGCTGCCGGAGGCGCACTTCGACGTCGTACATGCCCACAGCGTGTTCTCCCATTCACCGGTCGAGGTGGTCGAGGCCGCCCTCGCCGGGATACGCCGGGTGATCAGGCCGGATGGGTTCTTCGACTTCACCTACAACGAGAGCGCCGACGGGACCTACTGGGGCGTGCTGCGCGAGGACTTCTTCTACCCGCGGTCGATGCTCGTCGACCTGGCCGCGCGATACGGATACACCGCCGAGCCGATGCCGGACTGGGTCCATCCTCAGGCGAAGTTGCGACTCAGACCGCACCCGTGAGTGCGACAGCCAGATTCACGTCGTCGGCGCCCGGTGAGGCGTCCATCGGATGAGCGTGCAACGCTGACGTTGTCCTCCAGGCGGGCAGCGGGCAGCGGATGGCGGGTAGCGGATGGCGGGCAGCGGCTTCGTGGTCAGGGGCAGGATCGAACTGCCGACCTCCGGTTTTTCAGACCGGCGCTCTACCGACTGAGCTACCTGACCGTGGGGTGGCGCGCGCAACAGCTGGCGGGGATGACGGGATTCGAACCCGCGACCTCCGGCTTGACAGGCCGGCGTGAACTCCAGGCTTCACCACACCCCCAACGTGCCCCCAACGGGATTCGAACCCGTGTTACCGGCTTGAAAGGCCGACGTCCTAGGCCGCTGGACGATGAGGGCATCGCCCGGGCGAGAATACACCCGGCCCCCCGCGTCACGGCCTGGAGGCTCAGCGAGTATAGGCGCCGGGCCTTCGCACCGATCCGAGCCACGAGACGCAGAACGGCCCCGCAGGGCCGTTCTGCGCAATCGATCGAAGATCGGTCAGGCCATCTTCTTGGTTCGGCTCATCGCAACGCCGATGATGCCGAGCACCGCCCCGGCGGCCACCAGCCAGAACCCGATCCCGATGCTGGCGCTGCCGTCGGTCCCGGCGATCAGGTTGAAGTCGTCGGCATCACCCTTGAGGCTGAAGTACTCGAACACGGCCAAGGCCAGGCCGAGGATGGCGGCGGTCCAGCCCACCCACATCGCCAGCGGCTTGCCGCTCCATGCCATGTACCCGGCGAACAGCAAGACGAGGCCGATCGCCAGGGTGATCCAGCCATCGCCTCCGCCGATCCCCGTCTGGCTCGTCTTCTCCCCGGCAGCTTCGACCGCGGTGGCGATCGCCCCGGACAGTGTGAACCAACTGAGGAACGAGCCGACGGCAAGCAACAAGCCGCCCAGCATCGTCAGGCCCGAAGCCTGCTTCGAATTCATTGTCTCCCCTTCCCGGAGTGGTGAGCGGGCACACTATCGGCTGGAAACGCGGCGCGCCCGCCGCACCGCGCCGATCTGGTAGGTCCTATGGCGCTCGCCGGGGCTGCGTGGGCCTGGGGCCGGTCACAGTCTGCCGGGTCGAGGGGGCATGCCACCGCGGCGGCCCAGAGCGTCGGCGGCGAGGTGGGCCGCCAGCAGCATCGCCTCGAGGGGATCGCCGTCGGGCACGAGCCCATGGATGAGCCCGGCCGTGAAGGCATCGCCGGCGCCGACAGCGTCGACGATGGCGGCGGGGACCGCCGGCACGTCCCACGATTCGCCGGACCGATTCGACAACGACGCCCCCTCCGATCCACGGGTGATACACACCCAGCGGGCACCGAGGGCGAACAGCGATGGGATGTTGAGCAGGGCGGTGGCGACTGCCTCCTCCTCCGAGGTGGCCTTGACCAGGGTGGCCCGCTCCAAGGCCGTCGACACGATGGCGGCGTCGTAATGGGGCGGACGCAGGTTCAAGTCCACCACGGTGAACCCGGGAGATGCCGCCATCCGCTCCACCGCCGCCCGGGCGCGTGGGTCACGCAGCGCCAGCGTGCCGAAGATCAGCACGTCGTGAGACGGCACCGAGTCGGGGCCGGCGATCGCATCCCACGCTGCCGGCCACTCGACCGCGAAGGCGTGGCCGCCGTGAGGAGTCAGGGTGACGGTGGTTGTCCCCGTCCGGAGCTGGTCGTCGGTCTCGACGAGGCTCGTGGCGATCCCTGCCGCCTCCATCGCGGTCACTATCGCCCGGCCGTCATCGTCGGCTCCGACCCGGGTGGCCAGCGCCGTCTCCCAACCGAGTGCGGCGAGATGGGCGAGCACGTGCAGCGGCGCCCCGGCGACAATCCGACGGTTGGGGAACTCGTCGATCAGGGCCTCGCCGACCGCCAGCGCCCGTCGGGTCACGAGGCGGTGGCAACGTGTCGGCTGATGCGATCCTCCGGGTCGTTGTGAAGCGTACCGAGCACGCCTACGGGATCAGGACGACCTCGGATCCCCCGGGGAGCATGAAGATCGAACCCCCGGTGCCGGCTTCGACCACGCCATCTGCGCCGCGCAGCACGTATCCTCCTTCGGGCCTGAGGGTGACGCTGTGCCATTGCCACCCGATCCCGACCTCCAACTCGGCAGGGAGGAATCCCGGGTCGGCTTCCGGCGACAGCCCGGTGTAGAAGTGCTCGAGGATGTCGGCGGCCGTCGACCCGGTCTTCGCCATCGCCCATGCTCCGTACTGGCTCATTCCCAGTTGGTGGCCGTATCCCTCACCCTCGATCACGACCTTGCCCGATGTATTGGTGCGCACGGTGAAAGTGGGGGACATGACGACGGCCGGGTATCGCTTGCTATCGCCGTATTCGGCGGGTAGGAGCGCCGGATACAGGTCTGGCCCATTCCCATTGAGCGCCGCCCTCACGTCGTCGATCGCCAGGACGGTGACGCCAGTATCGGTGTAGACCCGAATCGTGTAGGGACCGTCACCGGTGGCGGTCACGTGGGTGCCGATCTTGGTGATCGGGCCGTCGAAGGTGATCCCGTCGGCGGCGAGTACGTCCAGAAAGGCGTCGAGGGGGATCTTGAACTTCCAGTGCGAGTAGACCGACCCTTCGTCGGCGATCGGTACCGCCTGGAGATAGGGCACCGCAGACGATCCCACCCACACGTCCTGGATGCTGCGCGTGGCGCTTCCGGCCGCGGCGTGATAGAGCGCCGCGGCCGGCCGGCCTTCGTAGAGGAGGATCTGCCCGGCGGTCGCCTCAACCGCGGCCTGCCAACGGTCGCCGGCGGTGCGGTCGATCACCCCGATCCCCTCGTACACCTGGCACGACGTCGTGTCGCAGATGTCGAAGCCGTACGTGGCCATCAGGCCCCAGCGGGGGAAGGCGACCAGGTTGGCGAGGTAGGTGCGTGCCGCGATCACCTGTGCCTGGAGGGCCGCCGAGTTCCACGAGAACGGCATCTCGTCGATGCCGAGAAGGTAGGTCTCGGGGGCGACGTGCTCGACCACCACTAGGCCGTCGGGGGCCGAGCGCACCTCGATTGGCCCGGAGTACTCATACAGGTCGAATCCGACGCGGCCGGCAGTGGGCTCGAGGGTGAGCCGTTCGTAGACGAGGCGATCTTCGGGGTCGCTGGAGAGGATGTCGGTTCGGTTGCTCTCCACGACGTCGTCCGGCCCCTCGCCGCTCACGATCCGATCACTCCCGATGCCACCGCGCAACCGATCGCGGCCGGCTCCGCCTCGCAGGTTGTCGTCACCGTCGTCGCCGGAGAGGGTGTCGTCGCCGCGTCCCCCAATGACCCGGTCGTCGCCCGTTCCACCGAAGATCACGTCGTTCCCATCGCCTGCGCAGATGACGTCATCGCCCGCGCCACCGTCGATCGTGTCGTCGCCACGCTTGGCGACGATGACGTCGGTCCCGGGGGTCCCGGTGAGGTGATCGTCTCCGTCGGTGCCGACGCTCGTGGCCTCGATGCCATGGCAGGTGGGCGTGGCCGCGAGCGCCTGCGCCACCGGGACCATCGAGGTGGACAGGAGGACGAGGACGATCGATCGCAGGAGTCTCCGCACGGTCGGAGCGGAGGGTACCGGCGGGGAGGGTTTAGGCGGTACGCGAATAGCGTCACTGAGGATGAGACCTGCGACCGATTCACGCACCCTCGTGTCGGCCCCCATGTCGCTCAACGTCGGGCCTCGCCGTACCGATGCCATCGGGGTGATCGGCGTCGTCCACATCCACAAGACTGCGGGCACCACGCTCGCCGGGGTCTTCAAGCGGTCGTTCGGTGGGGGCCACTGCGACGTGCTGCCCGCCGAGCCCGGCATCGAGGTACTCACAGCGGCAGGGCTCCGCGAGGTGCGTCGCTGGTATCCACGACTGCGCAGCATCCTCGGCCACGGCGTGCGGGTCTACACCGGACTCGAGGACGAGGAGCCCGACATCGAGTACGTGACCTTCCTGCGCGAGCCGATCGTCCGCACCGCCTCCCACTACCAGTACGACATGCAGCGGGGTGGGGTGGACCTGCCATTCGGGGAGTGGATCACTCACGACGCGGTACGGGACCGCCAGACCAGGATCATCGCCGGGCCGGGCGGCACGGCCGAGGAGGCCATCGCCCTCATGCCCCGGTTCTCTTTCGTGGGCCGGGCGGATCGATTCGACGAGTCGCTGCTGATGATGCAGCGCGCCATGGCCCTTCCCGACGTCCGTTATGCCTCCAAGTGGGTCGCCCCGAGCAACGACATCAAGAAACGGCTGCTCGGGGATCCCGCCGCGATGGAGATGCTCACCGCGGTCAATCGCAACGACCTGGCGGTGTGGGAGCACTTCACCACGGACGTGTATCCCAAACAGGAGGCCGAGTACGGACCCGGACTGGCCGAAGACCTCGCCCGCTTCAAGAACGCGAATGCCCGCATGACCCGGTTCCGTATGTACGCCAGCCCCCACTACGCCGCCTACGTGGCCAAGTGGCGCTTCCTCTACCGGCCGTGGGTGCGCCGGGTGACCGGAGATCCGACCGTCGGCTGACCTACTGGGTGGCGGCGCTCAGCGCTCCGCGGAACGTGCCGATGAGCGCGAAGAGCGTTTGGGGCGCCTCGGCGGCGTCGATCGTGGTCACCGTGTTGGTTCGATCACCCACGGTCAGGGTCAGCACGTACGTGAATCGGTCGCAGCAGGTGTCGTCGGGCATGTACTCGGCGTCGAGGTCGAAGAATCCGGCCGCGCTGATAGCGGCGCGCAGGGCGGCCAGGTCGGCGCCGGAGATCCTCCCGGTCTGTGCGTTCGGGCCGGTGACGGTGCCGTCGGACGCCAGGGTCCAGATCTCGTCGATCCCCTCGAGGCCGCCGCTCACGTGGATGGTTCCCGAGATCGGGTCGGGAGTGATGGTCGTCCCCGAGGTTTCGGGGTCTCCGCAGGCGATGACGAGCAGGCTGAGGGCGGTGAGGGCGATGAGGCGTCGTGTCATGGGAGTGAGACTACGCGGGCCCCTCGGACGGTTCCCTCCGTGGTTCGTGGCCGCTACCTTCGTACCGGGTCGGTAGCTCAACCGGCAGAGCAGCGGGCTTTTAACCCGAAGGTTGTGGGTTCGACCCCCACCCGACCCACTTTCACGAGGCGCGTCGACGCGCCGCCTTCGGCGGGGTCGGCGGCCTTTCGCTCCCTGCTCGGAATCGACGGCCGCCTCCGTGGTGCCTCGCTTCGCTCGGCGCAATGTGAGCTGGTTGTGGGTTCGACCCCCACCCGACCCACCCGAGAAGTCTCCAGTTTCCGGTCTCCAGTTTCCAGCAAGAAACGTTCGAGAGCGACGCGGCTGGCGTTTCTGCCCCCCAAAGAAAGGGGGGAGCACGGCGGAGCCGGGAGGGGGCGCAAGTGGTTACTGGTGACTGGTGACTGGTAGCTCAGATCTGCCCCGTCTCCGTCAGCTCCTCGAGTTTCCGTTGGTACGCGGGGTCGTCGTAGCGGTCGAGCATGAAGGCGGGTGCGTAGGCGGGCAGGGCAGCGCCGCTGACGTGGGCCGCCACCAGGTCGGCGACCCCGGCCGACGCCATGATCCCGAACCCGGAGAGCGCCCCGGCGACGAACGCACCCCCGGTGCGCATCGGCCCGGCGAGCGGGCGATTCTCCACGGTCTTGGTGTAGTAGCCGCCATCGACGACCCGCTGCGGCATCCGCTCGGCGTATGCCTGCATCCCCGGGAACATGGCCGCCAACCCGCGCATCACCACCTCGCCGTACAGCGGATCCTCAGGGAGCGGCCACGCCGGCTCCTGGACGAGCCGCCGGTACTCCCACAGCCCGAGCACCCACGGTGAGCCCGCCCCGCCCTCGGGACGTCCGTGGCACGAGATCGGCATCTCGCCCAGCAAGTCGCCGCGGCCCTCGGCGGCGAGGTGCCCGCGTTCCTCGGCCGACCATTCGACACGCTGCGGGTCGTTCCAGATCATCAGCCCGGCCTCCCGGGGCATCACCCCGAGGTGATCCTTGAACGCCACCTTGAGATGTACCTCGGAGTGGACCGGAAGCGATTCGCGCAGCAGGCCGGCGACGCGATCGAGCATGGGACCGGCGGCGTCGACGAACGTCCCGCAGGCGATCCGGGTGCCGTCGTCGAGCGTCACGCCGACGACCTTGCCGGCGACGACGTCGACCGCAATGACGCCGCGAGGGAGCATCGTGAGTCCGTGGGCCCGCGCACGGTCGAGCATGTAGGCGCCCAGCTGCTGGGCGGAGAGCCATCCCGCCCGCCGGACGTGGAGGGCGCCGACCGCCCGTTCGCTCATCCCGGGGAAGTGGCGCTGGAGCAGGGCGGGGTCGGCGATCAGATCGGTGCCGATCGGAGCGCCTTCCCACCCATCGGCCGTGGCCGGCTCGTAGGCCGGATCGTCCCGCCTCCCGAGGTGCACCCGGACGGGCCCGGCGCCGAACCCCGCCGATCGCTCGGCGCCGGCGCGCAATAGCTCGAGGCGCTGCGTGTCGGCGGTGACGTAGAGGTAACCGCGGCGATTGAGGTTGAAGGCGTTGCCGCTCTCCCGGGCGAGCTCCTCGATGATGTCGATCGAGCGGTTCATGAGCGAGACCATCGGGTGGTTCGGCCAGAGGTTCCGGTAGCACTCGGTGGATTTGTCGGAAGTAAGGCTGAGCGGCGGGAGGGGATCACACAAGGTCACCCGATCGACGCCGGCACGCACCGTGAGGAAGTAGGCGGTGGCCACGCCGGCGATCCCGGCGCCACACACGACGACGTCAGTCGACTGCTT
>Ga0256868_10002063_pt1 | contig 10565 bp, 10 predicted proteins | sample RVTome_13_FD_187341 | JGI IMG/M metagenome (GOLD analysis project Ga0256868, IMG submission 187341) | Soil microbial communities from uranium-contaminated site in the Upper Colorado River Basin, Wyoming, United States - RVT92D227 HiSeq ... | reverse complement strand
GTTACCTTGTGCTAAACTGTTGAAGATGAGGGCACGATGTGAAATAGATTTATCACCGGGTACAGCAATCTCTCCGATCAATTGCTTAGGTGATGAGATTATTTTTAGCAGCGTCTTTCCAGCCATTTCTGTCTCGCCTCATTGGCAAGGGCTAGGGCCTCCTCTATTTCATCAGTCCCATCAGCTATCAAGCTACGTAGTCTTTGCAGCTCGTCAATAAACGCATCAATCCAAGAGACAATAGCAGCCTGATTACTAAGGCAAATATGTGCACTAACCTCTGGATTTCCCGAAGCCAGACGAGTAAGGTCACGGTAACCACTAGCTGCCAGACGTGACATCTGTTGCCAAGATGGATTTTTGGTAGTGACTGAGACCAGAGCCACCGATAGTAATAATGGCAAATGACTAACGCCAGCTACCAATCTGTCATGCTCTTCAGCTTCAATGATTATAGGAATAGCTCCCAGCTTATTCACCATATCTTTTACAATCCGCACTGCTGCTGGTTTAGTCTGTGGTAATGGCGTCAAACAATAAATGCAGTTATGGAACAAATCGTCATTAGCAGCTCTAATGCCTGAAATTTCCTTGCCTGCCATGGGATGTCCACCAACAAAGCTTATCCTTGATGGTAACAATTCTTCCGCCCATTGCATAACCTGCATCTTAGTACTGGCAGTATCGGTAACAATAGAGCCATCCGACAACACAGGAGCTATTTGCTTGAAAATATCTTTTATAGTCAGGACTGGTGCAGCAATAATGACAATATCAGCATCCTTGACTGCGTTGCGGAGGTCTAATTCAATCTTATCAACAGCACCCAATTTCAGAGCTAAAGAGCTTGTTTCTCGACGGCGGGCATAACCAATTATTTCTGCCCCTCGCCAACTGGCTTGTTTCAAAGCGAAGCCTATAGAGCCGCCGATGAGTCCCAATCCAATGATAGCAATGCGCATCGCCCTATTATAGCATTGCTCTAATTAACTTGAGAACCCATTCGAGAAAAAGCCTTGATTTTGGCTCCACCATCAGATATACTCCATTTAGACTGGCTACAGAAATGATAACTCCATGGGCTGGGATAGTCTACCGACAAAAGTACCTTTTTCAGCACACTGAAATAGGATATGAAGCTAGCTATTACTGGTAAAGGTGGTGTAGGCAAAACTACGCTAACAAGCCTTCTGGCTCGGATATATGCCGCTGAAGGCAACAAGGTTATAGCCATTGATGCAAATCCAGATGCAAATTTAGCTACAGCCTTAGGCATCAGTGATGACGAATCCCGCCGTATAACTCCAATTGCCGACCTCCAGGAGCTGATACAGGAACGCACAGGAGCTAAGTCAAGCAGCTTCGGCACATTTTTTAAGCTTAATCCTAAAGTTGACGATATTCCTGAGCGGTTTTCGATTCAAAAAGACGGCATAAAGCTCTTGGTCATGGGAACAGTCAAAAAAGGTGGTGGTGGTTGTCTATGTCCGGAAGGGGCTCTACTCAAGAGCCTGGTCAGTCATCTGGTTTTAAGCAGGTCCGAAGTGGTCGTTATGGATATGGATGCCGGCGTAGAGAACCTGGGACGCGGAACAGCTAAGGGTGTGGATGCTTTTATCATAGTGGTTGAACCGGGGCAACGTAGCTTTCAGACAGCTCGAGCTATTCGAGATTTAGCTAAAGACCTGGGCGTAAAAAAGTGCTATATTGTCGGTTCGAAAACACATGATGACACTGAACGCCAATTTATTATTGACAGCCTGCCTGATTTCGACGTGCTAGGTTTTATTAACTATCATCCTGAAGTCGCCAAGGCTGACCAGACAGGAAAAAGTGTATTCGATACAGCTCCAGCCGCAGTTACTGACGCCAAAAATATAATAGAAAAGTTAGAACAAACCATCTCAAGGAAAAAGGTTGAATAAAAAGACCATTAGAGACATAGCAGTAGAGGGAAATAGGGTTCTAGTTAGAGTTGATTTCAATGTGCCGCTGGATATAAAGACAGGTGCCATTACCGATGATAGCCGCATTCGGGCTGCTCTGCCCACCATAAAATACCTGGTTGATCATAATGCGAAGGTTATCCTGTGTTCTCACCTGGGACGCCCAAAAGGAAAGGTGGTCGAGGGCTTAAGTATGGCTCCCATAGCAAAACGGCTTTCTCAACTCATAAACGCACCAGTGTCAACTGCCCCTGATTGCATAGGCGCTGATGTTGAAAAAGCAGTGAATAGCCTCAAGGGAGGCGATATTCTGCTCCTGGAGAATATACGGTTTCACGCCGGGGAGGAGGCCAATGACCCTTCTCTCACCCAAAAATTAGCTAAGCTGGCTGACATCTATGTTGATGACGCCTTTGGTACTGCCCACCGGGCTCATGCCTCAACAGTAGGAGTAGCTAAGCATCTGCCAGCAGTCGCCGGCTTTCTGATGGAAAAAGAATTGAAGGCTCTCGGCGCTATCCTCACCGATCCCAAACACCCTTTTGCTGCCCTGTTGGGCGGTGCCAAAGTTAGCGACAAAATCGGCCTGATTCAAAATATCTTGAACAAAGTTGACCTGCTGCTCATTGGTGGCGGCATGGCAGCCACTTTTTTGAAAGCCAATGGCTACGATGTAGGCCTTTCTTTATTAGAGGCCGACAAGCAAGGTTTAGCCCATGAATTAATGGAAGCCGCCAAGCAAAACGGGATGTCTTTATTCCTACCCACAGACGTTATGGTGGCCAATAGCATAAATTCAGAAGCTACAGGTGAGATAGTCCCGGTAGCCAGTATACCAGCAGATAAAAGCATCGTCGATATCGGACCGAAAACCATTGAGCTTTTCTCTGAGAAAATAAAACAATGTCAAACAGTTTTTTGGAATGGCCCCATGGGGGTCTATGAGATACCTCAGTTTGCTCGAGGAACTAAGGCCATGGCTGAACTATTAGCCAACATGAAAGCAACAACCGTTGTCGGCGGTGGCTCAACGGCTGAAATCGTTGAAGAGATGAACCTGGCTCATAAAATGACACATGTTTCAACAGGTGGTGGCGCCAGCCTGAATTTCCTGGAAGGGAAGATGCTGCCCGGTGTAACCGTGCTGATGGATAAGTAAAAATGATTCCACTAGAAGAAATAAAGCAAATCAGCATAGCATCACCATCTAAGATAGTGATGCTGGTCATCGATGGCCTCGGAGGGTTGCCTGATACTAAGACAGGCAAGACAGAATTGGAGACGGCTCACACCCCTTATCTTGACCAACTGGCCAAGAAAGGCATATGTGGACTTACAAACCCGGTAAGTCCGGGGGTCACTCCGGGTAGCGGCCCAGGCCATCTGGCGTTATTTGGTTATAACCCACTCAGGTTCGCCATCGGGCGAGGGGTTCTGGAAGCACTGGGTATCGGTTTTGAATTGACGAAAAATGATATTGCCGCCAGAGGTAATTTCTGCACAGTTGATGGCAAAGGGCTTATTGCTGACCGTAGAGCTGGCCGTATTAATACGGATAAATGCATCGAACTATGTACTCTACTAGCCCAGATCAAGTTGCAAGGAGTCAAGAGTTTTGTCTTGCCAGTCAAAGAACATAGGTTTTCACTGGTTATGCGTGGCAAAGAGTTACATGCTGAACTCAGCGATACTGACCCACAGAAGACAGGAGTAATTCCCTATCCGGCTAAGCACACAAAAGCAATAGCCAAGCATACGGCTGACATTGTAAATAACTTTATCAAACAAGCATCGGAAATCCTGGCAGGACATCATCCGGCTAATATGATTATGCTCCGAGGCTTCTCTAAATTACCTGACATACCATCCATGAATACGATATATAAGCTGACACCAGCAGCCATAGCTGTCTATCCCATGTATAAAGGACTTGCCAAGCTGGTAGGAATGGAAGTATTCAGCACCGACGGTGGTATCCAGGAAGAGCTAAAAATTCTAACCGATTGCTACGAAAAACACGATTTCTTCTACGTTCACGTTAAACACGCAGACAGTGCCGGTGAGGACGGAGATTTCGAGAGGAAAGTCAAGGTTATCGAGCAGGTTGATTCGGCTCTGCCTCAAATACTGAGTCTAAAACCGGAGGTTATCGTTGTTGCCGGCGACCATTCAACACCGGCCATGCTGAAAGGGCATAGCTGGCATCCAGTACCACTCTTGCTTTACTCCCAATGGTGTCGGCCTGACAATACTGAAGAATTCTCTGAATCAGCCTGTATCTCAGGCGGACTGGGCATAATCAATGCCACAGATATCATGCCTTTGGCTATGGCCAACGCTTTGAAATTAATAAAATTTGGAGCCTGATATGAGAAAACCATTAATCGCTGGCAACTGGAAAATGAACACCAAGCTTGAGGAGGCTGAAAATCTTGTCCGAGCTATGCTGGCTGAACTGGATAGTATAGGCAGCGTGGAAAAGGTACTATGCCCACCATTCATCTCGCTAGCTGCCATAAAAGAGCTAACCAAAGGCACATCTATTGAGGTCGGCGCTCAGAATATGTATTTTGAGGACAAAGGCGCCTACACTGGCGAAATATCGCCCCTTATGCTCATTGACCTGTGCGATTTTGTCATCCTAGGCCATTCAGAGCGCAGACAATATTTTGCCGAGACAGACGAGCTGATCAACAAAAAAGTAAAGAAAGCCTTGGAATCTGGGCTTAAGCCTATCCTATGTGCCGGAGAAAGTTTGGAAGATAACGATGCTGGCAGAGCAGAACAAAAAATAACCAGCCAGGTGAATGCAGGTTTAGCAGGGATAAGTCCTACGAGCCAACTGGTTATCGCCTACGAGCCAATCTGGGCTATAGGCACAGGGAAGGCAGCTACAAGCAAACAAGCCAATGCCACAATCAACCTCATTCGCAGTATACTGGCTAATATATGGAACCAAGAGACAGCTAAAGCAGTGCGCATACTGTACGGTGGTAGCGTCACAGGCAGCAACATCGCTGAATTCATTGCCGAATCTGATATCGATGGTGCTCTGGTAGGTGGCGCCAGCCTTAAAGCTGACGAATTCATAAGTATTGTCAGACAGACCGCCAGTCTCAAATCAACTCAATGAAGTGCCTCGTTGCTGTTATCGGTCCAACAGCAGTAGGTAAAAGCCAGCTTGCTTTACACCTAGCTCAAGATTTCGATGGTGAGATAGTAAATGCTGATAGCAGGCAAGTTTACCGCTATATGGACATCGGCACAGCCAAGCCAAGCCATGCTGAGCTATCACTGGTCCGGCATCACCTTATTGATATAATTAACCCCGATGAATCCTTCAGCTTAGCCATCTACCTGAAACTGGCTCTTGAAGCGATTGAAAATATCCAGCAGAGGCGTAAACTTCCTCTCCTAGTTGGTGGCAGCGGCCTCTACGTTCGGTCGGTAATAGAAGGCTGGCAAATACCACCGGTTGCTCCAGATACAGAATTCAGACATGGCCTTGAGAAGAGAGCCGAGAAAGAAGGTGGCTACGCTCTGTATCAAGAATTGCAGAAAGTAGACCCGGCAGCTGCCACCAAGATTATGCCCACCAACCTGAGACGGATTATAAGAGCTTTAGAGATATACCAGGTAACAGGACAACCTGTTTCCCAGTTATGGCAGAAAAAACCACCGTCATACCCGGTCCTAATCATCGGTTTAACTATGCAAAGAGACAATTTATATCGTAGAATTGACGCTAGGGTGGACGAGATGATAAAACAAGGGCTAATAGAGGAAGTGAAGGATTTAATGGCAAAGGACTATAATCCAGATTTGCCTTCAATGTCTGGCATAGGTTACAAGCAGATAGGTATGTTCGTTCAGGAAAAGTTGGATTTGACCACAGCTATTCAGCAATTGAAAACCGGGACACACCGCTTTGCCCGTCATCAATATGCCTGGTTCCATCTGAACGATGCCAGAATTCACTGGCTCAATGAATATGACGACATGCAGAAAGAAGCACATAAGTTAGTGGCATCCTTTCTGACTGGTATTCGCGACAAGCAGGTCAATCATGAACTTCACTAAACTACAGGCTACAGGTAACGACTTTATCTTAATAGATGCCCGAAATATGGAGCGGGACTGGCAGAAGTTGGCACGAGATATGTGCCACCGCTATTTCGGTGCAGGTGCCGACGGCATAATGCTGGTAATAACTTCACATACTGCCAGCTTAAAAATGCGTCTTTTCAACTCCGACGGCTCCGAGGCTGAGGTAAGCGGCAATGGCTTGAGATGCTTTGCTAAATACGTCATTGATAGACAAATAATTCCCGGGCCAAACTTAACCGTGGAGACCATGTCGGGCATTAGAGATATTCAAGCTTCTATGTCCCAGGGCAAAGTTAGCCATGCCAAAGTGAATATGGGCAAGCCCAGATTCAGTGCTGAAGATATACCAGTCATAATAGCCAAGCCGCAAAAGGGTAGGGGGGAGGTTGACATAACACCAATACTAGATTACTCTTTGAAAATAGCCGCGAAAAAGCTAAACGTGTCATTTGTATCTATGGGAAACCCTCATGCTGTAAGCTTTTTATCCCAGCCTGTAGCTGATTTTCCTCTTTCTGAAATAGGACCACAGGTAGAAAATCATTCTATTTTCCCGGAACGGACGAACTTTGAGATAGCAAATGTTTTAAATCGAAACAAAATAGAAGCCAGAGTCTGGGAACGGGGAGCCGGCGAAACTCTATCCTGCGGCAGTGGCGCCTGTGCCATAGCTACAATTGCCAAACTGAAAGGTTACACAGACAATGAGGTTGACATAATGTTACCAGGCGGTAACTTAACCATAACCATGGATGGGGCAGGGGAGTTATATCTAAGCGGGCCAGTTGAAGAAGTATTTACTGGAGAGTGGCTAAAATGAAACTTTCACATCGCCTTGACAAACTTCCGCCATATCTATTTGTGGAAATCAACCGCAAAATCGCTGAGAAGCAGGCCAGGGGAGAAGATATAATCAGCTTTGCCATCGGCGATCCCGATATGCCAACACCACAGCATATAATCGACCAGCTCTGTCAAGCAGCTCGTGACCCGATTAACCATCGCTATCCAGAAACGGCAGGATTGCCTGAGCTGTGCCAGGCTATCGCCCGGTGGTATCACAAGCGTTTTGGAGTTACACTTGACCCCAACAAAGAAGTTTTGCCTCTCATCGGCTCCAAGGAAGGCATCGGTCACATCTCTTTCTGCTTCATTGACCCTGGCGATATAGCACTGGTGCCTGACCCGGGATATCCAGTTTACTCCACGAGCACGTTACTGGCTGGAGGTGAGCCTTACTTGCTGCCCCTGACTGAGAATAATGACTTTCTACCCGACCTGGAAACCATCCCCAAGAAAGTAGCCGAAAGGGCTAAGCTACTATGGCTGAATTACCCAAATAACCCCACTGGAGCAGTAGCTGAAATCGCTTTTTTTCAGAAGGCGGTGAATTTTGCCAAGAAACACAACCTGGCTATATGCCACGATGCCCCTTATACAGAAATTGCCTTCGATGGCTATCAACCATCAAGCCTCTTACAGGTGCCTGAGGCTAGAGAGGTCGGGGTAGAATTCCACTCTTTGTCCAAGACCTACAACATGACGGGTTGGAGAATAGGTATGGCTGTGGGCAATGCTAAAATGATAGATGCCCTGTTTCGGTTCAAGTCCAATCTGGACTCAGGTATTCCACAGGCAATTCAGCAAGCAGCTATCGAAGCATTAAACGGCCCTCAGGACTCCATTGTCGAACATAACGCTCTTTATCAGCGACGCCGAGACAAACTGGTTAAAGCACTCAATGATATAGGCTTAAGAGCCAGGACACCGAAAGCCAGTTTTTACATCTGGGCTAATATCCCCGATGGTTACACATCAATAGATTTTACGGCTGAATTACTGGACAAAGCTAATGTAGCAGTCACGCCGGGGACTGGCTACGGGAGCGCCGGTGAAGGCTACATCCGTATATCATTAGCCTTGCCAGACGACCGCCTTGATGAAGGTATAAGCCGATTGCTGAAGTGGCACAGGGCTAAGAAATAGTTCAACATGCGACAGACATTACTTAAAACACAAACTGAAATAGAGAAGGCTTTTCTGGTTGGGGTTGATAGAAAAGCCTCTGCTGGCAACTGGCCAATTGAAAGCTCTTTAGAGGAATTATCTTACCTGGCGAGAACAGCCGGCGCTAAAGTAGTTGGCAGGCTAGACCAGAAACTGGAAAGGCCTTCTCCGACTCATTATTTAGGCAAGGGGAAGTTAGAAGAGCTAATTAAGCTAAGGGAACATCTTACATATAGCATGGTCATCTTCAACGATGAGCTATCACCACGTCAACAGCGAAATCTAGAAGAAGCCTTGGAAGTCAAGGTTATCGACCGTACAGCACTGATATTAGACATCTTTTCCAGGAGAGCCCAAACACGCGAGGGTCAGCTCCAGGTAGAATTGGCTCAACACCAATATCTCTTGCCGCGCCTTGCCGGGCAATGGAGCCATCTCGAACGTCTGGGCGGCGGCATTGGTACTAGAGGACCTGGAGAATCACAGTTAGAGACAGACCGGCGTCTCATACGCAGGCGAATCCACCGCCTACAGAGTCAAATTGAGGCGGTAAGACGACATCGGGCACTATATCGCCAGAAGCGCAAGAGAAGCCATATTCCGATAGTCGCCCTGGTCGGCTATACTAACGCCGGCAAAAGCACCTTGCTCAATGCCTTGAGCCAGGCTGGGGTACTGACAGAAGACAAGCTCTTTTCCACCCTGGACCCGGTGACCCGCCGTTTAGCCTTGCCCAACGGTCAGCAATTCCTGCTGACCGATACCGTCGGTTTCATTCACAAATTGCCACCATCAATAGTTGCCGCCTTTAGAGCTACACTCGAAGAACTAGCTGAAGCTGATTTACTCTTACATATAGTTGACATAACACACCAGAACGCAGCAGAGCAATTCCAGACGGTAGAGGAGATTCTTGCCGACCTTAAACTAGCCGATAAACCTCAGATCACGGTTCTAAATAAGATAGATGTGATAGGAAACCAAGAGGAAATGAATGCCTTAGCTCAAACCAAGCATGGCAAACCACCAGACGATACCACAGTAGTCATCTCAGCCTTGAAAGGCTGGGGACTGGACAAGGTTTTAGCTAAAATTGCTGCTTATCTGGCCAAAATCCCCAAATCATAGTAAACCGGCGTAGAAAGAATGCCACATCCAGTAGCCACCATTGACTATCAAAAATGTCAACCCGAAAAATGCGTTGATGGCTTATGCGCCGCCGCAGCCGAGTGTCCAAATAAGGTGCTGCGACAAGAAGCCGCCTATGAATTTCCTTTTTCTCATCCATCGCGCTTCTGCCGCGGCTGTGCCAAATGCACACAAGCCTGTCCCTCAAAAGCAATACGAGTAGTGTGAGTTTGTCCCCATGAAGAAACCAGCCCAAGCTGCAGTACTTGACAAGGGAATAAGTAAATGCTAACCTAAAGTCGGTTCTGACAATGTCTCTTTTACGAACCTGCGATATATAAAAATGGAACTTTTGAGCCATGAGCTTAGAACCACTGACTGATGATTTCCTCGAATATCTTGAAGTCGAGAAAGGTCGCTCGCCTCTCACTATTCGCGAATACAGGCATTATTTGCAACGTTTCCTCGACTGGACTAAGACAAACTCCAAGGCAACAGCACCTGAAGAGATAACACCAGAGCTTATTAGAAGATACCGGCTATATCTGGCTCATTTGCGTGACCAAAACGACAAACCGCTAAAACGTATCACTCAAACCTATCACATTATCGCCTTAAGATCTTTCCTTCGCTATCTCCTGGTTCAGCGCGATATTCCCACCCTATCCCCAGACAAAATTGAGCTGCCGAAGCAGAGCCAGCGGTTAGTCGCTTTCCTGAACTCAGAACAATTAGAAAGACTGCTGAACAGCCCGAAGATATCAGACGAGGCAGGACTTAGAGATAAAGCCATCCTGGAAACCCTGTTCAGCACCGGACTCAGGGTTTCAGAGCTAGTACGGCTGAACCGCGACCAGATAAACCTGGACCGTAAAGAATTCGGCGTCAGAGGCAAAGGAGATAAAGTAAGAGTGGCTTTTCTCTCTGATACAGCCGCACACTGGCTTGAGCGCTACCTGCAAACACGAAAAGACAGTTTTAAGCCGCTGTTTAGACGTTACAGCGGCAGAATCGATACTACAAAGGAGGGCGAAAAAATGCGACTGACAGCAAGGTCTGTTGAAGAAATCGTTAGCAAATACGCAAAGCGATGCGGTTTACCCCTCGAAGTCACCCCTCACACCTTGAGGCACTCCTTCGCCACAGACCTGCTAATCGGCGGCGCTGATCTTCGTTCTGTCCAGGAAATGCTCGGCCACGAGAGTATCCGAACAACCCAGGTCTATACTCACGTCACCAACAGACATTTAAAAGAGGTTCACCGGACCTATCACAGCAGGAACAAAGAATAGTCTAAATATTATGTCAATCTATTCCGGTTGACCTTATGTTATGTCAAATAGACCCCTGCCCTACTTGTCCACTTACCAGCAACGA
>Ga0256868_10002062_pt1 | contig 10571 bp, 8 predicted proteins | sample RVTome_13_FD_187341 | JGI IMG/M metagenome (GOLD analysis project Ga0256868, IMG submission 187341) | Soil microbial communities from uranium-contaminated site in the Upper Colorado River Basin, Wyoming, United States - RVT92D227 HiSeq ... | reverse complement strand
GCGAGCGCGTCGCCTGGCCGGTCGCGTCGCGACGGGCCGTGAACTGGAAGTAGACCAGCGTGCTGATCGTCCCGGCCAACAGGACGACGACGTTCAGCATCCGCTCCAGTCCGGTCTCGCCGGTCAACGGGGTGACCGCGCGCGGGTCGAGGCTGTCCATCGCCGCGATCGTCTGCGGTACGAGGGTGCCGGTCACGGCGCCGCCGACGACCAGGGACGCCCCGACTCCGACCATCAGTGCCACCGGCAGCGAGCCCGGCCCGGCCGTCGACCGCCACGCCTTGAGCGACAACATCAAGACCAGCAGCCACGGCACGATCAGCAGCGAGTTGAAAGCCGCCAGTCCGTTGGTCATGACCGGCGTAATGAGCCGCGGGATGAGAACGTTGTGCACGGCAATGGATCCGGCGTACCCGGCGGCCATGCCGACGAAGATGTGCACCGCCAGGCGGAAGAGGACGTTGTCACCCAGCAAGTAGCTGAGGACCATGATGGTCAGCAGCGCAGCCAGGAGCGTTCCCAGCGGCTGAAGCGAAGCGATGTTGGACATCCCCGGCTCTCGACCTCAAGCCCGGCGGCGCGACAGCAGCGCCGTGAGCAGACCGTATCCGGCGCCGAGCGCCAAGGTGATCTCGGCCACGAAAACCCCGGAACCGAACCCGCCCCAGATGGACTGCGCCCCTCCCGGCCGTCCGTTGGCGTTTTCGTAGGCGGCGGCGGCCGGCAGCCCCGCCAGGATCGCATCGACCTGCGGATTGAGGGTCTCGTAGTACGGCCGCACCATCGGCTCAACCCCGGCGCTCAGGACCATCAACAGCGGCACATCACCCAGGCGCGGCGAGGCCTGCTCGATCCACGTCCTCGCCGTCTCGGCGCCGGAGGTGATCAGAATGACCGCACCGAAATCGCGCAGCGCGCTGACACCGCTCAACATGGGCGATTCCCACCCGGAGCGGCTCGTCAGTTCGGCCGGAATCAGGTAGCCGCGCGGCACGGCCTGGCGCGGGTTCTCAGCGAACAGCTGGACCGCCGCCGGCCCGCCGGGAAGATACCCCAGATGCAGGTAGTCGCGGCCGTTCTGGTATCCGGCGTCGACTCCGGCCCTGACCAGCAGCCTTTCGGCCAGCGGGGGACCGGACGGGCGAGTGGAGACCGTGGCGATGCGTAGGCCCCGGGCGACCATGTGGTCGAGCATGGGACCGGCGACCGATTCGAGCTCTCCGCTGTAGCCGGGCTCGTAATCGACCACCAGCAACACCGGCCGGTCCGTCGGCAGTGTATTGATCCGGCCGATGAACGGATTGAGATCGGGCGGCCCGAGAATCGGGACAGCAAAGGCCGGCAGGCCGACCGTCATGGGAAGCGCCACAGCGACCAGCAGAACGAGCGATAGGATCCAGCGCGTGAGCGGGATCCGTCGCCTGGCCGCGGCGGCCGGCGGCAACTCCCGTTCCTCCTCCTGCACCATGCGGTGCAGGAACTCGGCATGTGCATACTGGCGCTCGGTGACGTCCAGGCGGGTCGAACCGATGTCGGTCTGGCGGGGCATAGCCATGACCGGCTCGGCCAGGAGCACGCCGCGCAGGCCGGCCAGCGGCCCGGCCGCTTCCACCATCTGCTCCTCTTCGGGCTGGATCTCGACCACCGGCCGGAACGTCTCCATCGGCCGCATGGCCTCCAGCCAGGCCGGGAGGGTCGCCGGAGCCAAGTTGATCCCCTGCTCCTCGGTCGGCGGCTTGGAGGGGGCCGCCGGAGCCTTGACCTCACTCAACCACTCCGGCAGGTGGACCGAATCGAGATCGAAATCCCCCGACTCCCCGGGCAGGAAGGGCGTTCCCTCCTCCGGGAGAAGGGCAGGGACATGCGCGAGACCTTCGAGCTCGGCGGGCTGCGCGAGTTCCGGCGCGGCCTGCGCCCAATCCGGGGGGCCGCTGACCGCCGGTGTCTCCGGCGCGGGCGGCCAAGCCGGCGCGGGAGGAGGCGCCACCGGCCCGCGGGAGAAGGGGGTCGCGATCGGGCGAGAAGGCGGCTCCCACGGCGTGCTCGGCAGCGGCGGCGATACATCGGCCGCTTCTTCCTCCGCCGCGGGAGGCTGCGGAAGCCATGAGGGCAGGCTCCCCGGGGTAGGTTTGACGGCCGGCGCAACTTCCGGAGGCGGGCGCAGGATTTCCGGCAGGGTCGGAGCCTCGCGCGCCGGCGCCTGCTCTTCCTGGGGGGCCCGCAGCCGACCGAGCCAATCGTCGTCGGTCGATTCCGGGGCCGGTTCCGGTGCCTCTACTCCCTCGGCCGCCTTGCGCTCGCGCACCCGGGCCAGCCAGTCGGGGACGTCGGGCGCCGCCGCGGGGGCGACCTCCGCCGGGGCCGGCGCGGCCGGCTCCACCGCCTCCGACACCCAGGTCGGGACCTCCCCCACCGGTGGGCCCTCCTCCTCGGCTTCGGCCCGGCGCAGCCGGGACAGCCAATCCGGCGCGCCCTCCTCGGCCGGCGGAGGCTCGCCACTCGGCTCTCCCCGGACGGCCTCCGACCGAATCCGGCTCAGCCAATCGGCCTCCCCGGACTCCGGCTCGCCCGCCTCGGCATCCGCCGACGGGCCGCCGGCCAACAGCGGCCTCAGGCGGGCGCTGCAGAAGGCGCACACCTCCGCGCCTTCCGGGTTGAGTTGACTGCACATCGGGCAGCGGATGTCAGCCACCGGCCTACTCTCCGTACGGCCGGTCGGCCGCCAGCAGCACACGCAATCCAGTGGCGATGGCTCCCAGCGCCACCCCGAGCAGGATGCCCCGCGCCCCGCCCGCCGCCCAGACCTGCGCCAGCCAGTTGCGTACGTCGCGGAAGAAGGTGTTCAGAACACCTTCGCTGCCGATCAGCCATGGGCCGGTGCCGAGCAGGACAAGGAAGCCCACGCCCACGAACACCAGGCTGACCAGGTCCCTGCGGCGAGTCACGACTCGGAACCCGGCGATGGTCAAGGTCACAGCCAGCAGCGCCATCAGGCTGGCCTCGATCGGCAACTGGACGTTGTTGAACAGGAACAGGATCACCGGGCTGTCCGGTCCGAACAGCAGGCCGAGGATGAGGGTGACCAGGAAGAACAGGAGCAGGACGGCACTGTAGGGCCAGCCCTTCTCCTGTTGGCTGACTTTGGACCAATGGACGCTGAGGAGATTGAGCAGCCCGAGGATCAGCGCCCAGGCGGCCAGGAGCACAGCCCAGTCGACCAGGATCTGCCGGGCGACGCGCAGCGGCTCGATGTCGAAGAAGAAGCCCAGCAGGACGATCAGCCCGACACCGCTGGCCACGGCAGCCCAGACAAGGGAGGCCCGCAGTCTCATAGGAGATCCAAGAGCGTTCGCAGGATCGTCCCGGCCAGCATCAACCCCACAATCAGGATCCGCACGACATCCTGGGCGCGCAGGCTGGCGCGGTGCAGCTCGCCCACATTCAGGTAGGCGCCGCCAGCGAAGACCTCTTCCCCGATGAGCGGGTGCTCGGCTGTGGCGTACATCAGCGCCTGCGAGGGGATGTCATCGGTCCCGGCCAAGACGAAGGCCTCGCGGCGTTCGCCGAACTCAGCCGCCAGGGCGCCCTCGGCGCCGAACGAACCGATCAACATGTGAATGGAAACGTCTTCGGAGGCCAGGAGAGTCGGCAGGCCGGCCACGTACGAGAACGGCGTCGGCCCCAACATGCGGGCTGCCGTCGGCTGGTAGCGCTCACGCGCCCCGACCTTCGCGTAGGCGGCGCGCAGCGTGTCCTGGGCCAGGATCGCCAGCGCGCCGTCGCCGGCCGTGACGACCGCCGGCTTGTCGCTCATCGTCGTCGCCGCGGCCACGCGTGACAGCACGGCCAGGCCGGCCAGGGCCGGAGCGCAATCTTTGCCCGGGACCGATCCGGTGCCGAGGGAAAGGTGCACCCGCTCGCCGGCTTCGACGGCCCTTTCGATTCCGCGGCCCAGCATCTCGAAGCCGGGCATCGGGCGGAACACGGCCGGCCAACGCCGCCCCATGACGCCATACAGGAGAAGCAGCCCGACGAAGACCAGCAGGGCGATCAGCCCGAAGACGTCGATCCCCATTCCTTATGAACCCTCGCGCAGCCGCCCGACCAGGTCGTTCAGACCCTGCGGGTCTTCCAGCAGGCGGGCCAGGCGGGCCGCCGTGCGGCCGGAGGCGCCCAGGAACGGCTCGACCACATAGGCGAGTTGCGCGGCGAAGGGCGCCAGCGGCGCCCCTGCCTCCAGCACGGCCGCGGCCAGCTCCCCGACCCCGGCGCGCTGCAATCGTTGTGCCAGTTTCTGGGAGAACTCGTGTTCCCCGTTCATACCGTCCGCGGAGTATAGCACAAGGCCCCGGGTGCAACCACACAGCCGCCGCTTGCCGGCGGCGCGGCGCCGTGTCCGGCGGGATTCGGTCGTGCGGTAGGCTGCAGTCGTTGCGCGCGAAACCCGGCGGGTTATAATGCGGAACGGGTGTTCGACGGCGCCAACGGATGACTCTCGATCTCGCCCAGCTCCTGCCGCAGGTCAGCCAGCTCGCCACGGACGCAGCCGACCGGGCTGCGGACCGCAACCGCCGTTTGCCGGAGGCCGGCCGGGCGCTCGAAGCCGCGGCGCGGCTCGATCCCCAGGCGCTCCTCGATCGGATCGGCCGTGCCGGGACACGCTGGCGGGGCGCCCGGCCGACGGACGAACCGGTCGGTGCGGCCTACCCCGCCCCGCCCCACCCCGAACGGCTGCATGTGGTGGGGGCCGACGGCTCGCAGGTGCTCCCTGATCGACACGCCATTGCCAGTTTCTATCTGATCAACATCGGCAGCCTGCACCTGATCCACGGCAGCGGAGAGCCTCCCCAGGTTGCCAGCCGGCCCAGCCTGCACTTCCGCGACGAGGATCTGTACGATGAGACGCTGTTGCCCATCGATGCGGCGCTCGTGGCCGGCCGCCGCGACGCGGCCGAGATGGGCGAGCTGGCCCGCCTGTCGGACAGCTGCCGGGGCGAGCCGGCCTTGACGCTGCTCGACAACGCCCTGCTGTTGTGGGTCGCCCTGCAGGAACGCGATCAGCGGCGGCACGCGGTCGACCGCATCCTCCAGGCCTACCTGACGGAAATGGGGCATCTCCAGCAGAGCGGCGCGGCCTTGGCCGGGTTCGTCGATCGGCCGGGGAGCGTGAACGCGCTCGCTCTTGTCCATCTGGCCGGCCTGCCGCTCGACTCGGTCAACCCGGAGTCGCTGCAGGCCAATCCGTTCCGCCGCCTTCTGGATCGTGACCTGTTCGCGCAGCGCCTGCAACCCGGCGAGCGGACCGCCCGCTTCGCCAGCACCTCACCGCTGAACGCCGACTTCCACAAGCGCGGGCAGGAGATCCAGTTCTTCTACCTGCACACCGGCTACCAGAACCAGATCGCCCGCGTGGAGGTGCCCGAGTGGGTCGGCCAGGACTCGCGCCGGCTCGGCTGGGTCCACGCCGGCATCCTGGAGCAGTGCCGCACCACCGGCATCCCCTACCCGCTGGTGCGCGCACACGAGCTGGCCGTCGTCGCTCAGGCGGACCGCGCCGCCCTCGAACAGTTGCTTCAGGCGGCGCTCCTGCGGGCCGGCCTACGGCCGCACATTTCGCAGAAGGCGCAGACCAAGCGCTGGACCGCCCAACGGCGCCGGCACCGGCTGTAGGGGCATGAGGAACACGGCGCCCTTGCGCAGAAAAGCGCGTCGGATCCCGGTTCCCGGCGGGCGTCGTCATCGGACTGAATAAGGAGGGAAGCAGCCCATGCCAGAAGGCAGGCGACTGATCGGTCGGGTGACACGTTGCAGCATCCGCGGCTTCGTCGGCGGGATGCGCCTGCCCGAGCCGGACCTCCCCACTTTCGGCTCCTTTTGCACGGCCGAAGCGCAGCGCGGGCAGAGTCAGGTCATCGGCTTGATCTACGACATCAGCGTGGAAGACGATGAGCTGGCGCGCCAGCTGGCGATCGCCGAAGCGCCCTCGCCCGAGGCCCGGGCCGACAACCAGTTCACCCGCCCGGTGCCGATCGAGATCCAGGCACTGGCTGTGGGCTATCGCAGCGGCGACGCCTACCACTACAGCCTGCCACCGCAGCCCCCGCTGACATTGGCCGACATCTTCCCGCTTCCCGCCGCCGAAGTGCGCCGTTTCACGGAGCGCCTGGAATTCCTGGCGCTCATCCTGTCCGCCTCCCAGCTGCCCGTGGACGACATCCTGGTCGCCGCACTGCGCACCGCCGCCGAATCTCGGCCGGCAGCTGAGCGGCGCAGCTACCTGGTCCGCGCCGGGCAGGAATGCGCCCGGCTGCTCGGCCACGACCTGACCCGACTCGACGGATTGGTGCGACTTCTGGCGGTATGAAGTCTGCCTTGCTGCAGGGCCCGTCCACGCCGAAGTCCGCCGGCCGAACCATACAGGTGAGCCATGACCGAACCATCCGTGCTCGACACACACTTCGGAGCCAAGCCGCGTGAGCTGCCTCTCGGCGCGGTGGTCGGCGGGTCTCTTTCGGCCGGCCTGGACGTCAAGCTCGACGCGCGCTTCTCGATGGAGAAGCTGGCGGTCGGTCGCTATGTGGTCATCCACGGACGCCAGACCGGCCGCAGGTTCTTCGGCCTGATCACCGACATCGGCCTGGACGCCACCAACCCCGATCTGCCCCGCCGGCCACCCGATCTGGCCGATCCATTCGCGGCCGAGGTGTATAGCGGCCAGGTCGCCTTCGGGACGATGCATGTCACGCCGATGCTGATGCTCGACGAGGACGAAGACCAACCCCGCCCGATCAAGACCATCCCGGCGCATTTCTCGCCGGTGTATGAGGCCTCGGCCGAAGACGTCGAACGGGTCTTCGGCGCCGAGGACCCGACGCACTTCTTCATCGGCTCTCCGCTCGACATGGAGTCGGTCCAGGTCAACCTGGACCTGACGCGCTTTGTCGAACGCTCGTCGGGCGTCTTCGGCAAGAGCGGCACCGGCAAATCCTTCATCACCCGCACGCTCCTGGCCGGCATCATCAGGGCCAACCTGGCCTCAACGCTGATCTTCGACATGCACAACGACTACGGCTGGGCCGTCAAAGACGAGTTCGGGCGCGAGTACAAGGGACTGCGCCAGCTGTTCACCGACGGCCGGGTCAGCGTCGTCACACTGGACGAGGAGACCTCGCGCGCCCGCAACAGCAAGACCGACCGCACCCTGCGTATCGGCTACGACCAGATCGAGGCGGAGGATGTCGAGATGCTGGCCGGGCTGCTCGGCCTGAGCGACGTCCAGGTCAACGCCCTGCACTGGCTCCGCCGGCAGCTCGGCCCGTCCTGGATCGCCAAGCTTCTTGATGAAGAGGGCGGGGGCGAGATCGAAGCCCTCCTCGATGACGAGCGCATCATCAAGGGCACGCTGCACGCGATCCAGCGCAAGTTTGAGCTCTTCCGCCGGCTCGGCTTCCTCGTCCCCGGCGGCGACGATGGGGCCGTCGACTACATCTTCCAGAAGTTGAGCACGGGCACCAGCGTCGTTCTTGAGTTCGGAACCTACGGCAATGCGCTGGCCGCCTACGTCCTGGTGGCCAACTTCCTGACGCGGCGGATCCACGCCCGCTATGTGCGTCAGAAGAATCTGGCCGCCGGGCGGAAGGCCGACGATCCCAGGCCGCTGGTCATCGTCATCGAGGAAGCGCACAAGTTCCTCGACCCTCTCATCGCCGGGCACACCATCTTCGGCAATATCGCCCGCGAACTGCGCAAGTACAACGTCACGCTGCTGATCGTCGACCAGCGCCCGAGCGGGATCGACGATGAGGTCATGAGCCAGATTGGGACGCGGGTCACCTGCCTGCTCGACAACGAGGCCGACATCCGGGCCGTGTTCTCTGGTGTGAGCGGCGCCGGGACGCTGCGCGAGGTGCTGGCCCGGCTGGACACCCGCCAGCAGGCCCTGATCCTCGGCCATGCCGTCCCGATGCCCGTCGTCATTCGCACCCGCGACTACGATCAGTCGCTGTACGCCTCGCTGGGATTGGCCGAGGGCGAGTCGCTGCGCGCGCGGGCCAAGAAGGGCGCCGACACGCTGTACGGCGATTGAGGCGGACGCCGACTGGCGGGCCTACCCAGGTGGAGCTCCCCCAGCGTTGGCCGAGGTCAGCGAGCGGCGGCGCCGGCTGCGGCCGGATGTGCGGGGACAGGATCCATGCAGACGAGGGCACGCGCCTGGCGGAGCGCCGCCTCCCTGGCCGCCCCCGGGGTCGTGCTGGTCTCGATCCGCTCCCAGGCGTGGCACAGGATGCGGCCGATCGAGGCGTTGTGAGCCAGGGCCTCCTCGGTCAGCTGCAGCGCTCGCTCCCAGTTGCCGACATGCGCGTATCCCTCGATGAACGGGATCCGCTCCTCGGCCTGATTGGGTTGGTCGGACCGGGCGAAGGCCTGGTCGCCGAGCGACGCCACAGCCGGCCAATCCCCGCGCTGCCGGGCCAGGTCGGCCCGCTCGAAGTAATAGCACCAGCCCTGGGTCGGCTCCTCGCCGCGCAGGTGCTCCGGGAGGGTCGCCGGCGGATCGCGGTCGCTCTCGATCAGGCCCAGGCGTGAGAGATGGATGGCTGCTTCCGTCTGAGGCGCGACCGCGCGCGACGAATCGTCCAGGTACTGATCCAACACGCGCAGGCAGCCGGGTTGAACGAAGTTGACGACCAGCGCTTGAGAGGTCGTGCCGCGGAAGGTTGTGAGCCGGTAGCGCTGGACGATCGGACGATCTTCCTCCAACGCCGGAAGAGAGCGGCCCAGCCGTGTGTCGATGTCCAGAACGACATAGGGCATGTCGCCGCCGGTGTAGTCCGGCGCGTACATCCAGTTCAACGGCGCGATGAGTGAGTTGTCGGTCATGTACGGCAGGGGCAACTCGTTGGCCAGGATGGCTGTGCCCGGCTCAAGCCCCGGGACCCGCCAGGCCAGGTTCCAGAAGAAGCGCTGCTGAGCCTCCCACCCCCGGCGGAAGGCATTGCCTTCCTGAAAGTGCTTGCCCACCGAGAATCCCACAAGGACGCTCAGCACGAGCGCACGCAGCGCCGGACGGCGGACAAGCCCCTCCAGCACGCCCAGGAGCAGCAGGCAGGCACCGAACATCATGCTCAGCGTGAATCGATCGAAGGGAAAGTGCAGCGCCAACGGCAGCTCCGCCAACCAGAACGGCCATCCGCCGGCGAGCAACGCCAACAGCCCCAGGGCACACGCGCCGCGCCACCAGGTCGAACTCCCCTCGGCTTTGTCCAGGCCGCCGCTCCGCGATTCGACCAGATACGCAGCCACCAGCGCGATCACGGCCAGGACCAGCGCGGCGTAGACCAGCGTGGAGCGCAGCCCGAATTCCGCCGGCTTCGGGAGCACGAACGCCTGGCCCCAGGCGAGCACGGCTGCCTCGAAGATGTCTTGCGCCACTGTCCCGGCGGTTCGCATGACCGTCGTCGCCGGATACAGGCCTAGGTCCTGCAACAGGCTGGCCTCGTACAGCGTGATGGACGGCGATGTCGCCCGCCAGACAACGAATGCCACAAAGACCGCCAGGAACGGAAGCCAGGTGCGCGCGACGGCCGCTACACGTCGTCGCGGCGAGACGTGAGTGTCGCCCAGCGACTGCCACAGCAGGAACGGTCGCAGCACTTCCAACACCACAAAGTACTCCAGCGCGAAGATGCTCACCGCGCCGGAGAGCAGGGCAGCCGCTGTCCAGCGCCATCGGGCCTCAGGCCGGCGGACGGCGCGCACCATCGCCCCGATCGAAAACCAGTGCAGCGCCAGAATCCAGAAGTAGTGGCTGTAGACAACGGCGACGGCCTGCTGCTGAAACCCCGGATAGACCACGAACAGCAGGGCCAGCCAGGCGGCCTGGCGGCCGTGGCGCGGCCAGACCTGCCGGGCGGCCCACCACAGGGAGACGGCGCTCAACCAGCGCATCGCCAACCCGAAGACCTGCCAGGCCTGCGGATTGTCTCCAAAGGCCGCCATGCTGGGGATGAAGAACCAGCCCAGGACGGGGCGGACTGCCTGCCAGACGCGAGGAAACGCCAGCGGGCCGAACGCATGGTTGAACCAGACCATGGGCCAGTCGTCCCAGTAGAAGCCGAGCCAGGGGATGAACAGGCCGTAAGCGAGCAGGCAGATTCCCAGGAGGGCGATGGGCAGGCTGGCCGAGGCGGGACGCATTCTCCGAATTCGGTCGATCCAAGGGGCCATGCGCGATCGCTTCCGGCCGTATGAGGTGGGAGGCCCAATCGGCGCGAGCCTCCGCCCGGCCAATCATACCCTACCAGCCCTCGAGGCGCCCACACGGCCACGGCGCTCAAGGGAGATCCAGTCCCCTCACCCTTGACATAAGTCCGACCTGGGAACGGACTCTGCGGGGCCTGATGCGCAGCATCGGGGTCGTGGGAAGAGAGCGCAGCCGGGGATTTGCCCTTTCGTTTCTCTCACCCCAGCCTAAGCTGACTCTGGCGTTCCTCCAACACTCCGCCGCTAGAATGACAGCCGGTGTTGGATAGAGACCGGCGAAGCTCGAGAGGGAGACAGTGCGATGAAGT
>Ga0256868_10002061_pt1 | contig 10575 bp, 12 predicted proteins | sample RVTome_13_FD_187341 | JGI IMG/M metagenome (GOLD analysis project Ga0256868, IMG submission 187341) | Soil microbial communities from uranium-contaminated site in the Upper Colorado River Basin, Wyoming, United States - RVT92D227 HiSeq ... | reverse complement strand
ATACCAAATTTTCTCACACATCTTGAACTCCTATTTTTCACTGTCCAGAGCCAATCTACACCACTTTACTTACCACTTTTTATCCACACTCTTACGCGAAGACCCAAAAAATTATAAGGACAGTCCCTTCAGGCTTTTTATTATTTTTCAATATTGATATTTTTTGCTACAAATTTATCATTATCTCTAATATAAACAACGGTCACTTTATCGCCGACCTTTATATCAACAATGGTCTTTTTCTCTGTCCCCAGCACAATACTGGTATTGTAATCAATCGAAAAAGTCATTTTAACTTCTTTATCATTAACCTTCTTCATTATTGTTACTGTCATAGAATTTTTATCAATTTGCGTAACATTACCGATAAAACGCTTCTTTACTTTAATGTCAGCCGACTGATCAGTCATGTTTGCAATGGTCTTATCGAAAATTCCTGTTAACCCAATACTTACAATCGCAAACCCTGTAATAAAGGTAAGAATTAAGAAAAATCTAATAATTGATCTTATCTTATACAATCAAATCACCTCCTATTATTAAATGATATATGTAATTTTTAAAAAGATATTTTACTCTCTGTATTACCTTATACTAACAAGACCATAAGTAAAACCACATAATCGTCATTCCCCGACTCGATCGGGGAATCCAGAAACGACTGGATTCCCCAGTCAAGCTGGAGAATGACAAAATTTGCATCTCATGTGGTTTTACTTATGAACTCCTTAGTAATTAATTGAGGTGATCTGACAGTCAAAAAACTCCTCCCCTTTGCAAGGGGAGGCAGGGTGGGGTAATGGTTAAGTAATTTCTAAAGACCTCCCCTAACCCTTCCTTGTCAAGGAGGGGAATTATTAAGTAATCCACTGACATTGAGGCATTTCTATGCTATTTTTTCTGTCGTTCCTCGCAGGAGTAGTCCTCTTTTATGACTTCCAATATTTCCCTCTTTCCACTGTTTTTATTTCTTTAGTATCCGCTGCATATCTGACCGTAAAAAAAAGATATTTCCTTATTATTGTCCTTCTTTTAGGGATAGCCTATGCTTTTCTAAGATATGGACCTGCCGCAGATATTCCCCGTCCCCCAAATGATATTTCTGTAAAGGGTGTTTTCACGTCGTATCCATCAAAAACCGTGACAGGAAATTTTAAGCAGAATCTGGATATTTGCTCCGCAATGGATGCAGCAACCGGCGAAAATCTTAAAGGACTTGAGGGCAAAGAGGTTGTTCTTTTTTCGGACAGGGAATTCGAACCGGCCAGGGAATATGAACTCTCAATCAAGTTTCAGAAGAGCAGAAAAAGATTCAATCCCGGAGAGCAAACCGGCGATGACCTGTATGCAAATCTTACGGGCATAAGCCGTTCAGGAGACAAAATGCCCTCACTTTCTGCAATGATCGAGGAGTACAGGCACAGAATCAACAGTTATATTGAAGAGAACTTCAAAAAGGATTCCGGAGCCCTTATCGCTTCCGTTACAACAGGTCAGAAGACCAATATGGATCAAGAAACAAGGGATGCGTTCAGCACAACCGGGCTTGCACATATCCTGAGTATTTCAGGTACGCACTTTGGACTCTTTTCTGTTTTTTTATTCGGAATATTCAGATTTCTTGTCAGATCACTGCCCCATAAAATTCTTCAAAGAATAACAATATATCTGATGCCGTCGGAGGCTGCTGCCATATTCTGCCTGCCTGTTATGCTCGCATACCTCGGTCTCTCCGGTGCCAGCATTCCGGCTGTCAGGGCGTTTATCATGATAAGTCTGTTTTTACTGGGTCTTGTTATCGGCAGAAAAGGTTTCTGGCTTAACTCTCTTCTGTTTGCAGCTTTCATACTGGTTGTCTGGGAACCAGATGTAATTTTCAGTCTTTCGTTCCAGCTTTCATTCCTTGCAGTAATATTTATCGGTTTTTCGATTCAAAAAGAAGAGAAAGGAGAAATAAAAGAAAAAGTTTTTTTTCACAAAATAAGAAATGTAGTATTGATATCCCTGTCTGCATCGCTTGGCACGGCCCCACTGGTGGCATACTACTTCCACTATTTTTCCGTCATATCTCCCATATCAAATCTGTTTGTTGCTCCACTGATAGGATTTGTTCTCATTCCGGTATCTGTTATTGCGTCCTTCCTTTTTCTCATTACAGGGCATTTTGTATTCACGCCGGTAGCATCAGCGATTTCAGATCTTAGTATATCATCCGTGAGAATGTTGTCTGATGTGCCCTTTGCAAGTATAAGGATACCGTCATTCCCTCCAATCATTGTTCTCCTTTTTTATGCTGGATTTATCTTCTACTTTCTGTTCAGCAAGAGAAAATATCTGCTTATCATCCCGTTTGTGCCGGTTATGGTTTATCTGTTCCTGTCAGCCTTTGCCAGGAATGAGCTGAGTGTTACTTTTCTGGATGTCGGGCAGGGAGATTCATCAGTTATTGAACTTCCTGACGGAAAGACCATGGTTATAGATACAGGCAAAACCGGCAGGGAAACCGCTTCATTTCTGACATACAGGGGGAAAAGGGCCGTAGATTTCCTTGTGCTTTCACACGTTCATCCTGATCATATCGGCGGATCAGATTATGTTTTACAGAAATTCGATGTGAAAGAAATCTGGGACAATGGCAGAATGATCTTGCCGGATACTTTCAAACATATCGTGCGTCGTTCGCTCAGCAGAGGTGACATGATTGAAGGAAAAGGATACCGTATCTATGTCCTCCATCCATATCCAGAATTTTATACTATGGATAAAAAGGAATATGTTGGAGCAAACAATGATTCTCTCGTATTAAAACTTGAGGGTAATTATAAAGCATTCCTTTTCGCCGGCGATATCGAAGAAGAGGCAGAGGAAGATGTTTCTCATCTCGGGGGGTGGGTTAAAAGCGATGTCATAAAAATACCCCATCACGGTGGGAAGACATCTGCACATGAACCTTTTATCAGTACGGTTTCTCCCGGTATTGCGGTTATCAGTGTTGGACGGGAGAACGCATTCGGCCATCCCCATCAGAAAACTCTGGATTCCCTGAACGGCATCAGGATATTCAGGACAGATACAGACGGAGCTGTTCAATTAAAAGAGATGGAAAACGGTCTCGAGATCATGACTCATAAAGACTATCAGCTTGCAAGGGCAAGTTCATTGAGTGACGAAATAAAGAATATCAAAAGACTTTTCCACTGACCTGACTGTATCATTTTGCATGGACAAATAGGATTTAAAAAATGTTGTACCATATTTTCAGTGCCGTTGCTCCAATGATCAATGAAAGTATCCATCGTAATACTTGGGTTTTTGTCTTTTTGCCTATAATCGCCCCTAATCTTGCCGAAGGAATAGCACCCAGCAGAAGTGCAGCAGCCATAGGGAAAGGAACCTGCCCTGTGGCAACCTTTCCTATCAACCCGGCTGTCGCAGAAAAAAGTCCGATCGCAAGAGTACTCCCAAGGGATACTCTCAGAGGTATTTTTAAAACATACAAAAGGATCGGGATGATGATAAAAGCTCCGCCCTGTCCCACCATTCCGAGGAGAAAGCCGATGGAAATACCGGAGAGAATTGCTGTGGGTTTGTGGAAATCAACATTGTCCTCGGTTAAGTCATCTTTCAGATAACTTCGGGGAATAAACATTAAAACCGAAGCAATCAAAGCCAGTATCCCGAAAGTGAAAAGGAGAAACTTGTCTGGCACCCCTTTAGACAAGAGCGATCCAAGAAGTGAGGAAAGAAACAGGGAAATGCCGAGGGTGAGAGAAAGGTTTTTATTGACAAGTTTCTGCCTGTTGTAGAAAAGGACGGCTGTGAGGGAGGCAAAAAAGCCCTGAATCATGGTCAGTCCGGTAATCTCTTTTACTCCGACTGGTTCAAACCCGAAAATAGGGGGGATATACAATAAAAGGGGGAACATGATAATCCCCCCTCCGATACCTAAAAGCCCTGAAAAAAAGCCACCTATTAAGCCTGCAATGACAAGAAAAATATAAAATAATGGCATTGATTAACCTGAATACGTGACCCTTAACCCCAAAAATGTATTTGAAGACAGGCAGGTATGTAGAAAAACTTTTACCAATCGCAATGGGGTTTTAAATAAAATATATTTATTATGCATGAAAACGTGCAGGTTTTTATGGCAAGTAAATGTTCTACAAAGGGAGCGAAAGTAAAGCTTTTTCTGCATACATGTCTGTCTTCCTATTTTCATAATTGCATTTTCTGGTTAAGATCAATCTATGAATATCCTTTTATTGTCTTCTGTGCCTTCACTGATAACATCACCGATATGAGCAGATAAAATGCCATTTTCTTGCAGTGTAGAGACAAGTTTATCTTTTTTCTCACCCGGGACAAAGATCAGAAGACCACCTGATGTCTGTGCATCATTCAACAAAAATTTTTCAACATCCGATACACCCTCACGCCATTTCACATATGGCTCGAAACTTTTACAGTTGGCTCTTGAGCCGCCAGGTACCTTATTCATTTCAGCCAGCGTGACTGCATCTATGAAGAAGGGTACTTTGTTTGAATAAAGATGTGCACTGACATTGCTCGCAGAAAGCACTTCGTACAGATGTCCTATGAGACCAAAACCTGTTATGTCTGTTGCAGTACTTACTCCAACTTCAAGCATGATCTCGCTTGCCTTTTTATTCAGTTCAGCCATCGAAACGGTAAACTCTTCTATGGTGGCATCGCTGCAGAGGCCCGCCTTTACGCCGGTGGAAATAATCCCGGTGCCGATCTTTTTTGTGAGAATCAGGGCGTCACCTTGCCGGGCCTTTGTATTATCAAGGATCCTGTCAGGGTGTATGATGCCGAGGACTGCAAACCCGAATTTCGGCTCTTTATCCCTTATCGTGTGTCCTCCAATGATTGGTACTCCTGCCTCGGTCATTTTATCAATCCCGCCCTGCATGATTTTTTTTAAGTAAGGTAAGAATTCTGCCTGGTTCGGAAACATGGCGATATTCAATGCAGCTAAAGGTTTCCCGCCCATTGCATAGACATCGGAGAGTGAATTTGCTGCGGCAATCGCACCATACCAGTATGGGTCGTCAACAATTGGTGTAAAGAAATCTGCAGTTAAGACAGCTGCAATATCATCTGTAATGCGATATACACCTGCATCATCTGCGTTGGATGAATCAATCAGTACATTCTTATCTGTTATTTGAGGTAGCTGCCCCAGTACCTGGAGCAGGTCCAAAGGACTGAATTTTGACGCTCAGCCGGAACATGTTGCAAGACTTGTCAGTTTAATGTCCATTTTGCCTCCTCGATTGAATGTATATTTCTTATTTTATCAGAGATTAGAAACTATCTGTTGATTCGTATGAGGTTTATAAGTTTATAAGGTAGATTTTAGGTGAGGGCATCGTACATTATTCAAATGGTAGGAAAAAAGCTTAGGATTCTTAATCTATCTATTATAGTCCTTTATGCTTATATCCGAACTATGCTAATAGAGGCATTTATAGCGGTATCACTTTTGTAGTCGCATATGATGTGTTGCTCATTATCGCGAAAAGAGTCTATACTCCATAAAATTTTGACGGACCTTGTAGCACCTTCCATTCTGCTTCTTCTAATACTCTTATACAATCCCTTACAGTCATGCCACGTTTGCCTTCCGTTTCCTTCTCCGTATCACGGGGGTTAGATCCAGCCTCAGCCCACAGGAGATTCGCTCCTGCTGCTGCACCTATGACATTAGGCTCATGCGTACAATTCCCCGGAATGTCATACCCAAGCGCCAATCTCACAACAGCAAGCATATGCGCCATTTTAGCTTCGCTGACAATTCCGTATTCTGCCATTTTGGTATTCGGGATGGGTATACGTCTTGCTGAACCACTGTATACAGGTTTCGCATCACGAGTGATGATCGTTTTTTCTACTAATTCCTCAACGCTATGTTCATTCCCAACCGGTTCCACACACGTGCCTAATGACAAACCGGCTTCTCTTGCATTTCTGAATGTTTTCAGCCTTGTTTCAACTCGGATGTTCGTATCTCTCCCTTCACCTAATCGGACAGCGTGGTAAATACCTGAGAACCCAGCCTTTTTTAATTTTTTCGCTTGTTCTTTTGTAAAATCCCCGACATTTGCAACAAGTGTTGTTTCTGGATGAAGGGATTTTCTGATCTCTTGGGAAATATCGATAAACTTTTCAAATGGGTAATCCGCTGTGCTCATAACAAACACAGCATTTACTCCGTCGGTTTCGAACTGCCGTGCTTTTTGAACAGCTTCATCGACCGAAATCTCAATCTTTTCAGTGAAAACCTTATTTCTGGCGGCGAAAGAACAGAAAGCACAATTCTTGGGACATGGGGCTATATTCAATCCCACCTGTGCATGAACTTCTGCTAACCCGCTGCTAGCCGACTCGCTCTTTTTTCGGGATGCTGCAATAATCATAGCCGATTCTTCAGAGAACAGGGGAACCTTAAATAATGAAACAATCTCTTCTTCGGTGAGCATGTTTCCGTCTAACGATTTCGTAATGATGTCCCTTATCAACTGAACTACCTCCTTAAGATTGTCTCTTCTTTTTGAGCAGAAATGACAACGAAAAATCCCTCTCCATGTCCTTCTCTTATCGGCTCTAAAGCGGTTATTTCTTCCGGTTTACGAAAGATTGTTTGGAGAGCCTGAATATGATCGTATTCTAATGTTTTAAGCCACTCCAGGATTTGATCGACCGAATAAAAAACAGCATGCTTAAAAAACTTGCTGCCATTTTTCTCCGCTTCATACCGCTTACCAAGAGGGCTGTCTTTGTCGAGCATACCGATGATTATCTTGCCGGCAGGGCGAAGAATTCTTCTTATTTCTTTCAACGCTTGTAAAGGATCTTCAAGAAAACAGATTGTTGTTACCATTAATACAAAATCAAATGTACTATCATCGAAGGGCAGCTTCTCTGCTTTTGCATCATATATGGTAATCCCTTTGATTCTTGCAATTTCAGCCATTGCTTTTGAAGGCTCAACACCGACTGTTATGCCAAAGGGAATTGAAAACCTCCCTGTGCCTGCACCTATTTCAACACCTTTGCCACTCTGAGGTAGTAGCATTTTTACTGCTTGCACTTCTGATTGATAAACCCATGGATGGACATCAAACCATTCATCATACTCGTCAGCATATTTCTCAAATACGTTATTCTGGTTCATCATCTTGATAATTACCCCAAATCGGATCTTTTCCGAATTGTTTTGCCCAAAGTTCTTCGGGAGAAATGTACTTTTCAATCTCTTCCTTAGAAAAAGAGAATCGATAATGTTCACAATAATCCATAATTATTCTGTGCGCATTGATTATTTCGATTGTCTTTTGCTTCCGAATAGCTTCGTTATCCCTGTATAAATCGGGATGCCACTCTTTGAGCAATGCGCGATACTTATTTTTAATTTCTTTTAATGTTGCGAACTCATTCAGTTCAAGAATTTTTTGTGCTTTTGTTATTTCTTCGTACTTTCCCATGGTTCCCCTCAAGAAATATTCCCAGCATCGCCAATAGTCTTTTTCCTTCTGGAACGGTACAGAGATACGAGTTTCTTTACCGTTATGGGAAATATGCCAATGAGTGCAAAAGAAATGATCAGGCCTGAAGAGAAAATACCTTTTACAGACTCAATCTTTGCCAGTTCTTTTCCGGCATTCACAAAAACCATAGTTCCGGGCAGCATCCCTATCTGGGATACCCAATAGAATTTAATAAGTGACATTTTTGTAAGCCCCATGGCGAGGTTGATCATCCAGAAAGGGAATACCGGAATTAACCGCAGGGAAAATAAATAGAAGGCTCCTTCTTTTTCGATCCCTTCATTGACCTTTGCAATCTTGTCACCGAATTTATTCTGTATCCATTCCCTTAAAAGATACCGGGAAACAAAACATGCCATTGTAGCACCTATCGTACTTGCGAAAGAAACTACGAGCGTCGCTGTCCAGAAACCGAACAACGCACCTCCGGCAATACCTAACGGAGACGCACCGGGCAGTGAAAGAGAGGTTGTGAGAACGTAAATGACAAAATAGCCGGCAATTACCATTAAACTGTGATTTTCATAGAGGGCTTTTAACTTATCCAATGATCCCTTCAGATATGAAAGAGTGAGGTACTGGTCGAGGTGAAATACCTTAACTGCCACAACCAACCCAACAAGAACGATCAGGATGAGTATTTTCTTTAACTTCATTCTTGGGTTATTCTCCTAATGCCTTTTTCATTCTTGGTAAAAATTCATTCCCCGGAACATAGTCTACAATCTGCAATTCTTTTATTTCATTCCCGCCGTGATCAAGGAATATTACGGTCGGAACGCCCTTAACATCGTATTTTTTCAACAGTTGCATAACATCGGGATTGGCTTCTTTCGTCAGATCAACCTTGATCATGCTGAACTTCGCAGATTCTTTTACAACTTCCGGTTCGTGAAATGTCTTTTTATCCAGTTGACGACAGGGTGTACACCAATCCGCATAAAAATCGATGATTATCGGTTTTTTCGCAGCGATTGCTTTTGTAAACGTCTCTTGCGAATACGGTTGCCAGAACACCCCCGGACCTCGTAAGAGGACAGAGCCTGCAAGGAACAGAGAAACTCCAATCACAAAAACACCGATGCTTCTCCTGATAACAACAAAAGTTCTCAGGGTTTTGCCTGTTTTGCTTATAAAACCCAGATGAACTCCTGAAGCCAAGGCAATAAAAGCCAGAATGAAGGTTCCTGCATCATGCCACGGGAACAATGGTTTTACAAAATATACAGCCATGGCAAGCATAATCCATCCGAAAAGATTCCTGATCCATATCAACCATTCTCCGGATCGGGGAAGCTTACTCACATTTCCGGCAAAGAGAGACAGAACAAAGAGCGGTAACCCGAGGCCGATGCTCAGAGTAAAAAATATGAGAAACCCGAACAGGGGGTCTCCCTTCTGAGCAACCATGGTCAAAAGACCTATAATGAATGGCCCGATACATGGAGCAGCAACGATCCCAAGTGTCAGTCCCATAAAAAGTGATTGTGCGTAGCCTGTATGGGATTTTGATACAGCGGAACTCAGGAAACCTGGCAGCCGTAGTTCCCAGAATCCGAAAAAGTTAAGCGCCATGAGGAGCAGTACTGATGAGACAAAAATAAGCACAGCAGGATGCTGGAGAACTGAGCCCATGAGTTTCCCGGTGAAAGCTGCTGAGATACCAATGGCCGAGTTCATGACCGAAAGCCCAAGAATATAGAGGAAGCCATGCAGGATAAGATATCCCTGACGTTCACCGGTTTCACTCCTCCCGCCAAAATATGAGGCGGTAATGGGGATCAGGGGATATACGCAGGGGGTAAGATTCAGAGCGATACCTCCCAGAAAAACCCCAATGAGCGTCAGGATTAAGCCTGTTCCAACAACAGTCGAAACGCCTTTCTGTCCTCTGGACACCTCGTAAGATACACGACCTGCCTCAAGAGGTAACCCCATCTCTTTCCACGTTGGAAGTCCCTCAGCAAAACGGTATACATTCTTATATCCAAGTTTTACAACCAAACTGGCTGCGCCGTGACTTCGCACTCACGTTAGACCGTCTCAGTAAAAGACAACTTTTTTACTTTTGTCAGGACCGAGAAGTTTTTTCATCTCCGATCGTGTCATAGGAGCGTATTGATTCCACCAGGTCGGAGCAAAATCAATATGCAAGGCCCCCTGGATATGCTGCATCTGATATGCCCACTCTTGCCTTGTATCTACAAGAAGAAACGCTGCTGAATCTGTTAAATATTCCTTTTTGAGTTCCTCAGGCGTAATGAGCTGATACCCTCCCTTTCTTGCCTCATTGACAATCTGGCCTCGAACACGGTCTGCATTTTGACTTTCTGCTTGTACCTGAGCAACAAAACTCAGGAAGAGGAAGAACATAAAGCTTATTTGCATTATTTTTTTCATAGCCCCTACACCTCCGTTTCTTAAAAACAGAGCAACTTATCGCTTGTCGTAACCATTTCGTACAAATCCTTCTGGCTGCCTTTACGGCATACCTCGTTCTCTTCCAGTCCTCTGAAGCCCAAACACTTCCCACATGCCAATAATTTCCCATCGCTCAGGACAAATGTCTTAGCAAGTTCCTTGATATTGAATTGTTTTGAATCGCAGCTCTCATATTCGACCGCCTTTGCATGCATAAATATCGAAACTTCATTATTTACATCAGTATTCATACAGAGATTCGCGAAACGAAAGGCGTTCCAGATTGTTTCCGCATCGCCTGTCGAAATAAGAATGCCTATTTTCATCCCTTCCTCCTGTAAATGTTGAGATATAATTAGTGTCTGTCCATAAACTACGTTTTACTTATTTCGTCATTCCCCGACTCGATCGGGGAATCCAGTCTTTCCAACGGTTTCTGGATCCCCCGGTCAAGAGACTGTGTCGCAATTAACATTGCAAGTTGCCTGTTCATAAGAAACAGCGTGAAAAACACGTCATTCCCTGGCTTGACCAGGGAATCCAGGTTTTTTTTAGGTAGCTCCCTGCACAATTTGTGCTG
>Ga0256868_10002060_pt1 | contig 10579 bp, 11 predicted proteins | sample RVTome_13_FD_187341 | JGI IMG/M metagenome (GOLD analysis project Ga0256868, IMG submission 187341) | Soil microbial communities from uranium-contaminated site in the Upper Colorado River Basin, Wyoming, United States - RVT92D227 HiSeq ... | reverse complement strand
GGGGTCGTCGAAAACCCGCATTTCCCGAGCAAGTCCGACATGGCACAGCTGCGGACTCAGTACGGGGTGGATTGAATGGAAGACTCGCAGATAGGGCGCGAGGAGGTCCTGTCAGTGCTGAGGCATGTGGGGGAGATCTGCTCCAGACCAATCTCTGTGTATCTCATAGGCGGGGGAGCTATGGCCCTGAGAGGCGAGAAGGATGCCACCAAGGACCTTGATCTGGTGCTTGAATCGCAAGATGATGCCGATAAGCTGAAGAAGGCACTCGAGAGAATCGGCTTCACGGTAGATGCAAGACGCCCGGACGAGTGCCGCGCATTGGTGGACGCGGCGATACTGTCGAAACCGGCCGGATTGCGCGCTGATATCTTCGTCGGAAAGATCTGCGATAGGCTTCGCTTGTCTGAGGGAATGAAGAGTCGGGCTGTCCTCGTCGGCGAGCTTGGCAAGGTCACGCTGTTCATGTGCTCCAGGGAGGATATCTTCCTCCTGAAGAGCGTCACTGAGAGGACGAGGGACCTCGACGACATGATTAGCTTGTTCAGGAGGGGGCTGTCCAGAGATACGATCCTGAGGGAATGCGACCTCCAGAGTGCACTCGCTGGTTTCCGAGAAAGTCAGGTCTGGGAGGCGTTCCTGCTAGTCAAGATCGAGGAGATGGAAGACAGGTATGGGATTAGCATCCCCTGGAAGAGGACGCTGAAATCCAGGGCAGAGATCAAGATGGGCGCGCACCGGCTGCTTAAGGAAATCGAAAAGGGCGCTCGTTCGGTCATCAGGCTCTCCGAGGTGACGGACGAAACACCCGAGTTTACAAGGATGTGCCTTCACTACCTTGAGGAGATCGGTGAGATCAGGATTGGCAGGAAGTCAAGACCTTATCGAATCACGCTGAAGAAATGATCCCGAGAAGATGCGTATCTTTCACTGAAAATACATTCACTCGTTCGATCTGACTTGCCTCTTCCTGACCGTGACCGTGCTACGTCATTACCCTTACATATTCACACATTCTGCAATTCAATGTAATCTGTAAGGGTAGGAAGGACGGGTTAAGGTTGGCCTCCGCTTCCGGATGGCTCAGGTTCTTGTCTGAACACGCCGGGACTTCACGGGAATTGGTCAGTTATCTGCCAGCAGTTGAAACTAGATGCGATGATTTTCAAATCGACTTCCGAGTGAATACCCGAGTTGGTCATGCCGCTGAAGAAGGGACCTCCATTCATGTCCGAACATTGGAGAGTCCGGCTTCACGGACCCCTTTGCCGAACTTTCGGGAAAGTATCAATAGAGCTAACGGCGATGCAGCGTATGGTGATACATGGACAAAGAACGGCAAACGAAACCGCGGCCTGGAGCTTTGAGAGCACTCGTCGCCATTGAAGGGGTGTTTGCTTTCGTTGGATTCATTAGCGGATACGGACTGCTATCCTCACCATCCGGCGAGGAGCTCGGACTCTCGCAGGATCTGCTCGAACACGCTCCCGTGGACGATTTCACCCTCGTCGGTCTGTGGTTCGTTGCTTTCTACGGTGTGGTCCCTGTTCTTGCGGCGTATGGACTGTGGACCAAGAAGAGATGGCGCTGGACTGACGCGGTTAACAAATGGACTGGGCAGAACTGGGCGTGGACCTTGACCGCAGCACTCGGAATCATACTCCTGCTGTGGATTGGCCTCGAGCTGATCTTCGTGGGACCTCTGGGCGGAATCGGAGGATCGCTCCAAGTCATCATCACCGTGCTCGGCATCGCGATACTCTTCCTGGTGATGCGCCCTTCAGTCAGGGCGCACATGAGGCTTGAGGACTGAACGTGTCACGGCGTTCGTTTCGGCGACCGCTCAACTCCTCTGCGGATTCCCCTTTCCGAAGAACCGCATCAGCTTGTCCTTGACCAGATACAACAGCCCTATCCACGCGAGAACTGCGAGGGCGCCGAACACAGGCAGCGCACTCGCTTGGTTCGTCGGGTCGTGCTCGAGCGTCATAATCACGCCCATTGCGAGGACGCCCGTCCCAAGGGTCACGAAGAACCCGAAGAACAGGAGGACCAGAGGATAGACTCGCTTCGTCTTGGTCAGCAGGAGGTACAGGGCGATGAAGCCGAGGGGGATGGTGAATCCGAGGTCAAGGTACCTCACCAGCCACCAGATAACGGGAGTCTCGTGGTAGGATCCGCTGGAGGTGTCCCCCGTGGTAACTACCTGGGCCAGTTCCGACAGCCACATGAGGGCAAATGCCACCAGGAAAAGGGCCATCACCGCCACGTATATCCTGAGTCCCCTGGGCTTGAAATCCGGGGCGTCCTCCGGACGGAACATCGATAACGTCGATATTAGCAGGAGTAGTCCCCCGATGATGACCACGAAGTAGAGCCACGAGTAGCTCTCGACATTGCCCGTGTACGCGGGATTGCCCCATTCCTGCCCGAGGCCAATGCTCAGACCGACATACATGAGAGTCAGAGGCGTCAGCACCAGGAAGTACTTCGAGCTGCCGCGTCTGAGGAGTTGAAGGACACCGCCGACCAGCAATAGCGGGACCATCAGGACAAGGTTCACAAGATCGCCCCCCTCAATCTGCCAGATCCCGGACTGCGAGGTCCTGTACTGGATTGACCCCAGCCATAGGGGACCCAGCAGGGATATCGCCATCAACACCACCCCGCTGATTAGGGCGGTCACGCCAACAACATACCAGGGCAATAGAAGTCCGTCCCAAGCCTGACGCTGCGATGCTTCGGTCATTCAATCCAATCCTCCATGCCGTTGCGAATCGCGCCGCGGGTCGATAAGGATTTCGAGCACGGCACAGCCTAGGATCTGTTCTTCCGGGTTCTTATTTGAACATGAGAGAGGATGCGTTGAAAGAGAACGGCCAGACTTCTAGAAAGCCGAACCGCCGCATCAGTTCTTTGCCGGCAAGAAACCGGTCCTATGACTAGAGACTGATTGAAATTCAGCCAGATTCTTCTGCGCAAATCCGGTGCTCAGCACATCGCGAAGACAATCGGGAATCTGCTGACTTCGGATGACCGTTCAGGTACCAGAGTCCCCCAGCCGCGACCCCTGGTATCAGAGGCATCAGCCCACCGCCAACGAGCAACATCAACACCGAGAGCAGGATGAGTATCAGGCCGCCGTTTCTCTTGCCCACGGATGTCGCCGTCCACGTCCCGACCGCAAGCCCCATGACCGTTGCCAGGACTCCAGTCACCAGGTAATTTGGGATGAGAGTCATCGCGGGCTCTCCGTTCAACGCTGTCAACCCGGGCCAAGCTTCGATCATCAATCCGGTCGGTGCAGTGCTTCCCTGGAGCATCTCCCCTGGCCCGTGCGAAGCGCCCCCGATTCCGGCGAAAAGGCCGAGAGCCAAGACTATCAGCATTCTTCTGCTTCCGTGGATTTTCCCACGCATCATGAACGTCAGGACAGCCGTGATCGATACTATCGTTCCCAAAAGGACCACGGCAGGAAGCCAGTCCGCGCTCATTCTCATGCCCCCTTCCCGGAGACTGAGTGTCCATTGCTCAGAGCCTTGGCGATCTCAGCCGTCCAGGACTTGATTTCGTCCCACTTCCGGAAGTCTCCTTCTGGAAAGAGGGGACGGGCCGCAGGCAGCTTCCTCAGAGCCTTGTGCTTGAAGCTAAGCTTCTTCGGGTCTAGGGCACCGAAAAAGACCTTGTGATCACGAGGCTTGAAGGCTTCCTGGAACCCAAGAATCTCCTTGGGGACGATGTCGAGCGCATTCTTGGCGACCAGCTCTGGGGGAAGCTCAAGTGGTCCGCTACTGAACAGCCACACGGGACGATCCGTCAGAACCGCACGATGCTCATTCACGAACTTGACTGCTGAGTCCATCCAGTGCTGCATGTAGACTGCGCTCCCGACCACTATGGCGTCGTAGTCCTCCGGGTTCGAGAAGGTCTCGACGCTCCGAGCTTCCGCGGATACTCCGTCTTGTCTGAGATTCTCCGCAATGAATTCCGCAATCTCCTTCGTCGAGCCGTATCTGCTCGCGTAGGCGACGACCGTCTTCATCGGTCTCGACCTCCGTCATCGGAGCCTAACGGGCTCCTCGCAGGTTCCGCGGATATCTCATCATCCGTCAGATCGACTCGCAAGGTTCCCTTGGTGCCTGCGACCTCGAGGACAACCTCGTCCTGGAAGGTCGCTCTAACTAGCGTGCCTAGCGTTCCCTCGACCATGACTCCATCCGGTCCTCCGCTGTCGAGCGAGGCACTCTTCAACGCGCTTTTTGTCTTCAGTTCGACCGTGAAAGCCCGGTCCTTCTTCCTTGTTTCAGTTCTGGTCATTCTTATCCACCTCTTTGACAGGCCATTGTCGAAGGCGCTCGATAACCCCTTGTTGATGACAATCCTTATGCTTACACATCGTTGTGTACGATTCCACGTCAAAGTGAGTACAATCCAGGTGATCAAGCTTGGAGAACCCAGAAGGAGTCAATCGGCTGTTCATTGAACTTGCGAGCGAGGACAGACTCGGTGTCCTGCGAGCATTGCATGGAAAGGATCTCAAAATGCGCGAGCTCGGACGCCAGCTCAACTTGACGGCAACTGAGATCTTCAGGCAGCTCAAGCGCCTGAGTGAAGCACAGTTGGTCCAGAAGATGCCTGATGGTTCCTACTCGATTTCACCATATGGGGGGCTCGTGTTGCAGCTCTCAGCCTCGCATGAGTTCGTCTTCAAGCATAGGGACTACTTCCTTGCTCATGACCTCTCGCGACTTCCCTATCCGTTCATCAACCGAATCGGAGAGCTTTCCCAAGCCAGTTTGAGCATGGAGTCCTACAAGAATATCACCTGGGGAGAGGAGCTGGTTGGTCAAGCCCAGCAGTATTTTTGGGCAATTGTAGAAGGACCCGGCAACGAGCGCTTGCCCGTCGCGACGGGAGTGAAGTATAGGTTTCTTCTTCCCGAGAGTCTGATCCCCATTGGTTCGAATCCTCCCGGATCCGCACATGGCATCGAGACAAGGGGACTCTCTGACATGCCCGCAATCGTGGCACTCACAGAGAAACATGCTGGCGTGTTCTTCTATCTCCTCAATGGGAGGACGGACTATACTGGATTTCTCGCTGAGGATTCGAACTCGCTCGACTGGGTCAAAGACTTGTTCCAGTACTACTGGGACAAAGGGAAGCGCCCTCTCACGGTCTAGTTACTCGGAGATTGCCGTGCCCCACGCCGTGATTCTCGGAGGAAGAACGTGCAGAAGATGGGCGCGAGAAAGAAGTGACCCGGATATTGGCCCGGAATCTACTGGCATTTAAACCCCTCACCTATGGAATTCACGAGTGTTAGGGACGAATTGACGCTCGATCTTTTGCCCGGAATCTACCAGTAGTTAAAGCGTCCAGCTATAACTACCGATATGATATCTGCGAGGCTAGTCCACTCACATCGTCGCCTTTCCTCCCCTGTGGGCTTTTCCGAGGAACCGCTCCTGCCCTCGGTTGCCTTATCGTCTCGAGACCGTCAACCGGACTTCTTCTTGCCTGCCGGGGCTAGATAGAGCACGAACTGGTTCTTTCCGTCTAAACCGAGAAGTCCGTTCAGTCTGTTGTCGTCATAGGCACCTACGGCACATGCGCCCGCACCGATCGCCTCGACCGCAAGATACAGGTTCTGGCAGATATGACCTGCATCGAGAGGCATGTACCTGTACGCCCTCTCCCCGTAGCGCCAGACCGACCTGTACGGAACGGCCACCCAGATGAATATCACAGCGCTTCTGGCCATGAACATCTGATTCAGGCTGTACTTGGCGACCTTGACCGCAATCGAGGGGTCAGGGTCGATCTCCAGAAGCTTGTGCGTGATCGCCAGATATCTGTAAAGGCCGGGTCTGATGCCAACGACTCTGTTCACCACGAGGAAGGTCTCGAACGGATGACGGGCACCCCCGGATGGCACGGTCCTGATCGTACGGTTGCCCTTGCTGCTCTTGCCCCGCACTGTGATGACCCTTCTCACACCTTGTGTGCACCAAAGCAAGAAAGACAACTCTTCCAGCGTGAGAGGCGAGTCGGAGTAGCTTCTGACGCTATGGCGATTCTCGATGGCCTTCCTGAGATCCACGCCACCGACGTCAATCTTGTCAGGAGGAGGCAGCTCGATCGTTGACCTGGATTCATCATAGGGCAGCCCCAGAGGAGGCTGCGGAATGCCCTTGTCCTGGTCCGCCAGCCTGAGATACTTGTACTTCGTCTTCTCAATGAATTCCTCGCCAATGCCTTTCGCCAATGTCAATTCCTCCGACCTGGAATCGCCATTGCATCCCTAAGGTCTTTTGGAGGTCTTGTTTTGAACATACGATGCCGGGCGCGGAAAGACAGAGACCAGATCATCGATGGGCCGGGGACGCGTCACCGATTCTTCACCGTCAAAGAATAGGGGTCGTACCGTCAAGAAATGATAGGGTTCCGAGAAAGAACTTTTACGGAAAAAAGCGTACTTTCTTGCCGGTCAATAATCATTCGAGCGGCCACAAAGCAGTCGCAAGAACAACCGCTGTCCACCTTCTGTGATTGGAGGTAAAAGGAACTTTACGATTCCTTATAATACGGTGTCCTTCTGGAATCCAGTTTTGGATCACGAACACAACGGAGCGAGCCTAGAGGAGAGGCGCTCGGATCAGACGCGCTCCTATAAGCGCCGTCTGTTTCTTGACGGCATAGGATCCCCATCTAGCGCTTCTTCACCAAGTCGGCAAGATGGCCTTTTGAAAAAAGTCAACTACGAACCAGCGCCTACGTGAGCATAGTGCGCTGGTCCGCTCATATAGTCGGCGTCGGTGTTGAGAAAAGCCAACTTTGCACCTATTAGTGGCAGACTCTGGGTGTCGCCCTCCCACGTTGAACATCGGGGGCGTCGATTGACGCGTTTCAAGAGCAGATGCTGGAAGCGCATGCCGGTCCCAAGGATTGATGCAAGACCAGATCAACGGGTTCACATCCTGCACCATGTGAACCTGTCTTTGTCGAGCGAACGCCAGAATCAGCAGCAGGCACAGTCCGTCGAATCTAGAGATTGACGACTGGGATGCCTTCGAAGTCTATGCGCGTACGTGACGTGCGTTTGGCACGCGCATCCTGAACGACTGCGAACATCTTGGCGACATCGGGTGAGACATTCGTTTCTGTAATCCGCTTGTGAAGATCACGCTTTCTCGTGCAGTATTCGTGCGCAAATGACCGGGTGATGGTTCTGACATCACTGAAGTCTAGGATGACTTCCGGGTTCGGCAGATCCTCAACATACAGGACGAGCTTTGAGGCGGTCTCCCTTAGCGCCAGATTTGGGGTCAGCATGCTCGCCACGTTGATTGTCTTAGTCCGTGAAATCATAGACACTGACCTCCTTTGACGGATACGGTATCCTTATGCTAATCAGGGTCCCGTCCAGAGAATACGAACCTTCGCCGAGGTTATATAAGCATTGTTCCGACTTCTTCAAACTGTACTCAAATGCTCCCCGGCCAGACACTACAAGGACCTTGCCTCCAAGTCCGTCGATGTCTGTGCACATCCGAACATTGGTGCCCAGCCCGTAGCCTCTTTCGTATGCCTCCTTTGACGACCGGCCATTCACAGCATCCTTGATTGCATCAAGATCTGTGAGGTAGGGGAAGCCTGCCTTCCTCAGGCTTCCCGGGATAGTTATTCCGTCGTCATAGAAGGAGACCTCAACAAAGCCCTTCTTCTCATATCTCTGGGCCATCACCATAGCGCTCATGAACCTGGAATGCTCATAGATATTCGCAGTGAGCTCGCCAATCAGGTAGGCAAAGGCAGTTCGACCTCCTATCCCCTGGCCGTCATTTTGGAGCTTCATGATTCGGTTCAGTATTGCATCTGCGTCTGCCTGATCTCTGGGAAGGAAGTTGTTTGGAACATAGCTCTTGCGCGTCAGTCGGTCTCGGGATGGACTGCTGATCATGAGCTTGATGTAGCCTGCAACGTTGTCATCCGAAGGAGGGGCGTAACGGAGGCTGCGGCCCTTGGAAGCCAAAAGAAACCCTGTGAGAGGGAGCAGAGTCGTCGGATAGACCCAGTCCACATCCCCCATGTTCAGGATGCCTGTTGCTCGAGTTTCTCTTCGCAGGTCGGCGAACTTGCGATACTCGGGCCACATAGAGAGGATTGACATGGCGTCCTGCCTGGATGAACTGGAGTCGTCTCGCTCTGGTTAAAGATATCGTTCACCGTGGTGAAATACCGTTCAACTCTCTTGAATCAGCGCCTGAGAGAATCGCGGTTCAAATGCGTACACATGCACAATAGGAAAAGCCCATAGAGTAGGAAAGGCGATCTTCCCTCAATGTCAAGTGAAGACAAGTAGGAAGACATGATGGAAGGAGTGATTCCTTGAATATTGAACAGAGGATTGCGTCAGGAATGAAGTGTGGCCAGAAGGGTTTAGCCGATTTGCTGAAGAGTCCCAGGGCATGATTTGACATGAAGCTGATTGATGTGCCTCAGGTTCCTGGCATCTATCTCATCTATGAGGGGGACGAACCGATCTATTTGGGGTCTTCGGTCAACATCCGTCGGCGCGTGTTTTCTCAGCTATTTCGCAATCGGAGCGACTATTTCGCATATGAGATGGTCGACCAGAGATTCCATAGTGTCGACAAGCTTCAGGAGTATCTCACTTCGCGATGCACTGTCCAGTGGCTGGTGACTCACGGCGAAGACGAGGCCCATTGGCTGGAACGGTTCGTTGCTGGAGTTCTCCGTCCAATCTACAACGGGGGATCAGACGCCTTTCAGAATTCCGCAATAGGGTAAAGGGATTAGAGCTTCGGAAAAGACCTCTATGTTGAAATGTCCCGCTATCCTATTCGATATCGACTATCCTCTTCTCAAATCCCTTCATTCTCACGGATTCGTTGGAGCTATCGGTCATGCCTCTATTCGCGGTCTGCGCCGCACTATGGCAACTTCGTCCCTTGGTCACGGATCTGCCCCAATCCACAGGACGCACTCGAAGTGCACTCTTTTCCCGGGGTCGGATCCATGACTAGAACATCGTATGGTCTTTCGACTATTCGTATCCTGCGGATACTAAGGAACGATTTCATCATAACATCCATACGGGAGAAAAGGCGCGAAAGAACTATCGTGTGGTCGCCTTATCAGGAAAGGGGGATATGGCGATGAAATCGGCAAGAATGGCGGAACTCGGTCTCTATCCAGGCGTTGATGCAAGAGTGACAAGAGGGACGAAAGGCCGAGGCAGGAACCGACGAATTGTAGTTTCTATGGTCGCGCTGGCATTGGTCGCAATACTCGTGCTCGCGCTAGGGATTCTTGAGGCTGCTCCGAGCGGCCCGCCTAGGCGCGCTGCGACTTCGGATGCCACCAGTTGGACGATTGAGACTCTGGACAGCACAGGGGATGTTGGCTATTTCACATCCATAGCTCTGGATTCGAGCAACCATGCCCACATAAGCTACCACGATTTCTCGAACTATGACCTCAAGTACGCCACGAACGCGGGCGGGTCGTGGGCTTATTACACTCTGGATAGCGCGTTATTCGTTGGCCTATACACATCCATCGCGGTGGATTCTGTCGATAATGTCCACATAGGCTACTATGATGCTTCGTACGCAGACCTCAAGTACGCTACGAACGCGGGCGGATCCTGGACCTACTACACGCTGGACAGCGCGAATGTCGTTGGCCTCTATCCTTCCATCGCTGTTGATTCGAACGACAATGTCCACATCAGCTACTGGGGGAACACCGACCTCAAGTACGCCACGAACGCGGGCGGGTCGTGGGCCAACTACACGCTGGACAGCACAGGGTTCGTTGGCGCATACTCATCCATCGCTCTGGATTCGAGCAACAATGTCCACATCAGCTACCAAGACTACACGAACAATGACACCAAGTATGCCACGAATGCGGGAGGTTCGTGGGCCTACTACACGATCGACAGCACGGGGATTGTTGGCTATCTCACATCCATCGCGGTCGACTCGAGCGACAATGTGCACGTCAGCTACTACGACGTAACGAACCAAGACCTCAAGTACGCCACGAACGCGGGCGGGTCGTGGGCCTACTACACTTTGGACAGTACAGGGGATGTTGGTTCACACACTTCCATCGCTGTCGACTCAACCGACAATGTCCACATCAGCTACCTGGACTACACGAACATCGACACCAAGTACGCCACGAACGCGGGCGGGCCGTGGGCCTACTACACGGTGGACAGCACGGGGGATGTTGGAGCATACACTTCCATCACGGTTGACTCGAGCGACAATGTCCACATCAGCTACTGCGACGTCGGGAACATTGATCTCAAGTACACCACGAACTCAGGTGCGATTATTCCTGAGTTCGGAACAGCTGGAGTGGTCGTGATCATAGCGGCGACAGTGTGCATGTCCGTCGTATTGCGGCGCGGAATGACTCCGACAGAGAGATGATATGGGCAAGGGGCTTGAACCTCGCCTCGTCGTAGTCTTGCAACCACGATATTGGCGGGGGACCACTTCATCATAACATCCATAGGGGAGGAAAGGCGATACGCTCC
>Ga0256868_10002058_pt1 | contig 10583 bp, 19 predicted proteins | sample RVTome_13_FD_187341 | JGI IMG/M metagenome (GOLD analysis project Ga0256868, IMG submission 187341) | Soil microbial communities from uranium-contaminated site in the Upper Colorado River Basin, Wyoming, United States - RVT92D227 HiSeq ... | reverse complement strand
GATGCGAAGATTGCCTTAATTATGATAGGACAAGTAAGAACAGGCATAGGAGATTTTATTCCGTTAGATAAATTAACCGGAGGACATGCTCTTAAACATAATAGCAGACTTACTTTAAGAGTAAGACGCGGACAAAAAGCCGATGCACCTGTAGAAACTATAGTAGATGATGATGGAATGAAACATCACATTCAATTTGGTTTTGATATGGTAGTAAGAGTCGATAAACAACAAAGAGAAGGAATTAGAGAATTAGACGAAGTACATTTGCCTTTTTATTTTGGGCAAGGATTTTCTGTTTTAGAAGACGAAGAAATTGTGTCAGAAGAAACAGAACAGAAAGTTAAACAAGGATTACAAGAAGCTAAAGAAGGAAAATTAATTCCTCAAGAAGAACTAGAAAAAGAAGGATTATTAGATAAACCTAAGAAAAAACGTGGTAGACCTAAGAAAGAAATTAAATAAACCCAATGTTAAAATAGGAGAAGCTAATGTTTAAATGCTGTAATTGTAAAAAATCAGCAACACAAATGGAGCGAGTTGTAGTAGAAACTCGTCCAAAAATCTATTATACTACCATTTTAAGACATAGAAGAACCTATAAACAGATTGTAGTTGCGAAATTATTAACACAAGAAGAAAAAGATCAATACAAAATTTTAAAATATCAAGCGGTTAGAACTGTAACGGCTAAAGGTTCTGAAATTGTAAGAGAAATTCAATCATGCAAAGAATGTGCTAATAAATTAAACCAAGAGGATGTTAAAAATGTTTAGCTCTCCTTTTACAGAAATAGGAAGATTACAACAAGAAGTAAGAGATTTAGAGCAAAAACTTCATAACAAACCCGATAATTGGGAATTAATTGATATAAAAAGCAGATTATCGCATTTAGAATCTGTAATAATTTCTATACAAAATTCTATTGGTCATATAGAACAAACAACAATCAATTTAAAAACATCAACCTATTCAGAATCGTGAACAAACTGAAATTAAATAATATTTTTAATAAATTTAATACCGTTTATCTTTTTTGTAGAGATGAAAAAGGACTTCCTATAATTAAAAAAGATGAAATGTTTAAACCTTATTATTATGAACCCGATGAAACTGGAATGTTCCGAGGATATGATGGAACGCGTCTTAAAAAAATTATAGCAAACAAATCTTCTGAAATAAGAAACAATTGTAGCAAGTTAAGTTTTGAATCTGATATTAATATTTGTAAAAGATATTTAATTGATAATATAGAAATAGTTAAAGCCCCTATTAGATGGATGATGCTGGATATTGAAGTTAAAACTGAGATATTTCCAGACGTTATCAAAGCAGACAAACCTATTTCTTGTGTAAGTGTTTATGATAATTTTGACAATGCTGGTATGACGTTTTGGTTGCCTAACTATAAATCAGAATTTCAAATGGCAGAACGCCTTGCAAAATATATTAAAGAAAAACAGCCAGATTTATTAATTGCGTTCAACGGTATTAATTTCGACTTTCCTTATATGTTTAATAGATGGCCAGCTTTTGCTAAAATTATAAGCCCCATAGATGAAATTGATTATTATAACAAATATCCAGCTGGTATCGGATGTGTCGATTATTACCAATGGGATAAAAAAATGACACTTAATAGACGCAAACAATATACCTTAGATTATATTGCAGAAGAAGAAGTAGGAATGAAATCTTTACCGAAAGTTGATTTTAATTCTTTAGAGATTGCAGTACGAGATAAAAATATTTATGATTTAAAAAGAATGATTGCGATTGAAAAAAAGAAACAGTATATTCCTTTATTTAACGATATTAGAATTTTATCAAAATGTCTATGGCATGATTTAGATTGGAACTCTCATTTAATTGACCAACTTCTACTTCAAGAAGCTAAAAACAAAGGCATAGCGCTACCAAAGAAACCAGAACATGAAGAATCTATAGAATCCGAAGAGCCTTCTTTTGAAGGGGCTTATCGCGAATCGTTTAAAACTGGTTTATTAAAAAATATTTCAGTATATGATTTAGGCGGTGCTTATTTAAATATGATAAAAGATTTATGTTTAGATTCTGCAAATATCTCTAATAAAGAAGGACTATCTATAAATATTACTGACAGAGTTACAAATGAAGTAAAAAATACTTATAAAGTCATTCAAAATGAAAATGCTTTATTGCCGTGTTTAGTAAAAAAATTGATAAACGATAAGATAAAATATAAAACAGAAAAAGATTCTAAAACCCCAGGAACACCAGAAGCTAAAGATGCGGAAAGTAAATACAATGCAATGAAAAGCGTCTATCTGAGTTGTTTTGACGGAACTACTAACCTATTAACCGTACAAGGAATAAAAAACATTAAAAATATTGCAATAGGAGATTTGGTTTATTCTGTCAATCCTAAAAATTTTTCAGTAGAACTAGATACTGTTATCGCTACCCAAGAATATCACTACAGAGGAAAATTGCTTGAGTATAAAACCGAAAAAACCAAATTAAGAATAACCCCAGACCATAAATTTTTAGTACAAAAATACGGTAGATTTGCAACCGATTATAAAAGCGCTCAAGAGTGCTATGAATCTTTGAACAGGCATCAGTATATGATTCCAAAAATAAAGGCGCAAGAAAACAAATATGTTGAATATATTACTTTATTATCAACCTTACAACAATTAAACGGAACTATTTGTATTCATCCTAAAAACGGACTAGTCTATAAATACAGGAATATAATTCCAAAAGGATTTAAAAGATTAAATAATACTATAAAAATAAACAAAAAATCGAAATATAGTTTTCGTTGTATTAATGCTATTAATATTACCGAAAAAGAACTATTACATTTATATAAAAATGGTTGGGAAGTTTTTGGACAAGTCTGGCGGCATAAAAAATGGAGTCCAGTTATTTTCAAAACTGAAGATTTTGCTGAATTTTTGGGATGGGCGGTCAGTGAAGGAAGTGTATATAAAACAAAAATTAGCATATTTCAAAATAAAACAGTTCATAGCGAATATCATCGAGACATTTTTAATTTATTAACAAGAATGCTAATTGGTCATATTTATGCGACAAATAAAGAACTGTCTATAGTTTCTGATATTATTGCAGAATATTTAAAATTAACAATAGGCAAAAATGTTTATGAAAAACACATACCGACCTGGATATTTGGCTCGAATATAAGAATTAAACAAGCATTTTTTACCAGCTTATATAAAGGAGATGGAAATAAAACACAGTGTAGATATTCTACTGTGTCATATCAATTAGTTCAAGATATTTTAAATCTACTTGTAAGCATGGGCAATAATTCAGTTAGATTTTATAAAGAAATTAAAATAAACAGTTTTGGAAAAGAAATTTATAGAATTACTTGGCATAATGTAAAAAAAGGAATTTCTAAAGAATATTTACATCCAGAAAATTATAACGATACAGTATATTGTTGTACTACAGAAAAAAATCATAATCTTTTTGCTGGGAGTGATGGATTTTTTACTTTAGTGGGGCAGTGCTGGGGAGTGTTAGGTAATCGAGGATTTCGCCTTTTCGACCCGCGTATAGCCGGACTTATTACTTCAAATGTGAGAGATTTGATTCAGTACGTAAGAAATGAATTGTATAAATTAGGACAAGAAATAATTTACATAGATACCGATTCTTGCATGGTGTCAGACAACGGTAAAAACAATTCAAACTTACTTAATTCTTTAATTCAAAAATGGGCTAAAGAAAGATTTAATAAAGATTCTTCTATTCAGTTTGAATATCAAGGAACTTTTGAAAAGCTTTTTATTTTGTCGTTATGCCATTATAGCGGTCTATTAAAGACTGACAATGGGATTAAATTAGAAGAAAAAGGTATTGAAGCCCGAAAAAAGGACTCGACTATTTTTATGGCAGAAACTCAAAGAAAATTTATAGATATGATTTTAAATGAAAATTCTAAAGAAGAATTAATAGCATATAAAGATAAAAGAATAGAAGAAATGAAAATGGCGTCATTATTTGATATAGCTTTACCGGCTAAAATCGCTCCTAATAAAGAATATACTAATGAACCTATACATTGTAGAGCTTTTCGTTACGCTCAAGAAGAAAAAACTTTACAAAATATATTGCCTGGAACTATTTTTTATTGGATTTATGTAGAACCTTTTGGAATTGAAACTAAAAAAGTAGATAGAAAAAAGAAAGTTACTAAAAAAGAATTAAAAGAAGGAATTAAATCAGAATGGACTAAAAATAAGAATGGCGATTATTTTAAAATTGTAGAGGCGAACGCCGATACAGAAAAAAATATAATAGCATTTACCGAAGAAGAGCCTTTAGACATTGTTAAATATAAGGTAAACTATCAGAAAATGACGGAAAGAAATATTACAATGAAGTTAGAAAATATTTTTGAAGCTATGAGTTGGAATAAAACTAAAGAACAAACAATTCAATCACAGCAAACATTCACAGAAGATGATTTTTTAAAAGAAGAAAAAGTGTTATGTGATTTAAAAATGTGTAAACAAAATAAAGACGGATTATGTCAAACAACAAAACCTGAAGAATGTCCAAAAAATAATGACCAATCTGTTTATGAAGATGAAGAATTATTAAAGAATAAAGAAATTGAATCTTATTATGAGGAATAAAAGAATTAAAAACGCAACTCAACAAAAGGATTCTGCCAATGAAAAAGAAGCCAGATGAATTAACTAAAATGGTAGAAAGATATGCTATAACAAAGTTAATACAAAAATATAGAAATGGTTGTAATTTTTTTCAGTTAAAAAGTAAAACAAAAATTAAAGAAAGTAGATTGTCATTAAGATTGAAAGAATTGGAAGATAAAGGTTATATTATTGCAGATAAACAAAACAAAATAACGGTTTATTTAAGCAATTTTAGAGAAGAATAAAATGAAAAAATTATTGTTTTTTGATTGCGAAACAACAGGATTAGACCCTAAATTAAATGACATTATCCAATTCGCCTATATTGTTGATATTGATGGAGAAGTTAAAGAAGAAGGAAATATTTTTATGCAACCGTTTAGCTATGACAATATTTCTCAAGAAGCTCTTTCTATAAATAAAAGAACTATTGACGAAATAAAAACATATCAATCCGCCTATGATGGCTATAGACAAATAGTCAATGTGTTTAATAAATACATAGATAAATACAATAAAAATGATAGATTTTCTCCTGCCGGATATAATGTAGAATTTGATAGAAATTTTTTACAAGAAATGTTTTTAAAACATGACAACAAATTTTGTTGGACTTATGTCGATTATCAATTAATAGACCCTATGCCTATATTAAGAATGTTGACTTTTAAAGGTAGTTTAAAAATGTATAACCACAAATTATTAACCGCATGTGAAAATTTTGGAATAATTATTAACGCTCATGATGCTTTATCAGATATTAGAGCGACAAGAGAACTAACTTATAAAATTATGAAAGATTATTTAAAATAAAAGGAGTTACAGTGTTACAAAAACCAAAAGACCTAAGAGGTTACACCAAACAAGAAATTTTAGAAATTTGTAAAGAAAGAAAAATACACATTAGAAAATTTTGGAAAGCTTTTGGAGTTAATACTGTACTGCTTGCGGAAGACAATACAGCTCGTTATTATGTTTGCGATGTTGAAGCTGCTTTATATGAATTAAAAAATAAAGATGGCAAATTTCATTTATGGGATTAAAAATGATATTTACTTATTTAAAACAACCATTAAACAAATATACTTTTAAAGCCCCAAAAATAAAATTGTGGGTAGAGAAAAATTGTCGAGGAAAAGTATTAAACCTATTTGCAGGTAAAATAAAATTAAATGTAGATGAAATTAGAGTGGATTTAAGTGACGAATTTAAGCCAGACTATATAATGGACTCTTATGATTTTATCAAATTCGCAATTCAAAAACAGATGAAATTTAATACTATTATTTTAGACCCTCCATACGCATATAGAAAAGCAATGGAATTGTATAATGGGCATTATAGTTCTAAATTTCATCTAATAAACAATTTAATCCCACAAATTTTATTAGAAGATGGAAAAGTTATTTCTTTTGGGTATCATTCAGTTAATTTAGGTAAAAAAAGAGGTTTTTATACTTCAGAAATATGTTTGATTGGACATGGTGGGGCGCAACACGACACTATTGCTATAGTGGAAGCAAGATTAAAAAATGATTAAACTAAAAATAAAAGACATAGAAAAACTGTTAAATAAAAAAATTCAAACAAACATCTCTTGTCTTGGAATTGATATAGCTTCAACGACTGGACTTGCTTATATAAAAACAACAGACCAAGATATGTTTATAGAAACCGCTATTTTTAAAATACCAACTCTACCAAGAAAAATTGCAAATCAAATGATTGCAGCGGAAAAATATGAACAAGTTTTGGATAGTATTTGTTTATTGTTGGTAGAATATAAAAATAAAATGAAATTCGCTGATACGGAAAATATTTTAGTAATTGAACAATCTTTTATGCAACTGAATGTTGTTACTTTTGGAATTCTTAGAGCCATGCAAGGCATTGCATATTCGACATTTCATTCTAATTTTAAAATTATTAACATTTATTTGGCTACCGTTGCTAGAAAATTGGTTGGGTTTCAATCTATTTATAGTAGAAGCGATTTACAACATTTAAAATCAGCAAAAAGAACAGAAACCAAAAAGAAAGAAATTATAAAATGGGTTAATGGAAAATTAGGCACTCAAATAGACAACGATAATATTGCAGATGCTGCAATTTTGGCTTTGGCGGGAATTATAAATGGATAAATTTAAAAATAAAAACATAGCAGTTCATTATTCGAGTTTAACTGACGAATGGAAAACTCCTGAAAGCATTTATAAACAGCTTGATGATGAATTTCATTTTGATTTTGATCCTTGTCCTATTGGAGGAAAAGAAGACGGTCTTTTAATTGAATGGGGGAGCTGTAGTTTTGTTAATCCTCCGTATAGTAAGCTTAAATTATGGTGCAAAAAAGCGTATGAAGAAAGTTTAAAAGGAAAAGTTGTAGTAATGTTAATACCATCACGAACCGATACTGTAGCTTGGCATGAATATTGTATGAAAGCAAGCGAAATTAGGTTTATTAAAGGAAGATTAAAATTTGGAAACAGTACGAACTCTGCTCCGTTTCCAAGTGCTGTTATAATTTTTAAAAATTTATAATAAAAAAACAAACAGAAAACTAATAAAATGTCTCTAAAAGAATTTATTTTAAATCAATGGAAAGAACGAGGAATTATACGAATTGGAAAATGTATAAACTGCGGACAATGTTGTGAAGGTAATGTTAAAATTTATTCTTATACAGAAAATACTATAAAGCTGATTCGTAGAGAAGAAAAATCTTGTATTTATTATAATGATTCAAATAAAAAATGTAGTAATTAATAATAATAGAGTTTGTTGGTGTACGTTATTTCCTTATTTACCAGAAGTTATGTATGAGGGGTGTGGTTATAAATTTATAAAAATAGAAGATTTGTTAGAACGAAATACAAAACCATCATAGAAAGGATTAGTCGATGATTAGATTATTAAGAATTAATGTATTGAAAACTGTAGATAGGGTAAAAGCTTTTGTTGATATGGAAATAAACGATTTAAGAATAAATGGTTTAAAAGTTGTTGAAGGAAAGAACGGATTATTTATTTCTTATCCTGAAGAAAAAAGAAAAGACGGAAAATATTATAAAATTGTTGAACCTATGATTCAAAGTGTTGAAGAAGAAGTAGAAAAACTTATTATAGCGGAATATAACCAAAAAAATGGAGGAGCTGATGTTTGATACTATTTATCATATTATAGTTTTTATGTTTGGATTTATTATAGGTGGGATAGTTATGTATGTTTATGTTTCTATAACAGGTTCTTTACCAGGACAAAAATAGGGAGATGTATGTATTATATAATTTTTAGCGTTATTTTGGCTGGAGTAATTGGGTTGTATCTATTAATAACATATCTTTCATTAAATTCTAAAATTAATCACACTCCTAAAAGAGAAACATATTGCTACCCTACACCTTCGGCTTGGAAGCAAGTATACGGTTTACTTGTAAGAGTTGCTAAATTAGAAGAAGAAATTAAACAGTTAAAGAAATAACATGGAAAACTTTACTTTAGGAAAATGTTCTTATTGTAAGAAATACAAAGCGCTAAAAGATAATGTATGTGCTGAGTGCAATGCAAAAATAGAAATTCCAGATTTTTTAAAAGAACTGTTTGAAAAGAAAACTAATAAGGAGGAATAATGATTTCTGCTGAAGCCGCAAAAAGTGATATTGAAAAATTAATAAAAGAAGCAACTAGTAAAGATTCTATTATTATTTTAAAAGCTATGTTAGTGCTTTTAAAAGTTATTTTAACATGTAGAACAAATACAGTTCGAGTATTAGACAAATTAGGAATTCCAAGAGAAGATACAAAAAAAGAACAACAAACTACAACACCTCGCGATTCTAATACTGTTGCAGAGGCGTAAAAAAATATTTAATAAGTAAAATCGCGGGGAAGAAATTCTCCGCCCACAACCAAAAGGTTGAAATGAAAATTCTTATAGCCACCGATTTACATATCAAAGAATCCAATTTTGAAGAATTGGAATTGGTTTTTAATGAAATTTATCAACTGTCTATTTATCACCAAATAGAAGAATTTTGGTTATTAGGCGATAGCTTTGATAAAATTACTCCTACCATAAAAGAAATTGATTTCTTTTCCAATTTTTTAAAACAGTTCAAAGATAAATTTGTAAGAATTGTAGCAGCTCCTTCCCATGAAAGCAAATCGGTCGAAGAAACTTATCTTACTCATTTCGGTATTTTGGTTGATAATATTCAAGTCGCTCCAGAATTTAAAATTAATTTAGGAAAGAATAAAATCTATTTAGGGCATTTTATGTGCCAAGAATCTTTATGTGGTTTTAAAGAAGAAAAAACTATTAAAGATTACGAAGAATATGATTTAACCTTACTTGGCCATCAACACAGTTGGCAGCAAATCGCTAAAAATGCTTATCATTTAGGTTCTTGTTCTTATGTTAATTTTAATGAAGTTAAAGATGACAATAAATATATAGCTATCCTTAATGATAACAAAGGGTTACAGATAGATTTCATTAAATTACAAACGCCTTATCCTATGAAAGTAGTAGATTTTGCGTTTAAAAGCCCTATAGCGCAGTCAAACCTTTCTTTAGGGAATGATACGAAATTGTTAAAAAAATCGAAATCACCCTCACAAGAAACGCAAAAATCAAGTAAAAAATCGACTATATCGGATGCTTTAAAAGAATTAGATAATATAGACCCAAAAACCAAAGTTAAGGTTATTTTAAGGTCTTTTCAGGATTTAGCGGATTATCTTCCTTTTGAGGAGATTTATAAAAAGAAATTTTATGGTTATAAAAGAGATAATAAATTTGAAAGTGTGTCCAATAATTTAGCTATAACTAAACAAGACAACTTATCTATGCGACAATATTTAAAAGAATGGTTAAGCAAACAAAAAATAAACGAAGCAGTAAAAAAAATTTTAGAAGATGTTATCAATGGATAATTCAATTATTCCTATAATAAAAGAATTAGAACGCATTTATGATGCAGTAAATGCTAAGTTTGGATTTACTTATGTGCGCCCTTTAATTACTATTCAAACCAAAGGCAGTGCTAAAAATACGTTGGGTTGGCATTGTGCTGATACTTGGGAACAAGGAAAAGAAACTATATGTGAAATAAATATTTGTGCGGAAAGTTTAAATAAGAATCCTGTAGAAACTTTAATCCATGAAATGACTCATTACGGAAATTTCTGTGAAAAGACCGAAGATTGTAATAATGCAGGATATCACAATAAGAATTTTAAAGTAAAAGCCGAAAATTACGGTTTAACCGTAGAAAAGATGGGAAGACATGGTTGGGCGTTTACTAAGGTAGGAGAAAAATTACAAATAATATTAAATGATATAAAAGTAAATAAAGTAGTATTTGAACTTTATAGAAAAACACATTTAACAATAACAGCACCTACTAAGATGAAGAAGTATAGATGCACTTGCACTACCGTTAGGTGCGCTACAGAATTACATGCTACCTGTGATGCTTGTAAAAAACCATTTCAATTAGAGGAATAAATGAGTGAATATTTAATATTTAAACAAATTCCTTTTGATGGAAAAACAAAAAGATTTGAAGTTATTTCTAAAAGTCGGGGAGATGTGCTAGGAAGAATTTCTTGGTATGGAGCGTGGAGACAATATACTTTTAGTCCTTCTACAAATACAATTTGGAATAAGGATTGTTTAAAAGATATTCAAGATTTTTTGATGCAATTAATGGAAGAACGAAAACATGATTCTTAAATCCTTAACTTTAACGAATTTTCAACTTTTCTCTGAAGTCTCTATAGATTTTCAGACAATCAATATATTCAGCGGGGCCAACCATGATAATCAATCGGATTCGGGCAATGGGTCAGGAAAGTCCACGCTTGCTAAAAACGCAATATCATTTCTTCTTTATGGGAGAGTA
>Ga0256868_10002057_pt1 | contig 10586 bp, 10 predicted proteins | sample RVTome_13_FD_187341 | JGI IMG/M metagenome (GOLD analysis project Ga0256868, IMG submission 187341) | Soil microbial communities from uranium-contaminated site in the Upper Colorado River Basin, Wyoming, United States - RVT92D227 HiSeq ... | reverse complement strand
ATGAATTCAATACCCACCCCGTGCTGGTGGCCACGGCAATCGAATTTTCAAAAGCGACAGAAGGGATCGTCAATTTTGTTGCTAAACGATTGGCAGCCAAGTGCGGATAAGTTAATTTCTTATGGAATATATTGTCCTTATTTTGAAAAATTTTTGATATGTTTGTCTCGAACGTGGATAAGCACCAAATAACAAGCACCAAATACCAAATAAGCTCCAATGTCCAAAATCCTAAATTTCAAACAGGACTGTTTTGGTCATTCTGAATTGGTATTTGGAATTTATTTGGGATTTGGAATTTGAGATTTGGGATTTGAAATGATTATCGGGGTTCCTAAAGAGATCAAGGACGGTGAGAAAAGGGTGGCTGTGACACCCCAGGGTGTGGATGCTTTAGTATCTGACCGTCACCGTGTCCTTGTGGAGAAGGGGGCAGGGGAAGGTAGCGGGTTCTCCGATCAAGAATATGAAAGAGCTGGAGCTACCCTCGTCGTCAAAGCAGAGGATGTTTGGAATGAAGCGGAGATGATGGTCAAGGTGAAAGAGCCTTTAGAGAATGAATTTTCCTTGATGAGACCCGGACAGATCCTATTCACCTTTCTCCATCTGGCTGCTGATCGAGACCTCACTCTCAAATTGTTAAATCGCCGAATCATTGGGATAGGTTATGAAACCATACAAGAACGGGATGGGTCCCTTCCTCTCCTTCGACCGATGAGCGAGATTGCTGGCAGGGTATCTATTCTTGTCGGAGGAATGTGCCTGGAGACAAGGTATGGAGGCAAGGGGGTTCTCCTTTGCGGCGCAACGGGTGTTCCTCCGGCCAAGGTGGTCATCCTCGGGGCAGGGGTGGCAGGTGCCAATGCTTGCAAAGTAGCTGTAGGAATAGGGGCTCAGGTGAGCATTCTCGATATCCTACCAGAGAGATTAAGTTATCTCCATGACATCACTCAAGGTCATATCACCACGTTCATTTCAAATCGGATGACAATTGCAGAAGAGATTGCGGGTGCTGATTTAGTCATTGGAGCGGTACTCATTCCAGGTGCACAGACACCCAAGTTGGTGAGTCGCCCAATGCTCAGGAGGATGCAGCCTGGTTCTGCCATCGTTGACATTTCCGTCGATCAGGGAGGATGTTTCGAAACCACACGGCCCACTACGCACGAAAATCCCACCTATATGGAAGAGGGGATTGTCCATTATTGCGTGGCAAACATTCCGGGTGCTTTCCCAAGGACTTCCGCGTTTGCCCTCACCAATGCGACGTTTCCTTATGTCCTCCAAATTGCAGACAAAGGGGTCGAAAAGGCATTGAAAGAAAATGAAGCCTTGAAGAAAGGCCTCAATCTCATTGATGGAAAATTGGTTTATCAGGGAGTTGCGGAAAGTTTTGGGTTCGATTTTATTGAAAATCCCTTTCATTGATAGCCTGCCACCTTCCAAGATATATTGAAAATTGGCCTCTGATGTGGTAAACATTTTCTACCTTTTCGATAGGGTGGGAAAGTGAAAACCTCTAAAAGAAAAAGATTGACCATTGCCATCGATGGTCCTTCTGGTGCTGGGAAAAGCACAGTGGCGAGATTTTTAGCAAAGCGATTAGACTATCTTTATATCGACACTGGAGCGATGTACCGGGCTGTTGCGTTGAAGGTCAAAGAGAAGTTCATAGGCCTAGAAGATGAATCGGCCCTCTACCGATTGGCCTCTTCCCTCTCTATCGCCTTCGTCCCGGAAGGAAAAGAAACTCACGTCCTTTGTGGTGGAGAGGATGTTACGGAAGCCATTCGTTTGCCAGAAATCAGTCGTCTCGCCTCAGCTATTTCAAAGAAGAAGGGTGTGAGAGAAGCCTTAGTTCAGAAGCAGAGGGAAATGGGGAGAGGAGGTGGGGTCGTGTTGGAGGGAAGAGATATTGGAACGGTGGTCTTTCCTGATGCGGATGTTAAATTCTATCTGGATGCCGAGACAGAGGAAAGGGGAAGAAGAAGATTTAATGAACTGGTCAAAAAAGGAGTTGAGGTCGACTTTAAAGAGACACTTGAGGAAGTGATGCAGAGAGACCATAATGATATGCATCGGATTCACTCCCCTCTCCAAAAGGCCGGTGATGCTGTGCTCATTGATTCGACCCATCGATCAGTTGAGGAGGTCGTGGAGGAGATGGTCCGCATTGTCGAAAAAAGAGTTAAGAGTTATGAATTATGAGTTAAGAATTACAGACACGAGACACCCTGAACTACATAGAGTTCAGGGCCTTAGCCCCGAATCTCGTATGGTTCAGGACAGTCCTGCACCCTACGTGGTGCAGGGCGGCCGCGTTATCTTCTGGGTAAAGAAGTGAAACTTTTTGTTGCTAAATCGGCTGGTTTCTGTTTCGGTGTGAAACGGGCAATGGACATGGCCCTTGAGGCTGCCAAAAAGTATCCAAAGGACCTCTACACCTTAGGACCTTTGATCCATAATCCTCAAGCTGTTAAATTCCTTGAACAGTTAGGAGTAAAGGTAAAGAACCGAATAGAAAATATACCAAAGGGGACAGTGATCTTCCGATCCCATGGGGTCTCTTTAAAGGATCTGAAGAAGGCAAGAGAGAAGAGGTTGCATATTATCGATGCGACCTGCCCCATTGTAAAAAGGGCTCAATTTTTTGCGAAGTTCCTTTACCGGCATGGGTATAACGTGTTAATTGTTGGGGATCCTCACCACCCTGAAGTAGAGGCGATCCAAAGTTACATCAAGTATGGGGTGGAGGTGGTTGAGGATGTTGAAGTGGTTCAGCGATTAGGCCCATGGGAGAAGCTGGGAATCATTGCCCAGACGACCCAATCTTTCAATCTTTTCAACGAGATAGTGGCCACCAGTTTGGAGAAGGCGAAAGAGGTGAGGGTGTTTAACACCATCTGTCATGCCACGACGATTCGTCAGAAGGAGGCTGTGGAGATCGCCAAGAAAGTAGAATGTATGATTGTGATCGGTGGTTACAATAGCGGAAATACTCAAAGATTAGCTGCTATCTGCAGAGAAATTCAGCCCTATACCTATCATATTGAAACTGCAAAAGAACTCAATCCGAAATGGTTGACCAAAAGAGAAAAAATCGGCTTGACAGCGGGCGCCTCTACCCCTCTTTGGATCATCAAGGAGGTTGAAGGAAGGATTCGACGCCTCAAGAGCCGAAGTAATTAAACGATTTGTAATTTTTAGAATAGTGTGGTATAAGTTTTAACAGGAAATTCAAATAAATGCCTTAGCCTCCAAATGGTAGGAGGGGCGGTAAGTTTCATATTGTCGGAAAAAGGGGGTTTTTGAATGGTAAAAGAAGAATTGGCACCTGAAGGGGAAGAGACAGTAAAGGCCTCTCGTGGTAGAGAAGAAGAGAAGAGGGGGTTGAAGGAACTTCCTCGCAGGGATGAAACCGAAGACTTTCAAACACTCTATGAGGAAAGTCTGAGGACAGTAGAAGAGGGTCAGATCGTCAAAGGGACTGTGATCGATATTACTCCGGACCATGTGACTATTGATGTGGGATACAAGTGCGAGGGACAGATTCCTATTCAAGAGTTTCTGAAAAGGGATAAGAAAGTCAATGTGAAGATCGGAGACCGGATCGATGTGCTTTTGGAGAGGAAGGAGAGTGAAGAAGGGTTATTAATCTTATCAAAGGAGAAGGCAGATAAAGTAAATGTATGGAGGGAGATTAGCCGATCTTGCAGGGAAGGAGAGGTCATAGAGGGTGAAATTGTATCCAAAGTTAAAGGTGGACTCTCTGTAGACATTGGCGGAATTTTTGCTTTCTTACCTGGATCACAAATTGATTTAAAGCCGATTCGTAATCTCGATTCCTTAATGGGCAAACAATTAAAGTTTAAAGTAATCAAGTTTAATCGAAAACGGAATAATATTGTCCTCTCCCGGCGTATTCTTCTCGAAGAGGAGCGGAAGCTGTTGAGGGAAGGAACCTTAAAGAGTATCCAAGAAGGTGCGATTGTCGAGGGAACAGTGAAAGGCCTCACCGATTATGGCGCTTTTATCGATTTGGGTGGAATGGATGGTCTTCTCCATATTACGGATATTGCCTGGGGCAGGATTGGGCACCCTTCAGAGAAACTTTCTGTGGGAGAGCGGATAAAAGTGAAGGTCCTTCACTTCGACCGAGAGAAGGAAAAGGTTTCGTTGGGATTAAAACAGGCCCTGCCCGACCCATGGGATTCTGTCCCAGAGAGATACCCCGTGGGATCCCGAGTCAAAGGGAAAGTCGTCAATGTAACGGATTACGGCGTTTTCGTTGAATTGGAAGAGGGTATCGAAGGCCTCGTTCACATCTCCGAATTGACCTGGAGCAAGAAGATGAAGCATCCTTCCAAGATCGTCCACATCGGTGATCCCGTCGAAGTCATGGTTCTCGATTGCGATCCTGTGAAACGCCGTATCTCATTGGGGATGAAGCAGATCGAGGCCAATCCATGGACTCTGATCGAGGAGAAATATCCCGTAGGCACCAAGGTTGTCGGAAGGGTGAAGACCATCACCGATTTTGGCATTTTCATCGGGTTTGAAGAAGGTGTAGATGGACTCGTCCATGTCTCCGAGATGTCCTGGACGAAGAAGATCAAGCATGCCAGTGAACTCTACAAAAAGGGACAAGAGGTGGTGGCGGTGGTCTTAAATATCGATACCAAAAATGAACGCTTCTCCCTTGGCATTAAGCAATTGACCCCTGACCCATGGAAAGAGGTAGCACGGCGATATCGGAAGGGCGAAGTGGTCACAGGCAAAATCACCAACTTGACCGATTTTGGTGCCTTTGTCGAATTGGAAGAAGGGATCGAAGGATTGGTTCACGTTTCCGAGATCAACCGGGAGAAAGTGGAAAGACCTTCAGATGTGTTAAAGGTAGGAGATAAGATTTCTACAGTGGTCCTTCACATTGATCCTAACGAACGAAGGATTGGCCTCAGCATAAAAGGGCTAAAGGATAAAGCAGAGAAAGCAGAGATTGAAAAGTATATGTCGAACCAAGGCTCCTCTTCTAACAATCTTGGATCCTTGATTCAAGAGGAGATGGAAAGACGGGGTGGAGGATTGCCCAATAAAAAAGAGAAAGCCTGAAATCAATCAATGATCAATGAAATTGGGGACGGGTTCACATTTTCTAAATTTAGAATTTAGAGATAGTAAAGGTAAGGAAATGTGAACCCGTCCCCAATTTCTTCTTAAACTTTCTTCACATAAATATCCTTCACAATATCCCTATCCAAGGCAAGAAAGGTTTCTCCAATCTGCAAAACATGAGATGGATTTTTTTGGTGCATCCTGACGTTACTCCCTGGAACGATCCCAAGGGTGCTCAAACGGTCGAGTCTCTGATGGGATTTGGGAGCGATGAAGACGATTCGACCCTCCTCGCCTAATCCCAATTCCTCAAGAGGAATGACGAGGGGTTTCATCTCCTTTTTGAATTTGGCACAGCATTCCCCTCTTGGAATCGGTTTCCCATGGATGCAGGTGGGTGGGTGGCCGAGAAAGGTACAGACGCTCTCCGTCACCCCCGGGCTCAAGATGTGTTCGAGTTTACAGGCTTCCTCCTCCACTTCCTCCTCAGACAGTTCAAAAATTTCGAAAAGAAGCCTCTCCGTTAAACGGTGGCGTCGGATGATTTCTCTGGCTTTCTCTTCCCCACGTTCTTTGAGAACCATTCGATTGCCTTCCATTTCGAAAAGGCCGGCCTTATTCATCCAGCGGAGAATGGACTTGGCTTCGATATCCTGAGTTGTCTCCAGAAGGTGATCCATGTCAGAGACGCCCTTTTCTCTAAACGTCCAGATGAGTTCGAGGAGTTCATCCACCCTGTCCTCTTCGACCCCATTGACCGCCCCCCACATCCTCTGGTGTGGTCCTCTCTTCTTCTCAGACTCTCTGTTCATGGTTTACCCCGTTAGAAAGCCCCGCTTATAAAAGCGGGAATGAGCTGTGTTAAGAATTTAAATACCTTTCAGAAAGGGCGAAATTTAAAGCCCCGACCCGTTAGAAATTTAAGTAACCCCTATTTAAAATGTATTCCACTGAGGGTATACCGGAATCCACTCAGGGAGACTTATTTCTAACGGGTCCCGTCATTTCTAACGGGGTTTAGCCTTTCTTCTCAAAAAGGTTTTTAAAAAATCGACAATAACAGATTGTTCCTTGTAAGTATACCCACAGTGGGGACAGCAAAGAAGATTGCAGTTTTTCGAAAGAAGACATCCTGAGGTACATTTCATCTCACTTTCAACGAATTCCTTTCCGCAAAGAGGACACTTTTGCAAAGTAATTCTTGCCATGTTCTATGTTTCAGGTTCTAAGTTTTATGTTCCAAGTTCAAAACTCAAAACTCATAACTCTTTTCTTATGCTCCTAAACATTTCAGTAAAAAATTTAACATTCCACCCACACCGAAGGCAATGGGAAAGATCACAGCCGATATCCAGAGGGTTTTTCTCAATCCCCTCTCCTTGATCATCATGAAAAATTGGGCAATGCATGGAATGAAGAGGGTAATGGTCACCAGACTCACCAGGACTTGATGGGGATTGAGTTGCCCTTCCTTAGCCAAGATGAGGAGGCCTGCTGCCCCATAGTCTCTCCTGAGGAAACCGATGATGAAGGACTCCGTGACTTTAGCGGGAAGGCCCAGGAAATGGACGATCAAAGGAGCAGCCGCTTGTTCTAATAGGGCCAATATATTTGTTTTGTGAAAGGTAAAAAGGATTAAAGTGCCCAGGATAAAGAGAGGAACGGCCTCCTTCAGGTACCATTCGATTCGAGCCAAGGTTTTGACCATCACATTGGAGAACTGGGGGACCCTTATTGGAGGAATCTCCAGGATGAAATCAGAACCCTCACCGGGGATAACCCGAGCCGCCAGGTATCCCACAGCGACCAGGATACTGGAGATCAGAGCAACCCAAATGAGGAGGTAGACCGCAGGAAGCCCTGCAAACATTCCGAGGATGACACCCAATTGGGCAGAGCAGGGGACACCAAGGGCTAAGAGCAGAGTGACGATGGTCCGATCCTTTTCCGTCTCCAAGATTCGGGTTGTCATTGTGGCCATGGTATCGCATCCCAGGCCCAGGACCATGGGCAAGACGGCCTTACCATTGAGCCCCATCTTTTTGAAGATTCGATTGGTCATCACGGCCAGTCTGGGTAAATATCCAGAATCCTCCATCAATCCAAAGATCAGAAAGAAACAGCCCACAATGGGCAGGACGATGGCAATGGCATAGGTGAGGGCCATCGTGATGACTCCATAAGGACCGATGAGAAACTCTTGAAAGAGTGGAATCGGAAAGAGACGTTGAATGAAGTCGATGATGGGTGGAAGGAGCCATTTTCCAAAAAGGGTCTCCTCTAAAAATTTGACACTGATCTGGGCTCCAAAGACGCCGACAAATTCATAGGTGACCCAAAGGGTAAACAGTAGGACGGGAATTCCCCAGAATGGGTGAATCGAAAGGTTTCCCAGGAATGTTGAAAAGGTTTTGGCTGAGGCCCTATTGGGTCCCATCACTTGCGATAAGAGTTCGTCCACTTTTCGGAGTCGAGCCTGATTGATTAGGTATCCGACGGAGTCTGCAAAACGAGTCTGAATCTCTTGTCGGATCCTTTCAATTTGGAGAATCTCTCTTTCTGAAAGGTTTTGGTGAAGCCATTCGCTGAGGCTTTCGTCCCCCGAGAGCAGCATCAATGCCAGGGAGCGTTTAGAGATGGGTGTTTCTGGTAGAAGGGGCGTGATACGGGAGACGCCAGCTTCAATGGCCTCTGGGTAGGTGATGGAGATGGAAGAGGGGGTTTGGGTTTGAAGGTTCTCCTGGATCTTCTCCAGACCTTTTCGCCTCGTGGCCACTGTCTTGAGGATCGGAGTGCCTAACTGTTCCGATAACGTCTGGGTTTCGATCTCAATTCCTCTGCTTTTTGCCTCATCCCACATATTTAAAACGAGGAGGAATGGAAGCCCCATCTCTAACAATTGGAGGGAGATGAGAAGACCACGGCGAAGATTTTTTGCATCGACGATTTGAACCAGATATGTTTTTGGTTCTTTGAGAAGAATGTCCCGGGTGACCTTCTCATCTTCTGACATCGGAATAAGGGAGTTGATCCCCGGGGTATCGATCACATGAAGTTTCTTCCCCTGGGCTGACATCGTTCCGTAGGCTACTTCCACAGTCGTTCCGGGGAAGTTTGATACAGTGACATATTTACCCGTCAGGTAGTTAAAGATGACCGATTTGCCCACATTTGGGTTGCCGATCAGAACGACTTTTTCTCTCAACACTTCGGTCGATTTTGTTTCTGTTCTGCTGCAAGACTCCATCATTTAACTCTTTCTTCTACGGGCCATCTTTTTTTGACTGCAATCGGCACATTGGCCATAAAGTTCCATCCGGTGGTGAGAGATTTTAAAACGGTAGCGCTGAGCAATGGTGTTCTGAAGTGTTTCAATGTCTTCATTCTCAAATTCAATGATTTTTCCACAACTGAGACAAATCAAATGATCATGATGGCTCCTTCCCGAAGTGGGTTCATATCGGGTCTCTCCATCGGCAAATTTTCTTTGGACTGCAAGGCCAGAACGGGTGAGGAGCTTCAGGGTTCGATAAACGGTCGTATAACCAATTTTAGGATTGACCTTCATGACTTGGGCATAGATTTGGGCGAGGTTCTTATGGCCGTAAGAGTTAAGAAAGATGTTGAGGATCTCCTCCCGCTGTTTGGTCGCCTTCAACCCTTCTCCAGAAATCCATCTCTTAAACAGATTGGTTTTCATAAGACGTCCCACCTATTGAAATTGAAATCCAATTTCATTTTAAAATAAAACCATACGGTTGTCAATCGATTAAAAAATTGTTATACTTAATGACATAAATATCGTCGCATAAGTCCTTGGCAGTCCGCTCAGATCAGTCCTAAAGGGCTGAGTTACAGACCGTTATCGAATTGTAACTCAAGGCTTTAGCCTTGATTAAAGGGTCCTGGCTTAAGTCGTTTTGTATAATATAATATTATGGTTCCTGATAAAAATCCCGAACTGCTCGTATATGAAAAGATCATTACTCACAATGACTTTGATGGGATCGTGAGTGCCTCTCTTTGCTCATGGGTATTGAAGGTCGAGAGAATTCTGTTCGCCGGCCCGCTCACCATTGCCAAATCTCAGATCACGATTACGATGAAAGATGTGGTTTGCGATTTACCCTATCCCCTCCAATGTGGGCTCTGGTTCGATCATCATGAGGGAAATGTTCAAGAGCTGGAATACCGGAAGATCGATCCAAAGTCGATTCCTGGCCGGTTCGATTTGAAACCGAGTTGCAGCCGTGTGATCTTTGAATATTTCTCAGAACAGAAGGAACTTCCGCCCACCTTTTCAAAAGCTGTCGAAGAAGCAGATATCATCGATAGTTTCTCCTTCTCATCGATTGAGGATTGGAGAAAAGAGACCCCTGGGAAAGTGATCGACTTGACGTTAAAGGTCCGTTTCCAATCCCCAGAAGAGCAAATGAACCATATGAGGAATCTGGTTCGGGAGCTTCGGGAACGTCCCATTGAAGAAGTTTCAAACCTCTCCTTTGTCCAGGAACGTTTGAGGCAATATCGGGAGGAAGAGGGACAGATGATCCGAATGATTCAGGGTTCCTCTTTCTTCCTTGAACCGGATAGGGGGCGGGAGCTTGTGGTGATCGATCTGACCCGGCATCGTCGAAGGCCCAACCTCATCAAAAATCTGGCCTTTCTCATCTACCCCGAGGCCCTGGGGGTTTTAGAGGTCAATAATTTATTAGACCGGGGAGTCAAGAGTAACAACCTCGGTCTCTCCATGGCCCTCTCCATTAATGGGAACAGACAACACCGTGCCAAAAACATTGGTGAGATCATGCGAACCCTCAACATCGGGGATGGCCATCCTGGGGCGGCCGCAGGCACGGTGCGCTGCAGATCAAAGCAGGAGATGTTGAAGAAAAAGAAAGAGATTCTGAACCAGGTCTTTGAACTCTGGTCCTCTCAATAGGAACGCGGAGTTCGGAATGGTGATTGCTGATTGATGGAAAAAGAAAAATAAGAGAGAGGGGAGGACGCTCCCGTTTCGGTTTTGGAGATATCCCCCCCAAGTATTTTATTTTCCGAAAAGAGATTCATAAGACTTCACACCAGCTTGGTATCCTGCCTCATCCTTTGCCCAATCTTTGTGGCATCCATTGCAGGAGTTGGGAGCCACATTTTTGGGGTCCTTCTTAAACATCTCTAGACTTAATTGAGGTTTGATGATCTTGAAGTCATGGGAGTGAATATCCCCAGCTTCAGCAGAAGAGGCGGTTTTGACCATATGGCAATTGGAGCATCGACTCGTGCCCTTTGTCTCCGGAGCATAGTTGTGCTTGCTATGCATGCGGATGGCTCCTGGATTGCCAAACTTTTTATCCTTCCCATGACAGGAAAGGCAGAGATTATTGTTATAATCAGCCTTAAATAGTTGAGATTCACTTGGCCCACCATGAGGATTGTGGCAGTCAAAGCAATGGACTTTGGCTTGGAAATGT
>Ga0256868_10002056_pt1 | contig 10586 bp, 11 predicted proteins | sample RVTome_13_FD_187341 | JGI IMG/M metagenome (GOLD analysis project Ga0256868, IMG submission 187341) | Soil microbial communities from uranium-contaminated site in the Upper Colorado River Basin, Wyoming, United States - RVT92D227 HiSeq ... | reverse complement strand
AAAAGGAACCAATGCGGAACCATTCATTTGGGTGTCAAGGGAGGAGTAAACCCCGTTAGAAATTCCAGCGGGGCATTATTTCTAATGGGGTAAATGGGCCATCGATCGGATGGGAGAATCATTCGGTGTACTAAACAAGATCGAATGGGGAGACCGCAAAGGCCTCCCCCACAGGTTACAGATCCTTCCAGGCTGGTTTTCGCTTATCTAAGAAGGCTTTAAGTCCCTCGATCGCATCGTGGGTCTTCATTAAACGATCCAAATAGATTTTCTCGATGGTTTTGAGTCCTTTGTCCATATCATCATTGAGACCGGCGAGGGCAGCCTCCTTTGTCAACTTTAAAACGATCCCGCTCAATTTCTTAAACTTTTCAATAAATCCATTCACTTCTTCAGCGAGGGAGCTTTCAGAAACAATTCTATTAATTAGTCCCAATGATAATGCCTCTTGAGCACTGATGATATCTCCGGTAAGAATCAATTCCAATGCCTTTTTTCTTCCAATCGTCCTCGGGAAGACCAAAGCGGCAATGGGTGGAAAAACTCCGACCTGGATCTCAGGTTGTCCGAACTTCGCCCTTTCTGTAGTGATAACCATGTCACAATAGAGAGCCAGCTCGCATCCTCCTCCAAGAGCAGAACCATTTACTACAGCGATGGAAGGGACCTTCAAGGCATCCATTAATCTGAACATTTTATGAAAGACTTCGATCATCTTGTAAACCAAATCGCCAAGATGTTCTCCAACATCCACCCCAGCGGAGAAGGCTTTCCCCATAGCCTGGACGACCAGGAGTTTGAGGGATTTCTCTTTCATCAATCCCTCCAAAAAGGTGTTGATCTCTTCCATCATCTCGATATTGAGGACATTGAGGGGAGCCCGGTTCAGTGTAAGAGTAGCCACTCCGTCTTTGAATTCAGTTTGAATATGTTTGAATGCCATCGTTATCACTCCTAAATCCCCCCTCCCCCCCTTTAATAAAGGGGGGAAAGAGGGGATCATTAGATTTTACTTCTTCTGGGGTTTGCCCAACACTTCCTCAAAGAATGTATCGTCCACGAGTTTGCCTTCGGCAATATTCTGGCGGTATTTGATGAAGTCAATCGTATCCGCACCCGTAATCTTCTTGGTGTTGAAGGCGCCAAACCCGAGGTAGGCTTCTCCCGTCATGTTGGCGGCCAGCCAGTGTCTGTTTATGTTCTTTGTCTGATCCCAGAAGAATTTTTTCTTGTTCCTGATACCATCGATAGACATGATCAAACAGCCGGGGAAGAGATTGGCAAATGTCCAGCAAATCTTCTCCACTTCTGCGTCAAGAAGCGTAAAATCAAATTCGTTGCTTTTAAGCTTGTTATTCACCAACTCCCGTGCCTGCTTGAATTCGTCGCCTGCCTTATATTCGCCATAAACGAGATCACCGTCTTTCACATAGGCATCGGTAATGATCTGCGGGTTGCGCAGCCATTTACCTTTGTCATCTTTGAGAACAGGGACGCACTTTGTAATGAGGCCCTTGCGCCACATCTTATAAGCAGACCACATCTCGCAGCTGATACAACTCCACATCGCATCTTCAATGGTCAGGTACCACGGAAGAAAATCAGAGGCACCACCGACTGGCGCTGATCCATGGCGAGGACCTGCCTGGCCGAAAATAGCAAGGTCGGATGCGATCGTGAGGTCACACGCAGTCCCGATTTCCTGTCCTCCGGCCACCCTCATGCCATTTACCCTGCAGATAACAGGTTTTTTGCACATCAGGATGGAGTCGACCATGTTATTGAAGAGCTCCATGTAAGCCCCATACTCTTCAGGCCGCATGCTGTAATACTCAGAATACTCCTTAGTATTGCCACCTGTGCAGAAGGCATTGGGGCCGGTTCCAGTGAATATTACGGCCACAACCGAGCGGTCCGTGGAGGCATTCTCGAAACCGGCGATGACGCCCTTTACCATCTCTGTTGTGTATGAGTTGTACTGAGCAGGATTATTGAGCCTGATCCAAGCGTTATAGAGACCCTTGATGACATTGCCTTTCGGGTCTTTCAATGGTTTTTTCTCATACACCGTGCATGGGGCCTCTGTTCCCCAATGTTCTTTGCTATGACGATCGTGAAATTTAATTTCATGCTCCCTCGGCATCCAGTTTAAAGCCATAAAAATTCCTCCTTTCTATTTTTAAAATTTATTTTTTCTCATCCCCCTACCCCCCTTAAATAAAGGGGGGAGAAGCGGGGATTAAAAATCAGGTGTCAGTACAATTCTCTTTGCTGGAGAACCAGCTTTGTGAACTTCATCATAAACTGACTGGATCTGGCTCATCGGTCTTGCCTCCACAAAGGGTGCGATGTCGATCTTTTTAGTCACAACCATATCGAGAACAATCGGATAATACTCAGGCAGACATCCCCATGAACCGATGATCTCTGCGTCAAAAGCCATGAGCCGGGATAACATATACTCATTTTTCGCCATCCCGAATCCAACCACAATGAGTTTTCCAGTGAAAGAAAGAAGTTCCAATGCCAAATCTTGTCCAGCCTTAATTCCACTCACCTCAAATATCTTCCAGCCAAAACCAGCCTCCAAACCATTCTTCTTGCAGATATCCCTGAATTCGTTTCGGATGTCCTTTATCTGTTTATCCTGGGAACTAATAACAAAATCAGCCCCATATTTTAGTGCTCGCTGTAATTTTTCTGGATTTCTTGCAATGCCGATAACCGCCTTCGCACCCAGAGCCTTTGCTGTCTGAGCCATATAGACACCCACACCTCCAGTGACTCCGATGATGATGACATTATCTCCAGGCTGAAGGTCTGCCCTTTTGGCTGCTTGATAAGGTGTGGTGACTGCATCAGCCACCACAGCTAAATGCTCTAAAGGAATATTGCCGCGATTCCTCACCTCACATAGATCAACAGAGGGAACTGGAATATAGTTTGAATTTCCTCCGTAGATCCCCAGGCTATTTCCAGGCATCTTCTGGGCTAAGCAACGATTCCCTCTCCCTGTTTTGCAAAGAATACACTGACGGCAAGGCATTACTGCTGGAATGACGACTTCCTTCCCCATCCATTTCTCATCTCCCGCAACCACTGTTCCACTAATTTCATGTCCAAGGGTTAAGGGTGGTTTTGATACATTAGGCACCCCATCGTAAAAGTACCCCAAGTCAGTATGGCAGACACCACACCCCGCCACTTTGACCAATACATCTCCTGGCCCTAAGGTTGGGACCGGAATTGAAGCCTTTGCTAACTTACCAGGTATAACCTCTCCTGTGTCCTTATTTTTGGCAGTTGGCTGAACCATCTGCCAAGTCTCAATCTTATCAGGTATTGTTGCCATTTACTTCACCCCTTTCTTTCTAAAATTCGAAATTCGAATATCGAAATACGAAACGATTCTTAAATCTCAATTTCCAAATTCCGAAACTTTTTTCGTTTTGAACATTTGAATTTTGAGCCTTTAATATTGTTTCGGATTTCGTGCTTCGTGCTTTATTCGCATTCCTCCTTTCTTAAATATAAGATTTTAGATTATAAATTTTGCATTTCGAACTCTTAACTCTAAACTTTGCCTAAATCAGGTCATTCCGAGTCCGCCATCCACACAGAGGAGTTGGCCGGTAATATAGTTCGCCTCGTCCGATGCCAAGAAGACGAAGGTAAGGGCTACCTCCTCTGCTTCCGCAAATCGACCCAGCAAAATCCTACCCGTATAAACCTCCTTCAGCTTTGGGTCTGTGCGGATCTTCTCGGTCATCTCCGTACTGACATATCCCGGTTGGACCACATTCACTGTAACCCCATAACCAGCTAATTCCCGTGCAGCCGACTTGGTCAGAGCGACGATCCCTCCCTTTGCCGAACTATAGTTGATCTGTCCTTTTGTTCCCCACAACCCAGCCGAAGAAGTCACATTGATGATCTTCCCATATTTTTTCTCCATCATATACTTAGAAGCCGCCTGGATGCACAGAAAGGGTCCTTTGAGTTGGATATCAATCACCTCATTCCACTGCTCCTCCGTCATTTTATAGAGCATATTTGGTTTCGATACGCCTGCATTATTCACCAGAATGTCAATCTTTCCAAAGTTGTCAATAGCTGTTTGGATAATTCTTTCTGCATCGGCCTTTACTGCTACATTCCCTTTTACTGCTACTGCTTTCTTTCCCATTTTCTTTATCATTTCAACCACTTCTTGTGCCGGTTGATCTCTACTCGCATAATTGACAACGACGTCGGCACCTTCCTTTCCATACGCAAGACAGATCGCCCTGCCAATCCCTCTTCCTCCACCCGTGACGACTGCAACTTTACCTTCCAGTCTACCCATCAGATCCTCCTTCTACAATTATTAAAGACAAATTAAATAATTTGTGAATATATTCTCATAATCACCGAAAAATTTTTACACTTTTTTTATAAGAACAAGAAAATTTTTGTATTTGTATTGCTGTAAAACTTTTATACCTATCTCAATAACAAAACTGCTGATTCCTTAGGAGGGTGTTTTATCATTAAAATGGATGATGCGTAAAGGGTTAATAAGGAGCCTTCATTTAAAACAAATATTAATATAGATTCTTTTATTAACAACTAAAAAGTAAAGAAACATCTAATCGATCAACAGACTACTCAATCTTTAGTTCAAGGTTAATCATTTCACCTCCTCTTGTAAATCCCATGGCATGGAAGAATTTGAGGAGATCCCAATCGCTCCAATTCACTAAGGTGTAAACGACACTCACACCAATCTCCTTGAGATTTTTGATAAATTCTTGAGTCAATTTTCTGGCAACACCTTTATGTTGGTAATCCGGGTCGACTCCGATCGTGCTGATCCATCCCACGGTATCTGGAATGCCAAACTCCCATCCACTCACTTCACCTACAATAAACCCTATTACCCTCCCTTCAAGTTCAGCACATAAACCCGACAGAGGATACCGGGAGCTAGGAAGCTTTATTTTCTCTCCCCAAAAGTCTCGTCTGGCTTCACCTGAGACTTTACGATCAATTTCAACAATTTCGTCCAGATCCCCAATGGTCAGAGGTCGTATGTTCAATTTGGCCAAAAAATCCTCTTCCATCGGCTCCCTCCCCCTTTTTCCTGCCACTATTCAATCACAGCAATCACTGCCTCTGCTTCGACCTCCTGACCTGGGCCCACGCAAATTTCTTTCACCGTTCCGGTGATCGGAGCCACAATAGGCATCTCCATTTTCATCGCCTCTAATACAGCTACCTGATCGTCCTCCTTAATCTTATCTCCCACCTTTACTGAAACTGAGACAATCTTGCCTACCATCGGTACAGTCACTGATGTGCCCATGATATTCTCCTCCTCCAAGAAACAAATTTTTATTTAAGACCTAATGCGTTTCTTGCAATAATCATCTTTTGGATATTGGAAGTTCCCTCCACAATCTGATACGATTTCGAATCCCGATAGAAGCGTTCCACAGGATACTCTGTGGAAAAGCCATACGATCCAAAAATCTTTACAGCCGTATTGGCAGCCTTTACCGCCACCTCTGCGGCATAAAACTTCGCACAGGAAACTTCTACTGTGCTTTTAATCCCTTGATCTCTATTAGAGGCAGCCCGGTAGACCAGCAGCCTGGCGGCTTCTTCTTCAACATACATCTCTGCAATTTGCTCCTGGATCATCTGGTGACTGGCTATAGGCACTCCAAATTGCTCTCTTTCATTGGCATAACGGACGGAATGCTCAAGGCAGGCCCTCGCCACCCCGACTGCTCTTGCCGCGGAGGAAAGCCTTGTATTGTCCAGCATGGACATACATATCTTAAAACCATCTCCCTTCTTCCCCACCAGACTGTCCTTGGGCAGCTTGACATCCTCAAACACGATCTCCCCTGTGGGGGCACAGAAGAGACCCAATTTCGATTCGATGGCCTTTTGGGTCACACCCTTTGAATGCATGTCTACGATAAAGGCTGACATCCCCTTGTACTTTGCTGCCCGATCGGTATAGGCATAGACGATTCCGAGATCGGACACGGGCACTCCTGAGATCCACATCTTCGTCCCGTTCAGGATAAACCCATCCTCAACCTCTTGGGCGGTCGACTTCATTGAGGAAACATCTGAGCCTGTATTGGCTTCGGTGATGGCAAAGCAGCCCAGAAGATCGGCATTGATCAATTTTGGGATCCAGCGCTCCTTTTGCTCCTCTGTCCCAAAAGCAAGCAGAACGGATTGAATCGAGTTCATTTGAAGATTGAAAGGGAGTCCCCAGGAAGGCGAAATTCTCGCGATCTCTTCGGTCATCACCGAGGCCGCAAGATAACCGCTCTCAGTTCCACCATATTTCTCAGGTGCGAGACACCCGAAGAAACCCTGTCTTCCCATCTCTTTTACTATTTCTTTCCGGAAACGATGCTCCTTTTCATCCTCCTCCATTGTTGGAGCAATCTTCTTCTCTGCAAAATTTTTAGCCATTTCTTTCATCGCTTCTTGTTCTTTTGATAATTTAAAATCCATAAAATCGCCTCCTCCAGATTAGATTGTGCAATTTATAACAAAGGTACATTCTTTTGTCAAGATATTTTTAACCATAGAACTTCCCCTCCCAGAATATCCGAAAACCTCGAGAAGAATATACTCCGCTAATTCTCAATCTAAAAAGGCATTATCCGAAACAAGGACATTCCTCTCACTTGTAACAATTATAGCTACATCCGAGATCGTTTAAAAAAAGAATACCACCAGAAGGTCTCCTTCCTCACGATCATTAACCGAGCCAAAAGGCATGGTTTTTTTCCTGAAGAAACCCAAAAGAACCATCCATGATAGAAAAGTCTTAACCCATTTAGCTAACAGATATTTTTATCCTTGTCAATTAATTATAACCTATTGTATTTATTGAAATTACAAATATCCACGGAAAACTCAAAAGATAGAAATCTTGACAATACCAATGAAATGGGCAATAAGTAAAAAATGAGAACGATGGGCTTCGACGTTGGTACCCATACCATCGGTGTAGCGATCAGCGATGAGTTGGGAATAACAGCTCAGGGGCTCAAAACCATTAAACGAAGATCCATGGAAGACGATTTAAAAGAAATCGCCACGTTCATTGATCAATTCGAAATTGAAAAAATTGTGGTCGGACTTCCTAAAAACATGGACGGAACTTTGGGAAAACAGGCAGAATTCGTCCTCAAGTGGATTAAGGTCCTCATGGATAAAATTCAAGTTCCGGTGGTCACCTGGGATGAACGGCTTTCAACCGTTGGCGCCTCCAAGGTTTTATTGGAAGCAGACCTATCGAGAAGAAAAAGGAAGAAGGTCATCGATAAACTGGCCGCCGTCCTCATTCTTCAAGGATACTTAGACCAAAGCAGGAGAACAAACCATGACGCGCTCTCCCAGGAGTAAATTTTTGCTCCTCACGTCGGGTCTTCTCCTTCTCTTTTTTATTTTCGTTCTCTGTTGGTTTCTCTTTGTCCCCCCCTGTAAAACGGCATCCACCAAGATCATCTTCATTAAAAAGGGAACGCCTCTCAAAAAGGTTTCAGAAATACTCAAACAGGAAGGAATCATCAAAAATAGACAGTTTTTCGTTCTCCTCGCAATGATTCTTGGGAAAAAAGCGAAGGTCAAAGCAGGGGAATATGAATTCCATACTCAAATGCTTCCCCTCGAAGTATTTAATGCGCTGGTCAAGGGACAGGTGAAGCGTCATCTGGTGACCATCCCTGAAGGGTATACCCTTTCTCAAATCGCTCAGTTATTGGAGGATTTAAATCTTGTGAAAAAAGAAGAGTTCCTCCAAAAGGCTTCTTCTCCCGCTTTCATCAACGTTCTCGGCCTCTCTCAATTAGCAGGACCAACCTTGGAAGGCTACCTCTTCCCTGACACCTATCACTTGGTCCATGAGATAGACCCAGAGGAAGTGATCCAGGTGATGGTCCATCAGTTTAAGAAAGTCTTTGGATCAGAATTGACCGGAAGGGCATCTGAGTTGGGAATTTCTGAGAGGGAAGCCGTCATCCTGGCCTCTATCATCGAAAAAGAAACATCCCTCCCTGAGGAGAAACCTTTAATCTCTACTGTTTTCCACAATCGTTTAAAAAAGAAGATTCCCCTCCAAAGCGATCCCACCGTGATCTATGGCATTAAGAATTTTAACGGGAATTTGACCAAAGAACATCTGTTGAGACCCACTCCATATAACACCTATCGCATTGCAGGACTTCCTCCCACCCCCATCTGCAACCCTGGTAAAGACTCCCTGCTGGCTGCTGTCCACCCTGCTTCCGTTCCTTATCTTTATTTCGTCTCTAAAAACGATGGGTCACACTATTTTTCTTGTGATATTGAAGAACATAATCAAGCCGTCTGGAAATATCAAAAAAAGAGGTCTCCAAGAGAGGCGTTGAAATGATATCGAAGACCTCTGATAACACGGATTTCAAAAAACGATTAAACAGATTTTCTCCATTTTCAATGTGTTTTTTTTATCTGTGTAATCGTTTTATAATTTATGTAATCAGAGATTTCCGGATTTTTCCGGGAATTCCAAAAAATAACTTGAAAAAAAATGGATTCTCATTTATCTTTAATCTTCATTTATCAACTAAAAATTTTCTCATCCTAAGCCCTCTCCCCTCGATGGAAAAGGTTTAGGGAAGGGTAAAAGGGAGGTTTGTAATGAAGAAAGATGTAGCGGTCATTGGTGTGGGCCAGAGTAGCTTCGTCAGAGGTTATGAGGGATCTATTCGGGAACTGGCTTTTGAGGCCTTCAGGGAAGCCATGCAAGATGCTGGCATCACCCAGAAAGATGTGGATGCTTCGATTTTTTGTTCGGCCCCTGAATATGACAAACAACGCTCTCCTGCTGGCGTCCTCGCAGAATACTTGGGTCTTATTCCACAGCCGACGTTTTACGTAGAGTCTGTTTGCTCTTCGAGTAGCACCGGTGTCAAAGTGGGATACAGTATGATCAAGTCCGGCCTCCATGACGTGGTCGTTGTGCTCGGGTTCCAGAAGATGTCCGAGATCACATCTGCAGAATCCCAGGAAAGAATGGGCCGGGGCGCTGACATCCAGTGGGAGGCACCTTTTGGGACCATGATGCCTGCATATTACGCTCTCTATGCACAGGCCTACATGGCTAAAAATGGCTTGACTCACGATGACCTGATGAATGTCAGGCTTAAAGCATCCTCGTATGGCGTCATTAACGAGAGGGCGGTCTATAGGAAACAGGTAAAGCCAGAGGATTTTAAACAGGGAGACCCAGAAGCGAAAATGGCAGGCCCTGTAGCATGGCCGCTCCGTGTGGGTGACTGTTGTGCAAACGCGGACGGAAGTTCCTGTATTATCCTTGTCAGCGCTAAAAAGGCAAAGGCCTTTTCCAAGAAGCCAGTCTGGATTTTGGGTATCGGTGCATCGTCAGAGGCAGTCAACATGGCAGCGAGACCCGATTTTACCAAGGGCCTGAGCGTTGGCTATGGAGCAGCCGCTCAGGCATACAAGATGGCTGGGATCACCTCGAAAGATGTCAAAGTGGCCGAAGTGCACGACTGCTTTACTATCGCAGAAATCATGGCGTATGAGGGTCTTGGATTCGCGCCGATGGGTGAGGGCAAGCAGCTTATTCGCGAGAAAGCGACGTACAAAGAGGGAAAAATCCCCGTGAACGTCGATGGCGGCCTCCTTTCAAAAGGCCATCCTATCGGTGCCACCGGTGGATCCCAGATGCGTACCATTGTTCTGCAGCTTCGCGGTGAGGCAGGCCCCATGCAGGTGCCGGGGGAGCCGGATATTGGCCTGGTACACAACATTGGCGGCGTTGGACTTTACGGAAATGTCACAATTTTTGGGAGGTGAGATATGGGGTTCGAGAAATTCGGAAGGAAAAGCTTTACGGCCGTGACCAAGACGGCGAAGTTCGTTGATCTCCTGGCAGAAGGGAAAATTGAAGGGACCGTTTGTAAGGATTGCGGTGCCAAGTTCTTCCCTCCAAGAGCCGACTGCACAAAATGTTTCTCAAAGAACATGGACTGGTTTGAGATGCCCAAGAAAGGCAAGCTTGAAACTTTTACCACCGCCCATTATGCGCCGTTTGGTTTTGAGGGGGACCCGCCCTACAGCATGGGTGTTGTGGATTTTGGCAATGACCTGAAACTTTTCGCCCGGATAGCAAAAGACATAAAGCTTGAAGAGGTAAAGGTAGGCATGGACGTGACCGTCAGACCTTTAAAGTACGAAGATAATCAGCTTTCCTTCGAGATTGCAAAAACCTGACCGATGGAGCCCCGCGAGCAAACCCTGTACCGTGATGGTGCAGGGCAAACCCTCTGGTATCACTCCAAACGTCCCTTCGGGGCGAATATCCCGCACCAGAGGACCAATTCATCCATAGGTAAACCCGTGGTTCTCTTGGTGCTGGGATGGAATCTGTTACAGGAGGCCAGGGTAATCCATGTCCCCTCCATTTAATCGCTTTGACGGATACAACATTTTCGATGATAAAGGCGAGGTGAAGCGTCTTGTCGAAAGCTTAATCCAGGATAAGGACCCCGATGTGACCATTGAAA
>Ga0256868_10002051_pt1 | contig 10600 bp, 6 predicted proteins | sample RVTome_13_FD_187341 | JGI IMG/M metagenome (GOLD analysis project Ga0256868, IMG submission 187341) | Soil microbial communities from uranium-contaminated site in the Upper Colorado River Basin, Wyoming, United States - RVT92D227 HiSeq ... | reverse complement strand
GCTAAAGGCGATCGAGGACAGGATGAGGAGCGACGGCTTGAGGCGCCGGAGAACGACAACGATCAGGACGAAGACGATGATGGTGATGATTCCCGCCAGCAGGTAAAGGTCGCGCAGGTTCTTTCGGATTTGATCGCTTTCGTCGTCCACCTTCCTGAATACCAGGTCTTGCGGCATTTGTTTTTTGACGGCTTCGAGCCGCTTTTTGACCTCGCCGGCAACCCGAAGGGTGTTCGTCCCCTTTTCTTTGTACACGATCAAGTTGATGGTCGGCTGTCCGTTGATGCGGTAAATGAAAAGGACATCCCCGTATGTCGGGACGATGTCGGCGACGTCCTTGAGCGCAATCGGGTTTGTCCCGCTATAAGCAACGACGGTCTCTCCGAGTTCCTTGAGGCTGGCCACCGTGTCCGTGACCTTGAAAATGAATTCCTGGTTTCCTTTTTTGACTGTTCCGGCCGGAAAGGTCCGAATCCGGTTTTGAATGGCCATATTGACCTGATAGGGCTGGATATCATAGGTCTTCAATAGTTTCTTATCGAGCGTGACCAGGATTTCGGGATCCGACCCGCCGCTCACGCTGACGCCGGACACGCCCTGGACCGAGCCGAGGCTGAATTCGATCTTTTCCTTGACCATCTCGCGGAGCTTTTGGAGAGAATAATTTCCCGAAATCGTGTAATTTAAAAAAGGCCGGACAACAAGTTCTTCCGGAATATAGGGAATAACCACGGGTCGAACTCCATAGGGAAGCCTCTGCCGGGTCTTGGCGATCTCCTCCCGGAGGGCAAGGTTGGCGAATTCCATGTTGGCTTTTTCTTCGAAATCCAATGTGATCGTGGATTGTCCGATCTGCGAAGTTGAGACGATTTTCCGGACGCCTTTGACCGTGGACAGCACTTCTTCGAGCGGGGCCGTGACCTGGGTCTGGATGATCTCCGGCGGGACACCGTACCAGGAAGTCTGGACCCGTACTTGGGGATAATTTTCCTTGGGCTCAAGCTCGAGGGGCGTGTTGATGAAGGAATAGATGCCCAGGACAAGCAGGGCGAGGTAGAACATCGCCGTCGCGACGGGACGTTCGATAAAAATCTTGATCATGACGGGATCGCCACTCTCCCCTCAGTCGCTCGCAATGGCATCTTTTTCTTTTCCTTCCTCTTCTCCACCCACTCATATACGACCGGGATCTGAATGAGAGTCAAGAAGGTGGAAAACAGCAGCCCGCCCGCCACGACGATGCCCAGCGGCTTCAAAAGCTCTGATCCCCTTTCCAAGCCGAGGGACATCGGGATGAGCCCCGCAACCGTATCCAAAGAGGCCATGAGGATCGCCCTCAGCCGGGTCATGCATCCCTCGACGACGGATTCTCGCAAGCCCTTTCCGCTTCTCCGGAGCTGGTTTATGTAATCGATTTCGACAATGGCGTCATCGACGACAAGGCCGACCAGCACGACCATCCCGATGATGGACATTACGTTCAAGGTCTGTCCGCTTATATAAAGCGAGACGAATGCGCCGGCGGCTCCCATCGGCAGAGTGAGCATCACCAGGAAGGGATGGAGCAGTGACTCGAATTGAGCGGCCATGATCATATACGTTAAGAGCGTAGCCAAAAGAAGCGCCAGGATTAGGCTCCGAAACGATTTCCTCATCTCTTCCTGCTCTCCGCTGAATACGATACGGTAGCCCTCGGGAAGCCGGATCTGTTTGATCTGTTCGTTGATCGCGGGAACGACCTGGCTGATCTTCGCCTCGTGGAGATTCCCCGTGACCAGGATCTCCCGCTGCTGATTCTCGCGCCGGATTTCCTGCGGTCCTCTCGCCGGCTCGACCGTCACCAATTCCCGCAAAGGAATGAGCGTTCCCTGGTGCGGAAGTTGTCCGTTGAGAAGCGTTTCGATCGTGGCCCGGGAGCTTTCTTCAAACCGGACAAGAACGTCGTACTTTTTCTCCATTTCATTGAACGTCGTCGCCCTTTTCCCGAGCACGGCATTCACCAAATAATCGCTGATGACGCTCGGAGAAAGGTTCGCATATTTTCCCGGGGCGTCCTTTCTGATTTTTATCAGAAATTCCGGCTTTCCTTCTCCGATGTTCGCGTTGAGATCCACCAGGCCCTTGACATCCTTGAGCCTCCCGACAAGCTCCAATGAGATCTCCTTCAATTTGTTCAGGTCGGTCCCCTGGACCTTAAGACCGATCTCGGCGGTGGAGAAAGCGAGGAATTCCGACAGGGCCGATTCTTGGCTGGCAATCGTATAGCTGACGTCGGGGAAATCGGCGAGCCGGCGCCTGAGATCCTCAAGCGTCGGTTCAAGTTGCGACGGCTTTTCGACTTCGACGAAGATCTGGGCAGAGTTGAGCGAGACGCCGGTCGCTGCGAGTTCCATTCCGCTGACAATCCCGGTCTGGGAAAAGGTGACTTTGATCGGTTTTAGCCTCTTCAAATACTGTTCAAGCGCCGAGACGATATCCGCCGTTTGTTCAAGGGAATAATCGACGGGCGTTTTAAAGCGCAATTCGAAAGACGTGGCTTTGATCTTGGGCATATTTTCCCGAGGCAGCCGGGCCCCGAGGAAGAACGTCCCGCCGAAAAAGATCAAGGAAGCCAGGGCGATCCTGCCTTTATGGTCCAGGCTCCAAACGAGCCACCCTCTGTAGCGCGAAACAAAGGGGATGTAAATAGAATTGAAAACACGAAAAACGAATTTGATGATGGGTTTGAACGGCAGGGCCAAATATCGGAACACGAGGGCAAGGAGCTGAGTCACATAGCTGAGGATGAAATTGAGAATAAGATAGATCCCTTTCGCGATCTTATAGAGTAACCACTGCAATCCTTTCAGAGGAAATAGCAAAAACCGAAGTTTCGGCCGAGATGTCTTCCGTTGATCTGAAACGCCGCGCACGTCGGGACCGGACTGGACATCGACGGCGCCGAACTTTAATTTGCGAGATTGGAGCATCGGCAGCAGCGTCAGAGAAACGATAAGCGAGGCCATGAGGGAGAAGGTCACTGTCAAGGCGGCGTCCTTGAACAACTGGCCGGCCACTCCATGGACGTAGATGATCGGCAGGAAGACGACGACCGTCGTCAGTGCCGTGGCCGCGACCGCTCCGCCGACTTCCTTGGTTCCAATATAGGCCGCCTCGGCCGCGCTTTTGCCCAGACTTCGATGGCGGAAGATGTTTTCCGAGATGACGTCGGCGCAGTCGTCGAGCATGCCCACCCCCAAGGCAAGACCTCCGAGAGACATGATGTTGAGGCTGATATTGCCGAAATACAGGAGATTGAAGGTGGCGATGATCGAGATGGGAATGATGATATTGATGATGAGCGGCGATTTCCACTCCTGAAGGAAAAGGAACACGACGAGAAACACCAGGATCGCCCCCTGGACGATTTCGTTGGTGACGGCCTTGATGACCGATTCGATATATCCCGCTTGTTCGGAGACGATGAAGATGCTGGTCTTGGGATTTTCCTTCCTGATCTGGTCGATGACGTTTTTGGCCAGCCGCGTGACCTTGACCGTATTGGCCCCCGCTTCTTTGCGGACGAGGAGGCCGATGCTTTCCATCCGGTCGAGCCGCGTCATCCCCTGCCGTTCTTTGATCGTGTCTTTGACCTGGGCGATGTCTTTGAGGCGGATGACGCCTTTCTCTTGCGTCGTTTTCAGATTGATCTCGCCGATCTCCTTGACCGTTTCGTATTCGCCCACGACCCGGATAGCGTATTTGAACATCCCTTTGCGGATCGTCCCGCCCTGGAGGTTTTGGTTGAAGGCATTGATCCGGGCCGCGACCTCGTTGACGGTCATGCCGTAAAGGGCCAGAAGCTGCGGATTGATTTCGACCTGGATCTCGCGCTCGATGCCGCCGGTGATCTCGGCCTGGCCGATCCCCTCGATCTGCTCGAGCCGCGGCTTGACGAGCTCCTCGGCAAAGCTCTTGAGCTCCAATAAATTGCTTTCGCCCGAGATAGCCAGAACGATGATCGGCTTACTTTGGGGGTCCATGGGAATGATGGTGGGGTTGCCGGCATCTTGGAGCGCGGATGATCCGCTCCTCGCGTTGTCAAGCGCTTCCCGGGTATGGAGCATCGTGAAATCCATGTCCGTTCCCCAGGCAAACTCGAGGGTCAAGAAGGACACGCCTTCCTTGGAAATGGATTCCACGCGGCGCAGGCCGGGAATGCGGCTGACGCCCGCCTCAAGGGGCATCGTCACGAGAGTTTCAATTTCCTCGGGGGCGACTCCGGCATACTGGGTCATCACAGAAAGGCGGGGGTAGCTGATATTGGGCAGCAGATCGACGCTCAACTGACGAAGCGAAACAAACCCGAGCAAGACGATGGCAAAATAAAACATGATGGTCGTAACCGGCCGGTCGATGGAGAGGCGTGCAATTTTCATGGATCTTTACCTTTTAGGGGGACACAATACTCTGTCCCCCTTATTTATCCGCAAATGGAGACACAATACCCGTTTCCTTTTCATCGAGGATTTTTGCCTTCTTTCGCCTGTGCATAGCAAAAGAATGGCTATTGCGAACTTTTTCCTCATATTCTTATTCTTATTTAAGTAGCCAAGTTACAGAATAGCGTTTAACGACCTCATAGCCTTCATCATCCGGCTCAATCGTACAGAGCTTGCCAGAACGGATGAATCGGACTCTCGGGTTAATAAGATCCGAATGCCGATTCAGAGGGACGCGGCCAAGAAACCGCCCTTCAGCGTCGAAGATATCATGGATATCTTGGCGGTTATCGGCAGTCCGCTCCCACGTCTGGATAAAGAGATTTCCCAGATCATCAACGAAGAAGCTTCGATAGGCGGCGTGATGAGAAGAAAAATCGAAGTTTTGGGCCATACTCAAGCCGGGAGGGGCTTGTCTGTTACGAAATTCGTCGATATCCTTTTGCGACACCTTGAGCGGATCATAATCCCGGATGATCCTTCGGACCTGTTTTCCGTCCGGGCCGAAATACCTGATCTCGTACGTTTTCGCGTCACCGTAGATTAAGCGGTCTTTATCGTCCACGATCCAACTCTCCCACGGTTTGAACGGATTCCGGCTTTCATCCCTGGAATGGCTAACGATCTCGGCCAGGACATTACTCATGTCAGGATTCATTTTTCTCAATTTTCTCAATATGTCTCTCAGTTCGCCCGGACTGAATTCCGTAAACGACAGATATACGTTCCTATGAGAATCAAGCGTGACACCGCTTATCGTTCCTCTCAACCGAACGTTCTCGATGAACCGGCCATCCGTGGAAAAGAATGCGAGGCGACTGTTGCTGATATCCACGACAATCAATTCATTCGATCCTAGGGGAATAGACATAGAGGACGCACCGCCGATTTCCCCTGGTCCCTGACCACGCCGGCCGATCGTCTTCAGGTATTTTCCAGAATGATCGAAGACCCTTATGCACGATTCTTTGTCGTCAAGGATGAAGAGATCTCCGGCCTTGTCGACGGCGAGACTGCGCGGGAGGGCGAGAGCGTATTCTCCCTTAGCCTGGGCTCCGCCGATCATAAAATCCTCTTTGAGCGACAGTATGGGCTCTTTGTAGATCGGCTCTTTCGGGTTTTTGATGACCATCACGTCGCCCTCTTTGGTCATAGTCCCTTTCCACTGAGGTTTTTGCTCAGCGGAGAGCGGAATATTAGTCAGGAGGATGACTACCACCACAACTTTAAAAACCGCTTTCCATTTCTTCATAACCCCCCTCTCTTAATCTCCAACGATCTTATACTGATAATATTTCACGCCGCGCAGGCGATCGACCAGAAAAAGATTATCCCCTAGAATCCGGATGTCGTCTGCAAAGTGGCCGATGGGAATCTCTCCGAGCAGGATTCCCGAGGGATCGAAGACTTCCAGTTTATAAGCATCTGTTGTCCTGAGATCTGTATTACCGACGATCTTTCGAGTGATTCCGCTCGGGCCTCCGCTCACTGAGGTATAGACCTTTTCTTCATCCTTTAATTGTCTGTTCATCGTGAGGATCCAAACTCTGTTTTCTTCATCGGTAGCGATCCCGGTGGAGCACATATTCATTTTGGGAGATTGGTATTTTCTTGTATTGGCGGTGGTTTCGATTTTTCCCTTCTCGATCAGTTCGGTGCTGAAATTCAGCGGGTGTTCAGCCCTCCAAAGCAGCTTTCCATCGGGAGAATATTTCTCGATGCGGTTTTGATAGTGGAATTCTAGATATATGTTATCGTCCTTATCGACTTCCACCTGAGCCGAATTGCCGAATTGGTTCGTCATAATTTCTTCGAAATCGAAAACCTCGCCGAATTCATTCTTAATCTTCAATTGTAAATCAAGCAATCTTATTAATTTGGGCAGGCTTTTCCCTTTCACATACTCACGCTCCCAATTGACAGCTCTCGTTGCGGCCAACAGCCCAGATTTCAAAAGGCGAATTCTTCCGATGCCTAGCCCGGTCGTCTGAATTGTCTTAAACTCTCCGCCGTCCGGCTTGAGAACCTGAATTCGATTTTGGCTTGTATCTAATACATATAGAAATCCCTTTGGATCGATATCAAAAGAAGTAGGATTCTCAAATTCTCCCGGCCCCTGGCCTTTCCGGCCGATGGTCGCCAGATACTTGCCTTCGGGGCTAATTTTTTGAATCCGCTGATTGGACGAATCCAAAATATAAATATTTCCCGCCTCGTCCATCATAATGTCCGAAGGCATATTGAAGGCCAGATTTTCGTCCTCTGTGTCGATGTCGCCAATCGTCCTTAATAATTTTATAGAAATCTCTGGTTTATTCCCCCATTTGCCCCCTTTTTCATTGTGAACGACGCGGACACCGTCGATGGTCTCGATCTTCTGGGAATAAGCGAGCGTGGAGATCATCATTAAAACCATTATCAATAAGCCGAGAATTTTTATTTTCATTTTTCAATAATCCTATACTGATAGAACGTCACGCCGCGTTCTTGATCCAAGAGAAACAGGTTGTCGCCGATGATACGGATAGAATTGACGAAGTGCGTCAGAGGGATTTCGGCGAGAAGAACGCCGTCAGGGTCGAAAATTTCCAGCTTATAAGCATCCGTCGTCCGAAGATCGGTATTTCCCTCGGTTTTCCTGGAGACGTTGGATATACCGCCGCCGCCGCCGCCGGAAACCATCATCGACGACGTCTGGACTTTCTCTTCCTTGTGAAGCTGCCTGCTTAACGTAACGACCCACATCCTGCTCTTGTTGTCAACGGCGATGCCGGCCGAGCAGATGTTCATTTCGGGCGATGATATACTCATGCCGCCGGAACTCATTCTTTCCATTTTCCCTTTTTTCAGAACTCCCGAAGCATAATTGAGAGGCCGGTCCGCTTTCCATAAGAGTTTTCCGTCGGGCGCGTATTTTTCAACCTGGTTTTGATAGGTGTAGGCCAGACAGAAGTTGTCGTTCTTGTCGACGATATAATCAAAGGCGTTAGCCATGACGCTTGTAATGCCGTCGCCGTAATTGATGGCATCGGCGAACGACCGCAGAATTTTGCCTTCCTGATCGAGGACCTTGATCAACTTGGGAGGTTTCGTCTTATCGTCAAAACTGTTGTACAAAAGCGAGCCTTTGACCGCCAATAGACCGGACTTCAGGCAGCGGAGCTTATGCAGAAAACGGTCCATCAGCTTGATCGTCCTGTCTCCTCCGCCCGCCGGCGTCATCGTCTGGATGCGGTTCTGATAAGTATCCATGACATAAAAGAAACCATTCGCATCGATATCAATCGAATCCGGATTGTAAAACTCGCCGGGTCCTTGGCCCTTGCGTCCGAATGTAGCCAGATATTTTCCCTCTGGATCGAATTTCTGGATCCGGTTATTGGCGGAATCCAGGATATAGATATTTCCTGAAGCATCCTTGGCAACGTCGGAAGGATAGTTGAACGCCAGGTTTTCATCCGTCGTGTCGACATCGCCGATCTTTTTGATCAATTGAATCGAAACGCCGGGCTTATTGCCCAGCTTGCCCCCTTTTTCGTTGTGGACGACGCGAACGCCGTTGATGGTCTCGATCTTCTGGGAATAAGCATATATCGAAGCGAACAGAAAAATAACTCCCAAAAAGAAAGCTACAAATATCTTTCTTCTCATTTCACTCCCTCCGCCGAATTTTCTATGGTTTGAAGATAAATGTAAAAGAAACATTTTCTTCATCATTGTTGACTTTCCGCTTTAATGAGCCAATTCACGCTATATCTTTTAACGATTTGATAGCCTTCTTCGGTCTCTTCGCTGGTATAGAGCTTCCCCTTCTTGAATAAAATCGACTTATAGGGGGGAGTTAACTTGGCCATATATCGGCCCTCTGGGTCAAAGACGTCATAGACATAATCTTTGCCCGCCCGTTCCCAGTTGGCGACGAATAGCCAGCCATTATCGTCGGTGAGAAAATTGGCATAAGCAGAGTAATGCTTCGACATGAACATCTTTGACATCATATCCGGGCTCAATCGTACTTCCTTTAGTCGTTGAGTGTATTGTGCCTTCTCTTCCGGACTGAGTTCAACGGGGATATATTCCTTGATAATCTTTCTAACGGTTTTGTTATGAGCGTCGATGATCTCAATCTCATATTCCTTCGGAAATCCGAATATGATGTTGTCTTTGTAGTCCAGCGTCCAGAAGGCAAAAGGTGCCATCAATTCATAGGCCGAACCCAATGTTACGGATTTAATCTCCGAAACGGACGTCATCTTTGGATCAAATTTCTTAAGAACTTGCCGTCGATGTTCCATATCTAAAACATCGACCATACTCATAAAAATATTCCCGTGAGAATCGACTTCTGCCCATTGCGTCTGTCTAGTGTCGTTATTGGTGATCGTTTGAAGAAATTTACCGTCGAGTCCAAAAAAAGACAGACCCAATGGACCGTTCTTGACCATTAAGGCATTCTTGGATTTATCGATGACGACACGGCTCGGATTGTTCAAATCGCCGGGCCCCTGGCCTCTCTGCCCGAACTTCCTGATAAAATTGCCATTTTTATCGAAGACTTTGATCTGGATGTCTTTTTCATCGAGAACATAAATGTTTTCAGCGTCATCGACGGCAAGACTCCTGACCACGGCCAGAGCATAATTTCCCTGGGCCTCCGCGCCGCCGATCGCAAGTTCTTCCTTAAGCGAGATGATGTTATCTTTGTAGAGCGGCTCGTTTGGATTTTTGAAGATCATGATCTCGCCTTCCTTTGAGATCGTTCCTCTCCACTGGGATTTTTGTTCAGCTAAAGTCCATGAAAAGATGATCCCGAAGGCTATTACACCCACCCACAGCAGTTTGATCCAATTTTTCATCGACGCTTCATGATCCTCCAATCTTATACTTTTTGATGGCGTAGGTTTCGTCTTCGTTCTTTTCAATGGAATAGAGATAATCACCAGAAATGACGGCGGCATCGGTGCGGGTAAAAAGAATTTTTGATTTTTCGGGCCCCTTCAGATAGAAATTGTCGAAATAGACTCCATCGAAATTGAAGACATCGATGAGAATTCCTTTATCCTTGACATCCGTCGAAGTTGCGATCCAAATTTCATTTTTGTGAGTAAAGATGCTTACGACGTCGTTTACGTATTTCTGGGACGGCGCCGTATATCTTTTTCCATTGATGATGGCCGCGCCTTTCTTGCTTTCATCTGTTTCCGGAGGAGACTTCACCCTTTCGTATTCTCGGCGAAACGTTCGAACCACTTTATCGTTTTCCGGGTCATAAATCTTTATCAAATATTCCGGTGTATGCGAGATTAAAAGATATTTCTGCTGATATTGAACGGCCATGAACTTGCCGATATCAAACAAGGCTCCGCCACCGCCTGAAGAGATGACGTATTTTTTTACGGGAAACGACATTAGGGTCTTAACTTCATCCGTTCCGTCCGCTATGGCCGTCATCGCTTGCAGAACATCGACAAACTGAGGCTCGCCTTTGACCTGAGGAAATCCATATCCATTAAAATAATAGATATTGTTGAAAACATGCGAGAGTCTGATCAGCGCCCGCATAGACTGCCGGACAGGGAACTCCCTCAAATAGGCACCAGAATAATCAAACAGCAGAATTTTTACGGGCGAGGAATTCTGAATAACGATGTTTTTATCTGTAAAAAAGACATCGCCAGCATAAGTCATTTCGCCCGGGCCTTGGCCTTTTTTAAAGTAATTCCGGACGAACTTGCCGCTCTTATCGAACTGCAGGATCTGATTTTCGTCCTGGACGAATATGGAGTCGTCCGGCGCGATGCGCAAGTTGCGAGGATATTTGAAGTAATATTGATCCGTTCCTTCATCGAGGATTTTTAAGACTTCTTTGAGGGCGACTACCCGGCCAGCGTTTTTCGCCAAGGGCTTTTCCGGATTTTTGATGACCTGCTGGCTCGAAGCAAGGAGACTAAAGACGAGAACTATGGGGATTGCCAAGAAGGCCGTTTTCATGTTCCTTTTAAAACTCATAATCCCTGAATTTCAGCCCCTTTGACCTCAGGGTCGTGCCCATCACGCGCTCGAGCCTGGCCACGGCGAGTTTATAGCCGATCAGTGCCTGGATCTCGCTCGTTTTGGCG
>Ga0256868_10002050_pt1 | contig 10602 bp, 10 predicted proteins | sample RVTome_13_FD_187341 | JGI IMG/M metagenome (GOLD analysis project Ga0256868, IMG submission 187341) | Soil microbial communities from uranium-contaminated site in the Upper Colorado River Basin, Wyoming, United States - RVT92D227 HiSeq ... | reverse complement strand
GGGTAAAAACGTTCACATTGTGATCAAAAAAGATGGTCAAATACTCGGAAAAGTAACAGGTCCTTCGGGAATAAAAAAGGCAGAGGCGGTGGAGCAACTATACGATGAGGTCCTCAAAAAGGCTGGACTTAGCCGAAAGGATGTCGAGCGAGTGATGGCTACAGGAAGTTCCGCCAAGAAGGTGGCCTTTGCGAATGGTGCCATTCCAGATGCCTCAGCCGATGCCCGGGGAGTTATTAAGCTGATTCCCACAGCAAGGACAATTATCGATGTGGGGGCAGAAGAAGGTCGAGCGATCAAAATCAGTCCAGAGGGGAAGGTTCTTGACTTTGCCATCAATGAGAAGTGTGCGGCTGGTACAGGCACATTTATTGAGGCTATGTCTAGGGCACTCGAAGTCTCTGTTGATGAGATGTCCAAGATCACGCTTCAATCCACCCAGACCCTTTCAACCAATGCTCAGTGTGCGGTCTTTGGAGAATCTGAAGTGGTCTCACTCATTCATCAAAAGACCCCAAAGTCTGATATTGCCCGGGCTGTGATGAATGCTATTTCAGGAAGGATTAGTTCCGTCGCGCGTATTGTCGGGCTGGAAAAGGACATTGTAATGGTCGGTGGGATGGCGAAAAACGCCGGGTTTGTCGACTCTCTTAAAAAGACGATCGAAATGGATGTCAAAGTGCCAGAAGACCCCGATTATATGGGTGCTCTTGGGGCAGCAGAAGCGGCACTTACCGGAGTCACGACAGAAGAAGTTAAGGCAAAGGTCTTGGAAAAAGAAACCGTCACTGAAGGGAAAGCCTAATCATTCGATAAAGGTCAATGATCATTGGTCATTGCTCACAGATAAACAGTTAAATGGAAGGAGAACACAATGGCTGAAGAAGTAAAGACCCAAGAATTTTGGAGATGGCCCGAAACCAATTGGGTCAATCCGGATATAGATTGGAAAAAAGGTAAGGTGATCACGGCTGGAGTCGATGTGGGATCAGTGAGCACTCAATCCGTTATTATGGTAGACGGTGAACTTTACGCCTATGGCAACACGCGGACCGGTTCAGATAGTCCAAACAGCGCCAGACATGGCATGGCTTATGCTCTGGAAAAGACCGATCTGAAAGTCGAGAATATGGACTACTGTATCGGCACCGGTTACGGACGGGTGAATGTGCCCATGGCTCAACAGTCCATCACTGAGATCTCCTGCCACGCTCGGGGTGCCAACTTCATGTATGGACCTGAGGTCAGGACGGTCATGGACATGGGTGGTCAGGACTGCAAGGCCATTAACACCGATGAAAGGGGAAAGGTTCTCAATTTCATGATGAATGACAAGTGTGCTGCCGGAACCGGTCGGGGGATGGAAGTTTTTGCCGACCTGATCAGGGTCCCGGTGTGGGAGATCGGTCCACGCTCCTTCCAGATTCCAAAAGAACCTCCCATGATCAGCAGCACGTGCGTCGTATTTGCCAAGAGCGAAGTCGTCGGCTTATTAGAGTCAGAAATGCCTGAAAACGATATCATGGCGGCTTACTGCTCCGCTATGGCCCATCGAATCATGGAATTATTGAACCGGCTCGGGGTAAAAGAAAAATTTGTCATCACCGGTGGTATTGCCAAAAATGAAGGGGTCGTAAAAAGATTGGAAAAGGAATTAGGTGTTAAGACTGCTGAACCTGTCTGGTACAAGAAAGAGTATATCGATCGCGGTTATCCCTTTGACACTCAGATCGCCGGTGGCATCGGAGCTGCCCTGTTTGGACAAGCTTTGTTGAAGATGGGAAAGACGAAAAGTGCGAGGAAAGCGTAATATCCAATTTCGGATTGCGGAATTCGGAATGCAGATTTATAGTGAAAGACCTAAACAAATCGGCATTCACTAAACTTTCATGGCGAGCGAAGCCCTGCACCGCATGGTGTTCAGGGCGAAGCGAAGCAATCTCATAAGAAAGGCTGAACATGATTGCAAACTACGGGTTTAAGGATGGTTCGGGCGACTGGTTCATTGTCGTCGACACAGATAAATGTGATGGGTGCGGGAAGTGCGTGGATGTTTGCCCGGCCCATGTATTTGAAATCGGTCCGGATGAGTTTGATATGTTTCGGGAAAAAGCCGTGGTCAGTGTGAAACACGAGGAGCGCAAAAAGGTGCGCTATAGTTGCGCTCCCTGCAGACCTGGTTATGGTGTTGGACCCGCACCCTGTGTTGCTGCTTGTGAACCTCGAGCCATCTCTCACTCAGAGGGATGGAAGCTTTTATATGGGCGGGAATGATTTTTCCCCTGTCCAATGGTGTTGCATAAGAATACCGCTCAATTCAAAAGGCGTAATAATCCCTTTGAAAGAGAGCGGTATTCTTGTCGTTGCAAAAGCTTTGCAATTTACAATTTAAATTTTACAATTTGAATTAAGGCCTATTGATGAATGGTTAAACAGTTGAGGGGTCATGCTCGATGTCCTCACAAGATAAGATGACTGAGTTTGAGCCGAAAATAGTAGCTTTCCTTTGTAACTGGTGCTCTTATAGGGGCGCTGACCTGGCTGGAACATCCCGTTTCATGTGGCTGCCGTTCCTTAAAAAGAAGGAGTTTTCCAACTTCTGGACGAACAAGAGACGGTCATCTACATCAAAGGGGCAATGAATTTAAAGCAAGAGTTCACAGATCAATTGGAGCTCAATCAAGAAGCCCGCTTTTTTATGTTCATCGAAGATCAAATGTTCTCCAAAAGGGAAAGCGAAATGCTTCAGCATTACATCATCGAGCATGGAAAGATGCCCAAACAGAATCAGGAACTGGAAGACCTCTTCTGAATGCGGATTGCAGATTGCGGAATTCGGAATAATAATCCCCCTTAGTTCCCCCTTTAGAAAAGGGGGTTTAGGGGGATTTGAAGCACTTAGAAAAATGACCAGGGAAGAAGAACTCAAAAAAGAGGCATCTTTCCCCCCTCTCCCTTGAGGGGAGAGGGTTGGGGTGAGGGTGAATAAGGCTCGTAAATGACCAGAGAAGAAGAACTCCAAAAACAAGGCTGGGAAAAACGCTTTACGATTGATGAACCTCGTCTCTCGGAAATGGTGGAACAATATAAAGAACTCGGATTTGAAATCCTTCTTGAGCCTGTAGACACCTCCTCTGAGGAATGCACTGGTTGCCTCACAGATCCTGCCTTCAGCGATCGTTACAAAACGATTTACACCCGCCAAAAAAGTTATCGTGAATGTCCTCAATAATTTGACATTCCATAGACTATTATCCATTGGCCCAAAAGCCCACCGATCCATCTTAGAATAATGGTTCATCCCCCTTTTTTTGAGATTTCTGAAAAAGTCGAGAAATCTCTATCAAGAGAGCGTGTTGTAGTTTTTCAGAGCTCTCTTTTTACGAGATTGACAAGGGAATCTTTTCTTTATATGATGCATTCCTGATGTAAGATCCAATTTCGGGATCACTTAAACCCATAACGAGAAAGGAGGAGGGAAATGATGAAGAAGGTAGTCGTCTTAGTTTGTATCTTTATGCTGTTGGTCGCTGTTAGTGCGCTTGCTCAAGCAACCAAGAAGAGCGGCCCCCCTGCTCAACCCGCAGCGAAAAAGGAAACTCTTGCTCAAACCCCGAAAAAAGGGGGAACATTAGTATTCGGGCGAGGCGGTGACAGTGTGGGACTGGACCCCGCCTATGAGACAGATGGAAACTCTTTTATGATTTGTGACAATGTCTTTGAGGCCCTCGTTTCCTTTAAGGAGGAGTCCACTGTGATTGAGCCAGGCCTGGCAACTTCATGGGAAATTAGTTCTGATGGCCTCACTTACACATTCAAACTTCGAAAGGGAGTGAAATTCCACGATGGTACTCCCTTCAATGCCGATGCGGTTGTCTTTTCTCACGGCCGGATGATGAAGGAGCGTAAGGTCAAATTCTTTGGTAAAGGCTGGGATATCCCAAAGCAGGATCGTCCCCCCGAATACTGGGTTTCCATGGAGATGGATAATACAATAGACTCCATCGAGGCAAAGGATGAGTATACGGTTGTTTACAAACTCAAAAGGGTTGAGGCGCCCTTCTTGGCCAATATGGGTATGGACTTTGCCGACATCATCAGCCCGACCGCTTTCATGAAAGATCCGAAAGCCTTTGTTCGAAACCCTGTTGGTACAGGTCCATTCAAATTCGTCGAGTGGGTTAAGGACGATCATATCACCTTAGAAACCTTTAAGGACTACTGGGACAAGGCAAAGGGTCCTTATTTGAACAGGGCCATTTTTCGGGCCATCCCTGAAAACTCAGTCCGCTTCTTGGAGCTTAAGGCTGGTACCATCCATATCTGCCAGTTTCCCAATCCGGCAGACATTCCCATGGCCAAGAAAGACCCAAAACTTCAAATTCCTACCCAACCTGGCATGAACATCGGCTACCTGGGCTTCAACCTCAAGAAGGAGCCATGGAAAAGCAATGTGAAGCTTCGTAAAGCCATCGCTCACGCCACCAACCGCAAGGCAATCGTTGACAATATTTACCAGGGCATGGGTGAATTGGCTAAAAACTGCATCCCGCCCACGATGTGGGGCTACAACAAAGATGTTCCCGGATATGCTTATGATGTTGAATTAGCCAAAAAGTTGCTTGCAGAGGCTGGTTACCCAGAAGGCAAGGGTCTGCCTGAGATAACCCTCTGGTCCATGCCGGTTGCAAGACCTTACAACCCTGAAGGCCTGAAGGTCGGTGTTGCCATGATCGGCGATCTGGGTAAGATTGGAATCAAGGCTCGGGTGGTAAGCTACGATTGGGGGACTTACCTCAAGCGACAGCGCGAACAACCCGAGGATATGGACCTATTCCAGCTTGGTTGGACAGGCGACAATGGTGATCCTGACAACTTCTTAGCTGTGCTCTTTGATGGTCTTGCCTCTCCAGCTATCCGTACTCAGTGGCACAATGAGACCTACCACAATTTGATGCTTGAAGGCAAACAGACTATTGATCAGGCCAAGCGTGCTGAGATTTACAAAAAAGCACAGCAACTGATGTACGAAGAGTGTCCGGTCATTCCCGTCGCCCACTCTACAGTCATGTGGCCAGCCTTGAAAAAAGTTCAAAATTTCAAACTCCATCCTACCGGCGGAGTACACTTAAAGAGTGTGTGGCTGCAGTAAGCTAATCTGGGCCCCAGGAAGAGGGTAACCTCTTCCTGGGTCCAGATTGCAATCTGATGTATTGGCCCTTTTTAAATCATGATCGGATTTATCATTCGGCGAACCCTGGTTGTTATTCCCACCCTTCTTGGAGTGACCATCATCATCTTCTCCATGCTGGCTATCACGCCTGGCGACCCAGCTGAGCTGTTGCTTGGCGAGCGAGCGACGGAAGACTCTCTTGAGGCCATGCGGGAATACCTCGGCCTCAAAAAACCCCTTTATGTCCAGTACTGGATGTTCATAAAAAGAGTGGCCAAGTTTGATCTCGGTGAGACCATCTGGACACGACAGAAGGTATCAATAGAGATCATGGATCGCTTTCCAGCTACCATTGAGCTGGCTTTTGCCGCCATGATAATCAGTAGTTTTTTGGGAGTCCTCCTCGGAATCATATCGGCTGCAAAGCAGTATTCCTGGTTCGACTATGCCAGTATGCTCGGTTCGCTTTTTGGAGTAAGTATGCCTGTATTCTGGTTGGGATTGATGTTAATGCTGATCTTTTCATTGACCCTGGGCTGGTTTCCCATGTCCGGCCGACTGGGAGTGGATATCGACCTAACCACCATCACCAAATTCCTTATCCTCGATTCCATTTTGACAAGAAATTGGGCGGCACTCAAAGACGCATTGATGCATCTTGCCCTACCAGCCATGGCTCTGAGCACCATTCCCCTTGCTATTGTCGCCCGAATGACTCGGTCATCCATGCTGGAAGTGCTTCGACAGGACTACATCAAGACAGCAAGGGCAAAGGGACTAAGCGAGGTCAAGATCGTTTTTAAACACGCCCTCAGAAATGGCCTGATCCCAGTTGTGACTGTGGTGGGTCTCCAGTTTGGAATCCTTCTCGGCGGGGCGATTCTGACTGAAACTGTATTCGCCTGGCCAGGAGTGGGGAAGTGGCTCTTCGAAGGTGTGGTCAAGCGTGATTATATGGTGATTCAGGGTGGATCCCTGCTTGTAGCTTCAATCTTTGTCATTATCAACCTTATTGTGGATGTGCTCTACGCCATCATTAACCCCCGGATCAGTATGAAGTAGATTTGTTTGTTGCAAAAAATTGCATAAGAATCACACAGGGATGCTGAAAAAGCTTTATAGCGGCACCTTTTAAAGAAGGACTCCTGATGTTAAACCAGTATTACCGAGTTCAAAGAAGGTAACAACAATCCATACCCATAAGAAATACATAATAACCGCATTATAAAACTTTGGAAGCATTCCTGTGTGATAAACTTATGCAACGTTAAGGTAGCCGATGACAGAGAATAAGAACCAAAAGATGAACTTTTGGGCTAGAATAACAAATCCTGAGGACAGGCACCCTTTCTTCGACCAGATCGAGAAGCTTTTCAAGAACCGAACCGGCGTGGCTGGTTTGATCATTACCCTCTTTTTTGCTCTAACTGCTATACTCGCTCCTGTGATAAGCCCCCACGATCCAGACGAAATTTCCCTCTATGACCAACTCAAGCCACCCGTGTGGAATGAGGGAGGGTCGACCAAGAACCTCCTCGGCACGGACGACCTGGGTCGAGATATGCTATCTCGATTGATTTATGGTGCACGGGTATCGCTGGTCCTGGGCATCGTCAGTGTAGGAATAGCCCTTGTCTGTGGCTCCACACTGGGAGCCCTTGCCGGATACTACAAGGGTTGGCCGGACAACCTGATCATGCGCTTCATGGATATCATCTTGGCCTTTCCATACACCCTGCTGGCCATTGTTATCGTTGCCTACCTTGGACCGGGATTGAGGAATGCGATGATGGCCATCGGCATTATCAATATTCCTCGCTTTGCCCGCATCATTCGGGCCTCAGTCATGGAGGAGTACGAGAAAGATTATGTCACTGCCGCCAGGGCAGTGGGTGCCAGCAACCGCCGGATCATCTTCAATGCAATCATTCCCAACTGTTTGGCTCCGATGATTGTCCAGGCCAGCCTGGGCTTTGGAGCGGCCATTCTGGATGCTGCTGGCCTGAGTTTTCTGGGCCTTGGTGCTCAGCCTCCTCTTTCGGAATGGGGAGCTATGATTGCCCAGGGCCGATCCATGATCCTCCGAGCCTGGTGGGTCATGACCTTCCCCGGCATTGCAATCCTTCTTGCCGTGCTTGGCTTTAATCTCCTCGGCGACGGCCTCCGAGATGCTTTAGATCCAAGGTTGAGGGATTGAAGCCATGACCAATGAGCACCTCCTGGAGATCCGCAACCTTAAAACCTACTTCAATGTGCGCGGTGGTGTTCTCAAGGCTGTGGATGATGTCAGCCTGACGATCAAGGCTGGAGAGACCCTGGGTCTCGTGGGTGAGTCCGCCTGTGGCAAGAGCGTGACCGCTTCTTCCGTCATGCGCCTTATCCCCATTCCACCAGGATATATTGCTGGAGGTGAGATTATATTTGAAGGGATTAACATCCTTAAACTGCCCGAATCCGAGATGAGGAAGGTCAGGGGCAATAAGATCTCTATGATCTTTCAGGAACCCATGACCTCTCTCAATCCGGTTTTCACAGTGGGCGATCAGGTTGCTGAAGCTATCCACCTTCATAAAAAGCTTTCTCAAAGTGAGATTCGGGACAGAGTCATTGAGGCTTTTCGCCTTGTTCGCATTCCAGCCCCTGAATCCCGGATTAAAGAATACCCCCATCAGATGAGTGGGGGGATGCGCCAGCGCGTCATGATCGCCATGGCCCTTGCCTGTCACCCCAAACTCATGATTGCAGACGAACCGACAACTGCCTTGGACGTAACCATCCAGGCCCAAATTCTTGATCTGATGAACAAACTCAAGGAAGAGACCGGGGCCTCCATCCTGTTTATTACCCATGACCTGGGTGTGATCGCTGAGATGGCTCAGAAGGTAGCAGTGATGTATGCCGGGAAAATCATGGAAGAGGCTGATGTGGATACCCTCTTCGCTGAGCCAAAGCATCCTTATACAATCGGTCTGATGAATTCAATTCCTATCCTGGGTATTGGAAAGACACAGAGGCGGCTTAGTACCATTGCCGGTGTGGTTCCCTCGCTGTTCAAACTGCCTGAAGGCTGCCTCTTCCACGAACGCTGCTCAGTATTCCAAGAGAAGTGTGGCCAATCGGAGCCTCCAATGATCGACCTTGGCAATGGTCACTTTGTACGGTGTCACAAATATGGCTGAAGTGAATAAGCATATCAACACGCCACTTGTTGAGACCAGGGAAGTAGTCAAATACTATCCTGTCACAGGCGGGATTTTCCTGCGCCAGGTTGCCTCAGTCAAAGCTGTGGACGGCGTGAGTTTAAATATCCTGCCGGGTGAGACCATGGGCTTGGTGGGGGAGTCAGGCTGCGGCAAATCCACCCTGGGCCGGCTTATTTTGCGTCTGGAGGAACCGACCAGTGGCGATATCCTCTTCCAGGGTCAGAGTATTCTTAGTTACGACATGAAGAAGATGAGGACGTTACGGAGAGAAATGCAGATCATCTTCCAAGATCCTTTTTCATCGCTCAATCCGCGAAAAAATGTTTCCCAAATTGTGGGAGAACCGCTCTATGTCCATGGTATGACCGACCGACATGAGCGAGAAGTTAGGGTGCTCAAGCTTCTGGAAGTAGTCGGTCTCAAGCGCGAGCATATGCGTCGTTATCCACATCAGTTCTCGGGCGGCCAGCGCCAGCGAATTGGCGTAGCCCGTGCACTGGCCCTCAACCCGAAGTTGATCATCTGCGACGAGGCTGTTTCAGCCCTCGATGTTTCCATTCGGGGCCAGGTCATCAACCTGCTCCAGGACTTGCAGGAAGAGTTTGGACTGACCTATCTTTTCATCTCTCATGACTTGAGCGTAGTAGAGCATATCAGTGATCGCGTGGCGGTTATGTACCTTGGTAAACTGGTGGAGCTGGCTGACTCTGAAACACTCTATAAAATTCCTCTCCATCCTTACACCCAAGCCCTCCTATCGGCAGCGCCTATACCTGATCCAAGACGAAAAAGGAATCGGGTCGTTTTATCTGGAGACGTTCCGAGTCCTATAGACCCTCCCTCCGGATGCCGTTTCCATACGCGCTGCCCCTACGCGAAAGATATCTGCAGTCAGCAAGAGCCGCCGCTCAGAGAAGTGAGGCCTAACCACTTTGCCGCCTGCCTCTTTGTCGAAGAGATTTTGGAGTAAACCCCGTTAGAAAGTCCAGCGGGGCATTATTTCTAACGGGGTGAATTGCAACGATATGGACTTTTCTATCTCACCTTTCACAATCGATATGTATGAAGAGGTCATCACCCTCTGGAAAGAAACAGAAGGCATCGGTCTCAGCGATGCAGATTCCAAAAAGAACATCCAACTCCATCTGGAACGAAATCCGAACACGAGCTTTATTGCAAAAGATAAGGAGGGCACTATTCTCGGTGCTGTTTTATGTGGTCACGATGGGAGAAGAGGATATAACAATCTCAATGGGATAAACTTTTGGAAGCGCCTTGGGTGGACACTTCGTGAAGACCTCCAGATCTTATCAAAAACCATATGATGTAAAATAGGAACCCGTCCCCAATTCATTCAAAATCGCTTCATGCCTTGGACAGAATTCATATTGGCCATCTATCTGGGCATGGAGAACCTCTTCTTGCCAATGGCTATTGAAGAGGCGACAGTCTGGATCTTCACAGAAAGGCTCGCCCGAAAGATGGAAGAAAAGAGCCTGGATAGCATAACCTTTTAACACCTCAGTGATTCTCAAATCGCCATGATCGAGAAAACGGCCTTGATATTCCTCTTTCAATAATTCCAACGACAAGCCCATCTGTTTTTTTAGGTAGAACCCTTTGGGCTTTGCAGGGGCCTCAACAAGTCCTGTTGTAGAGATGAGATGAGGAAACCCATAAATGCTGACCCTCGCATGATACCTTCGGTTATCTCGATCCCAGGTCCCAAAGAGTTGATTGGTGAAAAGGATGCAGCAGCGGTTGAAATCCAATTCTCCTTTGTCGATCAGCTCCGAAACAATCTTTTGATACCAGATCCCCTCATAAAGAATTCCAAAAACTCTCCAGTTGGGATCTCTGATCCTCCTCTTCTCATAATCAATTTCAGCCTGAAGAGGTGATCCTAAATTAAATTTCTTGCCAGGATCTTTCACTTTGATCCTGGCATATTCTTTGGCCACTGCCTCCACTCTTTCTTCAGGGATTCCTTTATAGATATCTCCATGAAGACGGAAAGGGATGTGAGTCTTTTCTTTGAGGTATTGGCCCAAATCTTCGATATTCAGGCCTTCCAAATTCCCTTCTTGATATAAGTCGATGGCGGCAGGAATATGATGAAAGGAATTGTTCACACCTTCTTCATTTTTTCAAGGATGACCTGAGCTCCCTTCCGACCGGAGAGTAACATCGCCCCGAAGGTGGGGCCCATCCTTGGCAAACCATAAG
>Ga0256868_10002049_pt1 | contig 10606 bp, 8 predicted proteins | sample RVTome_13_FD_187341 | JGI IMG/M metagenome (GOLD analysis project Ga0256868, IMG submission 187341) | Soil microbial communities from uranium-contaminated site in the Upper Colorado River Basin, Wyoming, United States - RVT92D227 HiSeq ... | reverse complement strand
TTGTGCCCTTAACCTGCGTCTTCACCGATCTCCTTTCTTCCATTCTTTTTAAAAGGGAACGTCTTTCCTCTCGTCTATAATCCTCTTGGCCTTATGGTCCCACCTCGGGAGGGACCCACTCTCCAAGATCTCGACCGACGTCCGAATGCCCAAACCAATTTGTAGGGCTTTTTCCAACCTCCCTCGCAAAGAGGAATAAAAGCCACGCTCCAGTTCTGGCACAGGATCGATGCGCACGAGGATCTCGTCAAGGTCGTGGATTCTTTTGAATAAAACTTGAAATTCTTCCACTTCCTTAAATGCGCGGATAATTTCTTCGATCTTGCTCGGGTAGACGATGATTCCTCGTACCTTTTTCATATCGTCTAACCTGCCCCGGACGCTCCCTTCCAGGGAAAAGAGGGTTCGCCCACAGGGACAACGCCGGTCGGCTACCTGAACGATGTCCCGGGATCGATACCTCAAAAAAGGGTTGGCCCGCCGCTCCAGATTGGTCAGCACGAGCTCGCCCGTGCCTCCTGGGCCGACCGGCTCATCCGTCTCCAGGTGTAAAACCTCCGGATAGGCCCAGTCTTCGTTGACATGAGTAAGACCCGACTGGAACTCGCAGTTAAAACCCCACGGGCCAATCTCCGTGGAACCAAGAAAATCAAAAGCTTTGCATCCATAGGCTTCCTCGATTTTCTTCCTCACGCCGGGGACAGCAGCCCCGGACTCACCGGTGTGCCAGGAAATTCGAATTTTGGCCTGCTGCGAGAGGTTTATACCGCTTTTGCTCGCCACATCGGCCATATGGATAGCATAGGAAGGAGTGCAACCCAGAACCGTGATAGGATAAGTGAGGAGGGCATCGAGCCGCTGTTCAGTTTTCATACCACCTGAAGCAAAAAGGAGACACCCAATCTCCTGACAAGCGTAATATCCTGCCCAGAATCCGATCCAGGGACCGAAGCTGAATGCCGGCATCACCATGTCCATTTTGCGGATCCCGTAGGCATACAGATTTCTGGCATAGATATGGCAGAACTTGGACCAATCCTCGGCCGTATCGAGAATTTTCAGGGGTTTGCCAGTCGTTCCAGATGTCAGATGCACCCTTTGACATTCTTCTGCCTTCAGGGTAAGGATATCTCCCCAAGGAGGGCTGGCCTCCTGGCGTTGGCGCAGGTCCTCTTTGGTGATAAAGGGAAGCCTGGAAACATCTTCAACGGAGTGGATTTTATCTGGGGTCAGGCTCGCTTCCTCGAATTTCTTCCGGTAAAAGGGGCTATGATCCCAGGCCTGTTGAACAATCGCTCTGAGTTTCATTGCCTGTAATTTTCTCATCGCCTCCCTGGAAGCGGTCTCGATTTCAGGATCATAATAGCGGCTTTCCATAGTTCCTCCCCAACAGAGATGCAAACCAGGTTTTCATCTCCTTGAACCCTACTTCACGTAGAACCGTTAGAGGATGCCTGCTGATCTTTTCTGGACCAAGCTGCTGTTTCGGGAGGCATGGCCACCTCCCCCGGCAGTGGGATTCGTTTCCAGTGAATTTTCTTCCCGTAAAAAATTACGGAAATCCAATAAAGAAACCTGCGGGCGACCACTGAACGGGCAGCGGCCAAAAAGCTGACTTTGTGGACAAACGACCTTGGTTTATTCCAGGCGCAGCTATTGATACACAATGTACAGGCAAAAGTATTAGCCCCCGACACCCAGAAATTGAAACATTTATCCTGGTCCTGCAGCCATCTCTTGTAACCCCGGACAACCGTTTTTTCCGCGGGCAAGGCCTGGCAGGGACAATTGATCTCGCATAGTCGGCAGTTTTCGCAAAAATCCTGCACACCCATATCGACGGGTTTGTCCTCCAGGAGTTCCAGGTCGGTCGTCACCGCGGCCAGCCGGACGCGCGGGCCATATTTGGCATTGATGAGATAGCTGAACCTCCCCTGCTCGCCAAGGCCGGCATCCACCGCATGGGGAACATGCATAATTTGATCATTCCGCAAGTGGTGGGCCCGCGCCGCATAACCAAGCTGCCGGATATAGCCGGCTAGGGCACAGGCGACCTGGGCAACCTCATTATAGCTCTTGCCGATTTCTCCCAGGCTCCCGTTGTCCTTTTCGGTAAGGGCCGCTTTAATTACCGGGTAATTCATTTCCTTTCCGAGAACCACCACATATTTGTGCTTCAGCTCTATGGGCGTCGTAACTGCGGGCCCCACTTCCAGCTTAGATTCTTCATAGGAAAAACCTTCGCTGTAAGTAAAATCATCCTTGCGGGTTGTAATGCCTACTAAATCAGCTCCCAGATATCGGGCTTTCCTTTTTATTTCTTTGGTCATCTCCTCAGCAAAAAAGGCCTCTCTTTTATTTGGATTTACCTTTCCCTCCACCTGGTATCTCAGCTCCATAACAAGTGTCCAAAAAAGGCCCCCGAAGGGATCTTGGCTCTGCAGGGCCCACCTGTTTCTCGCTGCCTCAAGACCGTACCCACCCACATGGGCGATACTGAAGGCTGTATCTTTCTGGTTAAACTTTTCTGCTTTCCCCTCCGCCATCCCTTTTGTGCCCAAAAGGGCTTGGGGATTTCGACCCAAGGGGATGAACATCAAGATCGTAAACGCAGCGAACCCCACCCCAACGATAAGCTGAATACCCTGAGCTATCCCGTTTGATAAGTGTCCTGCCCCTTTGGCCCAAGTAAGAGCGCTGAGGGCCCCCGCCAGAACCAGGAAAGTTATCATCCCCAGGATCGCGGCCCGAATACACTTTTCTTTGAAGGAAGCGACGGCAAACCACAAGGAAAAGACGGTGTAAAAAGAAATCAAGGGGAAAAGAAAATAGAACATTTTTCTCCCTTTAGGAAGTTGCCTTGCAGGAGATTTTAATTTCAGGTCATGGTGAGGGTTTTCATCTTATTCTCCCGGACCAAATAAGGCTTCCTTCTGTGATCTCCGAGAATACCGGCTCTCGCTTGCATGAAGGGCCGTCCATTAAAGTCGGGAGTTGATTCTTATGCTTCGTAATAAAGATTCATCTCATAGGGATGGGGCCGATTGCGTACTTCATAATAGTCTTTCATCTTCCGCTCGATCCACGTCTCGATAATGTCCGGGCTGAAGACCCCTCCGGCGAGCAAGTACTGATGATCTTTTGCCAGAGCCTCCAGGGCTTCTTTTAGGGAGGAAGGCAAGGGCTTGATATGGCCCTTGATCTCCTTATTGGCCTTGTCGATGTCCACATCAAAAGGCCCAAAGCCTGCCTCTGTGGGGTCGATCTCCTTGCGGATGCCGTCGATGCCGGCCATCAAGATGGCACTCATAGCCAGGTAGATATTGCCGGTGGCGTCCGGAGGCCGGTACTCGAAGGTTTTGTCGTGGGGGGCAATGCCATATTTGGGGATCCGGATGGCGGCGCTGCGGTTGGCCAAAGAAAAGAATAGGTTCACCGGCGCTTCAAATCCCGGCACGAGTCGTTTGAAGGAGTTGGTGCTGGGATTGGTCAAGGCGGTGAGGCTGGGGCCGTGGCTCAAAACGCCACCGATATAATACAGGGCCATTTTGCTGAGACCGGCATATCCCGAAGAATCGAAAAAAAGTGGCTCTCCGTTCTTGAACAATTTTTGGTGCATGTGCATCCCGCTGCCGGCCTCTCCATAAAGGGGCTTGGGCATAAAAGTCACGGTCCGCTTGCGCCTCTGAGCGATCACCTTGATTACGTACTTGATCCACATGGCGTGGTCGGCTGCCTCCACCAGGGGGTAGAAAAGGACCTCTATCTCCGATTGGCCGGGCCCTCCGACCTCGTGATGGTGATAGCGAACCTTAATGCCGCTCTCTTCGATTATTTTGACCATCTCCGAGCGAATGTTGAACATGATGTCCAGCGGAGGAATGGCATGGTATCCCCCTTTGCGGGGAATTTTATGGCCCAGGTTTTGTTCATGCTCCATCCCGGAGTTCCAGTCCGCCTCCTCAGAATCGATGATGTACCGGGCCATGTTGATGTCCGACTGGTAATTGATGCTGTCGAAGATGTAAAATTCGAATTCCGGGCTCCACTCGCTTTCATCGGCCATGCCGCTCTCTTTCAAGAATTTTTCCGCTCTTCTGGCAATTCCTCGCGGGTCGCGGGGAGAAATTTCCTTGGTATCGGCTTCCGCTGCTTCGCAAAGAATGCTTATCGTTTTTACCTCCCAGAAGGGATCAGGTCTGGCTGTCTCCGGGTCAGGGATCAGGACCATGTCACCGGCCTCGACAGTCTTGAAGCCGACGCTGGAACCATCGAAGGCTACGCCCCGAGAGAAGGTCTCCTCCGAAAAGATGGCGGCCGGGATGGTGAGGTGGTGCCACTGGCCGAAAAGGTCGATGAACTTCAGGTCGATCATTTCCACCTGGTGATCTTTGACAGATCGGAGCAGCTTTTCAATCTTTTCATTCAATTTTCCCTTACCTCCCAAGAATGGTTTGTCACCCGGGATCCATGTTTCTTTCCAGGGTGCATGTTTCTAAGAAGGATTACGCCCTGACGTGCGTTTTAATCGTAGCGCATGGATAGCGTCCTTTTTGGCATACCCCGCCATGGTGCTGATGGAATTGGGTATGCTCCGTATCGAGCTGATGCCGAAAAAAATAATGCCGATTGCAGACGCGACAGTAGCCTCTTAAGTAGAGCGATTGGGAATCTGCTTCAGGGTGTCTGGGTTTTTTTTCTTCAGGATCTTTCATGGCCAACCATCCCCTCCCGGGAAAAGGTCCCCCCCCGCTGCCGTTGTGCTTTTCATTCTTTCTTGAGAATAGACCTCGCCCCTGGCGATTTACTATTCTTCTTTCGGCCGGGTATACCGCTGGTCCGGGTCCAACTCCCGCAATAGGCGCAGCTCTTCCTCGGTCGGGGGGTTGGTGTACTGGATCTTATCAGGAATAAGGAGATTGAAACCGGTCCGCTCTTTGACCTCTTCGACGGTCGCCCCTGGATGAAGGGTTTCCAGGCGCATTCTGCGGGTCTTTTCATCAAACCCAAAGATCCCCAGGTGGGTGATCACCTTATAGGCCCCGCCCACGGTCAATCCGGCCTTTTCCCGGCTATCCCCGCCCTGCAGGTACCCGGGGGTAGTGATAAAATCCACCTTGGCCACAAAACGCTTTTTCTCGTGGTGCATGGCTACCAGAATCTTGGAGGCCAAGCTGGCAATGTCATTGGCTCCACCCGTTCCGGGCAGCCTCACTTTCGGGTTGTCCGCATCGCCAATGAACGAGCTGTTCAGGTTTCCGTACTGGTCGATCTGCGCCCCCCCCAGAAAACCATAATCTACGTATCCTCTTTGCTGCAAAAGCAGGATGTCGGTGATCGAAAGAAGCATGTTCGCCCGGCGAGCCGCCCTCTGCTCGTTGGTGGAGGGGGGCATTTTGCCGATCTCCACCTGGGGTCCGATCACGCCCCCTTCAAAAAGGATGGTGAGCCGGGGAGCATGCATCTTCTGGGCCAGGATACAGGAGATCAGCGGCATGCCTGCGCCCCCAAAGACGATCTTCCCGTCCTCAAGAAACCTGGCGCTCATGATGCAAACCAACTCAGCGGTATTATAATTTGGATTAGTCATTGTAAACTCTCCTTCCCATGACCATCGCTTGCAGGATGTTTTTGAATCCGGTCATTTCCAGGTAATCATTCCAGGACTCCGGACCGAAGACAAATTTGTCCAGATATTCCTTCACCCCTTCCGGCCCCTTGCCCATCATCAGCTTCACGTAGAAATCCATGTGTTGGAAGTCCGGCTCGTACTCCCCGTAACATTCATGGGGCAGGCAGCCGAAGGGAACCTCCACCACCGCATCCACGCAGAAGAAGGGAATTTTGGTATGGTCGGGGCTCCGGCGAACCTGTTCATTGCTGATAATCCGCTCCGTGGTGACGATGACTTTGTTGGCCGCCAGGGCAATGTCCTGATCCATAAAAGGAAGCCCCTCACTCTGGACGTTGCCGTAGGGATCGCAGCGCTGCGTATGCAGGATGGCCACCTCTGGGTTGAGGGCCGGTATCAAAGCGAGCTTATCTCCGGTGTAAGGACAAGACATCTCCTTGATATCGGACAATCGGGGGAAGATATCTGAACCCAGCATGGATCTGGCCGGGAGGAAGGGGATCCCCATGGCTCCGGCCCGGAAACGCAGTCCCAGGGTCATATGGCTCCATTCCTCGAATACGGCCAGCTTTTTTTCCGTGTAATGGCGCATCACCCGGGATACCCCCCAGGTGACCCCCGGGCTGAACCAGCTGGTGATCACGTGTTTCGTGGCCCCGGCCACCAGAAGAAGATCTCCCTCCGTAGAGGTAATGCTGCGGCAATACACGAGATCCTTTTTCTTCTGCCGGATCATCTCCCAGATCACGGCCATGGGCGTTCGGGAATAATGGCAGCCCCCGGCGGCAATCTGATCCCCATCTTGGATCAAACCAACTGCCTCCTTCAGGGACATCACCTTCTCCCGCAGCCCCCGATCCTTATGGTCGATTGCTTCTCGCAATTCTTTGTAGGGTTTCATCATAAATTTTATCCTCCGCTGGAATGATCGCGCGAATCGCCCGCAATAAATCTCGTAGGCCGGAAAGGCAAAGAGATTTCCGGAATACGAGATCTATCGCCTTGTTCTTTAGAGAAAATTTTGTAAGGGCGTAGGGCCTTACGGCTCTAAAAAGATTTTTTAGAGATCTCCCCGAAATTAGATAGAAAATACCTTTAAATTCCCCTGCCCCCCCTTATCAAAGGGGGGGCGGGGGAATTTTCCACGCCTAAGCGGAATTCGCGGGTAACGAACTCGGCATAGGGAATTACTTGGCCACTTCGAATTTGCCCCCTTCGACCATCAGGGTCTTAACGCCGCCGGTTCCATCCCCGACATTATCCATGGTCGTGACCCCGGAAATCCCCGGATAATTTTTTAGCTTAGCCCAGCCATTGCGGATCTTCACCCGGTCTTTTTCCAGATCGCCCGGCTTGTTGGTTACGCCTCCCTCTTCAATGATTTTCTTGATGATGTACATGTTATCGTAGGAACGCAGGCCCCCGTAAGTCGGGTCTTTTCCGGCGGGAGAACGCTTCTTGAACTCGCTCACGAATTTTATGACCCGGGGGTCTGGATTCCCCTGAACCCAGGCGGCAGTAGATCCGACATAGCCCTCCACGGCCTTGCCCCCGATGTCAATCAAGCCCGGCGTGCTGTTGCAGGCTCCTCCCAGGAGCGGAGCGTTTACCCCTTGCCGGCGGGCTTCGATGGCAATCTTCGCCCCCGCTTCGTAGCAGCTGCCCACGCCAATCCCGTCTGGGTTGAGGGCCTTAATCTCGGTCATGAAAGGAGCAAAATCCATGGTCTGGGTTTGGAAGGAAAACATCTTTAGTAGCTTAATCCCGTATTTCTCGAAAAGTTCGGGCATGATATTCTTTCCCTCACTGGTCGAGACGGCGTCCTCCGAATTGTACAAAACCACCGCGGTCTTGATCTTGTATTTTTCTTTCCAGATCTGCACTGCGGGTTCCAGCTGCTTATCGCTGGTCAGGGTATTCCGGAACCCCCACCCTTTGCTCATGGCCGAGAGGCCGGGCTTGGAAGAGCAGAAGGAGATCAAAACCAATTTGATCCTTTCGAGCTTGGGAAACATCACTTCCACCGTCGAGCTCTGGCAGGGGCCGTTGACCACGAGCACTTTGTCTTGTTTGGCCAGCTTTTCCAAAAGAGGAATGGCCGGTGCGCCCTTGCATTCATCGTCGTACCAGACGATCTCGATGGGCAGGCCACCGATGCCCCCGGCTGCGTTGATCTCCTCCGCAGCGATCTCCGCGCCGATCTTGCCATTCATGCCCCACTCGGCACAAACCCCGGAAACTCCAAACAGGCCGCCGATCTTGACCGTTTTGCCGGCCAGCTTGGGGGCGGCCTGAGCAGGCGTAAAAGAAAACACGCCCGCCCAGACAAAGACAACCAACAACAGGAAAATAAAATATCTCTTTTTCATCAATCCCTCCTCTACGAGTTCTCTGCTCTCGGCTATTGGTTTCCATCCATCACTTTATCGTTCAAGCATCCACCAGCCCCACCATTCAATCCCTTTCATCACCTCCTTCTCCCTTTTTAAGGCCACCCAAAACAACCTGCCCGCTTTTCTTCCCGTTTCCCGTCAATCGGCGCGGGCGCGGGCACCCTTTCCCAGGTAGGCCCTTTGCAACTCTTCATTGTCCCTCAAGGCCTGCGGCTTCCCCTGAAGGACGACTCGTCCGGTCTCGAGAACATATCCGCGATCCGCCAGGTCCAGAGCCTGGTTGGCGTTCTGTTCGACCAAGAGGATCGTGTACCCCTCTTTCTCCCGGAAATCGCGGATGGATTCAAAAATGAATTGCACGAAAGTCGGAGAAAGGCCCAGCGAGGGCTCATCCAGCAGGAGCATTTTGGGGTTGGCCATCAAGGCCCGGCCAATGGCGAGCATCTGCTGTTCGCCCCCGGAGAGGGTTCCCGCATTCTGACGCAACCTCTCCTGAAGCCGGGGAAACTTCTCAAAGACCCATTTCATATCGCGGGCAATGCCCTCTCTATCAGAACGCAGATATGTGCCCATTTCCAGGTTCTCTCTTACCGTCATCCGGGACAGAATCCCCCGTCCTTCCTGGACGTGGATGATCCCCAAGCTGACAATGGCATGAGGTTTTCGGCCATCGATCCTCTGTCCTTGGAAAAAAATGTGTCCCTTCGTCGGCTTCAGGGCTCCCGATATGGTTCGCAAGAGGGTCGACTTCCCAGCCCCGTTCGCCCCCAGAAGGACGACGATCTCACCCTGTTCGACAACCAAGTCCACGTCCTGGACCGCCTGAGACTTTCCATATCCGGAGGATACGGCTTCGAGAGAAAGCATGTTCAGTTTCCCCGTTTCTTACCCAGGTAGGCCTCGATCACCGCCGGGTTTTCCTGCACCTCAAAGGGATTTCCCTCAACGATCTTTTCCCCGAAATTCAGGACCGATATGATCTCGGATATTCCCATCACCAGTTCCATATTATGCTCGATCAGCAGAATGGTCTTACCCATTCTATTGATTTTGGTGATCAGGTCGTCCAGATCCGTGGTTTCCTTGGGATTCATCCCAGCCGCCGGTTCATCCAGAAGAAGCAGATCGGGCTCCAGGGTAAGCGCCCGGGCGATTTCCACCAGCCTCTGCTCGGCGTGGGGGAGGTTGGAGGCCATTTGCTCCGCTTTATGACTTAGGCCCACGAACTCCAGCCACCGCCAAGCGTTCTCGCGGGTATGCTTCTCCTCTTCCAGCTCCCCGAGGGAGAACTTTAAAAAGGTCTTCAGAAGACCCGCCTTGGTTTTGCAATGCCGCCCTATCATGACATTTTCCAGCACGGTCATAGAGTGGAAAAGGCGGACGATCTGGAAGGTGCGGCCGATTCCGAGCTCGGCGCGTAGATGGGGTTTCAGGTCCTTCAGCCGCTTCCCCTTGTAGTAAATCTCTCCGTTGGTTAGATCGTACATACCGCTGATCAGATTGAATAGGGTCGTCTTCCCTGCGCCGTTGGGGCCGATGATGGCATGGATCTTCCCTTCTTCGACATCGATCGAGATGTGATGGAGAGCGGAAAAGCCTCCGAACGTTTTTCCCACATCCTGTATTTCCAGGATCATCCTTCCGTCCAAACTCCCCCTCACCGACTAAAATCCCATCGGGTAAAGATAAATTTTCATTATTTCAGATAAGATTAAGATTGAAGAATCTCCATCTTCATTCTGCACTCGGCACTCGGCACTCCGCAATTTCCCAAAGTCCTAACGGCCTTTCTTAAAAAGCCTCTTCACGCCTTCCACCGTCTCTAATTTAATGATCCCCTCGGGCCGGACAATCATCATGACGATTAGGAGAACCCCGTAAAGCTCCATCCGCCAGTTTTGGATCATACGGAAGAATTCGGGCATGAAGGTCAGGGCGAATGCCCCAAAGATGGGACCCCAAAAGATCTGGATCCCGCCGAAGATGGTGAAGACGATAAATTCCACGCCGTGCATGACGCCAAACATGAGGGGCTCGATATACTCCTGGTAGTGGGCCAGAATTCCCCCCCCGATCCCGGCGATGAAAGCCCCACCAGAGAAGGCTTTCAGTTTGGCCGAGGTGATATTCACTCCGGTGATCTCCGCCGCGGTTTCATCGTTGCCGATGGCCTGAAAGGCTCTGCCCATCCGGGACTTGCGGAGCCGGCTGAAAAAGATAATCAGGATGAAAACCACGCCGTAAGCGTAGAAGATTGTGTACGGCTGGTAGGGAATTCCCGGAAAGCCGGCTGCCGCTCCGACGTAATCAAGGTTGATGAAGATGACGCGGACGATCTCGCCGAAACCCAGGGTCAGAAGGAGAAGGTAGATTCCTTTGATGCGCAGGGCGGGCAGGCCCAGGATAAAGCCAACGATTCCGGCCATGACCCCGCCGATCAGTAAGGCGGGGACATAAGGAATTCCCCATTTCACCGTGCACGCCGCCGCCCCATAGGCCCCGATAGCCATGAATCCCGCCTGCCCCAGGGAGATCTGTCCGGTAATGAATGGCAGATAGAAGCTGAGGGCCATGATGATCG
>Ga0256868_10002048_pt1 | contig 10606 bp, 10 predicted proteins | sample RVTome_13_FD_187341 | JGI IMG/M metagenome (GOLD analysis project Ga0256868, IMG submission 187341) | Soil microbial communities from uranium-contaminated site in the Upper Colorado River Basin, Wyoming, United States - RVT92D227 HiSeq ... | reverse complement strand
CGAGGTAGTCCTTGTGCTTGGCCAAAGTCTTCAGCGCGTCGAGAAGAGCGGGATGGGCCCTCGCCCTCATCTCTACGAGCTCCCAAATCGAGTTCTCGTGTATCGCGCTCCGGACGTTGCGGAGCTCCCCGAGGCAGACGTTGAGGTTATGCTCGGCGATCATCTTCGTGCGCTCCTCGCGAGGCCTTTCAAGCAGGTCCTTGACCGAAGTGCGCGAGCAAGCTGGACAATGGCAGGGCAAGTCGTGTAGATCTCTCAGGAACTTCGTCCCGGTGGGGAACATCATCCGTTCTTCTCTTGCGTACTTGGCGTATGAGGCGGAATCGAACATGTCGCATCCCAGCAGGACGGCCAACGGAAACACCATGGGATGACCGGCACCGAAGAGATGGACTGGCCTGGAGGGGTTCAACCCCTTCTTGGAAGCGACGATGATGTTCGCGATGTCAGCGAACCTGTAGCTCTCGAGGAGCGGGACGACGCCTCCGATTGGATGGACCTGGATGTCCAGGGCCGACAGTTCGCTGGCGCATCTCTGTCTCAGCTCGGGATATGTGCCTCCCTGGACTGTGCCTGCAAGAAGCATCTCCCCTCTGAGCGGCGACGCGGTCCTTGCTCTGCGCACGGTCTCATCGACGGCCTTCTCGGTCTGCTCCAGGGTGAACCCAGGTTCAGAGAAGATGTCGAGTATGGTCCCGATGTCGGATCCGATGGCCGCCTGGAACTTGACGATCTCGTCGGGGTCGACCTTCACATCGCCGTAGACAAAGTCCTGGAACGTGCCGCTGTCGGTCATCACGGGGCCGTCGAAACCGAGCATCGCGTGTATGCCATCCGCCAGCGCTTTCTCCCTCAGCTGCTCGGTTCTACGGATTATGTACGAGTTCGTGATGAGCATCTGGACCCCGAATCTCTCTTTCATCTCCGCCGGGGTGATTGTCAGGAAATTCGGGTTGACCACGGGCAAGAGCGCGGGCGTAGTCACCTTGCCGTGTTTTGTGGTCAGCTCGCATATCCTCGCGAGGCCGTCTCGCTCTCTGAGCTCGAACATCCGATGGTGTGTAACGTATGTACACTAATTATGGTTTCACAGGTCACCGGGCACGTTCCATCGAACGCCCGTGCCAACAAACAATTAAATACGCTCCAGCTTCTGTTCGTCGGTCGAGGACGATGAGCAGCATACTCCAGGTGGTCGCGGGCTTGGCCATCATCTTCTTCCTGCCAGGGTTCATGCTCATCAACATGATGTTCCCGAGAAGGGGTGAGTTGGACCCCGAGTACGACCTCATCTACAGGTGCGCTCTGGGTATGGGCACGAGCGTCGTGATCGCGATCCTAGCGGGCTTCGCGCTCAACGCAATCAGCACCGAGGAACAGGGCTATGTGACAGCGGGACCTCTGTGGACCGTGCTGATTTCGCTCACCGGTGTCTTTGCCATTCTTGGCTGGTTCAGAGGCGCGTATCCGAGGCTGGGTTACATTCATCCGGTGCTGTACAGGATTCCGACGCATAAGGGCGAACCCCGAACGATCGGGAACGATTTCGCCAAGAAACGACGCCTCGAATCATTGGTCATTGAGCGCGAGCGGCTACTGAAGGACGTCGAGAAGTACACCGAGCGTTCGGCGACTTCAAATCCCCAGAGGAAGCTCTACTACCGGAAGGTGGCCGAGAACACCAGGGAGAGGATCTCCGAGGTCAACGACGAGCTCAAGAAGCTCGGAAGGGAGGCGCGTTGAATGGGGCCGAGGAAAGGAGAGATGGAATACAAGCTGGTGGTCGTCGTCAGGGACGACCTGAAGATGTCCGGGGGCAAGCTGGCGGCTCAAGTCGCCCATGCAGCAGTCACATGTGCGCTGGAGGCCAAGGCGAGGAAGACGAAGTGGTTCTCTGCATGGTACGCTGAGGGCCAGAGAAAGGTAGTGCTCAGGGCAAGAGACCTAGAGGAGCTGCGAATTCTCAACGATAAGGCTTCCCGGGCCGGCCTTCCGAGGACGTTGATCACGGACGCGGGGCTCACGGAGCTGCCCCCGAACACGACGACATGCTTGGGTATAGGTCCAGCCCCGGAAGGCGAAATCGACCAGATCACCGGCCATCTCCCGCTCGCGTGAGGGTGAGATGAAAGCTCAGATCAGGGTGCTGGGAATAGACGACTCTCCGTTCAAATTCGGAGACGAGCAGGCCATCGTCGTTGGAGCCTTGGTACGCGCCCCGAACTACCTCGAGGGTGTCATGAAGACCGAAGTCACGGTCGACGGCGCCGACTCAACTGAGAGGCTGGTTGAGTTGGTCTCGAAGTCCAGATACAGGGATCAAGTCAAGGCGGTGATGCTCGACGGGATCGCGCTAGCGGGGTTCAACGTCGTCGACATCCAGAGCCTCTTTGATGAGTTGCGTATCCCCATCATCACCGTTACCAGGGACAGGCCAGATCTGGAGAAGATGAAATCGGCCCTCAAAGGACACTTCGAGGATTGGCAGCGCAGGTACTCGCTGATCTCAGGCCTCGACCTGAGGCCGATGACCACCGAGCACAAGCCATTGTATGCGTGCGCGCTCGGGATTCCCTGGGGCGAGGCAGTCGAGCTCGTTAGGACGACGACCGTTCGAGGGGTGGTACCCGAGCCCGTGCGAATGGCTCATCTCATCGCGTCCGCATTGGTACGGGGTGAGTCTTACGGCCGCTCTTGACATATGGGGGTTGAGCGCGTCGCATGCTTGAGGAGTGGTGGGCAAGATGATCAGGAACCTATTCACCAAGCGGGACCACAGGAGCATCCCTGGGATCACCAGGGAACAGGCCATGCAAGCGGCATCCTGGTATTGGAGGAATAGGCAGTTCGGGATCGCATTCACGTCCGCGTACAGCCTCAGAGGTGAGCAATTCTACTCGAAGCTCGGCCTAAGGCAGTCTGTCGATGTCTGGGCCACCGACGAGAGTTCCGCAGTGGGAGTAGACGTCAGCTTCTCGGCGGAGCTCACAGACCAGGGAGCAGCCGTGGGCGTCGTCGGCGCGGTGCTCCTACTGCCGGTCACAGTCGCGGTCGGAGCGATATCATACATAGAATACGAGAACGATGCGCAGAGGCAGTTGAACGATTTCTGGTCATACATCTACAACTTCCAGAAGAATCCGGCCCCACCGAGTTCTCCTTCACCGCCCCCAAGCTGGGCTCAGGGACAGCCTCCTCAGCCGGTCGCGCAGCCTGCCCCGAGGAACTGCCAATCGTGCGGCGCTCCGCTCGATACGGATTCGAAGTTCTGCAAGCACTGCGGCACAAAGGCCGCGTAGCCGATATCTGGCCCTCTGGCATGCCCTCCGGTACAAGCGTAAGTTTTAATAGGGCGACGAGTTTGTAGGGCATACTTCGCTGGAAAAGGTGAATGATTGCCTAGAGGACTGTATACAGCCAGGAGACTGAGCCTGAACCGACAGAAGCACCGGTGGAGCGACAGGTATTACAAGCGCCGGACACAGCATTTGAAGGAGAAGTCCGACCCCTTGGAGGGCTCTGCCCAGGCCAAGGGCGTGGTGCTCGAGAAGGTCGGGATAGAGGCGAAGCAGCCCAACTCGGCGATCAGGAAGTGCGTCAAGATCCAGCTCATCAAGAACGGCAGGCAGATCACGGCCTTCGCAGTCGGCGACGGTGCGATCAACTTCATAGATGAGCACGACGAGGTGCTCGTCGAGGGCATCGGGGGCAGAATGGGTAGATCCTACGGAGACATCCCCGGCGTCAGATACAAGGTCATCAAGGTCAACAACGTCTCCCTTGACGAACTCGTGAAGGGCAGAAAGGAGAAGCCCGTCAGGTGAAGTTCATGGAAGAAGGCAATCCAACTCAACAGGAGGTTAAGGCTCAGGAGCCGGCACCATCGGCCCCGCAGGCAGCTGCTGCACCGCCTCAAACAGCCGAGCCGGCGCAGGCACCTGTGCCTCAGCCATCCGCATCACCAGAGCCTCCCGCGGAGCCGCCGCCCCAGGAGGTCAGAGCACCGAAGACGAGCGGAGTCCTCCTCTTCGGCAAGTTCGATGTGTCCACTGTGACACTTAGGGACGCTGGCATGGCAAGGTACGTAGACATATCGGGCGTCGCTGTCCCTCACACAGGCGGCAGGCACACCAACAAACCTTTCGCCAAGGCCAAGATGAGCATCGTCGAGCGCCTGATCAACAACATGATGCGGACGGAGAACTTCACGGGCAAGAAGCTGAAGTCCTACAAGGCCGTCGAGAGGTCCTTCGAGATCATCCAGAACAAGGTCAAGATGAACCCACTCCAGGCGTTTGTGGACGCTCTTCAGAACGCGGCCCCGAGAGAAGAGGTCACGCGGCTCCAGTACGGAGGCATCTCGGTCCCGAAGGCGGTCGACGTCGCACCGGCAAGGCGGGTTGACCTCGCATTGAGGTACATCTGCACGGGCGCGCTCGATCAGTCTCACAAGAGCAAGAAGCCCATCGAGGAGTGTCTCGCGGACGAGATCATCTCTGCGGCCAGGAACGACGTCAACTGCTATTCGGTCGCGAAGAAGGAAGAGGTCGAGAGAGTGTCCGCTTCAGCACGCTGATCGGCCCGAAACCGCTTATCCATTGTTTGCTTTCATCTGAGTACATGCTGGACCCATGGTGAGCTTATGGGAAGAAAAGAAGACAACATCAAGAAGGCACAGGCCCTGATGAGAAGGCCGGAATTCATCCGGAACATTGGTACAGCTGCGCACATCGACCACGGCAAGACGACGCTCTCCGACAACCTGATCGCAGGCGCGGGCATGATGTCTGAGGACCTCGCCGGCAAGCAGCTGCTTCTCGATTACGACGAGCAGGAGCAGGCCAGGGGGATCACCATCAACGCAGCCAGCGCATCGATGGTCTACGACTTCAAGGGCAAGGAGTACCTGATCAACCTCATCGACACGCCGGGCCACGTGGACTTCGGCGGCGATGTGACGAGGGCGATGAGAGCAATAGACGGCGTCATAATCCTCTGCTGTGCGGTCGAGGGCATCATGCCCCAGACCGAGACGGTCATCAGGCAGGCCATCAAGGAGAGGGTCCACCCGATCCTGTTCGTCAACAAGGTCGACAGGCTGATCAATGAACTCCAGGTGACGCCTGAGGTGATGCAACAGCGCCTGGCGAACATAGTGAACGAGGTCAACGAGAAGATCACGAAGTTGCTGCCCCCCGAGTTGAAAGACTCATGGGCTCTGAAGGTCGAGACGGGCAACGTGATATTCGGCTCCGCGTTCAACAACTGGGCCATCTCAGTCCCGTTCATGAAGAAGAGCAACATCAACTTCAAGACGGTCTACGAGCACTGCAAGAACAACGACCAGAAGGCGCTGTCCAAGAAGGCCCCGCTCCACGAGGTCCTCCTGTCGTCCGTGATTCTGCACCTGCCAAACCCTCTGGAGGCGCAGAAGCTCAGAATACCGATCATCTGGCACGGAGACCCGGAGTCGGCCTACGGGAAGTCGATGCTGACATGCAACCCCGACGGCCCGGTCGCGTTCATGGTCACGAAGATCATCGTCGACCCTCACGCGGGTGAGGTCGCCGTTGGCAGGCTGTTCAGCGGCAAGATTGTCAAGGGGCAGGAGCTCTGGATATCAGGCATGCCCAACGCGAATAGGGCGCAGCTGGTGTCGCTCACCGTAGGTGCGGACAGGATCCCGGTCGATGAGATCGACGCGGGGAACGTCGTCGCGGTGTCCGGCCTCAAGGATGCAATAGCGGGTTCATCGGTTTCCAGCGACCCGGAGATGGCGCCTTTCGAGAGGATGGTCCACTACTCAGACCCAGTCGTCACGGTCGCGATCGAGGCGAAGCACACGAAGGACCTTCCGAAGCTGGTCGAGGTTCTCAGGACGGTCGCGAAGGCGGACCCGTCCATCCAGGTCGAGATCAACCAGGAGACAGGCGAACACCTGATGTCCGGCATGGGTGAACTGCACCTCGAGATCACCAACTACAGGATCGTCAACGAGCACAAGGTCGAGATCAAGACCTCCACGCCCATCGTAGTGTTCAGGGAGTGCGTTGGCGGCAAGGGGGGGCCGTTCGAGGGCAAATCCCCGAACAAGCACAACAGGTTCTACATCGAGGTCGAGCCCCTCGAGCCGGGTGTCGTCCAGGCCATCAAGAGCGGCGACATCGACACCGAGGCGAAAATCAAGGACGTCAAGGCATTCGCCAAGAAGCTCCAGGAACTGGGTATGGACAAGGACCACGCCAAAGGCGCTGTCGGGTTCGTGGGGACGAACATCCTCCTCGACACAACCAAGGGCATCCAGTATCTGCACGAGACGATGGAGCTTGTTAAGGAGTCCTTCGACGAGGCTATGAACAAGGGCCCGCTCGCGGCCGAGAAGTGCATGGCGATGAAGGTCATGCTCGTGGACGCCAAGCTCCACGAGGACAGCATACACAGGGGCCCCGCACAGGTCATACCCGCGGCGCGGTCCGCCATATACGGTGCGATGTGCCAGGGCGGAAGGGTTCTGTACGAGCCCATCACCAAGGTGTTCATCAACATCCCGCAAGACCTGATGGGCAACGCCATCCGTGAGATACAGCAGAGGCGGGGAGTCATCGAGGACATGAAGCAGGAAGGCGAGATGGCGGTCGTAGAGGGCAAGTGCCCAATCGCCGAGATGTTCGGCTTCGCGGCGTCGATCAGGAGCGCCACGAGCGGGCGCGCGCTGTGGTCCACTGAGAACTCAGGCTTCGAACAGATGCCACGCGAGGTGCAGGAGAAGATCGTCCCGCAGATAAGGCAGAGGAAAGGCCTCAAGCCGGACCCGTATGACGCGTCGTACTACGCCGGCTAGATGGCATGGCCATACGTGCAAATTACGAGGCAAAAAGACTAATATACCAAGAGCATCATGCTCGAAGAGAAGACATTGGAGGCCAGAAAATGGCAGAGAAACCACACTTGAACTTGGTGTTCATCGGACACGTCGACCACGGAAAGTCCACCACTGTCGGCCGGCTGCTCCTTGACACGGGACACATCGAGCCCCACGTCATCGAGAAGTACCGGAAGGAGGCCGAGCAGAAGGGCAAGGCGACTTTCGAGTTCGCATGGGTCATGGATGGACTCAAGGAAGAGCGGGAGAGGGGCCTTACCATCGATGTGGCTCACAAGAGGTTCAACACCCAGAAGTTCTACTTCACCATCATCGACGCGCCGGGCCACAGAGACTTCGTGAAGAACATGATCACCGGCACAAGCCAGGCCGATGCCGCGGTCATCGTATGCTCGGCCATCGAGGGACCACAGGCCCAGACCAGGGAGCACATATTCCTGGCCAGGACGCTGGGTGTCCCGCAGGTCGTCATCGACATCAACAAGATGGACGCGGTCGGCTACTCGAAGGACAAGTACGAGGAGGCCAAGAAGGGCGTCACCGAACTCCTGAAGACCGTCGGGTACAAGGTCGATGAGGTGCCGTTCATCCCAGCGAGCGGGTACAAGGGCGACAACATCGCGAAGCCGTCCGAGAACATGCCCTGGTACAAGGGCCCGACGCTGGTCCAGGCGCTGGACGCGCTGAAGGAGCCCCCGAAGTCGACCGACAAGCCGCTCAGGCTGCCGGTCCAGGACGTCTACACGATCACCGGCGTCGGCACTGTCCCAGTGGGCAGGGTCGAGACCGGCGTGCTGAAGCCCGAGATGAAGATCATCTTCATGCCCGCTAACAAGGTGGGCGAGGTGAAGTCGATCGAGATGCACCACGAGACGCTGACACAGGCAACCCCGGGTGACAACGTCGGCTTCAACGTCAGGGGCATCGCGAAGACGGACGTCAAGAGGGGCGACGTGGCCGGTCCGGTGGACAACCCTCCGACGGTTGCGAAGACCTTCACGGCCCAGATCATGGTCCTGAACCACCCGAGCGTGATCACAGTCGGGTACACGCCAGTGTTCCACTGCCACACGGCTCAGGTCGCATGCACGTTCCTTGAGCTGCAGAAGAAGCTCGACCCGAGGACCGGCGCAGTGAAGGAAGAGAACCCGCAGTTCCTCAAGACGGGCGATGCGGCGATCGTGAAGATCCAGCCTTCAAAGCCGCTGGCCATCGAGAAGGCGAAGGACTTCCCGCAGCTGGGAAGGTTTGCCATCAGGGACATGGGCCAGACGGTCGCGGCCGGAATGGTCATAGATGTCGAAAAGAAGGAAATGTAAACCCCTTTTCCAAATCCCTTATGTTTTGTTTGATGTGTTGAGGTTTTGAAGATGGTGCAGAGGGCCAGGATATCGCTGAGCGGCACGGACCCAAAGAAGGTCGACGGGGTGTGCAAGCAGATCAAGACGATCAGCGAGAAGACTGGCGTTGCCATCTCAGGACCGATACCGCTGCCCACCAAGCGCCTCATGGTCCCCTGCAGGAAGGGCCCGGACGGAGGCGGCTCGAGCACGATCGACAGATGGGAGATGCGCGTCCACAAGAGGCTCATAGACCTCGACGCGGACGAGCGCGCCCTCAGGCAGCTGATGAGGATACAGGTCCCGGACGGCGTCAACATCGAGATCGTCCTCAGATCCTGATCGCCCTTGAGACTACAGCGACTCTTTTGAACTGATTAAGTTCTATGCTTGCAACGTTCTTCGTGAGATTGAAATACTTCTGAGCAATCGTTTCCGTGCGTCCCTCGAGCCTGATTGTTGTTCGTTCATGTTGCGGCGCACAGGTTAAGTACGGGTTATGCTTAACGCCGTTAAGCAATTCCAGAGGAGGGATACTCGTGCAGAACGGAGGCAAGACGCAAGGATTCGAAACACTCGCGCTACACGCGGGCCAGAAGCCCGATCCCGCCACGAACGCGAGGGCCGTGCCCATCTACCAGACGACTTCGTACGTCTTCAACGACTCCGAGCATGCCGCGAACCTGTTCGCGCTGAAGGAGCTCGGAAACATCTACACGAGGATGATGAATCCCACGACCGATGTCTTCGAGAGGCGGGTCGCTGCCCTCGAGGGAGGGGTTGGCGCCCTAGGAGTCGCCTCAGGCCAGGCAGCGATAACTCTGGCGCTGTTGAACCTTGTGCGGCCTGGGGACGAGATAGTGTCCTCACTCAGCCTGTACGGTGGGACGTACAACCTCTTCACGAACACTTTCCCTAAGATTGGGATCAAGGTCAGGTTCGTTGACTCGACCGACCCGGACAACTTCCGCTCTGCGATCTCAGATCGCACGAAGGCGTTGTACGCGGAGTCCATAGGGAACCCCAGACTCGACACGCTCGATTTCAAAACGGTGTCCAGCATCGGTCACGAGAGCGGTGTCCCGCTGGTGATTGACAACACGCTCCCGACACCATACCTCGTGAGGCCATTCGACCACGGGGCCGATGTAGTCATCCATTCGGCCACGAAGTTCATCGGAGGACACGGCACGAGCATCGGCGGCGTGATCGTCGATTCCGGGCGGTTCGATTGGACACGGGGCAGATATCCGGATTTCACCACTCCCGACGCTTCGTACCACGGAATAGTCTACGCCGACGCCTTCAAAGAGCTGGCATACGTCGCCAAGGCGCGGGTCCAGCTCCTCCGGGATCTGGGGCCGGCGCTCAGCCCGTTCAATGCCTTCCTCTTCCTTCAGGGCCTTGAGACACTCCACCTGCGGATGGAGAGGCACAGCACGAACGCTCTCGAGGTGGCAAAGTTCCTGTCATCTCATAGGGGCGTGAGCTGGGTGAACTATCCGGGGCTCGAATCTCACCCACAGCATGAGACTGCCAGGAGGTACCATCACCGGGGCCTGTACGGCGGCATCCTCGGGTTCGGTATCAAAGGCGGAAGGGAGGCTGGCAGGAAGTTCATAGAGGGGCTCCAGCTGTTGTCTCACCTTGCGAACGTAGGGGACGCGAAGTCTCTGGCGATTCATCCGGCGAGCACGACGCACTCCCAACTCACTCCTGAGGAGCAGGTGCTGACGGGCGTCACAGATGATTTCGTCCGGCTCAGCGTCGGGCTCGAATCGGCAGACGATATCATCCAGGACATCGACCAAGCGCTCTCCAAATCTGTTCAGGGGTGATTCCGCTACCTGATGTACTCGCGGCGGGGAGTGATCGCGCATGAAGGAGGCCTCGGTCGGCATAGTCAAGCCCAAGCGCCATGTATTCGCGCAGCCTCCTGACGAGTTCAGACTGGAGTCAGGTCAAACCCTTGGGCCGATTAAGCTGGAGTACGAGACTTACGGGACGCTCAACAGCGAATCATCCAACGCCATCCTTGTATTCCATGCGCTCTCAGGGGACGCGCACGCAGCTGGATACCACCGACATAGCGATGAGAAGCCCGGCTGGTGGGACAACGCGATAGGACCTGGGAAGGCGTTTGATACAGACCGATATTTCGTCATCTGCTCGAACGTCATCGGTGGATGCAGGGGGTCCACAGGTCCGAGCTCTGTCGATCCTAGGACCGGGAAGCCGTACGGGACGAAGTTCCCATTGGTGACCGTGAAGGACATGGTCAGAGCGCAGGCCTCGCTTCTGGATCATCTGGACATCGGTCAGCTGCATGCTGCGGTTGGCGGCTCGATGGGAGGGTTCCAGGTGCTCGAGTTCGCCGTGTCCT
>Ga0256868_10002046_pt1 | contig 10607 bp, 11 predicted proteins | sample RVTome_13_FD_187341 | JGI IMG/M metagenome (GOLD analysis project Ga0256868, IMG submission 187341) | Soil microbial communities from uranium-contaminated site in the Upper Colorado River Basin, Wyoming, United States - RVT92D227 HiSeq ... | reverse complement strand
GGGATAGAAAGGAGGCAAGATGTAGCTATCAAGTAAAGAGAATCGGTAGGACATATAGGGGCATATGCCCCTAACAAGAGAATTTGGATAGGAAGGAGGGATATACCAAGGAGAACGCGATGGAAGAACGAAAAACCGAGTTAGAAAGTTCAATCGGGCTGTTGAGAAACGAACTTAGCGAATTAAGGGGCAAGTTGAGGACACTGCTGTGGTTTCAAATAGGAAGCTTGGTAATACTAATAGCAGTTATCATCATCACTTGGCTTTTTCCCCATTTCTCATTCGGGGGAGGGGGGATACCAAACATACCACAGATCCCGTAGCACCACCTCGCGAGCCGTCGGAACTGCGGCGGCCAGTGTCCTTAACATATTGGCTTTCTGTTGAACCGGTTGACATTGAACAAAACCGAGGATTGTTGGGTAACAGAACAGGCAAATGTGCAATTTCACAGTCAGCTACGTACCTTAAGATGAACATGAGATGAAATGGCGCATTTATATACTCTTTCTGACATTCACTTCCAGTTCATGGTGGGTTCATGTTGCTGTGATAAGCTGGATTTGTACTGATGAGGACTAACCGGAAAAGGAAATGAGATGCATCTATCAAGGAAAGAAGGCCGATATAGCATCCGAGAAGGAAACATATCCCCATCAGTAGAAAAATAGAAAGGAGGTGATATGACAATGAAGAAACGTAAGTGGGTCATTCCAGTTGTGGTGGCGTCTGTACTGCTCATCGGAGGTATAACTGGAGGGTTAGTTGTTGCTGCAAACAATAGCTCAAGCAGTACTACTGCAGGGAACCAAACCCAGGCTACCGATCGATACCAGGCGCTTCTGGACAGAGCTTGCGCCATCTACGAAGAAAAGACAGGTGTAGCTGTCGACTCAGGGCAACTAAAGGCTGCTCTGGAGCAGGCTCGAAGTGAGATGCAGGATGAAGCTCTGCAAAACTGGCTGCAAAACCTCGTAGACAAGGGCAAGATAACTCAGGAAGAAGCTGACCAATACCTGGAATGGTGGCAGTCCCGGCCTGACATCGAATTACCATTACCAGGGCTTGGAGGACAGGGTCATGGGGGTGGCATGATGTGGGGCAGAGGTTTTCAGCCTTGGGGTGGTTCAGGTTGTGGTCCTGATACTTCCGGTGAAGCAGGCGGTTGATAAGCCAGTGGAGCAGAATTTGTCTGGAGAGGGAGTGGGTCTTCCCCCCTCTCCTTGGCACGGAGGTGAAAAATGTCTAAGCTAAAATATATCTTAATAATTGTCCTTTTGGTTGTTGGTATCAGCTTAGTTGTTACCAACACTATACCTAACTCCACCAGCTTCGCCTCAGAATATTTGTATGTTGACGAAGAAATTGGCTCCGAGCTTAGTACCCAGGAGTTAGTAGCAGAGGTGGCTCCTGCTGTGGTTTCTATTGTTACCGAAACGGTGAGTTACAACTGGTTCTGGCAGGCAGTCCCTCAGACAGGAGCGGGAAGCGGGATAATAATCAGCTCGGACGGCTATATTGTGACCAATAACCATGTAGTAGAAGGTGCCCAAAAAGTAACCGTAACTCTTAGTGACGGAAGTACTTTTGCGGCAACTGTAGTGGGTACAGACGCGCAAACTGATTTGGCGGTGGTGAAAATTAACGCCAGTAATCTTGCCTACTTACATTTCCTGAGTAATTCTCTGGAGCAGCTTGGCGTCCTTGACCCGGTGGTAGCTGTGGGGAATGCTCTGGCTTTGCCTGGAGGTCCTACCTGGACTTCTGGCGTCATCAGCAATCTGGGACGCTCTATTGAAGAGAGCACTGGTGTGGTGCTCAATGACATTATTCAAACCGATACTGCTATCAACGCGGGAAACAGTGGTGGACCGCTACTAGACATGGCAGGGCAAGTAGTTGGTATCAATGTGGCTATTGCCAGCAATGCCGAGAACATTGGCTTCGCCATAAGTACTGATACTGCTATCCCTGTAGTGCAGAGCTTAATAACCGAGGGAAAAGTGGTTCGCCCCTGGCTTGGAGTGGAAGTGGCCACTGTTACCTCTACTATCCAGCAGTACTACAACCTCTCAGTCAACGCAGGAGCGCTCATTACCAGCGTAACTAGTGGTAGCCCGGCAAATAAGGCTGGACTAAGAGCAGGTGATGTTATCACTAAAGCAGACAACGAAGATATCAGCACTGCCGCAGAACTGATCTCAGCCATAAGGTCTCATCAGATCGGTGACCAGGTTGAGATTGTCTATTACCGTGGGAATGTACAGCAAGTAGCTAATGCCACGCTGGAAGAGTCCCCGTCTTAGGTCGACAACGAGTAGAAAAGAAGGAGGCAAACTATCTAGATGGGTTCGTCCAATTTTGGTGCTCTACTGCTAACCAATGTTTTTATTAATTTGCGGGGGCAGTTAGATTTGATAATTGCTTAACAATTCTCTGCCTCAACTGGCAGTGGAAAGATAGGGATAAATGCAATGAAAGCGTTAATGAAAAAGAAAGTATCGAAGATAATATTAGCCGTGGTACTATGCGGGGTCGGTGCCTTCTTGTTAATTAGTGTTTTTAAACCGGACTCAGCACCAGCACTACAGTACCAAATAGCAACCGTACAAGGAGGAAACCTGACGATAGAGATTACTGGCAGTGGCAATCTGGCGCTATCTTCTACCGAAGATCTCACTTTTGAGATGGCAGGAACGGTGCAAGAAATGTTAGTAGGAGAGGGTGATTCCGTGGAAGAAGGACAGGTGCTAGCGAGACTGGATACATCGGAATGGGAGAGTGAGTTGACGACACTGGAGCTGAACGTGCTTCAAGCGAAGATAAACTTGGAGAATGCCGAACTTTCGTTGGAAAGGGCTGAAGGGGACGACTCCGAGGACAGATACATTAAAAAGCTACAGGTCAAGCTTGCTCAGGGGCGCTTGGAGGAGGCTAAGAAAGCGCTTGAAGAAGCCAACGAGGCTAGCCCAGAGGTTACTGCACCATTCGATGGGTTTATTACAAAGGTAAATGTTTCTGGTGGCGACGAGGTAAAGAAAGGGACGGTAGCGATGACTCTCGCCGACCCCAACAAGTTTGAAGTCGATATTTTGGTAAGCGAGATGGATATTTCCCAGGTAGAGAAAGGAGGAACGGCCACATTGCAGGCGGATGCTATATCTGGGATAAGCTTTCCGGCCAAAGTTACTTACATCGCACCGACGGCCACTATTCAATCAGGGGTAGTGAATTATAAAGTGACGGTCGAGGTGGAATCACTATCAGAGCAGGGAAGCTCCTCAACAAACCAGACAGCGGCGACGTCTCAAGCCAGTCAGCTCAGGGAGGGGCTAACCGTCACCGTGAGCATAATAGTGGATCAGAGGATTAATGTGCTGCTGGTGCCCAACGGGGCCATTACAACCCAAGGGGGACAGAGCTATGTTCAGGTGCTATCGCCAGATGGCACCATCAAATGGCGAGCTATAAAGACCGGCATCACCGATGATGTAAATACCGAGGTAACCGATGGGCTCAGTGAAGGCGAAAAGGCGATTCTTCCGCAAAAGACTACTACGACGACACAGCAAGGAGGACAGGGTGGTGGAACGTTTCCAGGTGGTGGAACGTTTCCAGGAGGTGGAACATTTATACCAGGACAAGGGGGATGACCACCAAGTTGATAAGGAGAAGCAGATGATTCAGTTACAAGATATAACCAAAGTCTATCCCATGGGCAAGAGAGAGCTGATAGTGCTCAGAAGGATAACTCTCAATATCGAGAAGGGTGAATTGGTAGCGATTATGGGGCCTTCAGGCTCAGGCAAGACAACACTTCTCAATCTTCTTGGCTGCTTGGACAAACCGACATCGGGTAGTTACTATTTTGAGGGGAGAGAGGTCAGCCAGCTGAATGGCAACGAATTAGCTGCGATTAGGGGGCAGAAGATTGGCTTTATCTTCCAGACCTTTAATCTGTTGTCGCGGCTTACGGCACTGGCTAATGTAGAACTGGGCATGACCTACGTTGGTGGTGTTGACCGTAGACGCGCCCTAGAGGCACTGGCTAAGGTGGGTCTCTCTGACCGAGTCAATCATCGTCCAATCGAGCTTTCGGGAGGTGAGCAGCAAAGAGTGGCTATCGCCCGGGCTCTGGTGAAAAACCCCTCCCTATTTCTGGCCGATGAACCTACCGGCCAGCTAGACAGCCGTTCGGGAGAAGAGGTAATCTCTATTCTTACCTCTTTACACGCCGAGCAGGGAATCACTTTGCTTCTGGTAACTCATGATGCCAACATTGCCTGGCACTGTCAGAGAATAGTACACCTCAAGGATGGCCAAGTTGTCACGGAGGAAAGCGCATGAAAAAGTGGGGCACCTTTTTATCTACTGTCTGGCTTGGACTCAGCACTCACAGATTGCGCAGCTTTTTGACCATGCTTGGAATCATTATCGGCGTAGCCTCAGTAATTACCCTGATGTCTGTCGGCAAGGGTTCTACAGCAGAGATCCTCTCCAACATCGAGAGCATGGGGGCAAACCTGATTACTATCAGCCCTGCAATGGGTTTTGGTGCCGGAGGAGTGAGAGGTGTCGGCGGCACCCAGACGCTCACCATGGAAGACGCAGAGGCAATATCTCAGCAGGTCTCTTATATATCTGTTGTGGCGCCTTATTCCTCTAGCAACCTTCAGTTGGTTGTGGGCACTGAGAATACAAATTCCCAGGTCATCGGGACAACCCCCGAGTATATGTCAGTAACCAACCTGAAATTGGCCAGTGGCACTTTCTTCTCGGAGCAGCAATACGAGCGCGGTGCTAAGGTAGCCGTGCTCGGATCCGATGTCGCTGAAACACTGTTTGGCAGTGTTAGTCCTGTAGGACAAAAGATGCGGATGGGCACCATTGTTGTAACCGTCATCGGAGTCGTGGAGAGCAAGGGGACCGGGTTTAACTCGCCTGATGATGCTGTCATCATCCCGCTGACTGCCTTGCAACAGACGGTTGCCCTGACGCGAACCGCCCAGGGCGAAAAAGTAGTATCATCCATATATCTGACAGTAGGCGATGAGACGCAATCAGACTACGTCACGGAGCAAATCACCAGCCTGCTCCGCACCCGCCACCGTCTTGCAGCCTCTGCCGAAGACGATTTTAGCATCAGATCTATGGAGGAGATAGCTAGCAGCCTCGAGGAAACATCGGGGACGCTGACCCTCCTTCTGGGCGCTATTGCTGCTATTTCATTGCTAGTGGGGGGAATCGGCGTGATGAATATTATGCTGGTGTCAGTGCTGGAGAGGACCAGAGAGATAGGCATACGTAAGGCGCTGGGAGCCAGGGAGCAGGATATATGGATTCAGTTCCTCTTAGAGGCCACCTTCCTGAGCTTCGCTGGTGGTATCATTGGGGCTATCATAGGCTTAGGAGTCTCCATGATTATTAATCGTATGGGGAGCATGGCAACTTTGGTTACTCCTGATATAGTCATCCTTGCTGTCTCAGTAGCAGTTGGTATCGGTCTATTCTTCGGTTTTTACCCTGCCTGGAACGCATCTCGCCTTAATCCTATTGAAGCTCTGAGAAGCGAATGATAGCGCTCAGCAGGGAAGCTCCACAGATGCCTAGGGCAAGGCCCGTGAGGAAGAAGTAACAATAGCTGAGGACCTTGTTTATCGGCGTCGGTGTGTGTCATTGCCTCACACACTAACGTCGGATCTACTGCCTATCGCAAACTAGAGATGGATAACATGATACAGAATGGGAACAAGGATATAGCAATGCCACTTTCGAATCAGCCGCCGAGGAGTTGATGAATCGTATTTACTAACCTAGCCAAGCCGAGCTACGGCTACCTCACCATTTTCTATGACAACGGTCATTGTCCGGCCACAGTTAGGGCAGGGAAGTGGCCCGCTGTAGTTAGCTTTAGACGGCTCCAAAGGGATACTTTTGCCACAGCCCAGGCAGATTACTCCGGGGGAGCTTCTCGGACCAGCCTGGTGCTGTTTCTTGTGGCTAGCTAGCTGCTCTATGGTAGCGAATTCGATGCCGCAGGTAACGCATTTAAAACGCATTTCTCTCCTTAGTGCATTCGCAATGTCTAAAATCGCCCAGTTACTAAGTTATTATCAATTATAGCATGGTGTTCTCTCTGGGTGAATAGTTTGAATCGAAGCTTAACATTCCGCCATGAAGTGCAATAACTGCTTGCTCAATAACATGCTATTTCATTGACCATCGGTTAAACCGTTTTGTCCACTGCTTGCGGAACTTGTTGAGCTTGGGCAAAATCACTGTCTTGCAGTATGCTTGTTCCGGATGTCGTGAAAAGTATTCGCGATGATAGTCTTCCGCGGGATAGAACCTATCCAGCGGGGCAATCTGTGTCACGATGGCTTTGTTCCACACGTGAGCTCTGCTGAGTTCGTCGATAAGTTCTTTGGCGATGGCTTTCTGCTGTTCATTGTGATAGAAGATTGCCGAACGATACTGTGTGCCCTTATCGGGGCCCTGTTGGTTCAATGTGGTCGGGTCGTGGACAGAGAAGAAAATCTCCAGGATTTCCCGGTACGAAATCTTGGCAGGATTGAAAGTCACCTGAACTGCTTCGGCGTGGCCGGTGCTGTCGGTGCAGACCTCCTGATAGGTGGGATTAACGGTCGTGGCGCCCGTGTAGCCGGAAATGACGTTCTCAACCCCCTCGACTTCCTTGAAGATCGCTTCAATGCACCAGAAGCAGCCGCCAGCAAGAGTGGCGACTTCTGATGTGGTGCTGTGGGTCATAGCTTGCCCTGTGGTTCGAATTTGAGTGCAATACCGTTTATGCAATAGCGCTTGCCAGTGGGTAACGGTCCATCGTCGAAAACGTGACCCAGGTGAGCGCCACACCGGGCGCAGAGAACTTCGGTTCGTACCCTGCCAAGACTCCTGTCAGGTTGTTTTGCCACGTTGAGCGATGAGACCGGTTCATAGTAGCTCGGCCAACCCGTCCCCGAATTGAACTTGGTTGAACTGCGAAAAAGGTCGGTGTCACAGCGCACACACCGGAAGATGCCCGGTTTGTGGATCTGGTCAAGTGTGCAGGTACCGGGAGCTTCAGTTCCCTTCATGGTGGTGATTTCATACTGTTCTTCGGTCAATAACTCTTTCCATTCTGCGTCCGTCTTCTCTATCCTCTGTACCGTTACCACCCTGTTCTGCTTAGCATCATAAATTTGGACGGTTTTCATAGGCTAACCTCCTGAAGGTTTTACAGGGCAATTATAGCACGGTAGCCAACGTGGTAGATGCTTGGTTGTCTGCTTGGGAAGGAAAAGAGCGCTGCCTCTCGCCTGCCGCAAAGCAGTCATCTTCCCGGCGATACTACGACACTTGCTGACGATGCTTCAAATACTGAGTGACAAGGTATATAATTCGGTATCGCCTAGTACAGGAGGGTAACATATGGCCCCCGATGAAATAGCAAGACTCGTCTGCTCCAAGTTAGAAGAAAAAGGTTATCGCGGTAGGGTACTGCCTGTTGAGCATGTCGCTCGAGTTGAGAGTGAGATAAAAGGGTGGCTCACGCAAGGGAAAATAGATGCTGGATTGCATCAGAAATACCTAGCTCGTTTCAGATTCGACGTTACGACTAATCTTCCGGGGACCTGCTCAATCATAATCACTGCAGCTCCACAACCTCAGCGCAAGGTCACCTTCCATTTCAATGGCCACGCCTATTCGGTCATAATACCTCCTACCTACTATGCTGACACAGATGACCGTATTAAGAACATGCTTCAGAACATTCTGAGTTCTAATGGCTGCCAGCTTCACCGGGCTGCCTTACCGCTCAAGTTGTTGGCTGTAAGCAGCGGAATAGCAAGGTATGGGAAGAACAACATCGCTTACGTAGAAGGTCTGGGGAGCTTTGTTCGACTCACGGCCTTTCTTTCTGATATGCCGGCTGGCAGAGGGGAGTGGTCGGAACCGCTGGTAATGAAGGAATGTGATAACTGCAAAGCATGCCTCAACGCATGTCCCACCGGAGCGATTGTGCCAGACCGCTTCTTGATTCATGCGGAGAGATGCATTACCTTCCTTAATGAATGGCCAGAAGAATTCCCCGAGTGGATAGATCCAGCCTGGCACAATAGCCTTGTAGGCTGCATGAAGTGCCAGTTGATCTGCCCCGTAAACAAGCGTTTTGCCAAACGGGTGGAAGAGGGCGAGGATTTCACTGAAGGGGAGACCCGGTTAATTCTAAATGGAGTGCCACTTGATCGCATCCCACCTGAGACGGTTCACAAACTCAATCGTTGTTATATGCAGGAATACCTCGATGTGCTGCCGAGGAATCTGCGTGTCCTGTTAAAGTGATTATCCGTAGTGGCTGGTTCTTGTTGTTTTGGGATGTTTAGTTATATCTGATAGCCTGGCAGATTTGTGGCTAATTCCAGGGCTGGGCTAGATCGGCACAAACGAAAGAGCCCCCTATCTTTCTAGCTGCTTTAGAGCTTCCTCGACTATCGCTGTTAACTCATTGGGGGTAAATGGCTTGGGCAAGAATGGCCTACCGCTTTGCTCTACAAAGGTCGTGATTCTATCGTCTATCACACTCCCGGTAGTGAATATCACATGGCTTGCCAGCCGCGGATAGTTCTTTTGCAGCCATTGATATAGTTCTTCACCGCCCATTTTCGGCGTCCTGATATCAATCAGACAAATGTGATATTGGTTCTTCTCTATCATGTCCTGAGCGAATATCCCATTGACGGCGATCTCCACCTCAAATCCTTCTCTGGTGAGGACTCTTTGGCACATATTTCCGATCGAGGGTTCGTCCTCAACTACCAGGATTCTCTTCGTGGTGCGGTCGAGACTAGTTATTGTGCGCCTCCTTTTCTTTACTATTTGCGCTCTTTGCCATTCGCGATAGGCAACTCTACAACAAAAGTGGCTCCTTTGCCAAGTTCGCTCTCGGCGTATATCTTGCCACCATGCTCAGTGACTATCCCGTGACAGATACTTAGACCAAGCCCGGTGCCTTTGCCCACGTCTCTGGTGGTGAAGAATGGCGTAAAAAGTCGCCTCATGTGGTCCGGACTGATCCCCGGGCCATCATCAGAAATTGAAGCCCGAATCGTATCCCCAACCTGTTCTGTGACAATGGTAAGCTTACCCCTCCCGTGGGCTTCAATCATAACTTGTTCGGCATTAACGATGATGTTTATGAAGACCTGCTGCAATTGGACTCCATTGCCCATCACCTGGGGTAGGTCAGGGGCCAACCGGGCAGCCACTTCGATATTGCTCACTTTTTGCTCATAGGAACGTATCTGCAGTACTCCTTGAATGATGCTGTTAATGTTCACCAGCGACTTCTCGGTTCTTTGCTCGCGGGCAAATGCAAGAAGTCCCTTCACTATAGTAACGGCGCGCTTAGCTTCTTGATTGACAGTTTGAAGGTCTGCTTTCACATCTGGCGGGAGGTCTCTTTCCAGTAGCAGGTCCGAGAAGCCAATGACAGCGGTAAGCGGATTATTTAACTCATGAGCTATCCCGGCTGCCAGCTGTCCGACTGAAGCGAGCCGATCAGTGAGTATGAGTTGCTCCTCCATTTTTATGCGTTCGGTGATGTCACGTCCAACGCCACGGAAGCCGATAATCTCGCCCTTGTCATTTCGCAGAGGAGAGGCCGATGCTTCGACATACCCCTCGATTCCGTCTTTGCGGATGATTTTCCAGGAGAAGCCCTTGTTTGGCGTGCCAGTCTGGTACACTGCCCTGAAAGTTCGAAGCACACCTTGGATGTCATCTTCAGTGGTAAACTTCTTATAGCTCATTCCGATTATCTCTTCCCTTGAATATCCCAGGGCGCGGCATGTTGCACTATTGACAAAAGTGAAGTGTCCGCCGAGGTCAACCTCGAAATAGCTATCTTCCATCTCTTCCAGTATAGTTCGGTATCTTTCCTCAGATTGCCTCAGCGCTTCCTCTGCCTTCTTACGCTCGGTGATATCATTCATGAAACACAGCACCGCCGGCTGGTCCTCCCAGGAAATCGGCACAGCATTGAGCTCACCCCACCTGATATCGCCGTCCTTTCTGACAATCCTGAAGTCATACGTTTGAGGAACAGACTCTCCTTTAAGCCTCATGGCATAGCGGTCAGCCACCAGGGCAACGTCGTCGGGATGGATGAATTCAACAAATGGCTTCGAGACCATTTCTTCTATGGAATAGCGAGAAAGCTCTGCTCCCTTTGGGTTCATGAATTTAATGACGCCATCCCGGATGACAAAGATAGCCTCACCAGCGTTCTCTGCAAGCTGGCGGTAACGCTCTTCGGATTTCTTAAGCGCTTCCTCGGCCTTCTTGCGCTCGGTGACGTCGCGGCTAACACCGCGGAATCCGACAACTTCCCCTTTGGCGTTCCTCATCGCCAAAACCGAGTCCTCGACGAGCATCCGGGTTTCATCCTTCCTGACCTCTGCCATGGGAAACCACTTCAGCTTCTCACCCGTTCGATACACGCGATTATACGCTTCGAAAACAGCCTTGACCTCCTCCTTAGAAATATAAACCTCGTAGTTCATTCCAATCAGCTCGTCTCGCGAATACCCGAGCATGCGGCTCATTGC
>Ga0256868_10002045_pt1 | contig 10610 bp, 10 predicted proteins | sample RVTome_13_FD_187341 | JGI IMG/M metagenome (GOLD analysis project Ga0256868, IMG submission 187341) | Soil microbial communities from uranium-contaminated site in the Upper Colorado River Basin, Wyoming, United States - RVT92D227 HiSeq ... | reverse complement strand
TCCGGGCCGGGGTGCCAGGTGACCGTTTGAGATTAGAGATCCCTGCCCCTTGAAAAGAAGATGTCTCTATTTGTTCACGCCCATCTTTTTAGCAATGCTTTTAGCCTTTTCATAATTCTCGCTCAGCATTTGTTTCAGCTCAGCAGGCGATTTGTAATTGGTGATGTACCACAGTCTCTGCAATTTCGTCATCAGCTCAGGGGTTTTTATCGCTTTTTCTATTGCAGGGACCAAAACCTTCTTCGCTTCATCCGGAATCCCGGCCGGCGCAAAGAACCCAAAAAACGAAACAGGGAGATCCTGTGGGTAACCGAACTCCCGCAGAGTGGGGATATCCGGCAAAGCGGCCACTTTATGGTCCAAAAGGATTCCTCTCAGCTTTCCTGATTGGTAATGGGGTTCGGAGAGAACGACTGCTACAAATGCCGCTTCGATGTGACCCCCCAATAGGGCCGTGACCACGGGCGAGGCCCCTTTGAAAGGAACCATGGTGATATCGGTATTCGTAATGGACTTGATGATCTCCAATTGAAAGTGATTGATGGAACCGACACCCAATGTGCCGCAGCGGAATTTCCCGGGATTCTTCTGAGCATACTCAATCATCTCCGAAAAATTCTTCCAAGGAGAGTCGGCCCTCACAGAGATCACCGTAGGAAAGTTGACGTGCATTCCCAAGGGTTCGAGGTCACGAATGGGATCGTAAGGAACCGAATCAGGATTGATGGCAGGGTTATAGATAAGACCGGAGCTGAGCGCATAGAGAAGGGTGTATCCGTCCTTCTTGCTCTTTACTGCAAATTCGGTCCCCACGATGGAACCCCCACCCGGCTTGTTAAGTGGAATAATTGGAATTTTCAGGATTTTCGCCAGTTCATCTGCTGCGGATCTGGCAGCAATATCTACGGCGTCTCCGGGCGCCCCCGGAATGACAAGTTGAATTGGATGAGTGGGGTATGGCTGGGCCCGAAGGATGGCTGTTCCGACGAACACAACATCAACAAAAAGTAAGAAACCCAAAATATAAATGAAGCGTTTCATAAATCTTCCTCCTTTCAAAAGCGGTGTGAGCCCTTATACTGCCGTATTCCATCTCTGAAATCCTATCCATTCAAGGACTTTTTGTCAATGAGAATCAGAAATCTCCCGGTTCTTCCGTATCCGAATCATTTGTTAGAAATGGAATGTCACGTCGCAAGTCTGTCATTCAATAAATCTATTATTTTGTTGATTCATGTATGACACTTTCCAGCTGCAAGATAGCCTAAGATAGGTCACTTCAAATACGGAAGAGCTCAGGAAATACTTATTGTTGGGTTGGGTACCGTTCGTCAATCAGGTTCTAATTTTTTCATTTCTCTGATCAATCTGTTATAATCCATTTCATCTCAACCCTTTAATTTTTTCGAAGGAGAAAAATGGGAAGCGCTGAGAGATACGATGTGATCGTCATTGGATCCGGAATGGGAGGGTTGACCGCTTCGGCCCTTCTTGCGAAGAAAGGGTTGAAGACCCTTCTCCTCGAAAAAGAGGAACAGGCGGGAGGTTATGTGGTCTCTTTCAAAAGGCATGGATGCATCTTTGATGCGACCGGCGCCTTTGTCGGAGGATGTCACGAGGGCGGAGAATTTTATCAAATCCTTAAAGAGCTGGGGGCACACGAGGAGATTGAGTTTATCCCCATCACCCACGTCCGAAACGTCTATCCCGGATTTGAGCTTCATCTCCAACCGGGGGGATCTCGTTCCTATACCGAAGCGCTCTTTGACCTCTTCCCCAAAGAGGAGAAAGGGTTAAAAACCTATCTTTCTCTGGTCAAACGAATTGGGGAGGAAATAAAATCATACTCAGAGATAACGACGATCCAGAAGATCTTCTTCCCCTTCTATTTCCGAAATCTGGTTCGGTTCCATCGATCCAGTCACCAAACGATTCTAGACAGTCTTTTCAAGGGAGAGGAGATCAAGATGGCTCTCCACTCCCTTCCGGTCACCGAGCCTCCTTCGAGGCTTTCTTTTCTCTTTCTCGCTGTCATGATCAATAAGGCCTTGATCGAAGGCGTTTCTTATCCAAAGGGCGGGATGGGGAAAATTTCAGAGGCCATGGCCAACGCTTTTCTCCGTTCCGGCGGGGAGATTCATTTTCAAACAGAGGCGGATCAAATTCTGACAAGAAATGGCAGGGTGGAAGGGGTGCTGACAAAGGGTGGAGAAAGATTTCAGGCTCCGTTGGTCATCTCCAATATCAATCCGAATCTTTCGGTCAAGATGCTTCCCGTTGAATTAAGAAAACTTTTTGCGAAAAAATGGAGCCGCCTCGAATATTCACTTTCCTGTTTCGTCCTCTACCTCGCCACCGATTTGGACCTCAGGGAAATGGGCCTTCCCTATTTCACCTATCTCCGTTTTCTATCCGATTTAGAGGAAGAGGATCGGATATTGAGAAAGGGTGAGATTCCCCAGAGCCCGACCCTGATGGTATCCATCCCCACGATGCTGGATCCTTCGCTGGCTCCTCCCGGACAACACATTTTGAGTGTTCTGATCAATGTTCCTTATCATTACCAAGCGAAGTGGGGAGGAGGGGATCTTGAAAAGTATCGCCATATCAAAGAAGATTTTTCCCAGAGAATCCTCCACCAATTGGAATCAAAGCTCATCCCCGGTCTAAGAAGCCATCTCCTCTTTTATGAAGCCGCCACGCCATTGACCTTGGAGCGATATACTGGAAATGAAATGGGTGCGATGTACGGCTTGGCTTCCACACCACAGCAGGTTGGGAATTTAAGACCTCCCCATCAAACTCCTATCCCGGGCCTTTTTCAAGTCGGCCACTATACCCGACCCTCTCACGGCATTGTGGGCGCAAGTCTTTCGGGTTTCATCGGAGCCAGGATCATCCTGAAAAAACTGCATCGAGCGTAGCGTTAAAAATTTCAATTTACAGGTTTCTGTAGGGAACGGTTTTAAACCGTTCCCTACCCCGAATCAATTTTTGGATGAGGTTGAAATATGACGTGTGAGCATCTTACAATTCCACCATGGGTAGCGTTGATTTTGTTTTTCTCCATGTCCCCAAACTGACCAATTATTACCGGCCGATCAGTCATTTCATCTGGATCAACTTCCTGCCGATGGGGCTCCTTGGATTGGCCGACCTTCTCCAGCGTCATGGTGTTTCCACCCAGGTCGTACACTTGGGATTAGAGTGGATTGAGGATCACCATTTCTCCATCATCGAGTATCTCCGGGAGAAGGCCCCCCGGATCGTTGCGATGGACCTCCACTGGCACCATCAGAGTTTCGATGTGATGGAGAATGTCAAGAAGATCAAAGCCGCCTTTCCTCAAACCTACATTCTTTTAGGAGGGTTCACCGCCAGTTTCTTCCATGAAGAGATCATGAGGAATTTTGACGGGGTCGATGGGATCATTCGCGGTGAAGCAGAGGTTCCCATTTTAGAACTGGCGAACGCGCTCCTGCGAGGGAAAGATGATCTCTTCTCCGTTCCCAACCTCACCTGGAGAAGGAAGGGGAGAATTCTTGTCAATTCCCTCTCCTACGTCGCCTCGGAGAAAGACCTGAATGACCTCTCCTTCACCAACTTCCCGCTGTTGAAAAATCATCTCACCTATATCCGCTATATCGGTCAACCTTTCTATGTCAAGGGAGTTTCCAAGGAGAAGAATTTCTGGATGTATTCTCTCAAATCGCCCATCCATCATCTCACGGTGGGGAGAGGATGTCCTGTTCAATGCACCTGGTGTGGCGGCGGTCGTTCCTCTCTGGAAAACATCACGGGTAGAAATGAGGTGACGTTTAGAGGGGTGGAGCGTGTTCTCCAATCCATTCGAGAGGCGATTTCTTACGGGTATGAGACCTTCCATATTTGCTTCGATCCTTACCCCCAGAAGCCTCGGTATTTCCTCGATCTCTTCTCTCGCATCCGGGAGGAGAAAATTAAGATGGAATGCTTCTTCGAGTCCTTTGGGCTCCCCACAAGCGATTTTATCAAGTCTTTTAAAGAGACGTTTCCCGGACCCAAATCCCTGATGGCCCTCTCCCCTGACGTCGGATCGGAGCAAATGAGGAAGATTCATAAGGGGTACTCTTATACTAACCAAGCTCTCTTGGAAACTCTTGATCGATTAAAGGCCAACGGGGTCCTCTGTGACCTTTTCTTCACCCTCGGGGTGCCCTTTGAGAAAGAGACCGATGTTGAGCAGACGATTCAAATGCAAGACATGATCCGAAAACGGTATTCCAATGTGAGAGGAATTCGCACGTTTACGATCGAGATGGAACCGGGATCACCCTGGCATCTTGATCCCGAGGAATTTGGCGTCAAAACCTCGCTGAATCATTTTATGGATTTTTACCATTACCATTCCGGAGACAAGAGTGCTTTTTCTTCTTTAGGATATTGGATTCCGGATTATTTCGATGAGGAGAGAGATGAAAAGGGATTTGAGGGGGTATTGCAGAAGATTAAATGCCGCCATTTCTGCTTTATCCATCCTGAGGCCAGAAAATCGTCAACCCCTTTCTGGGGAAGAAAGCTCTGCGATCTTTCAAATCTGTTTTGGAAGGTAAAAGGTTTGACCGCGAAGAAACGTTGACTTGCCACCAAGCACGATGCCCTGCGTCTAGCGTCTTTTTGGAGGAGGAAGGCTAAATTTCTCCGGAGAGACAACCTCCTTTCCACTTCTATTGATCAATTTTGTAAGGATAAGTTCTAAAACGGCCTATATCAAAAGCCATTTTCTTTGAAACGGCACCGTACCATCTTATTAAACTAAGTGATTTAGATTGGTTAAGGGTTTCAAGATGAATGGCATATTATTTGCTGCATAGTTGTAAATTTAATTAGGGAGGGGTTCGCGCCATGGCAAAGGTCAGCATTAAGTTTCTTACGGCCCACATTGCAGATAACCAAGTCGAAATTTTTCTCAAAAAGATGGAAGAGGTCCTGAAGGACTTTTCGGGTAATGCCTATAACTTCAGACATGAAGTGGAGTGGGCTTCTTCAAAAGGCATATCAAAAATTCCTGAAAAAAGGACTTGAACCTCTATTATAATTATAAGCCCGCCAAACAGCGACCAACAAATTTTAACATCTCGAGAAAGTTTGAAAACGTAGGGGAGAATTAAAAAAGAAAAAGTTGAGCGATTTTCGAAATTATGGGGTTTGTCAATTTTTCTAAGAAGTCATATGTCCCCTTTTTGGGGCAAAATGGTTTGCTTTCTTCAGGCCTCTAACGAATAGCAATTTTTCCCTTCCTTTTCTTTGACCTTGACGCTTCTTCCTTCCGTCAGAATCTCTAAATGGCCGACGGCCCCAGAGATTCCCAAAAGGACCTCAAAGGGAGGAACCCCGGGAAACAAATCCATCGCAATTTCAAAAGGAATCTTTTCCCTTTTAGATAAGGAAAAGAGGACTCGGTCCATTCGTTCTTTGTGCGGAGTGAAGATTTTCTGGATCAGAGCTTTTACCTCATGGGCCTCTTGCCCAAAAATTTCCCTTGACAACACAAAATATTGTGGTAAGTATTCTTATACTGCTTATATCTAGTTGAGGAGGCAAGAAGATGGAGATGGTTCAACTGACGCAAAATGCGATGACCGTACTAAAGAAACGTTACCTTCAAAAAGACCCACAGGGAAATGCTGTGGAAACACCTGAAGAGCTTTTTCGGCGCGTGGCAAAGAATATTGCTCAAGCGGACCGGTTCTATCATCCCGAAATCGATCTTCCTCCCATTGAGGACGAATTCTATTCTTTGATGGCTTCCCTGGACTTCCTTCCCAATTCTCCCACGTTGATGAATGCGGGGAGAGAGCTTCAGCAACTCTCCGCCTGCTTCGTTCTTCCTGTGGGAGATTCCATGGATGAAATCTTCGATGCCGTGAAACAGATGGCCTTAATTCAAAAAAGCGGGGGCGGAACAGGTTTTTCTTTCTCTCGGATCAGGCCGAAAAATGATGTGGTGGGTTCGACGCATGGAGTTTCGAGCGGTCCTGTCTCGTTCATGAGCGTTTTTGATACAGCGACAGAGACGATTAAGCAAGGAGGAACGCGAAGGGGGGCCAATATGGGCATCCTTCGTGTAGACCATCCTGACATTCTCGATTTCACCCAATGTAAAGAAGGCGACCGTCACTTCAACAATTTCAATATCTCGGTGGCTGCCACCAATGAATTTATGGAGGCGGTAGAAAATGATAAGGAGTATTTTCTTCGAAATCCAAGAACGAACGAGGTGATTCGTCCTCAGAGTGCCCGTGAAGTGTTTGAGAAAATGATCTATTTTGCCTGGAAGAACGGGGATCCGGGAATCATCTTCATCGACAGGATCAATCAAGACAACCCCACCCCTCAAGTGGGACGGATCGAGAGCACCAATCCCTGCGGAGAACAGCCCCTCCTCCCTTTTGAGTCTTGCAATCTTGGTTCCATCAATCTCTCCCATATGGTCAGGAACGGAGCCATCGATTGGGAAAGATTAGGTTCCGTGACCGAAAGGGCTGTGCATTTTTTAGATAATGTGATCGATATGAATCGCTATACTCTTGCCCAGATTGAAGCGATGACCAAGGCAAATCGAAAGATCGGTCTGGGAATCATGGGATTTGCTGACCTTCTCGTTCTCTTGGGAATTCCCTACAACAGTCCGAAGGCCCTGGAAATCGGGGGGAAGGTCATGTCCTTCATCCAGAAGAGGGCGAGAGAAGCTTCCCGAGAGTTGGCTCTGAAAAGAGGTCCTTTTCCTAATTTCGAAGGGAGTATGCTGAAAGGCCGCTGGGATGCGATGAGAAATGCGACCGTCACCACCATTGCCCCTGCGGGGACCATCTCGATTATTGCAGGAACCTCGTCGGGGATCGAGCCGATCTTTGCCCTGGCCTTTGTTCGCCACGTGTTGGAAGGCAAGGAGCTTTTGGAAGTCAACCCCTACTTCGAGGCGTTGGCGAAACAGGAAGGATTCTATTCGGAAGAACTGATGAGGAAGATCGCTCACAATGGAAATATCCAGAATGTTAAAGAAGTTCCAGAGAACATCCGGAAACTCTTTGTGACCGCCCACGACATTACTCCTGAGGACCATATCCGGATGCAGGCGGCTTTCCAGAAATACACGGACAATGCCGTTTCCAAGACGGTCAATTTCGCACATGAGGCCACGGTGGATGATGTGGGTAAGGTCTATAAATTGGCTTACGAGCTAGGCTGTAAGGGAGTGACCATCTACCGGGATAGGAGTCGAACAAAACAAGTTCTTTATAGAGGGATGGCGTCCCCGATCGTGGATCGATTGGAGGGGGAAGAAGAGTCTCGCGAGGTGGATAGGAAGCCGAAGGCTCGCGAGGATGTGATTCATGGTTCCACCCGAAAAATCCGAACCGGTTGTGGGAACCTCTATGTGACGGTAAACGAAGATGAGGAAGGAAGACTTTTTGAGATCTTTAATCAGATAGGAAAGGCGGGAGGGTGTGTGGCCTCTCAATCCGAGGCCATAGGCCGTCTCGTCTCTCTGGCGTTTCGATCCGGGATTGAACCTGAAGACATCATTCGTCAGCTGAAGGGCATCAGTTGCCATACTCCGGTCTGGTACCGAGAAGGGAAGGTTCTCTCCTGCTCTGATGCAGTGGCCAAGGCCATCGAATGGCACCTTCAAGAGAAGGAGAGGAGACCGCAGATCGATTCCGAAATGAGCGCCCCCGTTCCGAAACATCCTCAAAAAGAAGAAGGGGGATCCTTTCGACGAAGTTTAGGCCTGGTCTTTCAAAGAGGGGCATGCCCTGAATGTGGAGGACCTCTTATCTTTGAAGAGGGTTGCGTAAAGTGTTTCTGCGGTTATTCAGACTGCGGCTAAGAAGAGCATAGCGCCCGCCTCCAGAAGCCTTGCGGCGGGCAAGCATAGGGCATAGAGCATAGAGTAAAAAATCTTCTAACCCAATAACCCAATAACTTAGGTTCTGAAGACTCGATCTTTTAAGGCGGGAAATTCTTCTCGAGCCCTCAGGACGATGTCTCGATTCACCTCTCCCCAGACCACACACTCCTCATCGTTGCTTCCGGCTACAATTTCGCCCATTGGATCGACGACCAGGCTATGGCCGGCAAACTGTGTCCCCCGGTTGATTCCAACGCAATTAGATGCGATGAGATAGGAGAGATTCTCCAGGGCTCTTGTTCGATTGAGGAGGAGCCAGTGTTCCAGGCGAGGAGTGGGCCAGGCAGAGGAGATCAGAAAGAATTCAGCCCCTTGATCGAGCATCTTCCTGAACAATTCTGGAAATCTTAAGTCATAGCAAGTGGCCAGTCCTAAGTTTCCGAATTCGGTGGGGATCACCGTAATGGATGTGCCAGGAGTCAAAATCTCTGCTTCCTCAGATCGATAGGTGAAGAGGTGAATCTTCTGATGACTTCCGAGGATCTCCCCTTTAGGGTTTAAAAGAAAGCTGGAATTGTATAATCGATCCCCTCTCTTCTCTACAAAACTTCCGGTATGAAGATGGCAGGAAAGTTCTTTGGCCAAAGTGCGAAGGAGGGTTAAGGTCGGACCCTCTTGGGTTTCGGCCTCCTTCCTATAACGATCAAAACTCATAAATCCAATATTCCAGAGTTCTGGCAGGAGGATAAGATCTGCGTCCCGACACTGGCGAATCATCTGGGAAGCATGTTCCAAGGATTTATCCTTTGATTCCTCGATGACTTTCAACTGAATGGATGCAATCCGCATCGCTCGGGCCCATGGATGGTTTTAAATCTGTCTTCATGGGTAGCACATATGAATTTGACCTGTCAAGACAACCGGGAAAACCCGGAAAGAACCTGAAAAAAATATTTGAATCCAAACGGAGAGATGGTTTAATATAATGATACAGAGGTAAATGGGTTGAAGCATATGAGACGGGATAGATGGAAGTTAGGAATTGGAATCCTCCTTTTTATTGGAGCCGTTTCAGGAAAGGGGTTCGTTGCATATAGTGATGAACAAAAACAGATCCCTGAACACCGACCCGGGCCGGGAAGGGTTTTTTTATATACGGCAAAGAAGTTTGGTGTTCCCATCCTGAAGGCTTCCATTAAGATTGAAAATGGATCTTCCGAGGAGGGAAAGCCCCTTTACCGGATTCATGCCTCCGTGAGTTCTCTCCAGCTTGGATTCTTATTCAGAATGAACAACCGATTCCTCTCAACCATGCAAGCAGAAACCTGCTCTCCGGTCCGGTATGTCAAAGAAATTGATCAAGAGGGGCTTCTGGTCGAGAAGAAGAATTATTTTCAAGCATTCACGTTTGATTTCCCCAATAAGAAGGTGGTGGCCGAAAGGGGGGAGAAGAAAGAGAGGCAGGAGATTCCCCTTTCATCCGAGACGCATGACCCTCTCTCGATGTTTGCCAGATGTTATTTAAAAGAAGAGATTCATCCAGGGCAGAGTATTCCGATGTCTATTTTCGACGGGGTGAAGTTACGCCAGATGATCTTTTATTCAAAAAAGGAGAAGGTGAAGTCGAAGATGTACGGAGAGGTTGAAGCCGTATGCCTCGAGTCCAACACCTCGTTTTCAACTTTTGAAGATAAGGAGGGGAGAATCCGGATCTGGTACACTGCCGATAAGGAAAGGGCTCCCATCCTGATTGAGCTGGAACTCCCGATCGGAAATATCAAATTTGAGTTGGAGTCCATGGAGAAGAACTAGAAATGCCCGAAGGAATGGAATGAGAGAAATTTTCGAAGCGGCCATCCGATGTTTAATATCAAAACAATAAAACCTGAAGCAAAAGGAGAAAGCCATGGCAGTAAAGAAACCAGCAAAAAAAGCGGCAAAAAAGGTCGTGAAGAAGGGGGAGGCTTATAAGTGCAGCGTTTGCGGCCTGGCCGTGACAGTGGATGAGGTGTGTGGGTGTGTCGATACTTGCGACATCATCTGCTGTGAAAAACCCATGAAGGCTAAAAAACGGGCTTAAATCCTATTCACCCTTCATGACCTGCAATCCGCGGGTCTCTCTATGGAAGAACTGTCCACCGACGTCCTTGTGATCGGCAGTGGCTTGGCCGGCCTTCTTTCCGCCTTGGAAGCAGAAAGAGCGGGTCTTCGGGTCATTGTTGTGGGAAAATTCGCCATTGGAATGGGGACCAATACTTCATTGGCCAATGGCGCCTTCACCGTTTCGAACTCACAATTTTCTAAAGAAGATCATCTCCAAGCGACCTTGGCATCCGGAAAGGGGCTGAACCAGGCCAGACGGGTGAAGACCCTCGTTGAGAAAGGTCCGGATGCCGTAAGAAAATTGAAAGATTATGGAGTCCCCGTCCTTGAGAAAAGGATGGGGTATGTCGTGGACCGGCCGGAGGGTTCCTCCCAGATTCCCGGGTGTCTCCTCATCAAACCTCTGATAGAAAGACTGAAAGACAGTTCCATCAAACTTCTACCCGGTTTAATCATTTTTGATTTGGTAGTCGAAGAGGGGGAAGTCCTGGGAGCATTTGGGTTTTTGAAAGACGGGAAACCCTGTTTGATTCAATCAAGAGCGGTCATCCTTTCGGCCGGTGGAGCAGGGGCCATTTATCGTAGAAATGACAACCAAAGGAGCATCGTTGGA
>Ga0256868_10002044_pt1 | contig 10611 bp, 7 predicted proteins | sample RVTome_13_FD_187341 | JGI IMG/M metagenome (GOLD analysis project Ga0256868, IMG submission 187341) | Soil microbial communities from uranium-contaminated site in the Upper Colorado River Basin, Wyoming, United States - RVT92D227 HiSeq ... | reverse complement strand
GAAAAAAATCCTGGTGATCGACGATATGCCAAACGTCGTGACGATGGTCAAGGCTCGCCTGGAGGCAAGCGGATACGAGGTGATTGCTGCCCTGGATGGACAGCAAGGCTTGACCTATGCCTATTCGGAGAAGCCGGATCTGATCATCTTGGATATCGTCATGCCTGCTGGGGGAGGTTATTCCGTCTATACAAGGTTGAAGATGTCGCCCAAAACCCGGTCTGTTCCGGTCATTTTTCTTACCGCTAAAGATAGACCGGAAGACGTGGCCAGGGCCTATAATTTAGGGGCGCAATACTTTGTCAAGAAGCCTTATAAGCCAGAGATGTTGCTGGGGACGGTCAAGAAGGTTTTGGAATCATCCGAGCATTCGCAACAGCCCAGAGGATTACAAAAGCGAATACTGGTCATCGGGAAAGAAGCAGAGATTGCCGAGTTCGTGAAATTAGTCGAAATGGGCTACGAAGTGAGCATCGTATCAAGCATCAAAGAAGGGTCAGAAGAGGTTAAGAAAGAAAAGCCGGATATCATCTTTCTCGATGGGTCTCTGGTCAAGGCGAATAACTATGATGGCTTCTATCAACTGAAGCTGGAATTTACCCCAGGCGAAACACCCATGATTATATCTGTCACCAAAGGGGATTTGGAGGAATTTCAAAAAAAGCTCGGAGGCTTTAGTAGCTATTGCTTGAAGCCGTTTAATTACATCGATCTATTAGGACACATCAGGGTGGCTTTACAAAAGAATTAAGCGGGCATTCAGAAAACGCAGAGAGGCCCTGGAAACGAGCGGATGAATTAGATGTCTTAAAAAGGTCAATTGGCACATGAACCCGTTGAAACACAGCCGCCCACCCTTAGAAGGAAAGCTGACCGAACCATTACAAACCCCTAATCGGGGGGCCAGTTGGCACCGGCTCGACCTTCATCTACACAGTCCTAATGTGCCTGCTTTTGTGCCCCCGAAAGGGACGAAGCGTGAAGACGGAAAAGGCCTTTTTGACGCCTACGTCGAACAACTTGCATCCCAAGGGATTTCCGTCGCCGCCATCACAGACTACAATGGCGTAAACATAGAATGGTTCGAAATAGCGGCTGCAAAGGCCACGAACCGCGGCGTCACGCTTTTGCCCGGGGTCGAGATGACATTCAAACAGAGCAACTATGGCCTTCATATATTGGCCATCTTCTCCGGAGATACAGACCTGAAGGGCTTGAACACTTTTCTTCGATCCCTTGATAAAACCCCCGCCACCCCTCTTTTTGACAACCATGGTTCTCATCGGGATATTGAGTTGAAACCCAGCTTGGCAGATGCCCTGAAGGACTTGCGAAGCCGGTTCAACTGCTTGTTGGTCCTTCCGCACCCCGATCAGGCAAATGGTTTCTACAAGGGTCTTACGGCCGACGTTGCCGCCAAATTCCTCCTGGAGATAAGACCTGATGCGATCGAATATTTCCCGGAGAAAGAAAAAAACAAGCTCCAGTCTTCGGGTGTTCTACCGGAAAATTTCTGGGATCAAATGGCTTTCGTTGAATTCTCCAACTCGAAACGGATCGAAGAGATCGGAACGCAATATCGAACCGATGGTCTCCTCCGGGCAACCTACCTAAAACTCAGCGCAACGAATTTAGACGCCCTGCGATTGGCACTGCATGACCCGCAGACCCGTCTGTCCATTGGTGGTATTCCTTCGGCGAATCATCCGAGAATCCGAAGCATGACGATCTCAGGATCGGGTTTCCTGGGAAATCTGAGTATTTTCTGGAACCAAGACCTCAATGTAATGATCGGGGATAGGGGTGTGGGAAAATCTGCCATTCTCGAAAGTCTCCGCTATGCCTTTGCCATCAAGCCCAACTCGGATCAATCCTCCCGCGAGGAGCTTGTTCGTCATGCTTTAGGCCCCGGCGGCAAGGTGGAGGTCCTCCTGGACAGGCCCGTTCGGGAGGGGAAAATCCGCCAGTATCGCATCGTCCGAATGGTCGGCGAAGAACCCCGTACATTTCAAGTCAACCCTGAAAAATCCCTTTCAGTAAGCCCATCTGAGCTTCTCAGTCCTGGCGGTGGACTGACTATTTTTGGCCAACGAGAGATCTACACCGTTTCTGGAAGCGAAGCGTATCGAATTGCGCTCTTGGATGAGCTGATTGGTGAAGAGGCTCTCAAAGATGCAGACGCCGTTGGCAAAGCCACGGAATCACTCACCACCAACACAGCGGTAATACTGGATCTGCAGGGAAAGCTGACGAAACGAGAAGAATATCGTCAACGGCTCAAGAAAATTGATGACGAGATTGAAAACCACAAAAGTCAAGTGACAGGAAAACCTAAAGAGGTGACCGATCTTCGCGGTGTGGGGGAATGCTTACAGCATGCAATACGTACTGTCAGGAGTGCGTCGGGAGATTCTGATACAAGGCGTCTGAACTTATTGGCTTCTCTGGAAAAGGCTCACCGGAACCTACTTGACGCCCAAAGCAGAGAAACAGCTATCGTGCCAGAAGGAGTAAAAGTCTTCGCTGTCCTTCAGGAAAGCTTGAAGGTAGTCCTCGATGACGAGACAACCCTTTTTGAGCAGGCGGTTCAGGGTCTAACACGCCTTGATATGCGTTGCCAAGAGAAGCTCCGTCATATGGAGGAAGAGAGCAAGCGAATTGAACGGGAGGCAAAAAACAAACCACCAGGTCAGGATCCACTCTCAAAATTAAAAGAAGAAAGAACTTCCGTGACATCCCTTATTGCAGAACTTGAGGGGATCGAAGATCGCCTGAAGAGTCTCAGACAGAAACGGCAGGGACTTCTTCAACAAATCAGAGATTGCAGAGACATTCAGCACAAATTACGCACGGAAAGAGCGGAGGCTATTGCAGAATCTCTCAATGGCCGACTCCATCTCAAGGTAGAGTTTAAGGGCCAAAAAAGGAGTTATAAAGAGAAGCTCTTATTACTCTTTAAGGAATCTAACCTATCTCAGGATGCAATCGATCGGGTCGCAGTACCTGAAGCAACAGATGGCATTGCCCTCGCCGAAGCGGTACGGGCAGGAAGCAAAGAAGTCCAAACCCGTTTCGGCCTCAAGCCTGAGATAGCAGACCGCTTGATCAGTTGGGTAACCGGTGAGGAATCCAGACTCCTGGAGCTGGAAACACTTATTCCTCAGGATTCCTTGCGATTGGAATTGAAGATTGACGGTCAATACCGGTCTCTCGAACATCTGTCGGCGGGTCAGGGTGCCATAGCCGTTCTGATTTTTTTGTTTGGACTTGAGAACCGGATTCTTGTCATCGATCAACCGGATGATTACCTCGACGACCGATCCGTGCGCGAAGAGGTTCTTCAGATGCTAAGGGAGCAAAAAGGGTTAAAAGACCAAAGTCTCCAACACCAGGTCATTTTAGCTACAAATGACGCCACCATTCCCGTGATGGCCGATGCCGAACTCGTCATGCCTTTGGAGGTACGAGATGATCACACGCATATTATCGGCCGGGCATCTATCGACGACCGCTCAATACGGGAGCATATAAAGGCCATCATGCCAGGAGGGGAAGAGGCTTTTCAACAGCGCGCGAAGAAATATGGAGGATTAGCGGCCTCATGAACTCTCTTGAACCATAAAAGCTGGTAGACCATTCAACGATGCCCCTATAAGCCGTTCCCAGAAGAAACTTTTCTCCCCCCCTCTTCCTCTAAAACATTTACTCTCCTGTGAAGAAAGTGTTATCATGTTGTTATGAAAAAATAGGACCAGGAAAAAGTGCCCATTTGAAGGAGGGACAATCATGAAAAAGGGATTGCCTTTAGCCGCTGGTTTGGTACTGACATTGTTGTTCATTTCCTCCAGTCTAACCTTCGCAGAGGAGCTTAAGCAGGTCCAGCTTCCAACACCTCAACTTGACGGTGGCCGACCTCTCATGCAGGTGTTGAGAGACAGGAAGTCTTCTCGTGAATTCAGTTCTGAGAAGCTACCCATGCAGGTGCTCTCAAATCTACTTTGGGCTGCCTTCGGAGTAAATCGCCCGGATTCGGGAAAGCGGACTGCACCGTCCGCGGTGAATTCGCAGGAGATGGATATCTACGTTGCCACGGCCGATGGCCTTTATCTCTTTGATGCCAAAGCTCATAGGCTGAAGTCGGTTCTCGCAGAAGATGTCCGGGCTATGACCGGTCTTCAGCCGTTCGTTAAAGAGGTGCCTCTGAACCTCACCTATGTGGCAGATTTCTCAAGAATGGGTTCGAGAACAAATGAACAAAAGGAGTTCTATTCAGCCGCTGATACGGGCTTCATTGCCCAGAATGTTTATCTGTATTGTGCCTCCGAAGGATTGGCAACCGTTGTACGGGGGCTCGTTGATAAGCCAGCCTTGGCGAAGGCAATGAAGCTGCAAGCGGACCAGAAAATCACTCTCGTTCAATCGGTGGGATATCCAAAAAAATAGGGAGCCAAAGAAGGGGTTGGGAAGGAAACTTGAGTTATTTCAAACGTAAGTCTTAAACCGTATTACAAGATTCTGGAGACAATCAAGGATTGATATTCCCTCTTTCTTCCAAACTCTGTCTAAATCTTCTGCAACTGAAATGGGAGACCAGTTTTTCTTTTGTAAAAAGGAGAACGCTATTCTTCTTTTCATAAATCCAGACGGAGAGCTGGGCGGCCTCGGCAGGATCGGTAATTAAGAACATGGTTCCCAGCTTATCCAGTTTGCCAAGCTGGTTAAGAGGAACCTGCGTTTCCGGTTCACCCCACTGACTAAGAAAAACCTTTTGATTCAGACCAGACATAAACAAATGGGGACGTTCGGGTACTTGTTTAGGACGGGCCTTCCGAAAATTTGAAATGAGTTCTAAACCAGGAATCGTCATTCTCTCAACGTTATAATTAAGTTATGCCAATTAGGTGTCTGCTCCAAGCAAATAGACAAGCGTTTCCGTGATTGTAGTTTATATTTAGCTCTTATTCGCATATTTGGTGCCAAATCTGAAGGTGTATTTAAATGGCAGCTTAAACATCTTAACATACTAATATTACACATCTTTTACAATCTTGAACAATAAAAACAATTTTCTGAAATGGAGAGTCCATGATACATTCTGTACCAGGAATGACAAATTTTGTCCTAAGATATAGAAGCATATCTTTGGGGAAAATGTTATCATTTTTATGTTATTTTTTTTTAAGAGAAGGGTTAGGAGATGGTGAAAGAATCTATGGTTAGAATGAAAAGACCGAGGCCCCTTAAGGCGGACCTACATCTTCACACCGCTGAAGATCCGCTTGACCGCGTACGATACACGGCCAAAGAGCTTATCTCAAAAGCTGCAGATGAAAGGTTTGATGTGATTTCCATCACCAATCATCACCAGATGACCTTCAATCAGGACCTTTTATCCTACGCACAGCAAAGGGGTATCCTCCTCATCCCTGGCATAGAGATGACGATTCGGAGACGTCATGTCCTCGTTTTGAACCCTCCCCCGCATAAAACGTGTTCAGATTTTCTCTCCCTTTCAAAACTGCGTTGTCCGGAAACCTTGATCGTTGCTCCACACCCTTATTTCCCTGGAACCTATTCTTTAAATGGATACCTTTTGAAGCACCTGGACCTTTTCGACGCGCTCGAATATTGCCATTTCTATTCCCCAATGATCAACTTTAACCAAAGGGCTTTAGAAGTATGCCAATCTTTTGGAATCCCATTGATCGGAAACTCAGATGCTCATTTTCTCTCTCAACTGGGAACCACCTATTCATTGATCCATGCAGAGAGAAACCTTGAATCTATTTTTGCCGCTATCCGTGGGAATCAAGTTGAGGTCGTCACCCGTCCGCTCAAAACCCTGGAGATGGGATCAATTGCCAATAGATTCCTCAGGATGAAGCTTCGGGCAAAAATAAGTAAACGCCGACCAAAGCCACATCCTCAATGCAGAAAGTCTAAGGTCATATAACCTTCCAGTTACATAAAAACGTTTCCAAAGGCGGTTGGGTGTGCTGAAAAACCTTTACAGCGGAACCTTTTAGCATTTTGCTACTATGTTTCCAAGCACATTACAGAAGCCACCTTAGGTGATCGCATGTTACCCATAAAAAATAATAAAGAACCGCTTTGTAAGGGTTTGGAAGTACACCCAACCGCCTTTTCAATGCAACATTAACGATAATTCACACCCAGAAACTCTCCGATTTCGGCTCTCACCGCCCAACCCATACAGGGACGGTCTCGAAAAAAGAGGCTCATTTCCTACCGAAGTTTAAAACGCAGGATCTTGCCCGTGGTGCTTTTCGGCAACTCCTTAACAAATTCTACCCAACGCGGATACTTATATTTGGCCATTCTGTCCTGAACCCATTTCTTGAGTTCTTCTGATAAATCATCCGAAGGGTCGAACCCCTCACGAGGCACGACAAATGCCTTGGGTTTAATCAGCCCTTGATCGTCTTTGAAACCCACCACGGCGCTCTCGAAGACCGCTGGGTGAGCACTGAGACAATTTTCTACTTCTACCGGTGAAACCCATATCCCCCCTACCTTCAACATATCGTCAGCTCGTCCGGCGCACCAGTAGTAACCTTCTTCGTCGACGTAGTACTTGTCGCCCGTATTGATCCATTCTCCTTGCATGGTCTGTCGCGTTTTCTCCCGCTTACGCCAATAGAATTGGGCGGCGCTGTCTCCTTTTACCATCAGGGTACCGATTTCTCCTCGAGGCACTTCTTTCCCTTCGTCATCCACAATTTTTAGCTCATATCCTGGAACAGGTTTCCCGGTAGATTCTGGTTTGATGGCCCCCAAATGGTTGGAAAGAAATATATGAAGCATCTCGGTTGAGCCGATTCCGTCCAGGATGTCTACTCCAAAGCGCTTTTTCCAACGATAGTAGATGTCCGGAGGCAATGCCTCCCCTGCTGACACACAGATGCGGACCGAAGTAAGTTCGTGGTCTTCATCGGGCTGCGGCTTTATTCCCTGCTCTCGATCCATATGCGCTTTGTACTCGAGCATCTGGCCATAAAGGGTTGGAATTCCAAAAAATATGGTTGGTCGAAAGCGTTTGAGATACCCAAAGATGACTTCTGGAGTTGGGCGATGGGGACAAAGCACGGCAGAAGCCCCCACTGACATAGGTAAATACATCCCATTTCCAAGACCATAAGCGAAAAAGAGTCGCCCTGCCGAGAAACAGATGTCATCCTCCTTGAGCCCCAGTACTTTCTGTCCATAGCCCTGGGAGACAACGACCATGTCATACTGTGAATGAATGGCCCCCTTGGGTGAACCGGTAGATCCTGAGCTGTAGAGCCAGAAACCCACATCATCACGCGTCGTGGAGGCTATCTTGATTGTTGATAAAGCCCGTTTGTATTTCTGTCGGAATGGGATAAGCGCTCCTTCCACTTCCGAGATCACAAGGAGATCACGGAGATAATGGAGGTCACCCTTAATCTGGTTGATTACAGGAAGGAGTTCTGTAGACACGGCAAGCACCCGTGCTCGGCTGTCATTAAGGTAATACTCATAATCTTCAGGAGTCAGCATGGTGTTCACGGGAACAGGCACGGCACCTATTTTAATGGCTCCCCAAAAAATGGCATAGAATTGCGGCACATCCAGCATGAGAATCATTACCCGGTCTTCGATGCGGACTCCTAAGTCGCGCATCGCGTTAGCCGTCTTGTTGACCATCTTTTGAATGTCATTATAAGTATAGTTACGATGCTCGGTATAGACGGCAACTTTGTGACCGTATCCCTGACGTATATTTCGGTCTACGAAATAATCAGCAGCATTAAAAAATTCTTTGATTTCCCCGTGAGTCATTCCTTTCTCCTATTTTCGAATATAATCTAATGGAGTCATCATTAGAAAACAACACCGTCAAGTGAAAACGATTCATTTTAGACAAAAGATCCCAGCCGATGCTTAGTATATTATTATAGGGGGCATTTAGAGGAATTTCAAATACGGCCGCCACTCCGACCCATCAACCTCATCCAAATTCCTTACCTGACATATTTTTTGGAACTTTTTTCTTTCTTTCTTGTCTATTTAAGTGAACCCCGTTAGAAATTCCAGCTGGGCATCAAACCCCGCCGGAATTATTCTGGGACCTAACCCTCTGCAGAGCCCTGCACCGCATGGTGTACAGGGCAGAGCAGCGGGGCATCATTTCTAACGGGGTGAAACCGAAAAAACGACTAAAAGGAGGAAACCGAAATGTGCTCGATCAGCAAAGTATTTTTCTCGATTATCTTGTCAATATTGATGCTCATGGCTTCAGGTGCCCAAGCGCAACCCATGGAGGGAACGACCAAAACCCTCTCTCCATATTTCTTTATTAAGAGCGATGACCCCGGTATGGATCAACTCCCCCTCAAATCCACATCCGCTGATGTGAAGGTGGTGGGCGTGATCGCTGATGTCATCGTAACACAAGTCTATAAGAATGAAGGGAAAAAGCCTCTCGAGGCCATCTACGTTTTCCCGGCATCGACGCGGGCAGCCGTTTATGGAATGAAAATGGCGATTGGAAAACGCACCATCGTTGCCAAGATTCAAGAACGCATAGAGGCATGGCGTCAATATGAGCAAGCAAAACAACAGGGGAAAAGCGCCTCCCTATTAGAGCAACAGAGACCTAATGTGTTCCAGATGAACGTTGCCAACATCTTGCCAGGGGACGTGATTCAGGTGGAACTCAAATATACGGAGTTGCTGGTTCCGACGGATGGGATCTATGAATTTGTTTATCCAACGGTGGTGGGACCACGCTATTCCAACCAACCTGCAGAAACTGCCCTCCCCTCACAGATGTGGGTAGAGAACCCTTATCTCCATCAGGGCGAATCTCCAACCTATACGTTTGATATCACGGCCAATCTTGCTGCAGGCCTCCCGATTCAAAATGTCGCTTGTACCTCCCATAAGGTGCACATCCTTTACGACGGGCCTTCCCGTGCTACCATCAAACTCGACCCCAAAGAAAAGAGTGGTGGAAACCGAGATTTCATTCTGAAATACCAGCTTGCCGGAGGCAAGGTCCAATCTGGGCTTCTCCTTTTTGAAGGGGAGAAGGAAAAATTTTTCTTGCTCATGCTCCAACCTCCGAAACGAGTGAATGTCAACCAGATTCCTCCCCGTGAGTATATCTTTGTCGTCGATGTCTCTGGCTCCATGTATGGTTTCCCATTGGACATCTCAAAAAAGCTTCTTAAAGACTTGATCGGAAACCTCCGCCCCACAGACAGATTCAATGTGCTTCTGTTTTCTGGAGGGTCTTCTTTGATGTCAGAACATTCCCTACCCGCCACCTCTGAAAACATCGCTCATGCAATCAACCTCATTGATAGACAGCGCGGAGGGGGTGGAACAGAGCTTCTGCCGGCTTTGAAACGAGCTCTCTCCTTGACGAGATTCGAAGGATACTCACGCTCTGTGGTGATCGCCACGGACGGCTATGTCACGGTTGAAGAAGAAGCATTTGATCTCATCCGCAAAAATCTTGGCGATGCCAATATGTTTACCTTTGGCATCGGGTCAAGCGTCAATCGCCATCTCTTGGAAGGGATGGCCAGGGTTGGGATGGGCGAACCGTTTGTCATCACCAGGCCTGAAGAGAGCAAGGAGACGGCAGAAAAATTCAGAAAGATGATCCAATCGCCGGTCCTGACTAAGGTCAAAGTGGATTTTGGAAAATTCAATGCCTATGATGTGGAACCCCTCAGCATCCCTGACGTATTTGCGGAAAGGCCTGTCATTGCCTTCGGAAAATGGCGGGGCAAGCCAACGGGTGAAATCACTATCGGTGGAATGACAAGCAGTGGTCCTTATGCGAATAAATTTGATATACGAAAAGAAAGACCGCTCGAGTCCAATTCTGCCCTCCAGTACCTCTGGGCCCGACATCGAATCACCCTCTTATCTGATTACAACTCCCTGCACCAAGATGATGAAAAAATCAAAGAAGTAACTCAGCTTGGCCTGACTTATAACTTACTGACCGCCTATACATCTTTTGTAGCTATAGACACCGAGGTGAGGCTCGTCAACGGCCAAACTGTAACTGTAAAACAACCGCTTCCATTACCTGAAGGAGTCTCTGATTATGCAGTGGGAAGAGGAATGGCCAAACAGGCGATGGCTCCCTCGAGCGCCCCTTATATGGCATTAAGAGCCCAGGAATACGAACAAGGCTCCCTTAAAGAAGAATTTAAGGATAAATCCATGACCTCAAAACCTTTGCAGGCCTTTGTGGAATTAAAAGAAATCTCCACGACCAGCGGCCTATCCAAGGAAGCTGTTCAGAAGGTGCTCAAAGAACAGCTCTCCTCAATCGAGCTCTGTTACCAAAAGGCTTTAGAGAAAAACCCCAGTATCCAAGGTGGGATGATTTTGCAACTGATCATTGATTTGAAAGGCCGCGTGACAAAGGCAAGTTTGGTTTCAAGCAAACTCAATGATAAAAATCTTGAACAATGCATCATTCAAAAGGTTAAGGGACTAAACTTTCCCCCTCCAGAAGGCACAGACAGAGTAACAGCCACTGTCTCATTTAACTTCAAAACATCGTAATTACATTAGCCGATTTAAGAATTCTCAAAGGCCCCT
>Ga0256868_10002042_pt1 | contig 10616 bp, 11 predicted proteins | sample RVTome_13_FD_187341 | JGI IMG/M metagenome (GOLD analysis project Ga0256868, IMG submission 187341) | Soil microbial communities from uranium-contaminated site in the Upper Colorado River Basin, Wyoming, United States - RVT92D227 HiSeq ... | reverse complement strand
TAATAGAAAATTTTGATAGAAAATATAATATAAAAGTTATTCAAGAAGGTAAAGTGGGAAAAGTTAATTTTTATTATCTTGATACAATAAATATTTTAGGATTCTACCTCGAATTAATTGATTTTTAAAAAAATTTATTATTTTTTATATTATTATAACAAGATTTATCATTTAATTAAACTAAGGTTTAAATATGGAAAAAGAAAAAGTTGATGGTGGCGATTTAGTAGTTAAGTGTCTACTAAAAGAAGGAGTAACTAAGGTTTTTGGAATTGTTGGAGGGGAATTACTTAGAATTTACGACGCAATTGAACGTTGGGGTCGTAAAGAAGGGATTAATACTGTCATGGTTAGACACGAACAAGCAGCAGGGCATATGGCTGATGCATGGGCTAGAACAACGGGCAAAATAGGAGTATGTCTTGGAACTGCAGGTCCGGGAGTTACCCATCTAGTTCCAGCTGTTGCCGCAGCATGGGCCGATTCTATACCTATATTGGTAATAGGGGCTCAAATTGCGAGAATGTTTGACGATACAGGTATTCTTCAAGGAGGATTGAATCAAATTAAATTAATGGAACCTATAACCAAATTACAAATCTCCGTAGAAGATCCATACGAAATCCCGCGAGCCATTCAAAGAGCGATTAGAGCTGCAATGACTGGTAGAAGGGGACCTGTTTTTCTCGAGTTGAGAGAGAGTGCTCTAGTAAGAAATGCAGCAGATGAAGACCTTAAGAATATTTTGGATGCTGAAAAATATCAACCAATTTATAGACCAACCGGAAATCCTGAAACAATAAAACAAGCTATTGAGCTTTTAAAAAATGCAAAAAAGCCTTTAATTGTTGCTGGTGGAGGATTAATTGCCTCTGAAGCTTCTGAAGACTTAATAAAATTATCTGAAATGTATCAAATCCCTACGGGGACAACTATTAACGGGATTGGATCTCTTGATTGTCAGAAAAATACATACTTAGGTTCATACTTAGTTGCGAACGCTTATCGTAGAGCGGCAGCTGAGGCAGATGTAGTCATTTCTTTAGGGTGTAAATGGGATTACTCGATACTATACGGTGCGGCCCCTATTTGGAATCAACATCAAAAAATAATTCAAATCGATATTGATCCTAAAGAAATTGGAAAAAATAGACCAATTGAACTCGGAATTGTTGGCGATTGTAAAGCTGTTATTAATCAATTATTAGAGGAAATGGAGAAAAATTTACCTAAAGAAAAAATCTCAGAATGGTCTAGTTGGAACGATGTTTTACAAGAAAATCGCAAAAATGACTCGTTAGCGATTCAAAAAATATTAAAATACGACAAATTACCGATGAAACCTGAACGAATGGTTTACGAAGTATTAAGTTTTCTCTCAGCTGATGCAAACTTAGTTATTGACGGTGGCGATATTGCGGTGTTTACATTTGGATTAGTAAGCAACTTTCATCGTCCTCCAAGAAGGACTTTCTACCCTATCTCAATGGGTCATTTAGGCGTAGGAATTCCTTATTCAATTAGCGCTCAAATGGCTAATCCCGATAAGTTAACCGTGTGCATAACGGGCGATGGAAGCTTTATGTTCAATGTCCAAGAATTAGACACGGCCATACGCTTAAATTTACCGATTATTATTGTTATTGCAAACAACAGCTGCTGGGGAATGATTAAATCAAATCAAGCTTCCACTTTTTCAAAAAGATATTGCGATGTAGATTTTCCTCCAACCGATTATGCTAAGATTTCAGAAGGTTTTGGGTGTTATAGTGAGAAAATCAATAAACCTGAAGAAATCAAACCTGCGCTACAACGCGCTATTGATGCTAAGAAAACTTCAGTGATCGATGTTGATATCGCTTTTGAGACGCCGCTTGCTATGCAGATAATTGGACTTTACAAAAAGAGCAAGGGATTGTTTGGAAGATAAATATATTAGAGGTTTTTAAAGTGATAAAAGAGAGATTTTTGGAAGGAAAAGTTGCTTTAATTACTGGGGCGGGAAGTAGTGGATTTGGAAGAGAAATGGCAAAAGTTTTCGCTAACATGGGAGCAAATATTGTTATCAACGATATTAACGAAGAAGGCCTAAAGGAAACGCGAGACATACTTTTAAATGAGTTTAAAGTAGAGGTTTTGATTGCAAAAGCGGACATTAGCAATTCGGCACAAGTTGAAGAAATGCGAGAAAAGATTTTTGAAAAGTTCAATAATGTTTATTTATTAGTAAATAATGCAGGTATAGACGGTGGTTTATATACGTCCTTGAAGTCAAAAGAGGAAAATTACGATAAAGTAATGGCAATTAATGTAAAAGGCGCTTGGAATGTAACTAAGGCTTTTTTTAGGCAAATGAAACGACAAAAGCAATTTGAACCAATCGTTGGAAAGATAATTAATATAGCTTCTTGTGCTGGAACTGAAAATGGTTTAAATCCATTTCTTGGCATATACAGCGCGAGTAAAGCGACGCTTATCGCTTTTACAAAGCTTTGGGCACTTGAACTAGGAGCCGATAATATAACCGTAAACGCAATATCGCCCGGCGTATTTTTAACTCCTCTTTATAAAAATGATCCAAAAATAATACGCCAATTTTTAGAAACGAGGAAAGTTAAACTTCCGATTGATAGGATTGGTGAATCAAAATGGGTTGCAGAGGCAGCCCTATTTTTAGCTTCTCCCTCTGCCGATTATATTACGGGTCAAAATCTTATTATAGATGCAGGGATGACAATCTCAATAAATAAATTGTGAATTATAAAATTATTATAATAGTAATAAATTATTTATTTTTTGTTATAAAAAGAGAATTTGTTTAAAATTATAGATTAGTTGAATAAATATCAATGTAATATCTATTTGTACGCTCGTCGTCTCATTCTGCTTCGTACGCTGGGTCTTGTCTTTTCTGAGCCCCAACCTTTCCTCCTTAATCCTCGAGATTTTTTTCCAGCAGAAGTTAATCCTCTATTAACTCTTTTTCTATGAGCAGGTTCAGTAATCCAGTTTATATTTGAATCCGCTTTTATAACTGGGTGATTTGGATCTACTAAAATTACCTCGAAATAAAAATGCTTACCGTCTGCATATATTTTATATGAATTTAATACTTGCATATTAGGATATTTTCTTTGAGCCCGTTCTTCAGCAATCCATTGTAAATTTTTACCTGTGGTATATCTATTGACACCCAAAGCTCGATTTTTTCTTCCTTGATCTGGTCTGACTTTATGCATTCCCCCTTTTCTTATTCGAGCTCTAACAATAATATATCCTTGTTTTGCTTTGTATCCTAATGTTCTTGCTCTGTGAAGTTTTGTAGGTTTGTCAACTCTCTGAACCGATTTACCTTTTCTATATTGAATTCCACGATACCAGTAAGGCGTTTGATATCCTTTTTCTTGTTTTTCGAAAGTTTCTTTTATATATCGATATCCAGACTTCAACTTTATTATTCACTCTTTTCAAGTTATATTTATAAAAAATTAGGATAATTTATTATTTTTTTGGTTACAGAAAAATTATGAACTATTTTTTTAGAAAAGCACTTACTTTTTCGGCAATCATGAGGCTTGCTTGAGTTTGCGTTTCTATTGTTTGACTTGCTATATGAGGTGTTAATATTAAATTATCTTCACAATTACATAATTCCAAGTTTTTCAGCGGCTCTTCTCTATACACATCTAATGCAGCTCCGCCTATTTCCTTGTTTTTTAAAGCCTTTATTAAAGCTGCTTCGTCTACCAAATTACCCCTTGCTGTGTTGATTATTAAAGTACTTTTTTTCATCATTTTTAATCGTTTTTCGTTTATTGTGTTTTCAGTTTCAACGGTTGCTGGAATATGTAAAGAAACTATTTGAACATCTTGAATTAATTCATCGACTTTAGGATATATCTTGTATCCTATTTTTTTTGCTAATTCTATTACTTTTGGATCTTTATCGTATATTCCAACTTTCATTCCAAAAGCAACGCATCTTTTTGCAACTTCTTGTCCTATGTTTCCAAATCCGATTAAACCAATTTTTTTTCCATATAGCGTGTATCCCATAAAATCGTTCTTTAACCATTGCCCACAATGCATTGTTTTATCTGCTTTTGAAATATATCTCGCTAAACTAAGAATTAATCCAATTGTCAACTCTGCTACTGAAACAGAAGGCGCTTCTGGAGTATTTAATAATTTAAGCCCCATTTGTTCTGCTTTTTTAGTATCTACATTATCAAGTCCGACCCCAGCTCTTCCAACAACTTTAAGTTTCTTAGCATTTTCTAATATATCAGCCGTTAATTTTGTTCGAGATCGAATGATAATACCGTCGTAATTCTTAATTTCTTTCTTTAACTCTTCAGGAGAAATTGAGAATTTTAAATCGAGATCAAAGCCATTTTTACGAAGGATTTCAATTCCTTCATCTTCAAGTTTATCTGCTATTAAAATTTTCATTTAATTCTCTTTACCAATAATTTTATTACTTCAATTTTATATTTTTTAATCATAAAGATTTTAAAGATTTTATGGAAATTCAAAAAAAAGATAAAAAGGTAAATAACAAGAAAGATCAAGTAAACGAAAAAAATGGATTACCTATAACATATACTGAAGAAGAATTAAATCGATTTTATCCTCATTTAATGTCTGAAATACTTAAAAAAACAAAAACTTTAAAGATTGATTCAATAGATAATAAATTTGAGAAAAATTCAAAAGATAAATATCCAAATCAAGATTATAATATACCCGCAGAATTAATAAATCCCGGAGCAATCGACTTTATTCGAAGATGTAAAAATATTGAAGAAGCAATAGAAATACTCGATTATTTATTTAACAAAAAAGAATTATCTGAGGATGACTATTTAACGTATAAAAAGCAATTAACGAAACCGGAGGGTTTTAAGGAGCTCATTGAAAAAGCGGGTGGTAAAAAAAGGCCAGGATTTTATTTAAATAAGTATTATCATAAACGAATAAATAATGGAGAATAATAGTAAATTAAGTTCAATTAAATTTATATTAATGATGAACTCTATGACAATTCGAGCTGCTTGCTCAGCAGCAATGATTTTGTCGCCCCAATCTGAAATATAAATTAATTTTTATAAACATTAAGCTTTATTAGCTAATTTTCTAACAAAAGTCAATCCTTTTTCTGTTAAGATGTAGTCGTTATTATTTTTTTCAATTAAGGCTAAATCTAATAAGACCGGAACTCTACCTTTAATACAAGATAAAGGAACACCGGAAAACAGTTTTATTGTTTTGAAATTCTTTGCTCCATTTCCTATTGCAAATAAAATTTCAATTCCCATATTTCCCAATAAATATTTTAAATCGTCAAATGATTCGTTTTCTTCGAAATCTTTATTTTTTGACATTTTAATTTTTATCAAAAATTAATAATAAAAGAATTAAATTTAGATAATTTAATTTTATTTTATTGCTTTTTTCCTAATCTATTTTCACATTTGGTAATGGTTGTATACTTGGAATTGCCGAAATAGGTATTGATTTAGCTTCTGATAATTTATTTCGCTCCCTGTATATATTAAGAACCTTTTCAGTTTCTTTAATTAATTCAAGTATGTGTGGTGGTGTGTTTTCGTTCCAATTTTTATAATAATATAATAAATCGTCTATATCTTTTCCTATTGCTTTTTTTAAATCTTCACTAATCTTAATTACTGGTTTTAAAGGATAATTTGAAAAGTCTAATTGAACTTTATAGATGTTTTCGTTGGATATGTTTAAAAAAACCTCTAAATGAAAGATCATTCCTTCAATAAAATTTGCAGGATATATATCCTTGACTAATTTGGCTTCTTTCCAAAGAATCTCATCTCTTTGGAAATTAGATATACCATTAGGAAAATTTATTCTTTCCATTGGTTCAAATAATGGTTTTTTTCCTATTTCTTCTCGTTTCTCACTCTTTTTACTAAGAGTTTCCGTAATTAATTCGGTTACCACGCTTGAAAAAGCCTTAAATTTGATAATATCTTTTTCAGAATAAGTATTTAATAAATTTGAATATTGTTCGAGAAATTTCTCATTTAATTGAGATAATATCTCTTTTTTCGGAGGAATTATATTAATATATTGAGTTATAATTACTATTTTTTCAAAATTAGCGAAACAGTAGGATTTGTTTTTTATTTTAATTTGAGAAGTAGAATTAAAATCTAAATTTACTGCTTTTGAACTTATTTCACCTAAAAGTTCTGATAATTCATTTTGATTTATTTTAATTTGATCGTCTACTATTCCAAGGAAGATAAGAACATTTTTTTTTTTATCTATAATAAATACGACTTGAATACTCATTCTAAACCATTTTTAAAAAATTATATATTTCATTACTTTTTTGAAAATTTAGAATAATTTTGGAAATTTTAACTTTTATATTACTTTTTGGAAGATTCATTCTTAGTACCAGAAGATAAATCTTCGAGAAATTTATTAATTTTAGCTACTCTTGTTTTTTGTACGCCTTTATCTCTAACATCTTTAAAGATTTCTGCCATTTCTTCTTGCTTTTTTATCGATCCAGGACTATACATATCTGCTATAACAGGTTTACTTTCTTTAGGAAGTAATTTTCTGAGATATTCTGGGAAAGATGTTGATATCTGAATATTGGTTTTTAAAACAATGTATCTCTCGCCCTTGAATTTTAACTCTTCTATAATGTCAGCTTTTTTCAAATAATCAATAATTTCGATTAAGGAATCGAGAGTTTTTTTTGAAACTAATTTTGGTAGCTGATCTCTTCGAATTAAGCCACTTCTCAATTCAGAAAGGATGTTATATTTTTTACTATCTGAGATTAATTGAAAAAGAGTAAAAGAATCCTCTTCTAACTCGTTTTCTTTTTTGTTCTCGTAATTGCTAAAATACTCTTTCACTTTTGGAAGTAATAAATCAACTAACTTTAATACTGGTGTACCGTCGTTATCGGTTTCAAAATCTTCGCTTAATTCTGGTGTCTCATCAATATATTCGATAACGCTATCGGGGGGGATTCTTTCTGCATTTACTTCTTTTAACAAAAGGACATATTTTTCTACTCGTCCAATTTGATTTATAAAAATAAATTGTTTTTCTACCAAAATATTAATCATTTCGTCGAAATTGATAGTTGGAAAGTTATCTTTAAACCATTCTTCTAAAATATCTAACGTAATAGGCCCTTTTGACAACTTTTTCAACATTAAAAAAATGTATTTTTTATTTAATAAATACGCAATGTTTTCTTCTTCAGTTTTTTCTCTTATTTCTTCGATGGTTGCCCAGTATAATTCTTTAACCCACAATTTTATTAACGAATCGTTTTTGATTATTCTTTCTTTATCGTTTTCGTCAAAATTATTTAAATCGTTTATATAAAAAGCTGTAAAAATCTCATCGTTAGCTTGTAATTTTTCTGAAAATTCTTTAGATAAAGTAGAAACATTCTGTTCCATCTCAGGCGTCGTTTGTTGTTCAAAAATTATAGAAATCATTAACATTTCTTTATTTCCACGTGCCCAATCAGAATGAATTTCAAAATAGTAATTTGACGAATTTATACTTTCAAAAGAATGAGTAAAGAAACCTTCGTTAAATGTTTGATCCATGATATTGGCAATCCTAACGCTTAAATCTTCGTCTAATAATTCTTCAGGAAAAGAATAAAACACAAGAGGGCCAATCTTACGATGAAAATAACTTAATGTAACAATTGTTTTCAATTAATAATACTCCATGAAGATTTTTTAATCAATGGATAATTCTATATATTTAGTATCTATACATGAAATTACGTTAAACAATATATAGTTTTAAAAATAAATAAATTTATCTTTTAAAGAGTTTTAAGAATGAGTCCTAACATCAAACTTGTAGGTTTTGATTTAGACGATTGCTTATTTAATTCTACAGGATTATCCGAGAGAGCAAGATATGCCGGAATAGATGCAATGATTAAATTGGGACTTAAAATTGATCGCCAAGAAGCTATAAAAATGATTAAAGAAATTGTAAAAGAATATGGTTCAAATTCTTCTAATCACTATAATTATTTTATTCGAAGATATAATCGATTAGAAAATGTTGAAGAAACAATTCCTTATTCTTTACAGTTTAAATATATTTCCATAGCTGTCATGGCATATCACGAAGAAAAAATTAAATACATACAGGTTTATGACGATGTAAAACCATGTTTAGAAAAATTAAGAAAAATGTCTATAAAGACTGCAATTATTACAGATGGACGCCCTCTTAAACAATACGAAAAAATTTTAAGGTTAGGAATTGATGATTTAATTGATTTATCTGTTATTTCTGACGAATTAGGAATAAGAAAACCAAATCCAAAATTGTTTGATCATTGTCTAAAAAAATTTGGTTTTAAAGGCAACGAGACTATTTACATTGGAGATCGTATTGATAAAGATATAATTCCAGCTAAACTGAATAATATTTATTCGGTTTATATTCATCGAGGAGGAAAATACGATTCGTATAAAACTGGTGTTAAAATACCTCATGAAACTAAACCAGATTACGAAATAGCTAATTTAATGGAACTTTTTGATGTAATTGAGGAGATCAATCAAAAATAAATATTTATATGTTCTAACATGAAAGTTGCGTGTATACAATCTCAGATTCATAACGATCTAAAAAGTTGTTATACTGAGATCGAAACTTTAGTAAAAAAATTGTTAGAACAATATAAAGAGTGTGATATCATTTGTTTACCAGAAAGATGGACACCGTACCAAAAGGATTTTGAAAATAACGTTCAAAACGAAAAAGGACAAAACTATCTATTTATTAAAAAACTTGCTCAAGATTATCAAATAAATGTAATATCGGGAGCATTATGGGAAAAAAGAAAAGATTTAAAGAAACCTAAAATTACAGCGTATTTTATTGATAAAAACGGCGATGAAATTGGATATCAGGATAAAATTCATCTGTATTCTTACGAGAGAGAAAAGTTTGAATCAGGAAACGAATTGAAATTGTTTAATTTTAAAGGTCACCTCTTTGCAATTTTAATATGTTTCGATATGGCTTTTTTCGAAACACCGCGATTAGCCACGGAAAATGGGGCAGATATTTTATTTTCACCGACTCAAATAAGAGAAGAAGGATTGGACAATTGGAACACATATCTAAAAGCAAGAGCACTCGAAAATCGAATACCGGTTGTTGCTTGCAATTCCGTTGGAACTTATTACCGCAGAAAATATCTAGGTAGCAGTAAAATAATTTCTTTTTTAAAGGATTATATTTCTCCGTCCAAACTTAATATTATTGAAGGTCCAATTGGTTCTGGTTATATATACGATGATGTTGATCTCCTTTTTCCAAAAAAACTTCGAAGCATTCGTCTAGACGAACAAATTAATAAAAGTAAAATAAAAGTAATAATAAATTAAAAATAATTACTAATTTAGAGTTAAAAGTTATAAAAGAGAAGAGAAGGGGGCCGTTTTAAACGTCGACAAATCCTCAGAAGACGCTTTTTTTGGGTTTAGATAACGGAGGAAAAACCTCAATTCTATTATTATTAAATAAGAAATTTAGTTTATTATGTACTATAAAGCCAACGATTAAAGCGAATAGAAATAGAACAAGTGTTTCAATATTAGGCTTGGATATTAGTAGTTGGGATTTAGGAGGTCAAAAAAATTTCCGAGAAGAATATCTAAAAAATAAAGATAAGTTTTTTACTCATGTTCAGTCTTTATTTTTTGTAATAGATGTTCAAAAACGGGAAAGATTTGAAGAAGCGTTAATATATTTACAGGACATTGTTAATACGGTTCTTGAACTTAATCCAAACTACGCAGAAATTTCTAAATTTACCATACTTTTTCATAAATTCGATCCGGATTTAGCTCAAAACGAGGAAATTTTAACTAATGTCAAATATTTGGAAGAAAAAATAAAGTTATTGCATCAAGGCGCGAAATTCTCTTTTTTTAAAACTTCCATATACGACGATGCTAGTTTAATTAGAGCTTTTTCCGAAGGAGCAATTTCAATTACGCATAAATCGAAATTGATTCAAAATTTATTAAAGGAATATACAAAAACAACCTTTTCTTCTTCCGCCGTTTTTTTGGATCAACAAAGTTTCATTATAGCCAGCAGATCAACAAAAGAATCCTATCAAGAAATTTGCGAGTCAATAGCTCCACGATTAGCTTATGCCATGGAAAGATTAGAGGAATGGGGTATTGATACGGTAGATATAGTAACAAACATTAAATTTCCTCAGGATAAATTCGAAAATAACAGAGAAGGTCTAATTTTTTTAACTAAGTTTGATTTAAAAGGAGATTTAAAAATAGAAAGATTATATTTAATTACGTTGTGTTTAAACAAAAAGGTAAAGGATAAGTCCTACGAATACCTTCCTATATTAGCGAAAAATCTTAAAAATTTATTAGAGTCATTTTAGTGTATTTTTTGCTTTTTTAAGTTTTTACTTTTAGTGACCTCTCTCTCAGTGGGGTTTAAATAGTTCCTTTTAAAATTAAAGATAAAAAACGAAATAAATCATGATTGGGAAAACAAAATTTCAAAACATTTACGAAGGTCTTTGTGTTAAA
>Ga0256868_10002041_pt1 | contig 10616 bp, 8 predicted proteins | sample RVTome_13_FD_187341 | JGI IMG/M metagenome (GOLD analysis project Ga0256868, IMG submission 187341) | Soil microbial communities from uranium-contaminated site in the Upper Colorado River Basin, Wyoming, United States - RVT92D227 HiSeq ... | reverse complement strand
ACCCCATGGCTAATGCAATAACTGCTGTTCGGTCCGGCTCTATCCCCGACATCATACTGGCATGCTTATCTTGAGCTATCGCCCGAAGAGATAAGCCTACTTTAGTATAGTGAGTAAACAGCCACAAGGATAACATCATTGCCAAACCAATAACTATGATGATGAGTCGTTGCCAATCGATCACTACTCCCGCTATATTTACGGAACCAGCAACAAAAGGGGGAAGCATATAAGCCTCACTGATAAACCCCCTCCAGCGGAATATCTCCATAATAGCTATGCCTATGGCTAAAGAGGCAATAATCTCCGATGCTGGCATGCCTTTTACTCGGATAAGGAGGAAGCGATAGATGGCACCCCCAATGATTGACACAATAATGATCGAAAGGAATATTGACCCTATGTAGTTTATCCCCAACCGGTTTAGGAAGAGCCAAGTTGCAAATCCTGTCAAGATATACAGGGCGCCATGAGCGAAATTAGCCAATCGGCTGACACCGTACACCAATGCAAAACCACTGGCCATTAAGGCCAAAATGACACTATTGACGAGCCCGAAAATAAAAATATTCATCTTGACTCACTTCATCCAGGGCGGCAGCGCTAAACTTTTAGTGGCTATTTTATCTGGAAAGACAATCACTCTTTTGCCATCTATCCATTGTGCCCATGTGCCTACGGCAGTTTCTTTTGGGTCACCGTTCTCAATAATTTGGTGACTCTTGGGGTCAAACTTTACTCTACCGTAAGTCCCCATCATATTGGTTTGTTCTAAAGCCGGTATGATGAGATCAGGGTCAAGACTCTTCGCTCGCTCGATGGCGTCCTTTAAGATGTAAACCACCGTATAACTGGTAGATGTCCATTCTGACCTGGGTTCCATTCCATATTTTTTCTTATGGTTAGGAACGAACTTCTCGCTCATGGGAATTGCCTTGGTCGCTACCGAACCTGCCTTTGCATAGAGAACGACTGAATAAGCCACTTTACCATCGGTGGCCTTCCAAGTCCCTTCATCCTGAAGAGCATGGATGTAGCCAATGGGTAGCGATGGCACCTTCATGTCGTACCACTGTTTTATCAAAATAGAGACTTCAGGCATATCGAACCATGGTATTAAATACTGTGCCTTTCCGTCCTTGGCCTTGGATAGTCCAACAGAAAAGTCGGTCGTTCCGGTTGGATATATCTCATAGCCGATGATGCTCCACCCTTTCTTTTCAAGTCCTTCTTTCAGGGCGTTACCCGCAGCTCGAGCATGGGCGACGTCTTGCACCATAATAAAAGCTTTATCAAATCCTTTTTTAGCTCTAATCGACTCAAAAGTTTCTATTGCCCCTCCTATCATAGGGACGACGCTCCCCGTTGTTCGAAAGCAATATTTATATTTATCGTAGTTATCAGCTATCCGCTTATGGTAAGCAGGGCTTAAAACTCCTGCGGATAGTATGGACACGGTCTTATGCTTAGACAATATGTCCATCGCTGCCAAAGCACCCTCCGACCGAATAGGACCCCCTACAATAAAATTTGCCTTTTTCTCTATAATTAATCTCTCCACTGCCAGAAGTGCCTCAGCCACCGGGACACCTGGTTCAAGGTCACGGGTATCGCTTATTTCAAGTTTTAAAGGACGCATGGTTCCAGCTACATTAACTCCGCCCTTGGCATTAATTTCTTCCACCGCCAATGTGATTCCTCGTTCTGCATCTACGCCGTCGGGATATCCTCGAGAGATGGGGACACCGAGTACGATGGGCTGGGCTATAGATACTTTCGGATTCAAAGCACAAACCCATACGAAGGATACAGCGATTAACATCAGGAGTAACCTTATGCCAGTATTACCTACTAACGCTTTGTTTTTCATAGAAACCTCCTTTTTGTAAAATTTGGCATCATTATCACGATTGCCCATAACTTTGTCAAGCCGAAAAGGTTGTGTCGTTCCATATTTAAATTGTCTCGCTTTTCCACGTTTAATTTGTCCCGACTTCGAGGTCTGGGTATATCCTGGTACTGTCGTTCATCAATTTCATACCGAGCAATCTTTTCACCCCCACACTCAATCTATATTGAGGTGCAAGAGCGGTTAGGGGGCAGGTGCTGTCATCAAAGCGTTCTTTTAGTAGGGAGTACCTATTGCAGTAGAGCCCATTCTTTTTCACAATTCTGCAATAAGACTCTGGCGTATTCTGGATTATGACAACCCTTGGAAGCATCCCGACGAACGTAAGAGAAATAAATCACCCCATTATTAAAAGCGATTACTCTTGGGTCAGTTTTATCCAGCATTTTCACTTTCTTAGTCCAATTGTCATATATCGGCTGTAAGGAATCAAGCTTGCTCGTTATCTCCATTTGAGTAGCCTTCAGTTTGCCGATAACGGATTGAGGATTAGCATGGCAGGCAATGCATTTTTCTTGCTTAAATATTGTTGCAAATTGACCCCAATCCATGCTGGTGCCGGTTCTTTTCAGCCCTGTGTCATCGTAGGTTGCCGTTACACCAGGGACAAAAAAAGTATGCCTGTGCCTATTTGTAACGTGGCAGTCTTTACAAGAAAAATTATCCTTCATGTGTTTCCATTTGTGTGATGGCATTGCTTCGTGAGTGCCAACCGGTGTACCCATGATCATTTGGATCTGTGGATCCGTCACCCTGGAGCCAAGCTTTATTTCAGGACTACTGTTCTTATGGCACTGCGCACAGGCATCCCAACCGGAAATGCGCAGAGAGAAAATATCTCTCCCACCAAGCTCATGACAATCTGCACATGTGATGCCTTCGCGCCTGTCAGCATATTTACCACCTTTGAAGAAATTCGGTATCTGAGCGGTTTTGTCACCCTCCCTGATCACACCAGGACTATGGCACTTAACACAGTTCTTGGTATAGTCAAATTTTGGGGTTTTATCGGCAGTTTCCTTTTCAGCCTGTGCAACGAGAGCTTGGAACATTTTGTAATGTCGTGAGTCCTTTACCTGTTGAACAAGGGTTTTAGAAGAGACACCCTCAAGGTACGCCAGGTGCCGGGTTTTATCTGGTGTTACATCTGCCATCTTAGTCGTGGCTGTTATACCGCTGCAACCCGAAATTGAAAATACACCGGCCAGCACCAATAAAACCAATACTGCAGACTTATTCTTCACTTTCTTTCCCCCCTTTCTTTCCCCAATCTATAGGTTCCCGGGACAATGTTATATAATGGTGCCAGAAATGCCAACAGGATAACAAGGTTGGTTCTATCCTGCGAATTGACTTTCTCCATAAGTTTGATCCTTAAGACTCTCGAATGACCCGTTTTGCTTTGCCCTCGAATCGGGGAAGTTCACCTATCCTGACCACTTCTACATCCGGAGTCACACCAATTCGAAATTTAAAGCAGCTATTACAATTTGTTAGCAGAATAGACTATCTTGCCTCCCAACATGGTCATAATAACTTGTGTCTCCTTTATTTCCTCTTCTGGACAGGTAAAAATATCTGACGATGTTACGATTAAATCAGCGAATTTCCCCGGCTCCAGAACGCCTTTGAGCCTTTCCTCGAATGTCTGCAACGCTGCCCACTTGGTATACATGCAGAGAGCTTCCCATCTGCCAATCTTTTCTTCAGGACCGAATACCTTACCTTCCCTGGATTTTCTTGTCACCGCCTGGTAAATCCCCAAAAATGGGTTGAAGGAATTTACATCCGCATCAGAGCCACCGGTAACGACGACTCCCCCATTTATTATTGACCTTGTAGGAATGGCTAAATTCGAGCGAACCTCGCCGAGGAACCTTGCCGTCACTTCAGCTTTTTCATACATAAACACGTTCTGGGTAGCCACCAGTATTCCCATTTGTGAGACACGGCTAATTTGGTCTGGCCTTATAAGAAACCCATGAATCAGAATGAATCTCTTACCGCCGATAGAATTCTCTTTGTTTGCTTCCTCATAAGCCTCTAAAACCGCATCAATAGCCCTATCACCCACGGCATGAACCCCCACTCGGAAGCTACTTCTATTACACAGACTGACTATGGCATTTAGTCTTTTTTGGCTCATTGTTAAAATGCCGTAATTTCCTTGATCATCTGGATATGATTCACTCAGTGCAGCTGTCTTTAAGGTCATTCCTCCATCTAACACAAACTTTATATATCCGAGAGAGAGAAACCTATCGTCAAGAGGTACTGATAACTTCAATTCGTTAAGGACGGAATGAAATTCTTCCTCTGATGCCAGAGGGACCTCCTCGCCCGTAGGCAAAAAGGCAAGGTTAATTCTCAGATTCATACGGCTTTTGGAGTGAAGTTTTTTCCATATTTTGAGGTCTTGTGGCGCAGTGGCGCCTGTAACAATACTAGTTATTCCCAACTCATTGTAAGCCCCCATTACTTCAATGTATTTCTCTTCGAGTTCGTTTTCATTATGTGGTGGAATCAGTCTTTGTATCAAGCGAATAGCGCTTTCCTGCATTACACCGTTAAGATTACCAGTCACTGGATCCCGCCCGATTTTCCCACCGTCGGGGTCTGGAGATGATTTGTCAATGCCAGCAACTTTCAGAGCACGACTGTTTGCAACAGCAATATGGCCAACGGTTAATAGTAGGACAGGATTGTTGGGACATACTTTATCTATCTCATATCTCGTTGGAAGCCTTTTTTCACGCAATTGGGCAAATGGATGCCAGAAAGATGATACAACCCATTTGTTAGGTTCGTCAGGTACATTTTCTTCTATCGTTTTTAGAACTTCATCAATGCTTCGCGCCCCTTTCAAATTAACATTAATCATCCCCTCAACAATAGTCTCAAGGTGTGTATGCGTATCAATTAAGCCTGGTAAAACCAACCTTCCACCTAAATCGATCTCAATGGTTTTACTGCCGTACAGACTCTTGACATCCTTATTGCTACCAGTTGAGATAACCTTATCACCCTTAATGGCAATAGCCTCAACGATATCAGACTTGCTCCTCATAGTGTGAATTTTACCGTTATATAGGATCGTATCGGACGATAGGGTCATGATTTTTTGTTACTCCATTTATTTGAATTGCGTCATCGGTATGCTATGAGCACTCCCTACAGACTAATTAAGTTGATTCTTGATGAACTACTTTTTCGTAAAAGCCTCATGGAAATAAGAGGACTTCTTCCTTGTTGCCAGTGCTCAGGGACTGGAGTCAATCCAATACAGCAATAGCATCAATTTCCACAAGGATGTCCTCGCGATACAATTTTTTCACGACCAAAAGCGTACTTGCCGGATATTTGTCCCCAAAATACTCTCTTCTAACATCACTTACAGCTTTGAAATAGTTAAGGTCAGTTATATAAACAGTTTTCTTACCATGTCATCTAATGTGCCGCCAGTAGCCCCCAAAGTATGTTCTAAATTGCCCAAGACCTGCCTTGATTGGAAGACTGGGCCTCCCCTGCCGATTAGCCTTTCCTGAGAATCTAATAGAGTCTCCCAGAAACAAAAAGCAGATTACTTCCTCTTACTATGATGGCCTGAGAATACGGTCCTTATTTGGAGTTTTTTATTTTACTATTGGACCCTTTGATATTTACCACCCTTGATCACAAAGATGTAAGCACTTTTTTCACCATCACCATCCTTGTTTATAGTAATCTTACCTTCAACGCCTGGGAAATCTTCCAGCGTCTCCCAACCTTTCCGTATCTTTTCCCGATCCAAATCCAAGTCTTCGGGGCGGTTAGTCACTCCCATTTTTTTTATCAGATGGTAGTTAATCATGGCACAGTCGTAATATCTAGCTGTAGTTAAATCTGCCTCTTTGCCCCCAGAAATCTCTTTTGCTCTCTTCATAAATCTTTGGACTTTGGGGTCAGGATTGTCCGGCCAGAAAGAATGCGACGTCCACACACCATCTGCTGCAGAGCCGGCTAATCGGACAAAGTCAATAGCATTACAATCGATGCTGCCGACCAGAGCCACACTTAGACCTTGCCTTTTGCACTCCTTTACAATTAGACCGCCTTCTTTACCAAAGGTTGCCAAAACCAATCCATCTGGCTTCCACATCTTGATTTTTGTGATCTGGGCGCTGAAATCTGTATCTCCAGTAAGATAAGTAACGCTTCCTAGGAATTTGACGCCAGCACTCTCTAAAGCAGCCGGAAAAACCTTTTCACCATCGACTTTGGTAAAGGCGGATTTTTGATCATATATGATTGCTGCTGTCTTTACTTGGTTTTGGGTGGCCCATTTTCTTACCAAAGGACCATAGACTTTGTCGGATGTTAATGTATTTCGAAAAGCCCAAGGTCTGTATTTAGCAGAAATTCCAGGTTCCGCGGATAACAAGCCCACACAACTAATTTTTGCTCTCACTGCAATAGGGAAAACAACTTCACACTCCGATGAAGTGTGAGGCCCAATTACCGTCAACACTTTGTCGGTGTAAGTCAATTTTTGCATCATCTGGATCGCTTCTTGAGGTTTTGTGGCAGTATCATACACTATAAACTCAACTGGTACGCCATTGACTCCACCTAGAGACTTAATTTCTTCTTGAGCAACTTCAAGTCCAGGCATGCCCCACTCAAACCAACTAGCTCCGAAGCCTGTTTTAGTTGCCAGGAAGCCTATCTTGAAAGACTTGCCTGATGTTTCGGCGACAGAGCTTTGAATCATAAGAAGGAACGCCAGGGTAACAACCACAAAGAGTGATGTACCAAGCCTTATTGTTCTTCTAAAATATTGAGATCTCATTTCACTTCCTCCTTTCAAATATGATTTTGCGTAATTTTTAGTGATAGGAATATTTGTTTTTAAAACTCATGGAAAGTCTCTCGTGACAGATCTGTTTTTCCAAGAAACATTGAAGGCATCTGTCGAGCCTTGCTATTATCACCTCCCTCCTAAATAAGTTTCCTGCAATAGAGTATCATTTATTAGGCTTTGACCCGTCCCTTCGTGAACTATTTTCCCAAGACGCAAGACATAAGCCCGATCGGAAACTTGCAAAGTCTTCCTAACGTTCTGCTCTACAAGCAAGACAGTTATTCCTTGTGTCTGTAGCTCTTGCACAATCTTAAAGATCTGAGAAACTATTAGAGGAGCTAAACCCATCGATGGTTCATCCATCATTAGAAGCTTAGGGCTCGCCATTAAAGCCCTCCCTATGGCAAGTTGTTGCCGCTCTCCCCCACTAAGCGTACCGGCAGGTTTCTTGCTTCTAGGTTTTAACGCCGGGAATCTCTTGTATATCTCGTCTATTCTCTGCTCGATCTTTGCATTAGTCGGTTGCAGGAAGGCACCCATTTCGAGATTTTCCTGAACTGTCATCCTTGTAAAAATGCCTTGGCCTTCCTCGATATGAACAATGCCTAGCTGAACTATTTTGTGAGAAGGCATTTTGGTGATCTCCTCCCCAAGGAACTTTATTGATCCTTTTGAAGGTCTTAGAATGCCTGAGATTGTGTTCAATAAGGTTGTTTTGCCTGCGCCGTTTGCTCCCAAAGCTGCGACAACCTCATGTGACTCAACCTGAATACTTATTTCTTGAAGAGCCCTTATTTCTCCATATCTAGTCTCAAGATTGGTGATTTGTAGCATCTTTACTACTCTTCAGTTCCCAAGTATGCCTCAATAACTTTCAAATTCCCTTTAATTATTGAAGGAGGGCCTTCTGCGATCTTAACGCCAAAGTTGAGCACAGTAATCATATCGGAAATCTCCATGACCATGTTCATGTCGTGCTCGATGAAGCAGATCGTCTTTCCATTTTCCACGATAGTCTTCAGTAATCTGTTTAGATCAGAGGTTTCCTGAGAATTTAATCCTGCAGAGGGTTCATCAAGAAGAATTATCTCGGGGTCTGTGGCCAAGGCCCTTGCAAGCGCAACCAGTTTCTGGTCGCCGTAAGGCAAATTAGAAACCAATTCATCTTTTCTCGTCAGCAAACCCACGACCTCTAATACTTTTTGAACGAATACTTGAGCCCTTTTCTCTTCACTCAGTGGCCTAAAGGGCAAACGAAAAAGAACTTTTCCAAGGCTTGCTTTGATACGGCAATTCTGGCCAACCAAAAGATTTTCTAGCACAGTCATTTTAGGAAAAAGGCGGAGATTTTGAAATGTTAGGGCAATGCCCAAAGCAGTTCTTTGGTTGGGTTTCATCCCGTTCAACTTAACGCCTTTGAAGTACATCTCTCCTTTACTTGGGTTTAGAAGGCCGGAGATCAGGTTGAATAGCGTACTTTTCCCCGCTCCGTTTGGTCCGATGATAGCCCATATTGATCCTAAACCTACTGCCAGATCGAGGCTTTCAAGGGCGTGAAACCCATCGAAGTATTTTGTTAGTTTTTTTACTTCTAGAATTGGCATTGCTGTATTTCTTTATTTAAATTTGAATAGTTGAAGAGCTCTTCGTCCAGATTTCCAACTTATCGTATATTTGCCCAAGAGTCCTTGAGGCCTGAAAATCATTGTCAAAACAATGATGCCGCCATAAATTTCCATACGAAAGTCACGAGCCACTCTGAGTGCTTCTGTTAGTGATGTTAGAAATAAGGCTCCTAACACCCCTCCCCATAGGGAGGAGATACCCCCAATGAGTGGATATGTGAGAATCTCAACAGATCGCAAAATACCGAAATTGTCAGAATCTATGTAAAGGGCATAATGTGCATAGAATCCTCCTCCTAAGCCAGCGATAAAGCCTCCTATTGAGAAAGCCAAAAGCTTTGTAGTTGTCAGATTTACCCCAAGAGTCTCTGCAGCATCTTCGTCCTCCAGGACGGCCTCCATAGCCCTACCGAAATGGGAATTATTGATTAGGTTAATAAAGAACATAACAATAGCCACCGTCAGATAAACGTTAAGAAGTGTAGTGTATGGGAACATCCCCCCTAACCCTTGTGCAGACCCTGTCGGTTCAAAATTAAGAAAAAAGATGCGGACTATTTCTCCGAAACCAATTGTCAACAGAATCAAATACAACCCTTTTATCCTTAGAGCTGGCAGACCAACTATGACGCTGATAACACATGAAGTAATTGCTCCTATAGATAATGAAAGATAGAAGGGAATTCCACTCAAACTAAGATACGCAGAAACATAAGCTCCAATAGCCATGAACCCTCCCTGGCCTATGGATATTAAGCCGGCGCAATGAGGCACATACCAACTGATAGCCAGAATTATATTTATCCCAGCGAAAATCAGGATAGACTCCATGTACGGGGATATCATGGCTTATTCTCTCCTAATGTTTTTCAATTAATGACCATGAAGCCGGATTCCAAACAATCCTTCCGGTCTTAGAATAAGAACCAAGATTAATATAACAAAGGTCAGGCTATCTCGGTATGAAGCAGAAAGATATGCAACACAGAAAATCTCAAGAATACCTAGGAAGATCCCGCAGACTACAGCCCCCATAAGATTCCCGAGGCCACCCATAAGCATAACAACAAGTCCTTTCAGTGTAGCGGGACCAGACATAAAAGGTGATATGGAACTGTAAACTAAACCGGTGAGAACACCAGCGACACCAGCCAGGGCTGAAGCTATCGTAAATGTAACAAGCACGACTTTCTTATAGTTGACACCTAAAAGACTAGCTGTTGTTGGTCTTTCGGCCGACGCCCGCATAGCCTTTCCCATCTTGGTATTCTTGATGTATAAAGATAGAAGAATCATTAGAACCAGGGTGACACAGAGGATTATGATTTGCAGTGAGTTGATAATCACATCGCCAATCTTGTAGTTAACTATTTCAATGGTTTCAGGGAAACTGACCTGATCCGCTCCGAAAATCTTGACAGCCAGATTCTGCATAACAATACCAAGACCAATCGTGGCTATTAACGGAGCTGCAACATACTGCTTTTTGATAGGGAGAAAAGCAATTGCTGCAATAATTATCCCAAGGATGGCTGTCGCAGTCATGGCTCCCAGCGTTGCTATTGGTAAGCTAACATGTGCTAGCAGGACCATCTGCAAAGCGATAAAAGCCCCCACCATAAATACCTCACCGTGAGCAAAATGGAGAAGGCCCATGACACCGAAAATTAGTGAGTATCCTACAGCAATCAACGCATAAGAGCTTCCGAGCATCAACCCGTTTATAAGCTGCTGGAAAAACATTCTGGCTCCCAGTTTCTAATCACCAAAATTTTTCATTTATGCCTTTGGCATTAATTTCCTGATCTCAAAGGTATGCACTTTTCAAGTTTAGCTAAAAAACTAATTTTCAGACAATAATGTAAAGGGAATCGACCCACCTCTTTTCTATAGAACGGGTTCTTCTTTTCAGGCCTCCCTGATCACCCGCTTAGCTTTGCCCTCGAATCGGGGAAGTTCATCTATCTTAACCACTTCTACATCTGGACTAACACCAATTCGAAATTTGAAGATCTCCTTGAAGGATTTTACTCCTCGATCCATCTCCTCTTGAGATAGAGCAGGAGATGAAGGTTCCACACGAATTCTTAAATGCTTCCCCGATCCCATTTTGGGTGCAATAACCTGATACTCGTTCGAAAACTCTTTTGTCTCACGAACAAAATTTTCAATGGCTGAAGGAAAGATATTGACTCCACCAAATTGGAACATATCATCTGCCCTGCCAATGATCCCTCCCTCC
>Ga0256868_10002040_pt1 | contig 10633 bp, 11 predicted proteins | sample RVTome_13_FD_187341 | JGI IMG/M metagenome (GOLD analysis project Ga0256868, IMG submission 187341) | Soil microbial communities from uranium-contaminated site in the Upper Colorado River Basin, Wyoming, United States - RVT92D227 HiSeq ... | reverse complement strand
AAGGTTGCGGCCGCGGGCAAGCATCAGGCGGCTATGGGTTAGAAGTTCTACGTGACCTCCAAGCTTGCTTTTGGGACGGCGTGTCCCTTTAGCTACTGCTTTCAGCTTGCCAAGTTCAGGTGTATAAAGGGTAAGGATTCTGTCGGCTTCGCCCAGCTTGATTCGTTTGATGATAATAGCTTCTGTTTGATAAGTCCGAGGGGCTGTCATGACCTGCGTTTATTCACATTTCCTGCCGGCCTTCTAAGGCACGGCTGAGGGTGACATCGTCAGCATATTCCAGGTCAGCACCATATGGTAGACCGCGAGCCAGGCGTGTGATTCTAATGCCGAGTGGAGCAATCAAGCGCTGGAGGTACATGGCAGTGGCTTCACCTTCCAGGTTTGGATTGGTTGCCAGGATCACCTCGGTCACCGGACCGTCATTTAGGCGTGACAGCAGCTCCTTAATTTTAAGCTCATCGGGTCCTACACCGTCAGTCGGAGCGATGACGCCATAAAGCACGTGGTAGAGCCCTTTGTATTTTTTGGTGCGTTCCAGAGGCAGAATATCTATAGGCTCTTCAACGACGCAGATTTTTGAATGGTCGCGTTCTTCATCGCGGCATGTAACGCACGGGTCGGATTCCGTTATATTGAGACAAATGGAACACAAGGCCAGTTTTTCTTTTAGGTTTCTGATTGCGTCAGCCAGGGCGCCAACTTCGCTGGCAGGTGCCCGGAGTAAATAATAGGTCAACCGCTGGGCGCTTTTTGGTCCTATACCCGGCAGCTTGTTGAATTCTTCTATCAGTCTGGCTATGGGCTCGGCAGCGTGGATTGAATCTGCGCTCAAAAGTTTTGCCTCCTAAAACATTCCCGGGATTTTGAGGCCGCCGGTTAAACCGCTTAGATGGTTGGCGGCGAGTTCCTGTGATTTCTGAATAGCTTCATTCAAGGCTGTCATGACCAGGTCTTCCAGCATCTCAGTGTCTTCAGCGCTTATAACTTCTGGTGATATACTCACTGAGTGAATTCTCTGCTGGCCGTCAATCACTATCTTGATAGCCCCGCCTCCTGAGCTTACTTCGGTAGTCATGTCAGCTAGCTCTTGCTGAGCCTTAAGCAACTTAGCCTGCAAATCCTGTGCTTGGCGAAGTACAAACTTGTTCATTCCTCCTCCATTCTAGGTTCTCTACCTACGATAGTAGCACCATAGCTTTCCTTAGCGGCTTTTACCAGAGGGCTCTCCGTTTCCATTTTGGCTTTGGTTTTCCCGCTGGTCAGAACGCAACGCACCTGGTAGGAACGGCCGAAGACCTCTTTTAGCTTCTTCTCCACCAGATGCTTATATTTCGGGTCTTCAATATATTCCTTGTGAAATTTGTGGTAAAAACCCAGTGTCAGAATATTATCTTCAATAGATAGAGGTTCGCAGGAGCTGCGTAGAAAAGCATCCAAGTTGCCCTTAGAGCCCTCGCCTCGCATAGCATTGACAAAGTCTTTCCAGCGGTCGCGTATGTCGTCCATCTCCGGAGAAGACGCCATATCCGGAGCTTTTGCGATTTCGCCTGGCTCTGCTTCAGCTCCGGCACTTTCAGCTGGTGCCGAGGTTTTGGCCTGGATTTTGGCTTCGGTTTTTGATTCCGCCGCCGGGGTTTTAGCCTGGATTTTAGCTTCGGTTTTTGGTTCTGGAGCTGACCTGGTTGTCTTGGCAGGTCGGCTAGCTACCTTAACCTGCTCTTCCGGCTCAGGTTGTTTAGTTTTGACCGGCTCCTTAGCCTGCCCTTCGGGCTCGGGTTGTTTAGTTTTGACTGGTTCCTTAGCTCCTGTAACAGATAGGATACAGTCAACGAGGGCCAGTTCCAGGGGCAGTGAGGAGTAGTTGTCCAGGCGAAGGTCTAGCTCGCCAAAACGCTTGACTGCAACTAAAAGGTAATCGAGGCTGGCGCTGACTGCCAGCTCTTTTATCTCGATCAAGTCGTCGCTGGTAACATCTATGACTTCTTCCGAGCCGGACTTGACCAGGAGCAACTCCCTTAAATAGTCCACTAGCTCTCGATTAAATTGGCGAAGGTCGAGACCATCACTGGCGACACTATTAATCGTCTTAAGCCCGGCGGTGATATCCTTATTGACGATGTGTCTGGCTAGCTCTCTAATGCGCAGGTCGCCGCTGATGCCCAGCATTTCTTGTGCCTGATGAAGCTTGATCTCATGTCCGTAATAGGTAACCAGCTGCTCCAATAAGTTCTCTGAATCGCGGAGGCTGCCGGTGCTTACCCTGGCGATAAGCCTCAAGGCTTCAGACGCAATCTTAATATCCTCTTTTTCGCAGATAAGATTCAGCTTGGAGATAACTGCTGATTGGGACAATCGATGGAAATCGAATCTCTGGCAACGCGACATTATGGTTGAAAGGACTTTATGTGGTTCCGTAGTTGCCAGGATGAATATAGCATGAGGAGGCGGTTCTTCCAAGGTTTTGAGGAAGGCATTAGATGCTTCCTTGGTTATCATGTGGACTTCATCTATGATATAGACCTTGTAACGGGCCAGGTTAGGGGTATAATTTACCTTTTCTCTCAGGTCGCGGATTTCATCGATGCCCCGGTTACTGGCGGCGTCTATTTCTATAATATCGGGGGCGCTGGCTTCGTTTATTGCTTTACATAAAGCGCAGCTATTGCACGGCTCTCCCTGTTCCGGATTGAGGCAATTTATAGCTTTAGCCAGGATGCGCCCGGTACTGGTCTTGCCGGTGCCCCTAGGACCACAGAAAAGATAGGCGTGGGCTACTCGCCCATCGGTTACAGCGTGACGGAGTGTTTGGGTAACATGCTCTTGTCCCACTACTTCCGATAGGTTTTGGGGGCGCCATTTGCGGTAAAAGACCTGGGAGGCCATGCCGCCACTATTATACTCCATAATGCATTGATTGCTAAAATTTGGTTGATTATTTTGAGCCTTGAGCAGCGTCTATCATTTATATTTATCTTGTTTAAGTAGGAGAAAAAAAGTAAGATGGTAAAGCAATTGTGCATTGATTTTGAGGCTGTGTTATAATTGTGCTTTGCAGACGCATAAAGGAGTGTAAATTTGGATAAAGAGAAGAAGGGCGCTATCGTTTCGGATTTCAAAGTTCACGATGGTGACACCGGCTCCACTGAAGTCCAGGTAGCGTTGCTTACCGAGAGGATAAATCAGCTCTCCGAGCATTTGAAGACGCATCCTCATGACCAACACACCCGGCGTGGACTTCTGAAGCTCATAGGACAGCGGAGGCGCTTGCTTGCTTATGCTGCCAAGAGCGATATTAAGAACTATCGCAGCTTGATTTCCAGGTTAGGTCTGAGGAAATAAGCTCAGAGTTTTTGGTGGATTATGTCCGAGTCTGTCCAAGGTGAAATCGGGGGTAGGCCCCTAACTATCGATACAGGCAAGTTAGCCACACAAGCTGACAGCGCTGTTACTGTTCGCTATGGCGATACTGTTGTTTTAGTCACGGTTTGCGTTAGTGATGAGCCTCGAGGAAATGGTGATTTCGTCCACTTAACCGTGGATTACGAGGAAAGGCACTATGCTGTCGGCAAGATTCCCGGGAGCTTCATCAGGCGAGAGGGACGACCCAGCCAAGAGGCAACCCTAGCCGGGCGACTAACAGACCGCAGTCTACGTCCACTTTTTGATAAAAGTTTACATAACGACGTTCAGATTGTGGTTACTGTACTTTCCACAGACCAGGAAAACGACCCTGATATACTAGCGGTCAGCGGGGCTTCGGCTGTGATGACTCTTTCTTCCATACCGTTCTATGGCCCTGTAGCTGCGGTGCGTGTCGGCCATCTCGATGGAAACCTTGTGTTAAACCCGACATTACCTCAGTTGAGCGCCAGTCTGTTGGACCTCGTCATTGTCAGCACCAAAGAAGCTATTGTTATGGTAGAAGCAGGAGCCAAGGAAGTTTCCGAGGAGATAGTCCTGGAAGCCATTAATTTTGGGCACAAGGCGAATCAGGACATTATTAAGCTCCAGGAGCGTTTGCAGCAGATTTGTGGCAAACCCAAGATGGAGGTGAAAGCCTCTGAAAGCGGCGATGAATCGCTCACCGCTGTATCTTCGGAATTTGGGAGCAGGTTAACTGAGGCAGTCAGCTTAGCGGAGCGGGATGAACGGGAAAAGACGATTGAAGCAGTCAAACAGGAAGCTCTGGAGAAGCTCAAGGAAACATTTCCCGAAGCTGATATTAATGCTGCCTTTGAAAACCAAATTAAAAAGGGAGCCAGAGCATATATTCTGGAAAAAAGACGACATCTTGATGGCCGCCAACCAAAGGAGATACGTCACATTACAGGTGAAGTCGGTTTCCTGCCACGTACTCATGGCTCAGGCCTATTCAGCAGGGGGCTGACCCAGGTATTGACCATAACCACTTTGGGTTCTCTTCGTCAAGAGCAATTGATTGATGGCTTGGGGTTGGAGGGAACAAAGCGTTTCATGCACCATTATAACTTTCCCCCGTTTTCTACCGGCGAGGTAAAGCGTCTCGGGTCACCCGGGCGGCGTGAGATAGGACATGGTGCTCTGGCAGAAAGAGCTCTGACGCCGGTGATACCATCTGAAGACGAGTTTTCCTACACAATTCGTCTGGTGTCGGAGGTGCTTAGCTCTAATGGCAGCACTTCGATGGCGAGTGTCTGTAGCTCGACCCTGGCTTTGATGGATGCCGGCGTACCCATTAAGGCTCCGGTGGTGGGGATAGCTATGGGGCTGGTCACCGGTGACAACAATAACTATATTGTCCTTACTGATATCGAGGGCATGGAGGATGCCTACGGCGATATGGACTTCAAGGTGGCGGGTACCGACAAAGGTATTACAGCACTTCAATTAGACATTAAACTTAGAGGCGTAAGTTACGACATTGTGGCTGAGGCGGTAAAACAGGCGCGTGAGGCGCATACGGAAATATTAGACAAGCTGAGACAGATTATCAGCGCCAGCCGAACTGAACTTAGCCCTTATGCTCCCCGTATGTATAAGATGACCATAGACCCGAGCAAGATTGGCGCTGTAATTGGCCCCGGGGGTAAGACCATCCGGTCCATAATTGAGGAGGCCAAGGTTACCATCGATGTTGAAAACGATGGGACTGTGATTATCGGTTCACCCAGTCAGGAAGCGGCTCAAAAAGCCATCGAAAAAATAGAGAGCCTGACTAAGGAAGTGGAAGTCGGCGGCATTTATACCGGGAAGGTTACTCGTTTGACAAACTTCGGCGCTTTTGTGGAGATCCTGCCCGGAAAGGAAGGCCTGGTTCATATAAGCGAGCTAGCTGACTATCATGTCGCCAAGGTTGAGGATGTGGTTAAGGTGGACGATGAGATTATGGTTAAAGTTATTGAAATTGACCATTTGGGAAGGGTGAATCTGTCCCGGCGGGCAGTTTTTTCAGATTCGCCAGCAGGTGGAACATCTGAGGCTGCGGAACCAACTGGAACACGTCGTCCTCCGCCCAGGCAGCAGAAATATCGTCCCGGTGGCCAGCAACGCGATAGCAGAGATAGCCGACGCCAACCTCCAAAGTGGCGTTAGATACCTTTACTTTACTCAAACATTGAGGGGTGGGAAATGGAACCGATAACGGTATTGGTACATGGAGCTCTGGGCAAAATGGGGAAGGAAGTGGTGGCTGCGATTAGTCGAACTCCTGAACTAGAATTGGTTGGAGCTGTCGACATTAAGGCGACTCAAGAGGAGCTGACTTTACCAGACGGTTCAAAGAAGGTGCCTCTTTCTTCCAATCTGAGCTCACTTCTTGAAATCTGCCATCCAAAAGTGTTGCTAGATTTCACCATTGCTGAGGCTGCAATGTCGGCGGCTCGTATTGCCCTTAAACAGGGCGTTAATGTTGTTATAGGTACATCGGGACTTTCAGAAGACAATCTCAAAGAGATTGCCCAACTATCTGAAGCTAATAAGGTAGGTGCCGTAGTGGCCCCTAACTTTACCATTGGGGCAGCGGTGCTATTAAATGCGGTTAAGGCCGCAGCCAAGTTCTTTGACTACGTTGATATAATTGAGATGCATCATCATGAGAAGGTCGATGCACCATCGGGGACTGCACTGGCTACCGCAAAGGCTATGCTGCAGTCGCGGGGTAAGCCCTTCCTTTATTCTAAAACTAAAAAAGAAACGCTTAGTGGCACTCGTGGTGGGGAGGTTGACGGCGTAACTATCCATAGCGTAAGATTACCTGGATTTGTTGCCAGTCAGGAGGTTGTGTTCGGAGGGCAAGGGCAAACGCTGAGCGTTCGTCATGATACCATAGGGCGGGAGTGTTATGTGCCGGGTGTTATTATGGCCATAAAAGAAGTTGTGAATCGAAAAGGATTGGTTTATGGACTGGATACCCTGTTGAACTCAAGGGGGGAGCAATGAAATCATATAACGTGGCTATTGTAGGCGCCACCGGAATGGTGGGACAGGAGTTTATCAAGGTACTGCAGCAGCGAAACTTTCCGATGGCATCCGTAAATCTCTATGCCTCCGACCGGTCGGCAGGTAAGAGGCTTTATGTTGGCCATCATGAGATTGAAGTTAAGGAGACCGCCCCCGAGTCTTTCCAGAATATTGATATTGCACTTTTCTCGGCCGGCTCTGAGATTAGCCGCTATTTTTCACCTATTGCTGCTAAGTCCGGGGCGCTTGTTGTTGATAATAGCGCAGCTTTCAGAATGGAACCCAAGGTGCCTCTCGTCGTCCCTGAAATAAATCCAGAAGATATAAAGTGGCACGAAGGAATTATTGCTAATCCGAATTGCTCCACCATTCAACTGGTAGTAGCTTTATATCCACTTCATAAAGTAAACCCTATAAAGCGTATTGTTGTATCCACTTATCAATCGGTTTCCGGTACAGGTGCAGCTGCTATGGAGGAATTGACCACTCAAGCTAAGTTGGTACTGGAAGGGCAGAACGTGGTTCCTCACGTATATCCTCACCAGATAGGATTTAATCTATTACCGGAGATAGATGTTTTCCTGGATAATGGCTATACCAAGGAAGAATGGAAGATGGTCGACGAGACTCGCAAGATAATGCATGCTCCTGATATGGCTATCTCTGCAACTTGTGTCAGGGTACCTGTTTTTATTGCACATAGTGAAGCGGTGAACATTGAATTCACTGACCCTATGAGCCCCGAGGAGGCGAGACAAATATTAGCTAAGGCTCCGGGCGTTAAGGTGCTCGATGACCCCAGTGTTAGCCTTTATCCTATGCCCTGGCTGGCCGCCGGCTCTGACGATGTTTATGTTGGCCGTATCCGCTCTGATGCCTCTCATCAGAGGGGATTGGTGATGTGGGTGGTAAGTGATAATTTGCGTAAAGGCGCCGCCCTCAATGCCATCCAGATTGCGGAGGAAGCAGCGCGGCGGGAATGGGTTAAGAGCGGTAAATAATCCTCTATAAGGAGACTGGTGATGAAGAAGTTTGGTCGATTGCTAACAGCTATGGTTACCCCCTTTGATGCCAAAGGCGAAGTTGATTATTCACAAGCTAAAAAGCTGGCTAAAGCTCTTCTTGACTCAGGCAGTGATGGACTTGTTGTCTCAGGTACTACCGGAGAGAGCCCAACGCTGACTCATGAGGAAAAGCTGAAACTTTTTGCTGAGGTTAAGTCAGCAGTTGGTAATCGGGGCACGGTTATAGCTGGTACCGGCAGTTACAGTACGGCAGAGAGCATAGAGCTGACCAAAGAGGCGGAAAAAACTGGGGTTGATGGCTGCCTTATGGTAGTACCTTATTATAATCGGCCTACCCAGGATGGTTTATACGAACATTTTAAGGCTATTGCCGGGGCAACAAGTCTACCATGCATTCCGTACAACGTGCCGTCACGTACTGTTACCAGTCTGTCCGCTGAGACCTGCATCAAGCTTAGCCAGATAGACAATATTGTTGGAGTAAAGGAGGCCAGTGCCAATCTTGAGCAGGTAGCCAGGATTATACAGGGAGCAAGGAAAGGCTTCCTTGTTTATAGTGGTAATGATGGCGACACATTTCCCATCTTATGTTTGGGTGGTTATGGAGTTATAAGTGTGATTTCACATCTGGTTGGACTTCAGTTTAAGCAGATGATGGATGATTACGCCCAGGGTAAAATCGAAAAGGCCGCAGCGATTCATCGGAATTTACTTCCTTTTGTCAGTGCCATGTTTGTCGTTGCCAATCCGATGCCGGTTAAATACGCTTTGAATTATGTAGGTTTTTCTGTAGGTAAGCCGCGCTTGCCTCTTACTGAGCCGGACGATAAATCCAAGGCTGCCATTGAGCAAACCCTGAAGAGCTTTAAGATTGATTTACCTATAGCCGTTCAATCTTAAATTTGGATTTATACTTACAGCTTCTGCAAGGATTTTTCGAAGTTTAGCACCCGAGGTGGCTTTCCGCCCCTTGTTAACTCGATGATGTGTCCTTCTTTTTCTAAACGAGTAGCTTGAGCTTGTACACCGCCGGGAAACCTTTTGTTCAAGCTGCCATCTGCTTTGACGACACGCCAGTAGGGCGTTACCTTTTCCTTTCCGCTTCTTAAGTCTTCTTCGGCCACTTCAGCTACAATACGAAGGAAAATCCCGGTTGTTAAAGGGCAGCAGCAATTGGCTTGGGCATCTTTGGCTAATCTATCCCTAATTTGAATCACGGTAGCTAGTTTTCCCTTCGGGACTCCGTGAATTAATGCATTTATATCCAGTGGCTTGGGGATAAGCATTTTCCCGACTAAAAATCTGTTTTGCATTTTGGGCGGAACATCAACTACCTTTCCGTGCTCAGGATGTTTTTCCTCTAGCTTCTGCCGCCAGGTTTTCCTAATTTTAGGCATAATCTTATCTACCTTTACAAAGATTTGCCTGAAACCTTTGCAGGCCTTACATAATCTGTTTGACCATTATTGACTGGTCTCTACTGGCGCCGACCGAGACAATGCTAACAGGACAGGAGAGAAGTACCTCAAGCCTCGAGATGTATTGGCGGGCTTGGGCAGGTAGTTGCTTGTAGTGACGGATGTCGCTTATCGATATCCGCCAACCTGGTAATTCCTCATATACCGGTTGACATTTACCCAGGATATCAATATCGCCGGGGAAGTCCTTTATGATATTTCCATTTAATTTGTAACCGGTGCATATTTTTATCGAGTCAAGTGCGTCCAAGACGTCAAGGCGGGTAAGGGCTATACCGGTAAAACCGTTAACTTGAGTACTGAAGCGGCCGGCTACAGCATCGAACCAGCCGCAGCGGCGTGGTCTGCCTGTAGTAGCACCGTATTCGTGAGCTCGTTCTCTAATGAATTCGCCGATTTTATCCTTAAGCTCTGTCGGCATAGGTCCACCGCCTACCCTTGTAGTGTAAGCTTTGAAAACACCTATGATGTGGTCAAGTTGCTTGACATTTATCCCGGAGCCTATAGAACTGCCGGCAGCTGTAGGTGAGGATGAGGTAACATAGGGATACGTACCAAAGTCAGGGTCCAACATGGTGCCCTGAGCCCCTTCTAATATAATCGGCTGTTTCCCGGATATTGTATCCTGGATTAAAGGTCCGGTATCCCGAATGAATGGAGCTAGCCGTTCTGCGTAAGAACAGTATTGTTCGTAAATCTCTTCCAGAGATAACGGCGAGACGCTGTATATTTTGGTCAAGATGGCATTCTTGGTTTCTAGGACTTGGCAAAGCCGGGCCCGAAAGTTCTTTTTATTGAGGAGGTCGCAAGTTCGGATTCCAAGGCGAGCTATCTTGTCAGCGAAAACAGGACCTATACCTTTACGTGTGGTGCCAATGGCTCCTTCACCTCGTCGTTCCTCTTCCAGCCCATCAAGGAGAGTATGATACGGCATTATTAAGTGTGCTCGGTCACTGATGAATAGATGGCTGGTATCAACTCCGTGTTTCTGAAGATTTTCAATTTCTTCCAGTAATATAACCGGGTTAACTGCTACGCCATTGCCTATTACGCATACCACGCCCCGGTGGAATATACCTGATGGAACGAGATGGAGTTTAAACTCACCGTAAGGGTTGATTACGGTATGTCCGGCATTATCACCTCCTGAAAAGCGCACTACCGCTTTAGCCTTCTCGGCCAGGAGGTCGACTATTTTCCCTTTGCCCTCATCTCCCCATTGGGCGCCAATAATCACTACTACTGACATTATCTTTTTGTTTGCTCCACGTGATAGTTTAAGGTAACTCTATTAGCTAATAAACAGCCTCGACCTCACACTCGCGACATGTAGTTCTTACCCCAGAAGTAAAGCAAAGCCCCGCCACCAGAAATCCAAACTACCAAGCCAATAATTATTACCCAGGTAACGCTAAGTATACCGAATATACCTCCGACCAACATCCATAGTAGAGCCACTATGCTGAGGGTGGTGAGGCTCCGTTCAAATACCTTGTCACTCATAATATTTTAGTTTGTTTATAGCTTATTGCGCTTTTGCTTGCTGCCATACATATACAAGCCGTTGCACTACGGTAACGAAGCCAAACACTACTAAAAGCAGCAGAGCGATGAAAATACTAAATTTGTATAAGGGGCTTAGTAGCAGCCCGAGCGCCAGTATTATAACTCTCTCAGTCCTGGTAAACA
>Ga0256868_10002039_pt1 | contig 10638 bp, 8 predicted proteins | sample RVTome_13_FD_187341 | JGI IMG/M metagenome (GOLD analysis project Ga0256868, IMG submission 187341) | Soil microbial communities from uranium-contaminated site in the Upper Colorado River Basin, Wyoming, United States - RVT92D227 HiSeq ... | reverse complement strand
TGTTGATGAGTAGGATCGGTTAAAAAAATAGAGACGCATGACTATTGGTCTCTGGGTGAATGGAAAATATAAATAGACTGTTTATCGTAGAGTTGAAGAGACGATTTAAGCCGGGACCATCTCTGGAACGAGACCGGAAAAGAAACCCTCCTTGATACTCTCCCGCTCGATCTTTCCAAAGGCACATTCCACGGCTGACTTAACCTCTCCCAAATCGACAGGTTTCATAGCCTGATAGAAGATTCCCGCTCCCCGGAGGCGCTTCACTAACCCGATCGATTCTTCTGATGAGATGACGATAATCTGAATCTTCGAATTGATATTCTTCAACAAGGGTACGACATCACATGCTTTTACCCCCTCAATCTCATCGTCGATGAGAATGACGTGAATATTTCCTTTTCGAATCCTACGAATCATCTCGCTCATCACCTTGGTTGTTTCCACCTTATATCCCAAACCATGGAAAAAAGTGGAGAGCGATCGGTTCCAAAGATCATCCTGATAAGCTATAAGTATCGTCTTCGATTTCATGGCCATTACCCCCTATTCCATTCTTCCTACATCACCCTGATAGGAACCTCAGACTTCCTTGTAGGAGAAATAGCGGCTCCGATAAAAGAGGAGAGGAGGATACCCGCTGGGATCAGTTGAGCTAGAACCACAATGATCCCGAAGGTAAAAAAGAACATAATTCCCAAAAGCCCTATTCCCCTGACTCCTCCTTTGTAGGCAATCCCAAGAGAAAACAAGGTGATCGACATGATCAGGACCAGACACAGGATTGCAAGAACCTTCTTCATATTCGCAGACATGGCAATAATCTCCTTAGTGAAAGTTTATTTACTTTTTAATGGCTACGGGCTCAACACCTGGGAGAACCACTTCCTCTTCAACTCTCTTCTCTTTCTTAAAAGCCATGGTAGTTGCAGTACCAATAAAGCTAAAGAAAAGAATGGCTGCTGGGATCAATTGGAGAAGAACGATGATCGCTCCTATAATGATGAAAATCCAGAGAGCCGTTCCAGCTTCTTTCAGGCTGATGGACCGTGCAAATGCTGGAGAAGCCATCAAAGTAATCAATCCAACCATTAACCCTGTCTTTAATCCTTTCATCTTTTTTTCCATTTTAAGTTCCTCCTCTTTTTGAAGTTCACCCTTAATAATGCATTAGGCATGCCAAGAAAAAAGGCACATTTTAACTGTCTGAAATTATTGAATTTTATAAGAATTTAAGATTTATTAGAAAGGATTTTGGGGGTCTAATAGAATAATAATAATATACATATTGGATGGATTATTTTTTGATGTTCTTATAACTATTTAAAATTATTGTTCTAATTATTTATAAAAAATTTATACATAAAATCTAAAAACAATAAAAAAAATATACAAAGCTATACCCATCCATCAATTGTCATCAACTTGAATTGCCTAAGCCAGGGGAGAGGGGGAAGGTGAAGGGTAATCTCAAATAACTCTATCCTCTCGCAATTTCAGGGCCAAGTTCTCACCCTTCTGTTGATGGGAATCTCCTTCTATAAACCTGCATTCCCTTTGGCCTTGAAACGCTGACAAGTTAAGGATCTGTCTGGCCCTTAGCCTCTTAATATCAAGATCGAGATCGTCTGCCCGATACACCGTTATGGGTTTCGCACTGACCGATTGAAGGGCTCGAATCGAAATGTATCGTAGTTCACCCACTTCACTACTCACCGTGATCAGTGTCGGTATGGGTGCTTTCACTAATTCATATCCATCACGCGTGAGTTTCTCTACCCAGATTTCATCATCCCTGATTTCTATTTTCTTTGCTAAGTTAATACTCGGAATCTGAAGCATCTCTGCAATGAGCAACCCCGTTACTCCAAAATCCCAATCACCCGCTTGTCTACCCGTTAGGATAAGATCGTATGCCCCAATTTTCCTGATCGCCTTTGAGAGAACGTAGGCTGTTGAATAACTGTCGAGTTCTTTGAAATAATGATCAACGATGAGGATGAGCTCATCCGCTCCAGCAGCTAATGCCTTTCTAAGGACAGGCTGGGCAAGTTTCTCTCCCATGCTCATTGCCGTGACTTTCGCACCATAAGTGTCCTTGATATGAAAAGCTGCTTCTAGGGCATTCTCGTCAAAGGGATTGATCACCGGTGGAATACCTATGGGAATAACCTTTTTTGCCTCGGAGTCAATTTTAAAAGCATCCGCTGGGCCTTCTGGGTCTGGAACTTGTTTTATACAGACCATTATCTGTAATGGCTTCATTGCAATTCCTCCAACTTTTTTATCAGAGCAGGGACAACCTCTTCAAAATTGCCGATGATCCCATAGTCGGCTACCTGAAATATGGGTGCCTTCGGGTTACTGTTTATAGCCACAATTTTTTTCGCTCCGAGAATCCCTGTGACATGCTGTGAGGACCCGGATATCCCGATGGCAATATATAGCTCAGGGGCCACCTTTTCCCCTGTTAGCCCTACTTGGCGAGAAGAGGGAACCAGATGCGCGTCTACTAAGGGCCGACTTGCTCCTAACTCAACTCGGCTAAAATTAGTGCCCAAAATATTTATTAATCCCCTAAGCCGGTTGAGTCCTTCAGCATCTTTGACTCCTCGGCCGGCAGAAACGATAGCATCGGCTTTGTTTAAGCTAATACTTTCCTCCCTTATCTTCTTAGTACATTCCACCTTGACCCAAGCTTCTTCTAAGACCGGAGTGAAAGGAATGACTTTGCTTTTTGTGGCCCGTGGGGTGATCGGTTCCCATGCCTTCGGTCTTAATGTCACCAAGTAAGGCTTCTTCTCTAATTTAAAAGTAGCGATGAACTTGGCTCCGTATACCGGTTTGCTGCAAAGGAGATGTCCTGTCTCTGCCTCATTGGTAAGTTGAATGCAATCAGTAATCACTTCCACTCCTATGATATAAGCCAACTTGGGAGCTATATTCTGATTATTCAAGGTGTGGCCCATAAGAATGGTAATAGGATTTAGAGATTGGCACAATTGATTCAAAGCGCTTGTATAAAATTCAGGATTAAAATTTGCGAGGAGAGGGTGATCAAGAAAATAAACCTCGTCTGCATAGTGAGAAATTTCCTTTGAATGATGATCCATTCCATTGCCAAGTATAGCACTACAAAGAATGCCCCCTATCTGATCAGTCAGTTGCTTGCCCGCTTGCAATAACTCAAAGGTAATAGGAACAATCTCCTGACCTTCTCTTTCTACTAAAACCAGAATTCTTCCATTGTCTTGTTTTCGGAACTCCATGTTGACCTCTCAATGTTCTATCTTTTTAAAAGCCACTTATCGCCTCTGCATAAAATAAAGAGCCGACTATGAAATGACAGAGAACACCATTAACATCTAAGCGTGCTGATCGTCGCATGGAGTCATTCTGCTTCCTATGCTCACGGATGTCAAGTATGTTCTACAAGAGCTTTAAATAGTGTCTGTTTATAAATTCAGTTTGTTCGTCATACTCGCCCCGTATCAAGTACGGGGGCGGGTGTCCAGAATGTATTGAAAAGACTGGATTCCTGCTGGAGTTTACCCCGTACTTGATAAGGGGCAGGAATGACGAAAAGAATCGACCTTATGGACAGACATTAATTAGGATAGGATTTCCACCAGAGAAGTTTCAATACCTGGTGATATCGATGCGAATGACATTAGTGATTTGGTCGCCGAGAAAATTGCGTGCGATCTGATGGAATCGTTCCGGTAAATCAGAGACATAAAATTTGTGCATCGGATGTGGAGATTTTTCTTTCATCAAGTCCGACTGTAGCAGGCGCTGATAGACGGCCTGCGCAGTCTCCTCTGCCGAGTCAATTAAGACCACATTGTCACTTAGGACCTTACGGATGACATGCTTCAGTAATGGATAATGGGTGCAGCCAAGAATTAATGTATCAATGCCATTTGTGAGAAACGGCTCAAGATAATCCTGGGCAATCAGATAGGTTGCCTCTTTGTCGGTATAGCCTTCTTCGACCAGATGCACGAACAGCGGGCAGGCCATTGAGAAGACTTTGGCTTTGGGATCGATCCGGCTGATCGTTTTCGGATAGGCATTGGAGGAGATTGTTCCAAGTGTTCCGATAATACCGATCTTGCCATTGCGCGTGGCGCGAATCGCCGAGATTGCCCCGGGTTCGATCACCCCGATCATCTCAACTTGGAATTCAAGACGGATTGTCTCTAACGCCTGCGAGGTGGCCGTGTTGCAGGCTACCACGATCATCTTCACATTTTGCTCGACCAGGAAGTTGGCATCCTGCCGTGAAAACTGAATAATGATATCTTTGGAACGCGGACCGTAGGGTGTGCGCCCGGTATCGCCGAAATAGATTAACTCTTCATTTGGGAGAATCCGAAAAAACTCGCGCACGACTGTCAGGCCTCCTAGGCCTGAATCGAAGATCCCAATCGGTTGAGAACGCTCAGGTGTATACATGAAACCTTGTTTATCTTACCCATGAGTATTTGTCAATAAAGAAAAATCCGTGTAATCATTTTTTGGAATCTACATAATCAAGAAAGCGAAAAGCGGTTTTTTAGGGCTCTCAAAATCAACATACTTGACATTCGCAGGCAATGGGCATAGACTGAAGATAAATTTAGCACAAGAGGGTTATCCCTCATGAAATGCCCAAACTGTGGTCAAGAGAGCCGTGATGGGGCCGAGTTCTGCGGAGACTGCGGTCGGTCGTTCCACAAAGAGGTCCCTTGCCCACAATGCGGAAATACCAATCCGCAAGGTAAAAGGTTTTGCGACAAATGCGGCCACCCTCTAACTGAGCCTGTCCCCAAGCTTCCGACTCCACCCTCCCCTGAGCCTACCTCCTTTGCCGGAGGCCGCTATCAGGTCAAGAAATTCCTCGGCGAAGGTGGCAAGAAAAAAGTCTACTTAGCCCATGATACTGTTCTTGACCGGGATGTTGCCTTTGCCCTCATTAAGACCGAAAAACTGGATGAGGCCACTCGCACACGCATCACAAGGGAGGCCCAGGCCATGGGGCGGCTCGGGGACCATCCCAATATCGTTGGCATTTACGACATGGGCGAGCATAATGGACAGCCCTACGTTGTCCTTCCTCTCCTGCCCGGCGGAGACGTGGAAGGTCTTATAGAGAAAGCCCCGGAGCACCGCCTTTCCATCGAGCAAGCCGTCACCATCGCCAAGTCTGTCTGCCGGGGCCTCGAATATGCCCATGGGAAGGGAATCATCCACCGCGACATCAAACCCGGCAATGTTTGGCTCAGCTCTGACGGCACGGCAAAGATCGGCGACTTTGGCCTTGCCCTGGCCGTCAACCTTTCCCGTCTGACTCACAGCGGCATGATGGTTGGCACCTTCTATTATATGCCTCCTGAGCAGGCCATGGGTGGTGAGGTGACGCCCAGAGCTGATCTTTATTCCCTTGGAGCCATGCTCTATGAGATGGTGACCGGCAGACCGCCCTTCACCGGCGATGATGCGGTGGCTATCATTGGACAGCATATCAACACCTCACCCGTATCGCCGTCCTGGCATCGGGCCGATTTGCCTCCGGCATCAGAGATTCTCATCATGCAATTGCTGGAGAAAGACCCTGAGAAGCGGCCGGAGTCGGCAGCTGTTGTCCTCCAAGCCCTGGAAGCGATCGAGGCCGGCAACTTAAAGAAAGAGCCATCGAAGGAAATTGCTCCTTCTGAAAATCCCATTTATCGACGCGTTTTTGTAGGACGTGAAGCGCAGCTGAAACAACTCCAAACGGCTTTTAATAACGCTATGTCGGGGCAGGGAACCCTGATGATGGTGATGGGCGAGCCGGGCATCGGCAAGACCGCCCTGTGCGAGCAGCTTGCCACCTATATCACCCTGCGCGGAGGCAGGACCCTCGTAGGCCACTGCTATGAAGAAGGATCGCTATCGCTGCCCTATCTGGCTTTTGTAGAAGCTCTGCGCTCCTATGTGCTCAGCCGCGACGTCAAAGACCTGCGGGAGGAGCTGGGCACTGGTGCTGCAGACGTGGCGCGCATCGTTTCCGAAATAAGGGAGCGGCTCAAGATAAAACTGCGACCGCAGAAAGACCCGGAAGAGGAAAGATACCGGCTGTTGCAGGCAGTTACCGGATTCCTTATCAACGCCACCTGTGTCCAGCCTTTGCTCGTTGTCCTGGAAGACCTGCACGATGCCGAAAAGGGTACCCTGGATATGCTGACCCACGTTTCCCGTCACCTGGCCGGGACGAGGCTCCTGATTGTCGGGACATATCGAGATGTAGAAGTAGATCGAAATCACCCTCTGTCCGCGGCGCTGGCCGAGTTGAGACGAATGTCCACCTATGGCCGCGTCATCCTGCGGGGACTCAATGCGGATGAGGTCAGGCGCATGTTGGAGAGCATTACGAGACAGGAAGTTCCCTGGGGACTCGCCGAAGCAGTGCACCGCCAGACAGAGGGAAATCCGCTCTTCGTGCAGGAGGTGGTACGCTATCTCGCCGAGGAGGGATTGATTACCCGGAAAGAGGGGCGCTGGCGTCCCACCCGGGACACCCCACTGGAGATGAGCATCCCCGAGGGGCTGCGGGACGTCATCGGCAAGAGATTGTCACTGCTGAGCAAGGAGTGTAATCAGCTTCTTTCCTTGGCCTCGGTGATCGGACGGGAGTTTGCCCTGGAGACGTTGAAGGCAGTTGCTAATATCAACGAGGACGTATTTGTCAACGCCCTCAAGGAGGCCGTGCGACTTTCGGTACTGGAGGAACGTTCTCAGGTGGGATTGATCCGTTACCGCTTCACCCACGCCTTTTTCCGCCAGACGCTCTATGAGGAGATGATTGCCCCGCAGCGCCTGAAGCTGCACCAGCAGGTAGCGCGTGTCCTGGAAACGCAGTATGCCAAACGCCTTGATGAGCATGCTGCCGAGCTTGCCGAGCACTTCTCCCAGTCCACCGACTCCGCTGACCTGGCCAAGGCTGTGTCTTACGGCGAGATGGCGGCTCAAAGAGCCGCCAGTGTCTATGCCTATGGCGAGGCAGTGTGGCTTCTGGAACAGGCACTTAAAGTCCAGAGAGTTTTCAACCCTGAGGACAAGCCAAAGGTATGCGACCTGCTGCTGGCCCTGGGAGATGCCCTTAGTTGGGCCGGGGGAGCACAGCGCGGGCTTGAGACAGAACTACAGGAAGCCTTTTCTCTGGCTGAGGCTATAAGTGATGGTAAGCGGGCATCTCGCGCCTGCCAGGTAGCAATGGTAAGCCTGTGTTATACGGATGCCTTTACCACAGCTGGGTGGGCCAGTCCCCTGGCAGCGCAGTGGGTAGAACGCGCGGACCGCTATGCCATGCCAGGTACTCTGGCTCGCGCCTGGGCTGACCAGGGCCTGGGACAGTCAAGGCACTGGTCGGAGAGATTGACTGGACAATCTAAATTTGTTTCGGAAGGAGTGCATTTTTTGAACCGCGCCCTCGATCTTGCCCGCCGACTTGATGACCCTGAGGCTTTCTGGTTTATTGCCGCCAGCACCTGGCTGTTACATGTTGATGGACCGCAGCATGCCAGAGAAAGACAATTGCTGGCTGAAGAACTCGCCGGGCGGTCGCGTGCCGGAGTCACGATGCGTACCCTTGGCACGGGTCTGGTGTTTACTGCCCTGATACTACTTGAGTCCGGTCAGCGGCAGCGCGCCGAAGAGCTTCTCCGCGAATGCTGGGAAGTGGTGGAGCGCAGTGGGCAGACCAACATATGGATTCTGGCGATGATGGCGAAAGGCCTCTTAGCCACCCTGGACGGGCGCCTTGAAGAGGTGATTGAAACGGGCCGGCAGATGATTGCCCGCGGTGAAGAGCTTAACCTAGCCGGCTACGCCGCCCTTATAGAAAATATAACCACCTTAAATGCACGGTTACTTCTCGGCAAGGCAGATGAAGTTGTTGATAGACTCAGTAAACTAGGGCCTTTCGGTTCTACCTTAACCTTTATGTTACTTCCGCAATCGTTACCTAAAGCGGAATTAGAAGCACATTTACAACAGCGAGTGATGGAGCGCCCGGATATAGGTACCGTCAACGATGAGACTGGAACTTTAGCGGATATCACTTATCTCAAGATAGCTATAGAACTTGGTCACAAACCGGCGGCTGAGCTATTGCTTCGCCGGTTATCTAAAATTGAGCTTTGTTGCACGGCCGGCATTTACTGGTTAGAGACTCCTACCCGTCACCTGGGCACCGCGTCCGCCTTCCTGGGCAGGCCTGATGAAGCGCGTAAATACTATCAAAAGGCGTTAGAACTGGCGGCGAAGATAAGGTTCCGCCCTGAGATCGCCCTCACCCGGCTCCAGCTTGCCGAGCTGCTACTCGAGCACTACCCGGATGAGAAGACCGAGGCGCTGGAGCATCTGGACTTTGCCATCAAAGAATTCCGCGAAATGAAGATGCAACCCTCCCTGGAACGTGCCTTGAGACATAAAAAGATTCTCAAAGCGTAGCCGCCCACAGCCCGAAGGCCAAAGTATAAATACTCTCCATTTTCATGGTAAATTTATAACTTGACTTTCATTTTTCTCCGGTTAAAATATAAGTACCATGACAGAATTGTTTATCAAAAGAGATATCTTAAGGGACCTCCGGCAGGACCTGGAAAAAAAAGAGATTGCTTTCTTAATTGGACCAAGACAATCCGGCAAAACCACCTTGATGAAAATCCTACAGGAGGAGCTCCAAAAAAAGGGAGAAAAAACTTTATTCCTGAGTCTCGATTTTGAATATGATAGAGAATATTTTCTATCTCAACAAAGCCTGATTAAGAAGATAGAACTCGAATTAGGAAAAAAAAGAGGGATTGTTTTTATCGATGAAATTCAGAGAAAAGAGGATGCAGGCCTATTTATGAAAGGTATCCATGACCTCGGCCTTCCCTTCAAGTTTATCGTTTCAGGTTCAGGGAGTGTTGATTTAAAAGCAAAAATCAAAGAGTCCATGGTGGGCCGAAAAAGAGTCTATGAACTCTATCCGGTATCACTAATCGAATTTGTTAATTTTAAAACCGATTATAGATATGAAGGCAATCTCCTCGATTTTTTCTCTTCTGAAAAGACAAAACTCAATCAACTTCTGTCCGAATATCTCAATTTTGGAGGCTACCCGAGGGTCATTCTGGAAACCGAATTGAGGGATAAGATAAGAACGATCGACGAAATTTATCAAGGTTATATGGAGAAGGATATCACCTATCTCTTAAGAGTTGAGAAAATAGAAGCTTTTAGCTCATTAATTAAGCTCCTGGCTGATCAGGTAGGTAAATTAATAAATTTTTCAGAACTATCCAATACCCTTGGCCTTTCCCTTCAAACGCTGAAGAATTACTTATGGTATGCTGAAAATACTTTCATCCTGCAAAGAATTGCCCCCTACTTTAGAAATGTACGAAAAGAGATAAGTAAATCCCCTACCGTTTATTTTTACGACACGGGGCTTCGAAATTATTCCCTTGGAATTTTCGGTCGGATTCTCCGACAGGATGACTTAGGCTTTGTCTTTCAGAACCTGGTATTCCTCGTTCTTTTAGAAAAAATTCGGTGGAGCAGCGCAGGGATTCGCTACTGGCGGTCAAAATCAGGATCGGAAATTGATTTTGTTATCGATCTTGGCAAGAAGTTCATCCCCATTGAAGTGAAATACAAGGAATTCTCTCAACCGATTATCCCCCGCTCCTTTCACGGTTTTATTGAAAAGTATCAACCCGAAAGATGTATGGTCCTCAATAAAAATCTTAAAACCACAATAAATTTTAAAGGGAGTGAAGTCTTGTTTCTGACAATCTGGGATCTCATTCAAGAGGATATCTTATGATTTCATTCTTGTCCATAACATCATACCCACAAGGGCACCACGAAGCATGAAAATAAACACCCCCACCCTCCCCCCCTTAGAGGGTGGGGGTGGAAGTAGAACATCTTTTACCGTCGCGGGATTTATGGAAGCGTTGGGTTCCGTCCTTGCAAAATATTTTCCATTCTCTGTTGTATGGCTGTGATCGACTCTGGGTGTGTGAGAATGTAAAACGTGTTCTGCTGGATGGCTTTGAAAACCAGTTCGGCGCATTGCTCAGGAGACATTCCGATTTGATTCATTTCTTGAAACAATCTTTCTAATGCCTGTTCTTCAGGTGTTGTGGAGTTTTTTCTGGGCGAATTTAATAAGTCACCGGGGCGGTTTCGCTCTGCTTCATTAAGCTGAGAACGGACAAATGATGGGCATAGAACAGAAACGCCAATGGGAGCGTTTCTTTGTTGAAGTTCCAAATACAGTGTCTCTGAAAGGCTGACAATCCCATGCTTCGTCACTCTGTAGGTACCCATTAGTGGACCAGAGGTTAAACCGGCGATTGAAGCGGTATTCACAATATGACACTCCGTCTGTTGCAGGAGCATGATGGGCACAAAGACTCTGATTCCATGAATCACTCCCCAAAGATTGACGTTGATAACCCATTCCCAGTCAGTCAGCGTGCTTTCCCAAATCGTCCTTCTTGTCTGTACACCCGCATTGTTAAACAACAAATGCACTGCTCCGAATGTGTCGAGGGTCTTTCGAGCCAGAGTTTCAATATCATTCGCTTTTGACACATCGGTGCGTAAAGCCAGCACAGA
>Ga0256868_10002038_pt1 | contig 10640 bp, 10 predicted proteins | sample RVTome_13_FD_187341 | JGI IMG/M metagenome (GOLD analysis project Ga0256868, IMG submission 187341) | Soil microbial communities from uranium-contaminated site in the Upper Colorado River Basin, Wyoming, United States - RVT92D227 HiSeq ... | reverse complement strand
CTTCAAACGGCTTCACTTCCTCCGGCTGCAATCTGGGTGGTGGGATTCACTTCAAGCTTCAACGATCAGAAGATGGAGAGGGTTATTTTGGAGATTCGGAAGACTGCCCAAGAGATTAATCGTTCCGTGAAGGACTACGGCAGGTGAGATGGGAGAAATGCCATGACAGAACATACGGGTGGACTCATAGCCGAATTGAGGGATTTTCCATTTTTTGTTGAAAGTCATAATGCAGGGGTTCGATTTATCGGACCCGAGGTGCCTCCATTTAGGGCTTATATACCCAAGTAGGATTCCCTTATATAATCATTATTCAGAAGCTCGTTTCCTGAGCCTTCCAGAAGAATGCGGCCATTTTCAAGGACATAAGCCCGGGTGCAAATAGTTAAGGTCTGTTTCACATTCTGTTCTACCAGAAAAACAGTCACCCCTTCCTGATTGATTTTCTGGACCATGCGGAATATTTCCTGTACCAGAATGGGGGCCAATCCTAAGGAAGGCTCATCGAACATGAGCAGTTTGGGAAGGGACATGAGCCCACGACCCACAGCACACATCTGTTGTTCTCCACCACTCAGGGTGCGAGCATACTGCTTTCGTCTTTCTTTAAGTCTTGGGAAGAGGCTGTAGATCCATTGGAGGGTTTCTTTCCTTTTGGCCTTGGCCTTGGGGGCAAGGGACCCCATGATGAGGTTTTCTTCGACTGTCATTTCAGGGAAAAGGCGCCTGCCCTCCGGGACCTGAACGATTCCAACCTTGACGGTCTTATGATCCGGGATCTTGTCTAAACGGATTCCATCAAATTCAATGGACCCCTTGGAGGGCCTTAGGAGTCCAGAGATGGTACGGAGGGTCGTCGATTTACCGGCTCCGTTCGCACCGACCAGAACCAAAATCTCTTTTTCCTTGACCTCAAAGGAAACGTCCCAAAGCACCTGAACATCTCCATAGGAGACATCGATGTGACTAACCTTGAGCATATTCCTCTCCTAAGTAGGCCTTGATCACATCGGCATTCCGAGAGACCTCTTCCGGTGTCCCCTCGGCAATGGGCTGGCCATGATTGATGGCTAATATCCTGTTGGAGATGGTCATAATCACTTTCATAATATGTTCCACAATGATGATGGTGATGCCACGACGGTTGATCTCCTTGATCAGTTTGATGGCTTGATCCAATTCCTTAGGGTTTAGTCCTGCAGCGGTTTCATCAAGAAGGATTATTTTAGGCTGGGTAGCTAATGCACGGGTTATTTCAAGGCGCTTCCGAAGCCCGATAGGCAGGCCCTTTGCTCTTTGATCCTTATAGTTCTCGAGGCCACAGAACTCGATAGCCTCCGAAGCCAATTTTTGGGCTTCTTTGATTGTATTGACCCGGCAGAAGGCAGAAGCGGTGACATTTTCCAATACGGTCATACGAGCGAGAGGTTTGACAACTTGAAAGGTTCGGGCAATGCCCAGATGACAAATCGTGTGGGTCTTTAACCCCTTAATAGATTTGTCATTAAAAAAAATGTCCCCGGAGGTCAGAGGGTAATAATTGTTAATGAGATTGAAGACGGTGGTCTTCCCAGATCCATTGGGACCAATGAGTCCGAAGATCTCCCCCTTTTCAACTTTGAAACTGACACCGTTAACAGCTGCCAATCCTCCAAAATACTTGACCAGGTTGCGGACTTCGAAGATACTCACGAAACCTCCCGCGACGGCTTTCTGAAAAATATTTTTTTAATCTTGGGCCAATCCCCCACGAGGCCATTGGAGAGATAAAGGATCGTCAGAACCACCATGAGTCCAAAGGCGAGGGCATGGCCCTGGCTGACCCATTTGGGAGCCAGTCCGAATACTGCCGTTCGAAAGAGTTCCTGTATCCCGACCATCACTAAGGCCCCGACGGCCGGGCCCCACAGAGTGGCAACCCCGCCGATAATCCCCACCAGGATAGCTTGGATAGAAATATTATGTAGAGAGAAAACGACGGAGGGGTCGATAAAACCCATATAGTTCATATAAAAGGCACCCGCTGTTCCAGTAAAAAAGGAGCTGATCATCAGCGAAATGTTTTTATATAAAGTCGTGTTGATTCCCAGAGATGCTGCCGCATCCTGATCCTCACGGACGGAAACAAAGTAATATCCCCACTTGGAGTTCATGGCTAGATGGATTACTCCGATGCTTCCGGCAGCGGTGGCGAAGATAATATAATAGTAGGGAAGTTTGCTTACGAAGGTTTGAATGATCAGAATTCCTACCATCCCCTCGGTGAAATCGGTCCAGTTATTGGCAATTAACCTGAGGATTTCACCCGAGGCGAGGGTGGCCAGGGCAAAATAGGGTCCTCTTAGACGGAAGCAGAGATAACCGATCAGCAAACCCAGGATGATGGCGGAAAATCCCCCAAAGGCCATCCCCCACCAAGGAGAAAGGGCAAGCTTGGTGTGCAAAATTCCAGCGGTATAAGCTCCGATTCCGAAAAAGGCGGCATGTCCGAAGGAGACCTGGCCGGTATATCCAGCTAAAAGATTCCAGGAAGAACCGATCACCACCCATATGAGCACCAGGATCATGAGATGTTGATAATAGTCGTGGTTTACAACCAAGGGGAGCACACCGGCTACAATAAGAATGAGTATGGGCCCCCAACCTTTTATTGGTTTTTTCATCAAGCCCTCACTATATCTTGGTCACTCGTTTCAGTCCACCAGGCATGAAGATCAACACAAGAAGAAAGATGACCATTCCCACTGCGTCTTTGTAGCCCATTGAGATGAAAGTGGCTCCAAGGGATTCATAAACGCCGAGGGTAAGCCCGCCCAAGATGGCGCCAACCGTGCTTCCCAGCCCACCCAGAATCGTGATGACAAACGCTTTCAATGTAAAGGGACCTCCGAGATCCGGAAAGAGGTAATAGACAGGAAGGAGCAGGGATCCGGCCGCTGCGTCCAAGGCCGAGCCGAGGGCGTAGGTAGAGAAGGTGATTTTCCTCTGGGGAATGCCCATTAATGTTGCGGCTTCTTTGTCCTGGGCCGTAGCCCGAATCGCTCGGCCGATATCGGTCTTCATAAGAAAGAGGAAGAGCCCTACGGTGAGCATGAGCGCAATAAAGAAAGCGATGGTGAGAGGGTAATTAAAAGACACCGAACCGATATAATAGGCTTTATTCGCGTAACTCGTGCGCACCGACTGGTAATTCGAGCTAAAAATAAAGCGCATGATTTCAGTCAGACAGAGACCAATCCCTACTGTCATGAGGACCTGGTTTTCAGGGAGAATAGACTCTCTTCCAATGAGAGGGTCAAGGAGATATCTCCCGATAAAGAGGGCCACGAGGAAGAGACACGGCATGCTGATGAGAATAGACACGTAAGGGTCCAAGCCAAAATATTTAAAGCTGACGAAGGTAACGTACATGGAGGTCATCAGAATCTGGCCATGGGCCAGGTTGATAATCCCCATCACACCCATGATAAGGGTCATACCGATACCGATCAGGGCATAAAGCCCACCGATCAGAACGCCGATCACAATGGTTTGGGTCATTTGATACAGGTCGTTCATCCCCATCTTCCCCACCACCATACCGGTTCCGACAAGGAGGTAGGGGACACCAATCAGGATCAGGGCTGCCACAATAAGGATCCGAGCAAGAGTTAACATGATTGTTTTCTCGAATTGGAGCTTATAATACACGGACAGGCGGGTCGCCCCGCCTGCCCCGAATCAGACTTATCTTTCTTTCCAGGGCCTGTGGGGATAGACATACTTGGCCGTCGCAGATTCCTTGGGCCAGACACACTCCAATTTGCCTTTGATCCATTGCACGAGATAAGTGGGGAGTTTATTTTGATTGATCTTTTTTTCATAGGAGATGAATTTAACCCTTCCGAAGACGGTCATCATGTCTGTAGTTACTAAAGCCTGACGAATATCCTCGGGAGAAAAAGACTTGGCCCTCTTGAGCACATCGGCAATCACATACATCGCAGCATAAGCCTCTGCCCCATGGTATTCTGTCTCTTTGCCATAAAGTTTCTTGTAGTTATTGTAATAATCCATGGCTCCAGGATAGGGAAGGGTGGGCACCCAGAGATCGGCAGAAAAAACCCCTTCAGCCGCCTTTCCAGTATTCTGTAAAAATTCAGGCATGGTAAAACCGGCAGCCCCTCCAATGAAAAGTTTGGGGTTAATATCGAGTTCCATGGATTGCCGCATGAGCAAGGATGCGTCCATGACATAAGAAATCATATAGATAAGATCGGGGTTGGCATTTTTCACCTTGATCAAAAGGGGTTTGAAATCAACCGCCCCATGTTCATATCCTTCTTTTAAGGCCACTTGAATTCCAAGTTCCTTGCACGATTTTTCAAATTCTTTCGATCCACTGGTGCCAAAGAGGGTATTTTCAAAAAGGATGACAGCTGCCTTGGGTTTGGCAACCTCCTTAAGGAAACTTTCGGCAGCTGCTGAATACTCACTGACAGCTGGATTTAATCGAAAGATATAGTTCCAACCTTGTTCTGTGATCCTATCTGCTGAGCCGGTATTGATCAATAAGGGGAGCTTTTTTTGCTGGGCCACTCCGGCGATGGCATAGGTTTCGGAACTGCCGTACCCGCCCCCTAACATGACGACATTATCTTTGGAGACAAGTTTTTCCGTAGCCGCACGGGCCACATCGGGTTTGCCTGTATCATCCTCAATCAAGAGTTCGATCTTAGAACCTTTGACACCACCGGCCTTGTTGATCTCGTTGAGGGCCATGATAAAGGAATTTTTCTCAATCTCTCCAAAGGCTGCTTTCTCTCCGGTCAGGGGAAGAACGATTCCCACCTTGATCGGTTGAGCAGCAGAAAACAGAGGAAAAGATAAACTAATTAGGCAAGTACCTGCAAGCATTAAAGTTAACCATTTCAGAGTCTTTTTCATAAATACCTCCTTTTCGGGATTTAATAAGATTCCATCAAAATATATTAAGCTTTATAGATTTGAGGAAGGGTTATCCTTTTGATGCGAAAAGTTCCATCTTTTAAGTGGGGTCAAAATAATAGATTTATGTTCTTATGTCAAGTAAAATTTCGTTTTATGTGTCATCCCTCAATCTCGGGTGCGGTTGGATCGGGGTGGTTCCCCCTCCGAAACCTTGGAAAGCGGATCATTAGGGAGAGGGGAATCGGCGGGTGGTTCTGAAGGGGCCGTTTTAAGGGTATCTGCGCCTTGGCTCATTGCTCAAATGTGCCGCTTCAAGTTTTCTCCGGAGAGGCCACCCCGATCCTGGGCATAGAGGATCTCTGCCCATCGCTGAGGGATTACGTTGTAAGTGTAATCCATCAGTGATGGGTAAGGATCGGTTATGGATTTATCTTTGGAGTGCCGCTTGATATACAGAACGTTTTGTCCAAACGGGCGCTGAAGGGGAGGACACCCACAAAAAACCCGGAAGAGCCTAAGAAGGAAGACACTCTAAAATACGAACAGGTCGAGACCCCCCAACATATTCATCACAGCGCCCGTCATATACTTAGCCTCCGCCGATGCCAGAAAGGCTACGGCATCGGCAATCTCCTGAGGGTCAGCAGGTCTGCCGATGGCTGTTTTCTTTTCAACCTTTTCACGGACCGCTTCGGGAAGCTTCAGATAGGCATCCGTTATGGCGATTCCGACTAAAACGCAGTTTGCAGTGATATTGAATCGGGCTCCCTCTAACGCCGCTGACTTTGCCAGACTAATCAGCCCCGCTTTGGCCGCTCCATAACTCGTCTGTCCATAACCACCCAGAACGCCAGCGACAGATGTAATATTGATGATCCGGCCCCATTTATTCGCACACATATCTGCCCATACCTCCTTCATGCAATAAAAGGCAGAATTCAGGCAGAGTTTCACCTCATGATCCCATTCTTCTACGGTGGTTTTTGCCATCGTCACATTATGGTTCATCAGAGCCGCATTGTTCACAAGGATACTCACAGGCCCCAACTCATTTTTGATGGCCGCAAAGCCTTTCTGAACATCCGAATAATTGCTCACATCCATTTTGACGGCCATAGATCTTCGGCCCATGGTCTTTATTTCTTCAGCGACAGATATTGCCCCTTCCATGTGGCTCCAGCCACTCACCGCTACGTCAGCCCCTTTTCTTGCCAAAGCGAGGGCGATGGCCCTTCCATTACCCAGCGGCCTTGAAGCACCGCTCACAAATGCGATCTTACTTTGTAATGACATACCCAACCTCCTTCCAATTGTCATTGTAAAATCATTTACAGGTTACACCTCCCACGGCTTTCTGACGACAGGGCAAACCTCACCTTCCGCCCATTGCGACACAGTCTCTGTAACAAGGAGGTCTTCCACTCTTCCCAAAGACAGATTGATTATAGAACCGGTAGCGATTCCCCTGGCAGAGATTTCCACCCGAAGTCCTAATCCTTGGCCCTTATGTCCTCCTTTTTCCCTTCCATGCCCGAACGAACCTTCTCATCGGGGCCTGGAATGATCATCTCAAAGACCGACTCTATACTGGTGTAGTCGTAATAGCCCAGACGGGCTAACGGGCGGATCTTGAGGATATTTAACTTGCCGTCCGGTTGGATAAACTCATCTTTGATGTGAATGCCAATGACCTGGCCGAAAACGATGTCCACCGTGCCCATCGTGCTGTTACCGGGCAATCGAATGGTCTGATGATAACGGCATTCAAAATGGACGGGCGATTCCGCCACGCGGGGGGCTCTCACGAGCTTTGAAGGAGCCTTGGTGACGCCCGCCAGCTCAAACTCGTCGACCTCGGGGGGCACCTGTTGAGCCGATAGATTCATTGCCTCCCTCAGGTCATAGGTCGCCATGTTATAGACGAACTCTCCGCTCTGTTCGGCGTTGACCACGCTGTCCTTGCGACGACCGTCGGTCTTCTGATTCGCTGCAAACATCACATAGGGAGGATCGAAGGTGAGATTCTGGAACTGGCTGTAGGGAGCGAGGTTAGCCACCCCGTCGGCCCCTACCGTGGATATCCACCCAATCGGCCGGGGTACCACGCAGGATTTAAAAGGATCGTGTGCCAGTCCGTGATTGTTCTTTTTCGGTTCGTAAAACATGGTTGAATCCTCCTCTGGGGCTAAGTTGAAGTTTATTGAAATGGGTGGTGGGTCTCTTCCGGTTATTTCCCGAGGTATCTTCTCCGGACTTCGTCATCTCCTCGCATCTCCGCGGCATTCCCGTGGGCTGCCATTTTTCCGATCTCCATGATATAGCCGCGATCAGCAATGTTGAGAGCCCCGATCACATTCTGTTCGACCAGGAGGATCGAGATCCCCCGCGAACGAAGATCCTTGATCACCCTGAATATTTCCTCCACAATCATTGGAGCCAACCCAAGGGAGGGTTCGTCAAGGAGCAACAGCCTGGGTCGAGACATGAGGCTTCTTGAAATGGCAAGCATTTGCTGCTCCCCACCGGAGAGCGTGCCGGCCTTTTGTTTCAATCTCTCCTTTAGAATGGGAAAGAGGTTAAAAATGAAGTCAAAAAGCTCTTGTGCCTCAGCCTTTTTGGTTTTCCGGGGATAACCGCCCAGGAGCAGGTTTTGCATAACCGTCAGGCGCGAAAAAATCTGCCTTCCCTCCGGAACATGGCTGAGACCCATTCGCACGATCTCATGAGGACTGTATCGCGTGATCTCCTGGTCTTGGAACAACACATTCCCTTGGAATGGGTGAAGAACACCCGATATCACCTTCAACAGGGTTGACTTTCCGGCCCCGTTTGCCCCTAAAAGGCAAACAATCTCGCCTGTGCGGATTTCGAGGGTTATCCCCTTCAGCACTCCAATATCCCCGTAAGCGGCATGGAGATCGTCGACCCGAAGCATCATCCCGAATGATTCCTTCCAGCTACGTTCACGTAATCAGAGCCAAGATACGCTTCGATCACTTTCCGGTTACAGGATATCTCATCGCAATTGCCTTCGGCCAACTTCCGGCCAAAATCGAGGACGACAATTTCATCGGCAACGTCCATGACGAGCTTCATGTTGTGTTCAACCAGCAAAATCGTCATCCCTTTCTCTTTCACGGCCAGCAGAAGTTTTTTAAATTCCTCTACTTCGGCGTCATTGAGCCCAGAGGCCGGCTCGTCGAGTAACAGCATCTCAGGTTCCGCCATCAGTGCACGCGCAATTTCAAGCAACCGCTGATTCCCGAAAGGCAAGTTAGAGGGTGAGGTCTCTCCCGCTGCCGGCTCCAACCCTACAAATCTGAGCTTTTCATAGGCCGTTTCCCGAATCACACGATCTTGATGATGGATGGTACCCCTCAAAAAAAGGGACTTCACAAACGAGGGCTTCAATTTCAAATGAGCGCCTATCATCAAGTTATCCAGAACCTTCGCGTTGTTGGCCGTAAACAGGCGAACGAGCTGAAAGGTCCGGGAAAGACCCTGGGCAGCAATCTCATGTGGTCTCAGTCTCGTGAGGTCCTTTCCTCGGTAATACACGTGACCTCTATCCGGAGAGAGAATGCCGCTGATGACATTAAGAAGCGTGGTCTTTCCTGCCCCATTTGGCCCGATTAAGGCTTTGATGTGACCGCGCTCAATCCCAAAACTGACATCGAGGAGCGCCGTCAGGCCTGAGAAGCTTTTGGTTATATTGTCTACCCAAAGTAAATGTTTTCCATGCAATCGGTTATTTTCGTATGCCTCATCGTGCATTCTGACGGACTCCTAAACCCGATCCTCAAGACCGTTATGAATCCGTTCCCAAAGAAGGAGGATTCGATAGGACCTTGGATCCCAGCAACCGATTCTTTACGTTTGTTAGGATACCAAGCAGCCCCTCTGGCATGAAGATCAGTACCAGAATCAATATCAATCCGTGAAGAAACAACTCATAATCATGAAAACCATACGTCACCTCAGGGAGGAGCTTAAGAAAGGCAGCTCCAAGAGCAGCTCCGTAAATGGTCCCAACGCCTCCCAAGAAAAGCATCACCAAAATCAAGATAGAGGTAAGAATATCAAAATCGTCCGGTGCAATAAATCCCATGAAGTGTGCGAAGAGAGACCCAGCCACCCCTGCAAGCATGCTGGAAATCACAAAAACATGCAATTTGTATTTTGGGCAGTCTATACCAAGGGTGCTCGCAGCCTCTTCATCAGAATGGATAGCAATCAGTGTACTGCCAAAGGGGGACTTGGTCAGTGCCAGGCAACAGGTAATCACGAGAATCACAATCCCCCATACGAAATAGTAATAATAAGTGTGATCTTGAAGCGTCAAACTAAAAATCTGGAACGGGGGGATATGGAGAAGGCCGGAAGCGCCTCCAGTGATGGAGGCAAAGCCTGTAATGAGTTTGACGATGACCGCATTTAACCCCAGCGTGGCCATTGCCAAATAATAACCCTTGAGCCTCAACACCGCTCGCCCTATTCCCCATGCGACAAGCCCACTTACGAAAAGCCCGCTAAGGAGAGCGATGGAGGGAGAGATACTATGCTTGGCAGTCAAAATACCCGAAGTATACGCTCCCAGAGCAAAAAAAGCCGCATGACCTACTGATATCTGACCGGCAAATCCAATGAGTAGATCAAGGCTCACGGCCAGAATCACGTAAATGCCCACGAGGATCAAAACAGTATTGTAATAAGGGCTGATCCTCCCCACTGTAGCAGGGAACAGGGCGATAAAAAGCAAAAGGGCCAGCCACCATAAATTCCTTTTCACTTTCACATCCCACCATCCTCAGTTTTTCCCAATATGCCGTAAGACCGGCCGAGCAGTACGAGGATCAAAACAGAGAAAACGATCGCGTCTGCGAACTCTGATGAGATCAGACCCACGGTGTACGCCTCCATAATCCCCAGCAGCAACCCGGCCATGACTGATCCGACCGTCGTCAGGCCACCAATGGCTATTGCCGTGAACCCCTTTAACATGGGCATGGTTCCACTGATGTACCGCACAAATATCAAGGGGGCTATGACCACACCCGCTAAAGCGCCCAGTGCAGCACCCCAGGCCCACGCAAAGAGTGTAGTTTTCCAGACACTGATTCCAACCAGGCTGGCGCCTAAACGATTCTCGGCACAGGCCCTCATAGACAATCCTAAAAGTGTCTTTTCGAAAAACAACCAGATGATCAGCAGAACAATAGCTGCGGCAGCAATAATCCAGAGAACCTGTACCGAGAGGTAGGCCCCGAAAATGCTCAGTGCCTTACTCTTTGTAAATGCAGGTAATGTGTGGGCTTCTCTCCCCCAGATGAGCAGACCTAATCCCCGCAGGCAAAGCGAAATCGCTACTGTCATGGTTATTACCGTTCCAACGGAAGAGTTTTGCACGGGTCTAATCAACAGTCTTTCAATGACCACTCCGAGTCCCGAGACAAGGACGATGGTGAGTATGAACCCAATCGACATCGGTATACCTAAAGCAGTCAGGGCAATCATGGTCAGGGCCCCGAACACGAAAAATTCACCCTGCGCAAAACAGAGAACCCGGGAGACGTTGTAGACGATCACGAGGCTAATGGCGATCAGCGCATAGACGCTCCCCAGCGTAATACCGCTAAACAGAAACTGTAAAAGAACCGATCGGTCAATCAAAGCCCAGTCCTCCACGGATACAAGCAGCTCTTTTTTATAGA
>Ga0256868_10002034_pt1 | contig 10655 bp, 8 predicted proteins | sample RVTome_13_FD_187341 | JGI IMG/M metagenome (GOLD analysis project Ga0256868, IMG submission 187341) | Soil microbial communities from uranium-contaminated site in the Upper Colorado River Basin, Wyoming, United States - RVT92D227 HiSeq ... | reverse complement strand
CCTTGAAGTTTGACAAAATAACCCTGATTCATTAGTTAAAGGAATGGCAAAGAGAATCAAAATTAATAATGTCAATGATCAAGGGCAGACCCCTCTACTCTCTACTGACCCCCAACATTCTCGAGGCGGCAGAGGAATCCTTTCTTCAAAGGACAATTTCTCTGCCTCTTTCATTTTCTCTCACAATCTTTCTTTCCATAATCATCAGTTCATTCACTTAGCCGTGTTTAAATGTTTGTAGGTGCAGCACGCAGTCTGAGACAACTTATTGATATAAGTAGTTGATGAAGAAAATCAGCAATCCATTTTATTTGACTTCCTGCCTATAATTTGCTAAAAATTTAAATGTGGATTTTGTACTTAATATATTAAAAAATCACTTTGCTGAAATCGTTCTTTTTATATTGGTTTTGTTTCTTTTCTTATTTTTTCGAACTAAGAAGAGGAAAAGGAAGTGAAAACCCTGCTCACTTTTTTTGTGCCAAAACCGTTATCTATTTATTTGTAACCAGATATCTTTTGCTTCCATCCCCTCCTGATTCTGAGCCTTTGCAGATTAACACTGGACAATGATAGCCCTATTTCTGGCTGGTATCTGTCATTATTGAGTTCTCCCTCTTCCAGTTGAAATATCTTTGAACCTCGTCGCGGCATAGGGATGAGACGGAAGCGAGCATACCTGCTCCCAAGTGAGAGGGTCACGAGGGTCAGGTCTACACATTTGACGCACAATACCCTCTAACTCAGAAACACAACAGTACAAATGGGAATCATCATTTTTTATCGTATGCTCCCTAAGCGTACTTGTAGGTGTATGCCGCATCCCGGTCAGGTAGTAGAGCATACTAATTTTATGAGGAAACAACCGCAATCTCTGGCTTATATTAAATCTTTGTTACTGTGAGAAGATGAGACACTTCTGAGACATGTCAAAATATGCCTTCCTATGTGTGATCAACAAGAAGGGGCCCGGAGAACCAGGCCCCATTCTGTAACTATTTTGTCACGAGAACTATATTGGATTTCATTGGGGGTTGATTTCTTATTTTATCAGATTTATTAGATTGAGATGAGTTTTATAATATAGCAGTTGGCAGGGAACTAAGGATGATAGAGCTAAAAGAAGAGATAGATAGCTTGAAGAAAGAATTGGGAAAATATAATAAACGTGAAATATAAAGTCGCGATTGCTACTATCTTTTCAGATTGCCAATGCTAAGTTATTATTTCCTTCGCAATTTTATTTACTTCCTCTATGACCTCTTCAAGATCAATGGTCAGAAGTCTGCCGTTTTCCATAACCACTCTGCCGTTAATGATTGATACCTCAACATCGCTTCCCTTTGCAGCATAGACAAGGTGGGACTCGGGATGGTACATAGGCGTCAGATGCGGCTTACGGGTATTTACTATTATGACATCCGCCTTTTTACCTGATTCAAGAGAACCGGTTATCTTATTTAGACCGAGTGCTCTGGCTCCGCCTATGGTACACATTCTCAATACAGTCAGAGCGTCCATGACAGTAGGGTCAAAAGTATTGACCTTGTGAAGTTTGGCGGCCGTATCCATCTCAAGAAACAGGTCAAGATTATTGTTGCTTGAACATCCGTCTGTTCCAAGCCCTACGCAAATACCTTTATTTAAAAGTTCAGGCACCGGAGAAATGCCTGACGCAAGTTTCATATTGCTTTCCGGATTATGGGAAACCTTCACATCGTATTTTTGCAAAAGAGAAATGTCTTTATCAGTGAGAATAACGCAGTGGCAGGCGAGTAAATTGGATGACAGGATGTCCAGATCAGCCAGGTATTCCACAGGTGTCTTTCCATACTTTTTTTTCATAGCTGATACCTCACTATTGGTTTCAGAGACATGAATGATCAGGGGAAGATGATTCTCTGATGCCATTAACGCAGCCTTTCTCAAAAGGTCAGGCGCACACAGATAAGGGGAATGCGGTTCAACAGCGATGGTGATCAAAGGATCATCTTTCCATTGGTCAATGAGCTGTTTTGTAAAAGCAAACCCCTGTTCAATAGGGCCATAATGGGGTGACGGAAAATCATAGAGAACCTCTCCGACAACTGCCCGCATCCCTGCTTCCTTTGCCGCATCAGCAACTACGTCCTCAAACAGATACATGTCGCAAAAGCAGGTAGTGCCGGACAAGATCATTTCCGCACATGCCAGTTTTGTCCCATAGAAGACTTTCCTGCGGTCCAGCTTGGCTTCCGCAGGGAATATATGATTATTTAGCCAATCCATAAGTGGAAGGTCATCAGCAAGCCCTCTGAAAAGGGTCATGGCTGCATGGGTATGAGTATTTATCAAACCGGGCATGATGATCCCGCCCTGAGCATCAATGATGCGGGACGCCTGCCATTCTGCAAATTCACGTGAATGCCCTACAGCAACAATCGTATCTTTTACTATAGCAACTGTGCCGTTTGTGATCTTCTGATCATTGGCGTCCATGGTAAGAACGGTACCGTTGGTCACAAGAATATCTGCTGTCTGATTCATATCCGCTTTAGTCATTGAGAACCTCCAAAATATGTGAAATAAAGGTCTTCATATTGGATGCAGTGTATTATCTCCTGAATTTTTTTACATACTAAGACGGCTATAAGTAAGGAGACGCGATTTCGTTATTAATGTTCACTAAAAGTAACTCCTGTTTGTCATTCTCCGGCTTGACCGGAGAAACCAGTTCCTCTCTGGATTGCCCGATCGAGTCGGGCAATGACGGTTGTGTATAATGGTCTGGTACAACGTTTGGAGTCATAGTTATGTATTCATACTTATGGCCGTCTTAGTAATTTCTGACCATTGCAGTAAATTACCACAAAAAATCAGGGAATAACAACGCGTTATCTTTTTTTGTAAATCAGGGGAGCAATCCGCTGGATTATAAGGCTGATTTTCTATATAATCCGAATATACAACACTGTCAAAGTACCTGTCGCAAGTCGATCTATGACGGGCAGGAAACCAAGAAATACTATGATGATCTTTCTGCAAATATGATAATATGTATATAAGGGTGCAATAAGATGAAAATTGAAATCGATGTATCTCCCGAGATTATTGATCTGATCGCTGACAGGGTTATCGAAAAGCTAAAACCTTTGCTTTCTGTCAAAAAAGACAAGGAAAAAGAGAAAGACGAGATTTTTAACACCAGAAGTTTATCTTATTATCTGAAGGTCTCTACCAAATGGATTAATGAGCTTATACGTGCGAATGAAATACCACATACAAAAATAAATGGGCAGATAAGATTTAAAAAGAGCGAAATCGATAAATGGTATCAAAAGCATAGCGTCATACCAGCAAAAAGAATCTACAGAAGAAGATAAAAGGGCTTTTAAAATTGTATGTGTATTACAGCCTCTTCCCATATGACTTCCATATAGTATAAAATTTGCTCATGTCCCTAAAAATAATTAAGGCTTCAGGCAAGTCTGAGGATTTTGAAATAACAAAGCTCGTCGATTCCCTCATACGTTCCGGAGCCTCCGAAGATGTTGCATGGGACATAGCGAAGAAAGTTGCAAGTCAGGTCACTCCTTCCTCTCACACAAAACATATCTTCAAGATGGCAAAGAGATTGCTGAGACAGTATAACCGGGCAACTGACATGAGGTATTCCATAAAAAAAGCCATCTATTCCCTTGGTCCGTCAGGCTACCAGTTCGAAAAATACTTCGGAAGGATACTGAAGGAATATGGATATTCAGTGGAGGTAAACCAGGTTTTACGAGGCTACTGCGTCACACACGAAGTCGATGTCCTGGCTACCAAAGACAATAAAGGGTTCGTCATAGAGTGCAAATATCACAGTAACGGCGGCATCCCGACGGATGTGAAAATTGCGCTTTATGTCCATTCGAGATTTGAAGATATCAGGAAGGTTTATGATTCATCTCCTGAAAATAACCTCAGGATACATGAGGGGTGGCTCGTAACCAATACGCGCTGCAGTACTGATGCGATAAAATATGCTGAATGCGTCGGACTAAAATTAGTTAGCTGGAAATATCCGGAAAAAGGAAGCCTGGAGAAAATGATCGAAAATAAGAGGCTTTATCCGATAACTATCCTCTCATCCGTAAAAAAGAATTCGATTGAGACCCTTTTCCGCAATGGTATCATACTCGCCAAAGACATTGCCGATATGGACGAACAGACTTTCTTGAGGAGAAGCGATCTCGAAGCAGGCATGGCCAGAACTCTGAAAAGAGAGGCTGATGAACTCTGTTTCTGCCCATAGGCATGCCAGGAGGCAGAGACTTACTTAATGTAATATCCGGATACCCTCCATTTTCCATCCTTGTCCAGCATCGGGGTTATGGTTTCGATAGCTGACTTCTTGTGTTCAAACGAAGTTTCGTATTGTATAACAAAATATGCACCGTCAGGGGCACCGGGAAGTTCTGTTTTGTATTGCTTCGATTTGAGCTTTCTCGAAAGAACCTTTGAACCTCCCCTCTCATTTTTTTCGGCTTTTCATCAGCCTCTCATATTTTTCAACGCCGATGCACTCTTTTGCTGCCGGACACCATTCAATACATGTCGGCTTCATATCCCTTGATATGGCTCTGCCGCATCCCTTGCACACTATTTCCACCTCATCCGACCATATCTCCGAAACGGTATCGCACCAGAAACACTTGATTTCTTCAGGGTATGGTGTTTTTATCTCCCTGCTTCCCGGACAGCTCTCTTTAAAGGACATGCTTTATTTTACTGTTAATTGAGGAGAAAAACTAATCTCTTTTCGATATAATCTTCTTAAGGAATGAAAAACTGTTCCAAAATATATTTCGTGGTATTTCTCTGTTCTTTTTCGAGCCTTGCCTATGAGATAGTCCTTACCAGGATATTTTCCATCTCCCTCTGGTACCACTTCGCTTTTATGATTATCAGCATTGCCATGCTTGGAATCGGAGCTAGCGGAACAGTTCTCTCTCTATATCCAAGACTGAAAAAAATATCCCATATCGGTACTTATAGCTTACTCCTCGGCATAGGAATAGGTCTTAGCTACATTGTTGCAAACCAAATACCGTTTGACCCTGTTCAACTGTCCTGGTCCAGGGTTCAGATTCTTTATATAGGGATTTACTACATCATGCTTTCGATACCATTTTTCTTTTCAGGGCTGGTCATCGCTACAGCACTATCTTCTTTGAGCGACAGGCCCGGACTGCTCTATGGCGCAGACCTGCTTGGTGCAGGCATGGGTTCTCTGGGAATGCTATACCTCATGACACTGGCAAGTCCCGATAGGGTTGTCTTCCTGATGTCTTCAACGGCTCTTTCGGCAGCTTTTTTATCCGGTAACAAAATCCTTAAAGTCGTTTCCTCAGTGCTAATTTTCGCATGTATTACAGTTGTTTTCATTAATCCTTCATTCGTCAACCTCAGGATGTCACCGTACAAGGGACTTCAGCAAGCTCTGAGATACCCCGGGGCTGAGCACCTGTCAACATATTTCAGTCCGTATTCGCAGGTGGATACATTCAAAAGCCCTTCCGTGCGTTTCGCCCCCGGCCTCAGCTTGCGGTATCTCGACAAACTGCCGGAACAGATAGGGTTTTCAATTGACGGCGGAGAGATTAACGCTATAACAAAGTATAACGACAAATCGTTACTTGAATTCATACGATACCTGCCATCCTCACTTCCTTATGAAATATTAAGTAATCTCCCCTTTCCCTCTTTGAATAAAGATGAGAGCGTAAGTTTTATAGACAAAAAACATGGCAATGTATTGATACTCGACCCCAGGGGAGGTCTGCAGTCTCTTGTTGCAGAATATTACGGTTATTCAGATGTGTATAAAACTGAGAGCAATCCCCTGTTAATAAAAGTAATCAGAAAAGACTTCAATGAATTTTCAGGAGGCATTTTTTCACAAAATTCATGGCCGGGGCTTGGAAGATCATGGCTGAAACAGACTGATAAGCTATTCGATATCATCGACATCCCAATGACAGGGGCTGCACCTTCGGGTTCTTTCGGTATTTCGGAGGACTACAGGTTCACTGTCGAGGCATTCAAGGAATATCTCTCCCATCTCACACCCCAAGGTTTTTTAAGTATAAACTTGTTCATACTGCCGCCACCGCGGATAGAATTAAGGCTTCTGAATACCGTTGTCAGGGCCATGGAAGAACTCGGAGAAAAAGATATTGAAAAGCATATCGCAGCCATCCGAAGCTGGGGAAGCATATGCATTCTGGTCAAAAAGTCACCGTTCTCCTTTAAAGAGATACAAGCCTTAAAGAAATTTACAAAAACCCGAAGGTTCGATTTAATACATTACCCGGGAATTCTTGAATCAGAGACGAACATTTATGTCCGGATGCCACAGAATGAATATTTTACTGCTTTCAGGAACCTCCTGAATCCTGAAACCCGCAGGCAATTTGTCAACTCGTATATATTTGATATAAATCCGGTTTATGATGAAAGGCCGTTTTTTCATTATTACCTCAAACTGAAAAACATCAGCGAAATTTACAGGATCATGGGGCAAAAATGGCAATATTTTATTGAAGAGGGGTACATACTTCCAGCAGTTTTTATACAGGTACTACTCTTAAGCCTAATTCTTATAATACTTCCGGTTTTCTCAAAAAAATATAAGAATAATCCATCGTTGCCTACCTTTTATAGGGGAAGGTTGGATGGATTTGAAAATGGATTATTGCTATTACCCTATTTTGCACTTCTCGGCATTGGATTCATGTTCATAGAAGTATCGTTAATACAGAAAATGATATTACCTCTCGAAAATCCTCCTTATGCTGCGGCAACTGTCCTCACATCGATGCTCATCAGCTCAGGTATCGGCAGCCTTTTAAGTCACAAATTCCATGCCTTGAGGAGTCCGTCTTCAATCATCGCAATCTCATTGCTCGTGATTATTTACAGTATATTTCTTTCTGCAGTCTCAGACAGTATTTCACCTTATCCAATCACAATAAAGATTGTTCTGGTATTTTTACTCTTAATGCCACCCGGATTTTTCATGGGTATCCCCTTCCCTGCCGGCCTTAAACTCCTTGGTGAAAAAAACGAATCATTAATACCCTGGGCATGGGCGATAAACGGTTGCCTCTCGGTGCTTGCACCGCTTCTGACTATCATGTTGGCAATGGTAATTGGGTTTAAAACCGTACTCTGGATAGGTGCATTGGCATATATGATGGCGTTTCTTATTCTGAAAAGTTTTATCAGAAAATCATTTTAACCGGAAAATCTGCGATTATTACCATAATAAGGCAGGCATGTTTGCAGAAAAAACTTTACTATCGTTACCCTTATCTCTTCTTTTCCACCTCTCCGATCATCGGCACAAAAGCCACCGGCCCCATCTGCTCAACGTCCAGTTCACCTCTCCTCTTTGTGGCAAGTGTCAGAGTTTGATAATAAACAGTGCTCCCGAGAGGGAGAATAAGCCTTCCGCCTTCCTTTAACTGTTTAATCAAAGGCGGAGGGATATGGTTCGCTGCAGCAGTTATAATAATTGCGTCAAACGGTGCATACTCTTCCCACCCGAAATACCCGTCAGCATATTTCACCTTCACATTGCGGTAACCAAGTTCCTTGAGTCTTTTTGAAGCAGTATCAGCCAGTAATTTTCTTATTTCTAAGGTATATACCTCTTTTACCATCTCTGCCAGCACCGCTGCCTGGTAACCTGATCCCGTACCTATTTCGAGAACCCTGTCAGTAGGCTTTAATTTCAAAGCCTCTGTCATCAAAGCGACGACATACGGCTGGGATATTGTCTGTCCCTCTCCGATCGGCATGGGATAATCCGCATAGGCCCTGTTTCTCATATCCTCGGCCACAAAAAGGTGCCTTGGTATCTTTTCCATTACATCGAGAACCCTTTTATCATTTATCCCCCTGCCCTTGATGTCATTCTTTACCATGACATGGCGACTGGTTTCGTATGGGTCGGCTGCTGTCAATGAATTGCAATTCGAAAATAAAAAAATGGCAAGTAAACAAAAAAGAAACCTAGATGGGACGAAACGGTTCACTACTTTATTAATGCATTAAGAAATAAAGTAACTGTTGGCTTTTTCGGGTCATTTGAAAAGACCTGCACACTTTTGTAGAGTGAGCCGGTTCTCCCTTTTGTTTCAACCTTAGTAGAAATCTGTCCTTTTTCTCCTGCTTTAAGATGGCTCGAACTAGCCATGGCTGCTGCACATCCTCAGGATGGAATTATTTTTTCGATAACGAGGTCCTGATCACCCGCATTCGTAATATTGAATGTATGCTCTATTGCATCTCCCCTTTCAATCGTTCCGAAATCGTATTTCTCTTCTTCAAATACGATTGAAGGCTGTGCATAAGATAGCGCTGGTAAAAAGAAAAGGAATAGAATCAGGAATATTTTATTCATGTAATATATTACAACATGCTTTTAAAAAATACTATTTAATGTCTGCCCAGAACATGATTTCTCTTCTTTTTTTTAAATATTCTCTATTAATAAGGTAAAAGAGCCTTAGATGGCTTGTGTGTTATACTGAAAAGATATCCAGATGCATGATTTTATTGTCATAAAGGGAGCAAGGGAGCACAATCTAAAAAACATTGACCTCTCTATACCAAGAGAGACATTAACCGTCATTACCGGACCATCTGGTTCGGGCAAATCATCACTTGCCATTGACACCCTGTATGCCGAAGGGCAGAGACGCTACGTTGAAAGTCTGTCCGCCTATGCAAGGCAATTCATTGAACAGCTCCGCAAACCTGATGTCGACTATATAGAAGGGCTATCACCTTCTATTTCCATAGATCAGAAAACAGTCAATAAGAACCCCCGCTCGACAGTCGGTACTATAACCGAGATATACGATTATATGCGCGTCCTCTATACAAGGATAGGCAAACAGTACTGCTATAACTGCGGATCCATGATAACGAAACAGGATTCAGAGAATATCATGACCTCCGTGATGTCCCTCCCCCGGGGAAGCCGGATACAGATACTTGCCTCGATAGTAAGGGACAGAAAGGGAGAATATAAGAAAGAGCTGCAGGAAATGCGTCGTGAAGGTTTCATAAGGGCAAGGATAGACGGTGAGATAAGGGATTTGACTCAGGATATTATCCTGAATAAACATAAACGCCACACAATAGAGGTTGTCATAGACAGGCTTATCATAAAACCGGGCATTGAACGGCAGATAAGGGATGCAATTGAAACAGCCCTCGGCTATTCGGAAATTGTAGTAATAAATCTCTTTGCGGGAAACAGAGATATTCTTTTTTCGAAAACTGCAGTCTGTTCCCGGTGCGGGATCAGCTATCCGGAAATAACACCCATGTTCTTCTCTTTTAACAGCAGGCAGGGTGCCTGTCCGAGATGTAACGGGCTGGGCTTAGAAAACATCGACGAGAATTCCATAGAAATCGAAGAGTATAAATACTGCAGGGCATGTAATGGACTGCGACTGCGAAAAGAAGCTTTAAGCATAACAATACAGGATGTGAATATCGGTGAATTTGCAGGGATGTCTGTGAAAGATGCACTGGTTTTTATTAACGGCCTCAAACTGACCGAAAGAGAACAGACAATTGCATTACGCATTCTGAAAGAGGTGAAAGACAGGCTTCATTTCATGGATAGGGTAGGACTCGGATACCTTACATTGGACAGGTCATCTCTTACACTCTCCGGTGGAGAGGCTCAGAGGATAAGGCTTGCCACACAACTTGGTTCTTCCCTGACCGGGGTTCTTTATATTCTCGATGAACCCAGCATCGGGATGCACCCGAGAGACTGCGTCAAGCTCCTTGAAAGCCTTTCATCGATAAGGGACGAAGGCAACACCGTCATAGTGGTTGAGCATGACGAGGAGACAATACGGTGGGCTGATCATATCATTGATATGGGGCCAGGTGCCGGACTCCGCGGAGGATGGGTTATTGCTTCAGGCAGCCCCGAAGAGATCGAAAAGGATGAACGCTCTATTACAGGCCAATATCTCAACGGATCGTTTTCAATAGACATCCCTGCAGAGAGAAGAAAGCCCGGGGATTTTATTGAGATCATAGGCGCCCAGGAATTTAATCTCAAGAATATCGATGTGAATATCCCTCTCGGGATATTCACGTGTGTAACAGGGGTATCAGGTTCAGGCAAAAGCACCCTTGTATTTGAAATACTTTATAAGGCACTCTTTAAAGAAATCTACAAAAGCAGGGTAATACCCGGCAGATATAAGCAAATAACCGGTATGCATAAGATAGAGCGTGTAATAAGCGTTGATCAATCGCCATTGGGCAAAACACCGAGGTCCAACCCTGCAACATACACGGGTATATTCTCACATATCAGGGAACTGTTTGCACAGGTTCCTGATTCGAAAATAAGAGGATATTCACCCTCCAGGTTCAGCTTCAATCTTACGGGCGGAAGGTGTGATTCATGCGGCGGGGACGGGCTCGTTAAGGTGGAAATGCATTTCCTGCCGGATGTCTATATCCCATGCGATACCTGCAAAGGGAAAAGATACAATAAAGAAACTCTGGAGATCAGATACAGGGGCAAAAATATTGCCGATGTGCTTGATATGACAATATCCGAAGCACACCAGTTTTTTTCATCATTCACT
>Ga0256868_10002032_pt1 | contig 10659 bp, 6 predicted proteins | sample RVTome_13_FD_187341 | JGI IMG/M metagenome (GOLD analysis project Ga0256868, IMG submission 187341) | Soil microbial communities from uranium-contaminated site in the Upper Colorado River Basin, Wyoming, United States - RVT92D227 HiSeq ... | reverse complement strand
CGCCACGAGGCCCGCGAGAACCAGAACAATGCGTCGCACGGCGGCCTCCTAGCGCGTCGAGACACCGATCCGGGTGAGCAGCGCCAGCTTCACCCCGATCGAGTCGGCCGCGGTGACGGTCCGGCTGGTCGTGCCCGAGTAGGTCACGCGGCCGCGGACCTGGACGTACAGCGACGCGTCATTCTGCGCGGCGGTCGAGAGCACGCTCAGACCTTGCGTGATCCCCACGGTGTCCGTGATCGAGCTCTGGCTCGCCACCAGCGTGAACGGCACGACGATGCGCGCGGTGTCTGCCGGGTTGGTGAGCGACGCCGGGTCGGCGGCAACGAACAGCGTGTCGGCGCCGTCGAGCGCGAACGGCGTGACGACGTTGAGAATGACCCGGCCGTTCGAGAGCTGCTGCCGCAGGATCCGCCCGATGGCCTGGTCCAGCGCCAGTGACTGGACCGGGAAGCTCACCGAGGCCGAGCTGCCGGGCGGGATCGGGACGCCGATCGGGAACTGGCCGGCACCGCCAAGGGCGATGGACTGGCTGGGCAGCGGGACGTACCACTCGGCATCCCACTTGGGGAGCACGGGGACGTCGTTGCACGCCGGCGCAGCGAGTAGCGCGAGGGCGCCCGCGGCAAGGGTCAGACGTGACGGTCTCATACGTGTGCCCCCTTTTCAGGAGGGGAGCAGCGCCAGCGCCCGCCGGATAGGCAGGCCGAACACCACGCGGCCGCCGCTCTCGCGCTGGCCGCCGAACTCCACCCCGATCACCTGGCCGCTGCGGTCGAAGATCGGGCTGCCGCTCGCGCCCGTACCGCTCCACGCGTCGAGCTGGAGCAGCGAGTCGGGGATCGTGCGGCTGACCGATCCGGTGAACAGCGAGGCGGTGGGCTGCGCGCCCTGCGGCAGGTCCATGCCGAGCGGGAAGCCGAGCAGGCCGATCGGGTCCCCTTCGCTCGGCGCGGCATCGCCGCCGAGGCCCGAGACCGCCGGGAAGGGGCCCTGCGACTCGAGGCGAAGCACCGCGAGGTCGGCGTCCGGCGCGACCCGCTCGATGCGCGCGGGGTGCACGTCGGAGGAGCCGGAGAACTGCACCGCCACATCCACCGGGCCCTGGCCCTGGTCGTTGGTGACCAGGTGGCGGTTGGTGATCAGCAATCCGGTCGGGCTGACGCAGAAGGCGGTGCCCGACCACATCGACGAGTCGGGGAAGCGGACGTAGATGATCGCGACGGCGCGGCGGTTCGCGCGGGTGATTCCCGCCCAATCCACAGTCCGTGCCTGCCCCATGCTCTGGCTGCGCCGCTCCACGTCAGTGAGCTGCTGCCGCAGCACCTGCGCGCGTGTCGGATCGTGCTCGGCGGCGATCCGGGTGCGCAACCGCGCGGCCTCGGAATCCGCCGCGGCCTGGAGGCGGCGCAGCTCGGCGATCTGCAGTTTCAGCGAGTCCACCCGCTGGACGAGCTGCGTCTGTACCTGGCTCGAGGTGCGGCCCATCCAGATCACGACCACCGCCGCGCCCACGAACAGGATCACCAGCGTGACCATGATCGCCCGGAACCGGCTGCGCTGCACCGACAGCTCGGCGCGCAGGATACCCGTGGCAGAGGGCGGCTGGTGCGCCGCCGGTGCCTTCGGCGCGGGGGCGGGGGTGCGGGCGGGGGCCGGCTTCGTCCCGGCCGCGCCCTTCGCGGCGCGCGGCGGCGGCGACGGTGGGGTCGCCGGCGGCGGCGGGGTCGGCGGGATCGGCGGAGGTAACGGAGGTGGCGCCGCGCTCCCCCCGTCCGTGGCGCGCGGTACGGCCGGGTCGGCGGGCTCGGCCTTCGGCGGCAGGTGCACCGCCTCGATCACCACCTCCTCCTGCTCGCGGACGAGATGGAACGTTGCCTCGGGGCCGTGGAAGCCGAAGCGCAGGGTATCGCCGTCGTGCAGCAGGCGGTCGCCCTCGACCCGCTCGCCGTTGACGAACGTGCCGTTGGTGCTGCCGAGGTCGCGCAGGACGAAGGTGTCGCCGGTCTTGACGATGGCGGCATGGCGGGTCGAGGAGTCGAGGTCCTGCTCGGCGTCGAACCGGACGTCCGAGAGCGGGTGCCGTCCGATCCCGATGTAGGACTTGTCGAAGACGTCGTGGTGGCCCGCGCGCGCGCCGGAGACGACACGGATCTCGCATTTCATCAGAACGGCCACCACTTCTTCTTCGCGCCCAGCGACGGCGCGGCCGACGGCGCAGCCGCTGCGGCGCTCTCGGCTTCGGGCACCGCCTCAGTCTTGCGCGCGCCCGCGTCTTCCTCGGGCTTGTAGACCGGCACCGGCTCGGTCGTGGACTCCGTGTCGAGGAGCGGGTAGACCTGGTGGCCCACCGGCTCGTTGCCGTCGATGTCCGGCACCCCGTCGCCGCCGAAGCGGGCGATGATGCAGGTGATGTTGTCCGGGCCGCCGCGCTCGTTCGCGAGGTCGATCAGCGCCTTGCACGTCGCCACGAGGTCGGGCGCCGCGCCGACGATGCGCAGCATGTCGTCGCTCTTGACGAGGCCGCTGAGGCCGTCGGAGCACATCAGCAGGATGTCGGCCTTGCGCAGCTCCTGGCGCGTCAGGTCCACCTTGACGTTCGGGTCGGGGCCGAGGGCCTGGAGGATGATGTTGCGCCGCTCGCTGACGGCGGCCTCCTCCTCGGTGAGCTCGCCCGCATCCACCAGCCGCTGCATCAGCGACTGGTCCTTGGTGATCTGGGTGATCGTGCCGTTGCGGATCAGGTACCCGCGGCTGTCGCCGATCTGGGTGAGGTAGAGCGCACCCGCGAAGACGCCCGCCGCGGTCGTGGTCGTCCCCATGCCGCGGTGCTCGGGGTGGTTCTTGGCGTACTCGTGGATGTTCTGGTTGGCGATCTCGACCGCTTCCTTGAGCCGGTAGGCGAAGCGCTGCTCGGTCAGCTCGGGGTCGTTGCCCCAGCTGTCGATCATGTGGTTGTAGATCGTCTCGGTCGCCATGTCGCTGGCGATCTCGCCGGCGGCGGCGCCGCCCATCCCGTCCGCGACGACGAACAGGGACCCGCGCTGGCCCACCTCGTGCTCGCGCACCTCGGGCTGGAGCGAGGCGACACGGCGCGACAGGTCCGCGACGAGGAAGCTGTCCTCGTTGTGGTCCCGCGCCATGCCGACGTCGGTGCGTCCGAACACCTCGACGCGCACGGGCGCGGTCATGGATTGCCCTCCAACGCGTGGATCGCGTTCTGGATCCGTGTCCGGTCGTTGCCGCTCGCGTACTGGAGCGCGTTGCGGTACCACTCGAGCGCCTGCGCCACATCGTTATCGTAGCCCGACGCGACGAGTTCGGCCGCGTCCGACTTCTGCTTGCTCGTCGCCTCCGAACGGTAGAACACCCAGCGAGCGAGGCGGCGCGCGACCGTCGTCTGGCTGCTCTGGTCCGCGCGGACGGCGGCGTTGAGCGAGTCCTCGATCGTCGCGGCGGTCACGACGTTGGTCGGCGGCGGGTTGGTCGTCACCATCGATTCCCGCTTCGTGCCGTCCGGCACCAGGGCCCGGGGGTTGGTCGGCCGGCGGTTGTTCACGACCGCCGCCTTCGCCGTTTCGGGCGTGGTCTGGCCGCCGGTCTGAGCGGCGCGGAGCGAGTCTGCGGCCGCCACCTGCTGCGACGGCGCGCCGCCTTTCATCATGATCACGGCGATGGCCGCGATCGCCCCGACGCCGCCCACGCCCCCGAGAACCGGGATGAGCGGGAACCGCTTCGCGGGTGCGGGCGCGGCGGCTGGCTCCGGCGCCGCCTTCTTCGGCGCCGGCGCCTTCTTCGCCGCCACGTGCTTGGTCGCCAGCTGGACCTGGTCCGCGCTCATCAGTTCCGTCGCGCCGGCGTGCTGCGCCACGTTCACCCGCGTCCCGGGCATCTCGAGCCCGGCGACGGTGCCCATCGTGTCCCGGCCGAACTCGGCCGCGTTCTGGTAGCGGTCGACCGTCAGCCGCTGGAGCACCCGGTCGAGCACGGCCTGGATCCCCGGCGGGAACTCGATGTCCGGGCGCGCCTCGGCCAGCGGCGTCGGCTCGTCGGTCAGCCGCTTGATCATCACTTCCTGCGCGGTGTCGGCCTGGAACGGCAGGACGCCGGTGAGCATCCGGTACAGCACGAGGCCGAGCGAGTAGATGTCCGACCGGCCGTCGAGCTTGTCGCCGGAGAGCTGCTCGGGGCTCATGTACTCGGGCGTCCCGACCACGAGACCGGTCTTGGTCACCTTCTGGCCCGTCTCGTCCCCCGCCACCGCCTTCGCGATGCCGAAGTCCACCACCTTGACCACGTCGGCGCCGTCGCGGGCCTGGCTGATCATGATGTTGTCGGGCTTCAGGTCGCGGTGGACGATACCGAGGTCGTGGGCGGCCTGGAGGGCGTCGGCCGACTGCTTGAGGATGCTCGCCGCGCGCACCGCGGGCAGCGCGCCTTCCCGGTCGATCAGGTCGGTGAGCGACTGCCCCTCGATGAACTCCATCGCCAGGTAGATCAACCCGTCGGTCGTCTCGCCGAAATCGTAGATCTGGCAGACGTTGGGGTGGCTGATCCGGCTGGCGTTGGACGCCTCGCGGTTGAAGCGGCTCACCGCGTCGGGGTCGTGCGCCATCCCCGGGTTCATCACCTTGATGGCGCTCTTGCGCCCCATCTTCACGTGCTCGCCGAGGTACACCGCGCCCATGCCGCCCTCGCCGAGCTTCTTGATGATGTGATAGCGGTCCGCGACCACCTGGCCGACGAGGTCGGCGCCGGCGGCCTTCGCCCGCAGCGTGGAGCCGTCCACCGGACAGAACTTGACGTTGTCCGGGTACTCCTTGCTGCACAGCGGGCACGTCTTCACGGCATCTCGACCAGCATGGTCTTGTCGCCCACCAGGATCTTCGAGGCCTTGCGGAGCACGACGTCGCCGCGCGCCGCCACGGCGACGCCGTTGCGGCTGCCGTTGTCCGCCAGCACGAAATCGGCGTCCTCCGACCGGACGAGCGCGTGCGACCCGCTCATCGACGGATCGTAGGGAAACGACCAGTCGCCGCGGTCGCGGCCGATCGCCATGTCGCGCCCCGGGGACAGGTGGAAGACGTCGCGCACGCTCCCGTCGGCGCGCAGCTGCGCCAGCGAGGCGATGTCGGCGCTCGGCACCAGCGAGCCCATGCGGCGCGTGGCGTCGGCCTCCGGCGGGTGCGGCCCGGGGTAGCCGAGGCGCCGGAACCGCAGCAGCTGCGAGCCGATCAGGACCAGGTCGCCGTCCACCAGCTTGTGGGGCCCCTCGAGGAAGATCCACGTCCCGTTGCGCGAACCCAGGTCGCGGACCGACAGCTTGCCGTCCTTCCAGATGAGGAGCGCGTGGATCGGCGACAAGTACACGTCGTCGGGGAAGGTGAGATCCGCGCCGACGCGGCCGATCGTCGTCTCCTCGCCCACCAGCGAGTACTTGTTGCCCTTCGTGCCGTCCTCGGCGACCACCTGGAGTGACACCGGGACCTTCGGGGCCGTCGCCTTGGCCGAGAACACCTGGGTGGCGGCATGATGCTCGGGTACCGGACCGGCCGCGGCGAGGGGCGCCGCGCAGTTGGGGCAGAACTTGTAGTCGGTGTTCGCAATTGCCGTGCCGCACTTCGGGCATGGCGGTACCGCCGCTGTTGCCACCGCACCCCCCGGTTCGATCTTCGCGCCACAGAAGGCGCAGAATGGCATGGTTGCGTCCACCGCGTGTCCGCACGCGGAGCACGTGCCGGTTCCGGTCGGGTCGGCGCCCGCCTGGACACGCGTAGCCGGCACGGAACCGCCACCCGCGCCGGCCGAGGCGGCAATCGCCATGGCCGAAGCGGAGAGCGGCTTGCCGCAGTCCATGCAAAACCGCGAGCCGTCGTCGTTCTGGCGGCCGCAGTGGGCGCACGTCCTCACGAGCCGGATGGCCTCCGCTGGGTCGTTCGAAGCGGTCAGTCGGCCAATATACCGGCCGCTTTGCCGCAAGGTCAACAGAGCTAAATTGACGCTGGAACGCAAGTTGGTGTACGTTGCCGCGGTCATGGCACGCCCCCGCTGGCGCCTCATCCCGACCGTCCTTTCCCTGCTTCTCCTCGTCCCACCCTGGGCGGCGCGCGCGCAGCACCCGGGCGGGCGCTGGTGGACGATGGAGACGCGGCACTTCCGCGTGCACGTGCGGGCGGACCAGCGGGAGTTGGGTACGCGGGCGGCGGGCGAGGCCGAAGCGGCGTGGGAGGCGCTGGCGCGCGAGCTGGTCCCGCCGCGGCGGAGGATCGACCTCGTCGTCGCCGACAACGTGGACGACGCGAACGGGTTCGCGACGATCTACCCGGTGCCGCGGGTCGTGGTGTATGCCGTCCCGCCCGCTGGCGACCTCCAGCTCGGCACGTACGACCGCTGGCTGCGGCTCGTGATCACCCACGAGCTGGTGCACGTCTTCCAGTTCGACCTGTCGCGCGGGTGGTGGCGGCTCGCGCAGCGGGTGTTCGGGCGCGCGCCCGGGCTGTTCCCCAACGCGTACGCGCCGGCGTGGCTCACCGAGGGGCTCGCGGTGTTCTACGAGTCGCGGCTCACCGGCGCCGGGCGCCTCGATGGGAGCTTCCACCGCGCGATCGTGGGGGCCGCTTCGGCCGAGGCGGGCGGCGTGCCGATCGACGCGGCGGGCGGCGTCTCGCCGCGGTGGCCGGGCGGGATCCGGCCCTACGCCTTCGGCGCGACGTTCCTCGGCCAGGTCGCGGCGGAGCACGGCGACAGCGCGGTGCGCCGCCTCGCGCGGGAGATCGCGCGGCGGCCGATTCCCTACCTGCAACTGAACGGTGTGCTGCGGCGCGCGACCGGCCACTCGTTCACGCAGGCGTGGCGGGAATGGCAGGATAGCCTGAGCGGCAGAGAGGTACAGAGGGCGCAGTGGGCGCAGTGGGCGCAGTCGGTGGACAGCGGTCAGTCGTCGGTGACCCTGCTGCGCGGGCTGCGGGCCGTGGTGCCGCCGCGCGTCTCCCCGGATGGCCGCTGGCTGCTTGTGGCATACAACGACGGGAAAGACGCGACCCGTCTGGTCGTGCTCGACCGCGCGAGGGGAACGCGACACCGGCTCGCGCGGCTGAACGGGTTCGGCGGCGTCGCGTGGACGCCGTCGGGCGAGGCGCTGGTCTCCGAGTTCGAATACACCGATCCCTACACGCTGCGCGGCGACCTCTGGCGCGTGACGATGGACGGGCACGAGACGCGGCTCACCACCGGTGCGCGGCTCTCGGAGCCCGACGTGGCGCCCGACGGCGCGATCGTGGCGGTGCGCGCGGTGCCGGGCGGCAATGAACTCGTGCTCGTGGACTCGGCTGGCACGCAGCCGCTGGTGCCGAGCGCGCCCGGGATCGAGTGGGCGCAGCCGCGGTTCGCGCCTGACGGCGTGACGATCGCCGCGGTGCGCGTGCACGGCGGGTGGCACGACATCGTGCTGCTGAACCGCGAGGGCGCACTGCTGCGTGAGGTCACCGACGACCCCGCGATCGACGTCATGCCGGCCTTCAGTCCCGACGGCAGGCTGCTCGTGTGGTCGCGTGAGGTGGACGGCACGCCGCAGATCGCCGGGCTTCTGCTGGGGGAGGACGGCACCACGGTGCGGTTCACGAGCGAGCCGTTCGCCGCCTGGGCCCCCGCGGTGGCGGGCGACACCCTCCTCTACTTCGCCTACCACGGCGACGGGTACCGCCTCGTCGCGGCGCCGCTCGCGGGTGTGAGCGAGCGGCTCGCGGGTGCGAGCGATGGGCGGCATCCCGCGGAGCCGGCGCCGCCGGCGCCGAGCGCCCGCGAGCACGGCTACCGGCCCTTCCCGGCGCTGTGGCCCCAGTACTGGATGCCGATCGGCGTGGCCGCCAGCAGCGGCTACACCTGGTTGGGCGCGTTCACGTCGGGCCAGGACGTGCTCAGCCGGCACGCGTACTACGCCGACCTCGCGCTCGGGCTCGGCGGCGCGGCGTCCTCGTGGCTCGGCGACCTCGCCTACGTGTACGCGCGGTTCTCGCCGGCGGTGCTCGACTTCTCGTTCTCGCGCGACCAGCTCTTGCTGCCCGACACGCTCGGCGGCGTCACCTGCTGCTTCGCCGACGACGAGTGGCGGCTCGGCGTGACGCTGCGGCGGCGCCGCTACCGGACCGCGCTCGCCGCGCGGCTCGGCGGCGAAATCGACCGCACGGTCTATGGGGTGACGGCCGTCCGTCGCCTCGGCGTGGTGCTCTCCGGCTCGGCGTCGCACACCATCCAGCCGGCGCTCGCCGTTTCCGCGCAGGACGGCTGGCGCGCCTCGGCTCTGGTGCGGCGGCGCTGGCGCGAGGATCCCTCGCGCTCCTACTGGGACGTGCGGCTCTCCGGCTCGGCCTACAAGTCGCTCGAGGCGGGCGGCTTCGCGCGGCACGTGCTCGCCGTGCGCGGCGCGTTCGGCGCGCTGCGCGGGAGCGACAACGTTGTTTTCGGCGTGGGCGGCATCTCGGGTGGGACGTTCGAGCTCGCGCCCGGCATCACCGTCGGCAGCGACTCGCGCGACTTCCCGGTGCGCGGTTTCCCGGGCTCGTTCGTGCTTGGCAGGAGCGCCGCATCGGCCTCGCTCGAGTACCGGGCGCCGCTCGCGCTGGTGGGGCGCGGCATCGGCCTGCTGCCGGGCACGCTCGACCGCGTGTCGGGCGCCGTCTTCGTGGACGGCGGCGCGGCGTGGTCGAGCACCCGTTGCACCACGTTCGGCGATCCCGGGACCGGCAGCTGCGTGCACCTGCTCGCCTCCGCGGGCGCCGAGCTGGTGACGGATCTTGGCGTGGCATGGGACTTCCCGGTGCGGCTGCGCTGCGGCGCCGCGGTGCCGTTCGGGTACCGCGCCGTGAGCGGCTACGTCGCCGTCGGCTCGGCCTTCTAGGCGAAACCGATGCGTCGCGCGGGGTGTAGTGACGTGAGGATGCCGACACTGCTGTGGGACCGGGGCGCTCGGCGTCTTCTCGTCGGGGCGCTGCTCACGGCGTGCGCGGCGCTGCCCGCGCCCGCACAGACGCCGCAGGAGCGCGCGGCGTTCGACTCGCTGCGCGCGGCGTTCGCGCAGCTGGCCGACTCGACGGTGCTCCTCGCCAGCGAGCGCGGGCGCATCGAGCACGCGCGGCAGCACCGCGGCGATCCCCTCGTCCACATGGAGCTCGGGTTCCTCGCCTTCCGGCTCGGCGAAGTGACCGGAGCGAGGAAGCACTACGACGATGCCGCGAGCGAGTTCGAGTGGGCCGCCGAGCTCCGGGCCGACTGGCCGTACGCCTGGTACTGGCTCGGCGTCTCCGAGCTGGCCATCGGCGAGCACCCCGGGATCGTCATCGAGAACATCCGGCAGTGGTTGGGGCTCGATGCCCTGTCGAAGGGGGTGCGCGCGTTCGCGCGCGCGCTCGAGGCCGACCCGTCGTTCAGCTCCGCGCTCGTGGACCTGGCGACGACGGCGCTCAGGCAGCGCATCGCGCCGCGACTCGCGGTGGCGCAGCGCGCGCTCCGGCTCGCGGCCGAAACTCCCGGCGGGCGCGTCCCGGCCGTGCTGCTGGTGCGCGGCCGCGTCGAGCGGCAGCTCGAGGAGAACGACTCGGCGCTCGCGGCATTCCGCGCGTTCGTCGGCGCGGGCGGCGACCGTGGCGTCGGGCTCGCCGAAGTGGCGCGCACGCTGGCGCTGATGGGCCGGCCGGACTCAGCCGCGGGCGCCTACCGCGGCGCCCTGGCCGCGGCAGGCACGGACGCGGCGCGCGCCGAGCTCCGGCGCGACGTCCGCTGGATCGCGACGCCCGGGGAGCTGAGCGTCTTCGACGAGCTGCCGAGCGACTCGGCGAGCGCGTGGCTCGTACAGTTCTGGAGCGCGCGCGACGTGTTCGACGGGCGCCGCCCCGGGGAGCGGCTGCTCGAGCAGTTCCGCCGCTACGAGTACGCGCGCCGCAATTTCCAGTTGGTCTCGCGCCACCGCGCCCGCAGCGACGTGCTCCTCGCCTTCCGGGACACTACGCAGGACGAGCTGGATGACCGGGGCGTGATCTACCTGCGCCACGGCGAGCCGGACCGCCGCGCGCGCTACACCGCCGTCGGCATCGCCGAGCCGAACGAGAGCTGGCTGTACCGCCGATCTGAGCCGGGCGAGGATCTGATCTTCCATTTCGTCCCGATCGGCGACGTGCAGGACTACCGCCTCGTCGAGAGCCTGGTCGGCGTCTGTCACGAGGACATCAACTGCTACGCGGTGCGCGCTGAGTTCGCCGACGTCTACGACCGGCTCCAGATCCCTGGTGCGGTGGGCCGTGCCAACCTCGAGGGCACGGAGCGCTTCATGGTGCGCCGCTCGGTCGAGCGGGGGACTCACTCCGACACGTACGCGCTGCGGTTCGCTTCGAGCCTGAGGCCCATAGTGTCGTCGTTCGTCGTAGGCGACCAGGTGCGGGAGCCCGAGCTGCACGTCGTCTTCGCCATCCCGGCCGGGCGGCTCCACCCGCTCGAGGCCTCGGGCGCGCAGGCCTACGCGCTCGAGCTGCGGGTGCTCGTCTTCGACAGCCTGATGCGCGTGATCGCCTCGGCGGACACACTGCGCGTCTTCCGCAGCGCGCAGCGGCTGGCGGAGGGGAGCTTCCTCACCGAGCAGCTCACGGTCGAGGTGCCGCCGGGGACCTG
>Ga0256868_10002031_pt1 | contig 10666 bp, 9 predicted proteins | sample RVTome_13_FD_187341 | JGI IMG/M metagenome (GOLD analysis project Ga0256868, IMG submission 187341) | Soil microbial communities from uranium-contaminated site in the Upper Colorado River Basin, Wyoming, United States - RVT92D227 HiSeq ... | reverse complement strand
TGGAACAGGAGAAGATACTCATGGGGCAGAGGGAGTTAAAGAGGTGGCATCTGATGGAGATGGTAAAGGTAGGGAAGATCACCTTGAGGGAGGCTGGAGAGAGGATAGGTGTGTCCTACCGTCAGGCGAAGCGGATTGGGCAAGCGATCCGGGAGAGAGGGATCAAGGGCTTGGTGCATGGTAACAGGGGACGACCTTCCAACCACCGGCTCAAGGAGTCTTTACGAGAAAGGGTATTAAAGCTGTCGGAAGAGGTTTACTGGGACTTTAACGATACCCATTTTACGGAGAAACTTCGGGAGTGCGAAGGGATCGATTTGAATCGAGAGACGGTGAGGAGGTTACGGCGGGAGGCGGGGATGGTGCCCAAGCGCAGGCGTCGGGGTCCCAAACATCGAAAGCGACGGGAGCGGAAGGCCCAGGAGGGGTGGATGGTGCTTTGGGATGGGAGTCCTCATCCTTGGTTTGGTCCAGACCATCCCCCGTGTTGTTTGATGGCTGCCATCGATGATGCAACCGGGAAACTGCTGGCCGCCCGTTTCTTTCCCTTTGAAGGTTCCTCAGGCTATTTGTGGCTTCTCAAAGAGATGGTCAAAAAGTATGGGATTCCGATGATCATTTATCAGGATCGTCATGGGGCGTTGCATCGCAATGACGCTTACTGGAGTCTGGAAGAACAACTCGCTGGCCGACAGGAGCCGACTCAAGTTGGATCATCTCTCGAAGCCTTGGGGATTCAATCGATCTCGGCTCTTTCTCCCCAGGCCAAAGGAAGGGTAGAAAAACTCTTTGCCACCCTGCAGGATCGTTTGGGAGCAGAACTCCGTTTAAAAGAAATTGTAACAATGGAAGAGGCCAATCGCTTTTTACAATCAACCTTTTTAAAAGACTTTAACCGTCGCTTTGCCGTCAGGCCCAGAGAATCTCAAAAAGCCTGGAGAGAAGTCCCAAACCATCTGGACCTGGATCGAATCATCAGCTTTCGCTATATGGCTACGGTCGGCAACGATAATACGGCTCGGCTGGGAGGATTGGTTCTCGATATTCCCCCAGGCCCTCAAAGAAGATCCTATGCAAAGCTCAAGGTGGAAGCTCGGCAGCTTCTCAACGGATCTTGGAGAATCTACGCTCAAGATCAGCTGATTGCAAAACACTCTCCTACTTCCCTCCGGGAACCGCTCAGAGCTCTTCCCCGAAAGAAACACCATGCAAAAGGCGTTAAAGATTACAACTGGGTCTATCTCGCTTCAGCACCCTCCAGGGAAGGTGACCCTTACCCCTTGCTCATCGAAGATCGTTGATTGTAGCGCAACCTGACGATTCACATTTCGCTTGTTGCCCACGAATAGGGATCTCTTATGAGAGTTCACTTAAAAAAAGAAGCTCAGCTTGAAGTTCATCCACTCACTCAAGGGTCAAGATCAAAACCCTTGGAGGGGACATTTTCACGTTGCAGTTAAGGGGACATATTGACTTCGCTTAAACAGAAAAATTTGGCAGACCCTATTCAAAGGCAATCTCTTTCACACGGTCGATCACCTTCATGTAGTCATCAAATTCGATTCCATCGACAGAGTGGTCCTGTTTGCGAGTCATTCCATCAACGGCAGGACCATGGCGAATGAGATAGTCGAGAACCATTCCTTCCTGTTCTGGAGTAACCTTTTCAAGAATATCCAATTTCCCTTTGGCTAAGGCCACTCCTGCCATCAATGTATACCCCCCCCAGTTTGAAATCCCGCAAGAGATGAAATGATCGGTCTTCATCCGGCAGCAGAAGATAGCTTCACGGTGGGTTGTGGCGTTCTCTTTAAAAACCTCCCAGGGAATTCTTCCTGCTCCGATCTCATTGCCCCGATCTCCGATACCGATGCTTTGAACCGGGAGACCCAGCCGTTTCGCAAATTCGAGAAGAAAATGGGTTTTCCCGGTCAATCGAGTGATGTCCTCCAGACGGGAATTAAAACATCGGTTTCGAATCAGAGGAGGGAGAAGGGTCTCAAAATCTTTTATGGGAGGAGGGCCTCGGCGTTCTTGGGCAAGGAAGGAATCGAGCGTATGGTTGGGTCCGACCCTTTCGATATAGATAAGGTGGGTGAGATCTCTGCCCAAAGGGCCGTTATAAAAATCTTTTACAAAACTGACAGAAACAGGGCTGCTGATTTCCTCGTTATTCATTCGGTTGATGTGGTCCTCGTCCGAATGCTCCACTGGAAAGCAGATCAGAGGGATCTCTTTTTCTGTCAGGTTGAGAATCTTTAATCCTGCCCTGAGGGTTGAAAGGGTGTATTCATCTGTGAGGAGATGAACCTCCATGCCCAGATATTTCAACCCTTCTGCCAGAATGAGAGCTCCAGGAGGACCATCGGTCTCTGTGGCCGGTGGCTCCCCGCCAGGAATATAAAATCCGGTGATGATCACTACCTTGCGCCCCCTTTCGACCAATGATAGGACCGCTCCGGTTAAATCGGTATAGGGGACCATAGGAAGATTTTCCCAGCGGTAATTTTTATGAGAGAGGAGGGAGGTGGGGAAGTTGATCACCTCTTCAATGAGAAAAATCTTTTCTCGAATGGCTTCTGATAGGAGCATAGACTAATTTTTTCTCCAGATGCATGTCTCTTGATCCTTCCAATTATCCTCATATCATCGTTAGACTCAATTTCATCCACGGAGTGATCTTATTTGCAGGTGATCCCATCAAGGGCTGGACCGTGACGGAGCCAAGTTTTGAGGCTCCCACTGAAATGGCCAATTTTCTGATGTGAAAAAATGATTTGTTTTTACGGGTTTCTAACTATTTTTTAGGATTTTCTCTAATTCATCCATCAGATCTCCAAAATTCTCGTCTGCTGCCTTTTCACTTTTCATTCGCTTCATGATTTCAGAGTCATTGATCATTTTGCTTAATCTAATGGCAAACTCATCGAGGGTGAACGGCTTTTTTAAAAATTCTCGGGCCCCGACAGAAATCACCGTCCCTTCGGAATATTCCTCGTCAAACGCCGTCATGACCATTACAGGAAGTCCAGGGTATTGTCTTGAGATCTCACCGATCAGAGTCATTCCATCCATGTTGGGTAATTTTATATCTGTGATGACAGCATCAATTTTATTTCCTTTGATCTTATCCAGAGCATCCACTCCATCCACTGCTGTTAAACACGAGTGTCCCAGTTTGGATAAATAGGAGACGACTAAGTATCTCATTAATTCTTCATCATCAACCACAAGAATGGTGTATTTGGCAGATTTTATTCTTTGATTTTCTACCACGAAAGGGGTTCTCTCCGAATTCTTTGGACTATTTTAATCGACCCTGAATCACCAAGTCAACAAGCATTTAAGGACGATTGAATTCTAAATCTTGGTATTTGGGATTGACTCTTTGGAAAGGGCAAGGGCGCAAACTTCGGCGGGACTTTGTCGTGAGCTCAGTCGAACGAAAGCCGAGGCGATCCATGTAGCCCCACTCTGTGGGCAGGTAACTTCACTCACCCCTTATCGCAGATTTACATTTCCCCCTTGACTCTGGACCCATAGTTGCACCATTTTCGGACGGGACATATTTCGCAGAGTGGTTTTCTTGCCACGCAGGTTTTCCTGCCATGCCAGACGAGAAGGTTTGAGAAATGGGTCCACTCTTCTTTGGGGACGATTTCCATCAGATCGAACTCAATCTTAACGGGATCATCGTTCTTTGTCAGACCAATTCTTTGGCTCACCCTGCTCACATGGGTATCCACCACAATGCCAGGAATTCCAAAGGTATTTCCTAAAATGACGTTCGCTGTCTTCCTTCCCACTCCAGGAAGGGTAACCAGTTCCTCCAGAGTTCTTGGAACATCTCCTCCGAATCGTTTCACTAATTCCTGGCAGCATTTCTGAATCGACTTGCTTTTATTTCGATAGAATCCGGTTGGTCGAATCTCCTCCTCCAATTTCGCCAAATTTGACTCAGCATAATCTTTTGCTGAAAGATACTTTTTAAAGAGATCCACCGTAACTTGATTCACCTTGACATCCGTGCATTGGGCGGAAAGAATCGTAGCGATGAGAAGCTCGAGGGGATTGGAGAATTTCAGAGCGATTCTCGAATCGGGTATCTCCTTGGATAAAATTTTAATGATCTCTTTTACTCTATTTTTTAAATCCTCTTGCTTCTTCATAACCTCCTCCTGTTTAACGATGGACCTTGAACTATGAACGATGGACAATAAACAATAAACTTAAGAAGGTTTTCTCCGCTTTAGGAAAGCCTTCATCTCTCCAAAATCCATGGCATTAAGGATATCACCGGGCTCCAGCCATCCCTTTCTTCCAATTCCCACTCCATAATAAGTATCCTTCAGTCCCTCTTCATCATGGGCATCGGGATTCATGGCAATTTTGGCCCCTTTCTCTTTAGCATACTTGCACCATCTCCAATCCATGTCCAATCGATAGGGATGGGTATTGAGTTCAATGGCCACTCCTGATCGGCTTGCCTCGTCAATGATGCGCATCATATCAATGGCGTAAGGTTCTCTGGCTAAGAGAAGCCGGCCGGTTGGATGGGCCAGTATCGTCGTATAGGGGTTCCTGATGGCTTTGATCACTCTTTGAGTCATTTCTTCCCGGGACATTTGGAAGTGGGAATGAACCGAGGCGATGACAAAGTCGAGCTTTCCGAGAATCGCTTCTTCGTAATCCAATGATCCATCAGGAAGAATGTCAGATTCAATCCCTTTAAAAATATGGAGACCCTCCATTTCCTGATTAAGCAGATCTATCTCTTTCCATTGTTTCTTGAGTTTTTCAAGTGTGAGTCCCCCTGCATAACGGGCAGATTGGCTATGGTCGGAAAGACCGATATAGGAGAATCCCATTTTTTTCGATGCCTGGGCCATGCTCCGAATAGAGTTTGTCCCGTCGCTGTGAAAAGAATGGACATGAAAGATTCCTTTGATATCGTGCTCCTCGATCAGTCGCGGGAGTTGATGCATCTCAGAGGCTTCGATCTCTCCTCGATTCTCCCTCAACTCCGGTGGGATGAAATCAAGGCCCAACGCATTAAAGATTTCCCCTTCTTCCTTAGAAGAGATGAGCTTGCCGTTCTGATGAAGACCTTCTTCATTGAGTTTCAAACCCATGACCTGTGCCCTTTCAAGCATGGCTTTCCAATGGGCGAGGCTTCCGGTGAAGCAGAAGAGAGAATTAGGAAAGGTCTGGTCCGGAGCGGTTCGGAGATCGACCTCCACTCCCGAGAGGAGGAGGTAGCGACCGCTGGCTTTGTCTTTAAATCGGATCACTTCCACTTCAGGAAGCTTGGAAAAGGCGGTCAAGATCTCTTGAGGACGTTGTGTGCTCAACACGAGGTTGATATTTTTGACGACTTCCATCTTTCTTCTCAAGGAACCGGCGAGATTTCCCCGGATCACTTTGGAATGGGAAAGGATCTTTTTAAGGATTTCCTGGGCGGGTTTGATCACTTCTCCATAAAGATATTGACCTTGATATTTCTTGACCTGTTGAATGCCCTGAAGAATCTTCTCCTGGGATTTTTGTCCAAAACCTTGAAGATCAAGCAATCGATTTTCGAGACAGGCATATTCCAATTCACCAACGGTTTTCACATCGAGCTTGTCATAAAGGGTTTTGATCTTCTTGGGCCCAAGGCCTGGGATTTTAAGCATCTCCAGATGGCCTGTTGGGATCGAGTCCTTTAGATCTTCATAAAGTTGGAGCCGACCCGTGGTGACCAGCTCGGCGATGTGTTGGGATAACGCCTCGCCGATTCTTTCATTTCTTTGAGACGGCCTTCTCGGACCATGCCCCCCAGGTCTTCTTCCAAAATCTCAATCGTTCTTGCTGCGTTCGAATAAGCCTTCACCTTGAAAGGGTTTTCCCCTTTCAACTCCAAGAGCAAAGCCACCTCTTGCAGAACGGCGCTTACCTTTTTGTTATCTAAAACCTGCTTCACCATACAAAAATTCTAACCGGAATCTTTTGAAATACACAATAAGAAAATAGAACTCAATTTCCCCACCACCCTATGCCCCTATTTCCCAATCTCCCAGTAGTTTGCTTCAGGATGGGACAAGTTCAGCGTAAAGAAGACAAAAAATGTCAACTCTCTTCCTAAATCTTCGGGGGTCTTTAAAAAAATCTTTTTAATTACGATGAGTTAAATAAAAACGGCTATTTTGGTATAGAAAATGCTATCAATGAGTGTAAAGTCCAATAGAAAAGGTGGAAAGCGATGATAAGAGATAGCGAGGATACTGTTCTAACGACTCGGGAAGCCTGCCACTTCCTTCGGATCTCAAGACCTACTTATCTGAAGTACCTCTACTTAGGGAGAATTAAAGGAGCGAAGGCGGGAAAGGGCTGGAAAGTTCTCAAATCAGAGTTGGATCGATTTCTAAAAGGAGAGAATGAGCATCCGCAGGCAGCATGAATCTGCCAGAGTGGAAAACAGATAAGGGGAGAAATCGGGTGAAAAGTTTAGAAGAAAAAACGGATATGTCAGAAGAGAAGATCATTGAGGAGAAAGTTAAGTCAACCAAGGTGTTGATTCAAACTTTTCTTCAGACCCTGAAAGCCTTTCGACTCTATGAGGCCAATCATCCTATTCTATCCAAATTTGTAGAGAAGCTGAGGAAGGATTTTGATCAATATTTTGGTGAATTTGATTCTTTCTCCTTGCAGATCGGGGAGCACCGGCTCCATTACCGGGGAAATGTTGTCTATGAAAATGAGGACGTGAAGGAAAGCTTAGCCTTTGTCTTTTTCAAAGACGGGATTCGGGAACTCCAATTTTCAAAAGGTTTGGAATTCAAGGAGATGATGGATTTTCTCAATATTGTGAGAAAAAGTGACTTCCTTAATCGCATGGAGGATGATCTCGTCACCCTGCTCTGGGAAAAGGATTTTTCTCACATCACCTTTACCACCGTGGATGAGTTCTTAGATGGAAGTAGCACCTTTGTTCCTGCCACAGAGGAAGATTTGATAAAAGGATCCGAGTACACAGGCACCCTGGAGGAAGGGCCTCAAGAGGAGGCGGATGAAGAACGGGACGAAAGCTCTCAGGTCCCCATGAGAGAAGGGTTGCAACAGGTGATCAACCCCGCTCCAGGTCAATCCTTGGTTCAAGCCTGTCAACTCACTCCTGAGGAGAGTGAGGTAATCCATCGTGATGCACGACAAGAGGAACAGGCAGACTATATCTATGTCTTGATTGACAACCTAATCGAAATCTTGCTCCATCTCGGTGAGGATGTAGACGCCTATGAAAATATGATTTCCTACTTCGATCGGGTCATCGAATACCTCCTTGAGCAAAAAGAAGTAGGAAAGGCGGTGGCGCTATTGAAGAGCCTTAACGAGACCATGGAATCCATCATGATGAAGGATAAGCAGATTTTTGCCATTCAACGCATTCTCGAGGAGTGCTCCAGCCCCCATTCCGTTGAACTTTTGGGAAAGGCAATGAAAGGGAACGGAGAGGTCAAATCAGAGCCCATCCTCCAATATTTTCAATTCCTCACGAAGCAGGCCGTTGAACCTCTCTGTCTTTTGTTGGGCGAGTTAGAGTCCGGGAAGTGGCGAAAGGCGATCTGTGACGAATTGACCGAACTATCCCGAGAAGAGATACAACCGCTGAGCAAATTCTTATCGGACGGCAATCCCATCCTGGTCTGCCAAATTCTCAACATCCTAGGGAGGATCGGTGATCCCTCTACGGTGAAATATTTGGGAAATTTAGTGACCCACAGGGATTTGAAAGTGAGAGAGGAGACTCTTCAGGTTCTCGATAAATTTGGGGAAAAAGGAAAGGACCCGATTCAAAAATATTTAATGGATCCTGTATCCGGAATCAGAGCAAAGGCGGCACTCCTTTTGGCGAGGCATACCAAAGAGAAAGCGATAAAGCCGCTTACAGAGATCATCCTCTCTGAGGATTTTTATAAACGGGATTATAGAGAAAAGGCCTCTTTTTTCAGAGCGCTGGGGGAAACGAAGTCGGAAGAGGTGATCCCGATCTTAAAGAGGATTGCCAAGAAAAGAAGATGGTTCCAAAGGGAAAAATGGAATGAGATGAGACAATGCGCCGCCAATACATTGAAAATGATGGGGGCTTAAGAAAAGATGCAGAAGGCAGGAGGCAGACAGCAGATGGCAGAAAGCTAGAAGCTGAAAGCTGAAACAATGATTGGTCATAAAGGAGACAAGATGGATATTACGGAATCCACGAACCAACCCAAAAAAGTGAGTCCAAAGCCCTCCGGTGGCATCGACTCCGAACTATCGAAATTGGGGAACAACCTCGTCACCAAATTTCATGTGCTGATGAGGATCACCCAGATTTATGATTCTAAAAATGTCGCCCTCAATCAGTTTGTCACGGAATTCCTCGATACCATTAACACACTGATCAACAGGGAAGGGGTCCTCTCCCTCAAAATCGTCAAGAATGACTTCTTCCTCAACGACCAACCATTACGTTATTCGGTAGAAGGGTTTACCAGTTTCAAATATCTTCTGACTCAATGGAAGAAGCGGTTGATCGGTGAAGTGACTTTCAAAACGCTGGTGGCAGAAGAGATGTTGAGGTATTTCATCTACGCCTTCATCAACTTGGAAGAGGGTTGCGAAGAGAATGCGGATCTCCTCAAAAAACAGTTGGAAGGCCACCATATCACTTCGATCGAGGCGACTCCTTTGGAGATTGTTGAGGGTGAGGAGGAGGCCTATACCATCCAGAAGGAAGATCAACGGGAGGTGGGCAAGAAAATATTTTTTGAGACCATCGGGACGATCAAAGAAGTGATTACCAATATCAAAGGAAATCAGTATGCCGATGTCAGGAAGTTGAAGAGGTTGGCCCAAAAAGCGATCCATCTCGTCATCGAGGATGAATCCATCCTCCTGGGAATGACGATGATCAAAAATTACGATGAATATACTTTCAACCATTCTGTCAATGTTTCGATCTATGCCCTGGCCATAGGAAAGCGATTGGGATTTTCCAAAAAGACCTTGGCGGAGTTAGGGATTACGGCTCTGCTCCATGATATCGGAAAGTCGAAGATTCCAAGAGAGATTTTAAATAAACCTGCCGCCCTCGATGATGAGGAATGGGAGTTGATGAGAAAGCATCCGTTGGCAGGAGTGGAAATAGTCCTCAATCTGAAGCAATTGGGGGAAATTAACCCCAGGATGGTGGTCGGTATCTTTGACCACCACCTGACAAGTGATCTTTCAGGATACCCGAAACTCTATCGGAAAAAAGAGGTGAGCCTCTTCGGAAGGATCATTCAGATTGCGGATGCTTATGATGCGATGACGACCCCCCGGATTTATAAGAAAGTTCCCTATACGCCGGAGCAAGCGCTCGCCCTCATGCTGCTGGAGAAGGCAGTCCATTTTGATTCCCTTCTCCTTAAGATATTCATTGGCCTTGTGGGAATTTATCCTTTAGGATCCCTGGTCCTGCTCAATACGCGTGAAATCGGAATTGTTTATAAACCCAACAGCGATGCCAGATGGTTAGATCGCCCCACTGTCCTCGTGGTCGATCGAGATGAAGAAGGGTATGCCAAGAAAGAGGTGGTTGATCTTACTGAAACGGATGGGGATGGAAGTTACAAAAGAAGCATCGTCAAGACATTGGATCCTTATAAATACCACATCGACATCGCCAAGTATTTTTTATAAAGACATTTCAGATTTAAGATCTAAAAATTGAAAATCCCACTCCGAATTTGGTTTGTTTCCTCATCCCTCCATCACCCTATCTCCGCGTCATTCTTTTTTTGATCTCCCCATCATTCGTTTTCCGGACTTCCTATCTCCCCATCTCTCCATCTCCCTATCTTGTTTCTGGAGTTGAGGAGGTTAATATTTTGCAGTTTGATTTAACCCATTCTTCAATGAGTCTTCGAGTGATCTTCCGTTGCTGTTGAATGGAGAAGTCTGCATATTTTGGGTCTTTTTTTCGATAAGTCCTCTCAATAAAGTCCATGGAGTGATGGGCGCTTCGGAGTTGGGACAGAATGATGTCACATTTCTTCAATCCCCATCGGGCTTCAATGGAATCTTCCGGATTAGGGGAGAGCCAGAGGTAGTTCTGATAGAGATGGTAAAAAGTGATAGATTGATCTTTTTGGATCGGAATCGAAATCCCTTCCATCATTTCTTTTGTTGCATCATGGTCGAGATGGTTCAATTCGATGAGATGATGAAGGTGGTCTATCAGTAAGATTATCCATCCATCACGACCGGGCGTGCTATGAATCTCCCATAGGTCCGAACCTTCCGGGCAACCTCCCTTGTGACATCGTTGGAATCCTTCTAAGACAATCGGCACCCTCTCTTTAATATACTGAACCGTTTTGTCCAACACCTTTTCCATTTTATCCCTGGGATCGTAATCTGTTGGGTCAATTCTTTTCGCTACCGCTTCGACGAAATCGGTGTAGCCCTCCGAGAAAGTTGGAGAGTACTGTTCCAGAGAGTAAAAGGGATGTTTTTCAGCAGGAAGATATTTCCAATGCCCATTTTCAAAAATTGGCCAGCGGAACTTTACCAAACCGGAGTAGATTGTAGATTCCGGCCGGGTGGTCAGAAAATCCCTTCCGCTCATCTTCTGCAGTTTTACAGGAGACGTCGCCTCCCAGGT